>Ga0075106_1000928_pt1 | contig 13865 bp, 12 predicted proteins | sample AntDeeMetag02WF4_FD_69796 | JGI IMG/M metagenome (GOLD analysis project Ga0075106, IMG submission 69796) | Saline lake microbial communities from Deep Lake, Antarctica - Antarctic Deep Lake Metagenome 02WF4 | ecosystem: Environmental > Aquatic > Non-marine Saline and Alkaline > Saline | place... | reverse complement strand
CAATTCGCCGATATCGAACGGCTTGGTCAGGAAGTCGTCCGCGCCGCCGTCGAGGCCGCGAATCTTGTCCTCGGGCGTATCCCTGGCCGTCAGTACGAGCACGGGGGTCACGATCCCGCGGCGGCGCCACTGGAGAAGCAGATCCATGCCGTCCAACCGGGGCAGTCCGAGGTCCAGGACGATGATGTCGAACGCGAACTCACCGACCAGCGCGCGTGCCTGGCCGCCGTCGCGGCACCAGCGCACGCCGTAACCTTCCCGCTCCAGGGCCGGGACGAGGCCGCTGCCGATGAGCTGGTCGTCCTCGATCAGCAACAGCTCCAATGCCGCCTCCTTCAGTGGCCGGGCGAGGGCGCCGTTGATCCGCTGCCCTCGGTTTCCGCATAACGCCGGATCGTACCAAGCTGCCCCCTCAGTGCGCGCGTGACCACTTTCGGGGCGATCGCGTTGATGCGCGCGAACAGCTTTTCCGGCCAACCCAGATAATAGTCGCCCGGCCCGCGGTCGAGAATGCGCGCGATCGAGGCGGCGACATCGGCAGGGTCGTCGACGGCGTTGCCGAGAGCGGCGTTCATCGCGTCGGCGCGCCCGGAATTCAGCGGCGTCCGCGTTGCCCGCGGTGCGATGTACTGCACCACGATCCGGCTGTCGGCCAGTTCCCGGCGCAGCGCTTCGCTGAATCCGCGCAGCGCGAACTTCGTGGTCGAGTAGACCACATAGCCGGGAAAGCCGATCGTACCGAACGTCGAGCCGACATTGACGATGCGTGCCGCATCGAGCCCTTGCAGGTGTGGCAGCAGCCCCCGCGTGAGCGACAGCGGTGCGGTGACGTTCGCCTCGATCATCCGGGCGATGTCGGTCTCCGCCATCTGTTCGAACGGAACGAGCTCATTGATGCCCGCGTTGTTGATCAACGTGTCCACAGCGTTATCGGTGGCCGCACGGATGACCTGATGGCGTCCCTCAACCGTGGTCAGATCGGCGACGAGCGAGTCCACCCGGTCGCCACAGGCCGCGGTCACCTCGGCGAGCCGCGCAGGCTCGCGGCCGGTGATTAACAGCCGATGGCCACCGCGTGCGAGGGTCTCGGCGGTCGCGCGGCCGATACCGCTGCTCGCGCCGGTGATCAGAATCGTGCTCATGAAGGCTCCTCCGTTCGAGACATCGCGTCGTGCATGGCGTTGGCCGCGTGTAGTGCGCCGTCCAGCAGGACGCGGGACGTGTCAGCGAAGCGTTGCCGGATTGCGCGGCGGCGAAGCCGGCCGTTGGCGGTCAGACAATCGTTGTCTGCGCTGAAGGGCTCGCCGGTGATAACGCGGGCCCGCAACTGCGCGTAATCCGGCAGCCTGTGGTTTGCCTGCAGCAGGGCGTGGTCGACCGCCGCGGCGTCTTGCTGGCCTGCGACGATCGCGGTAAGACCCTCGCCGTCATCGAGCACGCACACCGGCAACCCCGGCCACTGCGCCTGGAGCGTGGATTCGATCCACTCGGGCGAGATGTTGCGGCCCATCGACGTGACGATGCGGTTGCCGATGCGGCCGACGATCACGAGCCGTCCGTCGGCGTCGATGCGACCGCTGTCGCCGGTGGCGACCGGCCCGTGCGGGTGTTCGGGCTCGCCCAGGTAGCCCCTGAAGGCCGCCCCGGTGACCGTGACTTCGCCGTCGCGCTGGTCCAGCAATACGTGCGCCAGTGGCCGGCCCACCGTGCCCGGGCGGTCGTCGCCCGGCACGTTGAGCGTGACCACCGAACCGCATTCGGACAGGCCGTAACCCTCGTAGGCGCGGATGCCGACCGCACGGGCCGCCGCGAGGGTTGCGCCCGGCAGAGGGGCGCCGCCTACCGCGACGAAGCCGAGCCGCGCGAACGCATCGTGGTGCGGACTTGCCGTCATGCCCTCGAGCATGAGTGGCGTGGTGATCAGGAGGTCCGCTTCGTGCAGTGTCACCGCCGCCGCGAGGCGTCCGGCGTCAAATGTGGAACTTCCGGTCACGGCGCGTTTGGCCGCGGCTGGAAGGATGTAGCGTCCGCCAGCCAGGATGCAGCGGTACAGGCCACCGACATTCTCCAGCAGGACGGCCAGTGGCAGCGTCTGCAGGTGCCCGCCCTTGCCGAGGCGACCGAGGCGGAGGTTCAGTGCATCGGCGACCCGATCGAGCAGCGCGCTCGACAGGCGCACGCCTTTAGGCGATCCGGTCGAACCGGACGTGAAGGTGATCTTCGCGGTGTTCGCGGGTGGGGGCGCACTGCTCGGGTCGATCCCGGTCGCGATGACATCGAGGTCGAGGCCGGGGATCCGGGCCAGCCGTCCACCGGCAATGCCAGTGGGCGTCTCGCCGGCCGGCACGATGAGTCGGTCGGAGCCTGCCGCCTCCAGCGCCGCGGTCGTCTGAGCTGGCGTGAAGAAGCGTGGCAACGGCAGCGCCGTATGGCCTGCCGACAGACACGCCAGATCGAGCACGACCCAACGCCAGTCGTCGTCCAGGCGCGAAGCGACTACGGACGCGACGATCCGGTCGAGGTCGGCGGCGGTGGCGGCAACAGCTGCCGCCAGTTCGCCCCAGGTCAGCGTGCGCTCGCCATCGATGGCGATTGCATTCGGGGACTCGCGCGCGTGGCGACGCAGCGCGCGGATGACCGCCGATCCCTCGGTCCCGCTAGAGGTAGGACTGCGCATTGTGGATCCGCCGTGCGTGGTCGACGATCGGCCGGCGACCGTGCATGTAACGCGTGTTGTCGATGATCGCGACGTCGCCGTGACGCCAGTCGATGTCCCAGGTGGCGCGTTCGGTGGCCTCGGCGATCTCCCGCCAAAGCGGTTCGTCGATGTCTGTGCCATCGGCGAACCGGATCACCGGTGCCTCGTAATTGTTCGAGGGCCCAAGGAGGCTGTTGGCGAATGCCGGCGCGTCCGAGAACCGGCTCGCATGGATGGCCGGCGTTCGAAAGCGATAGCGCAGCGAGCCGTCGTCCAGCAGATCGAACGACAGGCCCGGGACCATCGACTCGATCCGTTGCAGGTGTTCCGGACCGGCGCTTTCCGGTCCGCCTTCAAGCCCCAGCTCCTTGCAGACGTACTGGCGCCACCTGGCCTCTGGGACGGTGCGTTCGAAGCTGACCGGCTGGCGCTCGAACGTGGTGCGGGTCGCTGCTGAGAGATGGTCAATCGCCTGCTCGCCATCGCAGATGGTAGTCTGCGACCCGCTGGACGCCGCGACCTCGCAATAGAACCAGATGACGTCCGGCAGGAACGGGGCGTTGCCGTTTTCCAGGTGCAGACCGACGGCGTCGTAGCCGGCGTCGACCAGTTGCGAATGACGCCCGGTGTACTGGCGCGCCGGGTCCAGCGTGACGCGGCTGCTGCCGCGCTGGACGAGGTCCGAGAAGCCATCGAGGTCGTGGTCGAAACCGCGCAGCAGGATCACGCCGTGACGGGCGAGCCGGTCCTCCAGCCGCGCCTCGCGCAGCGCGTCGCGGAGGTGATCGTTGCCGTCGCTTTCGATGACCTGTTCGCGCGCGCCGACGATCGACTCCTGTCGTGTCGTCATCGGTTGGCTCCAAGGCTCTGCGCAGCGGCCTCGGCGACCGGTTGCCGGGGCACTGGCGACCGGTCGCCGGCGGTGGCTGCGGGCATGGCCGCAGCCGAGCGGGCGCGGCATTCCGCGAATGCGAGGCGGAACGGATCGGTGGTGAGCATCGCGTCGATGATTCCGGCGACCGGCCCGGCCATCACGTGCGTGGGCTGGTCGTAGTACGTGCCCCAGCGCTCGCGGTCCGGGATACGATCCGGATCGGCGGCATGCAGCCGCGAGAACGGCAGATTCATGTAACGGAGAATCGCCTGTACGCGCGGCGTGGCGTTGCAGGTCAGCCAGGCGAGTCCGAGACTGCGCGCGACCGCCGCGATATGGATGAACAGCTCGCGTGAGGCCCCGGAATCGGTCGCCGCGAGGTTGCCCACCTCGCCGATCGTGGCGCGGTTGGGGCGAGCGATCCCGAAGTGCGTCGCCAGTTCGGTCTCACAGGCCGTGTCGAGATACTGCTCGATGAACAGCGGTCCGCGGTCGGCGGGTCTCAGACCGGCGGCCGCCTTGAGTTCGTCACCGCGCAGGATGGCGAGCTGCAGGGGCAGGAATTCCCGGATGCTTGCGCCGTAATGGCGGGCGAACTGGTCGCGGATGTAGCGGCGGATCGGTGCCGCGTCGGCGGACTCGGCTTCGAACATGTCGAACCGCCAGCGGCCGGATTCGACGTGCCCGGGCGCGCCTGCGGCCTGACCTTCCCTATGCGTTTTCATTGCTCACCATCCTCTTTGAATGACGAGCCTTATCCTGGTGGCAGTTTCTTAAGGCAGGCTTAGCGCGGCGGCAGATTACGCAGACGTAATCTCGAACCAGCGGTTTATCCGGTCAGTCATCGCCGAGCCAATGCGCTTGAGCGAAGCCCGTATGTGGACTTGCTCAGGCCTCGATGTCGAGGTCGCGGATCTTGCGGGTGAGGGTGTTGCGGCCCCAGCCGAGGAGGCGGGCGGCTTCCTGGCGGTGGCCGCCGCTGCGCGTAAGGGCTTCGCGGATGAGGATGCTTTCCATGCGTTGGGCGGCGGACTCCCCGAGTCTTGTGTTGCCCGCGGCCAGTTCGGAGCGTGCCCAGTTGGCGAGGGCGTGCTCCCAGTCGTTTGCGGCAGTCGGTTTCTCGCCCCGGAGTTCCACCGGCAGGTCGTCGAGATGCACCTCGCGGCCGGCGGCCATGACGGTCAGCCAGCGGCAGACGTTCTCCAGTTGGCGCACATTGCCCGGCCAGTCCAGCGCCATCAGGCGGTCCTCGACCGCCGCGGTAAGCCTTTTGCGTTCCATGCCGAGCTCTTCCGCGGCCTGGTCCAGGAAATGCGCGGCCAGCAGCGGAATATCTTCGCGCCGCTCGCGCAGGGCGGGCACCGGGAGGCGGACGACGTTGAGCCGGTGGTACAGGTCCTCGCGGAATTCGCCGCGTTCGACGCGGCGCTCCAGGTCCTGGTGGGTCGCGGCGAGGATGCGGACATCGACCCGGCACGGCGTGGCGCCGCCCACACGATAGAACACGCCTTCCGATAGCACCCGCAGCAACCGCGTCTGCAGTTCGGCCGGCATATCGCCGATCTCGTCCAGGAACAGGGTGCCGCCGTCGGCCTGTTCGAAGCGACCCTGGCGACGGGCCTCGGCACCGGTGAACGCGCCTTTTTCGTGGCCGAACAGCTCGGATTCGAGCAGATCCCGCGGGATCGCGGCCGTGTTCAGGGCGACAAACGGCCCGCGGGCGCGCGGACTATGCCGGTGCAGCGCCTGGGCGACGCGCTCCTTGCCGGTCCCCGACTCGCCGGTAATCAGCACCGTGATCGGCGCGCGCGCGAGGCGGCCGATCGTGCGGAACAGGGTCTGCATCGCGGGCGCCTGGCCGATGATCTGATTCGTGTCGTCCGCGTTCGCAGCGGCTTCCGCGTGTCCCGGTTCGGTCTTCGCGGGGGCGCAGGCCCGGCGCACCAGTTCGACGGCCTCTTCCAGGTCGAAGGGTTTGGCGAGGTAGTCGAAGGCGCCGCCCTCGAACGCGGCGACGGTGGTATCCAGATCGGAATGGGCCGTCATTACCAGTACCGGCAGCCCCGGCCGGGCCGAGCGCATCCGCTCCGCGAGGGACAGGCCGTCGATCCCCGGCATGCGCACGTCGGTGATCACGGCATCCGGTGCGCCTGTGTCGAGCGCGGCGAGAGCGGAGTCGCCGCGCTCGAATGTGCGTACGTCCATGTGAGCGCTTTTCAGCGCCCGTTCGAGGACCCAGAGCATCGACGCATCGTCATCGATGATCCACACGTGCGGTGGTGCGTCAGTCATGCCCGGTCTCCAGCGGCAGCAGTACTCGGAATACCGTGCTCGGCTCGGCCTTGCCGCTCTCGCATTCGATCAGACCCCCGTGCCGACTGACCAGCGACTGGGCGATGGTCAGGCCGAGGCCGGTGCCTTCCGCCCGGCCGCTGACCATCGGCTGGAACAGACTGTCGAGCAGATCGGGCGGGATGCCCGGCCCGTCGTCGGCGACCTCGATACAGGCGACCAGCCGGTGCTGGACATGGCCGATCGTGAAGCGGCGCCGCGTGCTCGTGCGCACGGTCACGCGGCCCTGCTCGCCGACCGCCTGGAGCGCGTTGCGGCCGAGGTTCAGCAGCGCCTGGATCAGCTGGTCGGCATCCGCCTGCAGATCGGGGATGCTGGGATCGTACTCCGTACGCAGTGTTACGCCCGGGCCGGCCTCGCCGCGCAGCAGGTGCAGTACGTGTTCGGTTACCCGGTGGATATTCACGCTCGCGAAGGCGGGTGGCTGCACCGGCCCGACCATCCGATCCACCAGGCCCCGCAGGCGATCCGCCTCGCGCACAATGACATCCGTGTACTCGCGTTGCCCGACGTCTTCCAGTTCCCGCGCAAGCAGTTGCGCCGCGCCACGGAGTCCAGCCAGGGGGTTGCGGATCTCGTGCGCCACGCCGCGCAGCAGACGCCGGTTGGCGAGTTCCTGCGTGCGCAGCCCTTCCTCGCGCGCGATCCGCAGATGCCGGTCGACCGGGGTCAGTTCGATCACCGCGGCCGCCGCCTCGCCGTACACCAATGGCGTGACACTGGCATCGACCTGGCGCGCGCTGCTGGTGTCGTGGGGCGCGAGCGTGACTTCACGGGCCGTGAAGGTCGCGTCGGCGTTCAGGTTAACGGCAATGTGGCTCAGCCAGTCGGAGTCGAACCCGGCGATCGAGGCCAACGGCTGCCCCAGCGCACGGCGCCGGCTGAGGCGGATCAGGTCCTCGGCGGCGGTATTCAGGTAGCGCACGCGCAGTTCGGCGCCCTCGACCACGAGGATCGCGCCCACGAGCGTTTCGAGCAGCTCGGCCGCCGCTGGTCCGGCGTGATTATCAGTCTCGGGGATCATTGCACCATTGTAGTGCAGGCCGGATGCCGTGGCGGTGGCGGCCGGCGTCAGTTGCTGCCGCTGCCACCCAGCGCCTTGCGGAGCAGGTAGAACTTGACCGATTCCGACTCGTACCGGACCTGGCCGGCATTGTCGATGATCCGTGCGCGCACGGTATGCGGGCCCCGTTCCACGGGGGACACGGTTACCTGTGTGCTTGCCGCGCGTGCGCGGGGCTCGCCGTCAAGAATGATCTCCACCTGGTGGCCCCGTGGCAACGTCGCGCCCTCCGGCTCAAGTGCCACCCTGAACGGCACGTTGCCACCGTTGTGGCGGATGCCCTTCTCGTTCTCGGGATAGGCGATGGAAATCCCGGAGATCCCGTTCGAGGGTGTATCCGGTTCCGCCTCCGACGTGCCGGCGCTGCTGGCGCCATCCGGCGCCCCCTCGACGGGCTTGACGGTGGTCAGCGGATCGAGCTCCACCGGTTCGGCGTCGTCGCTCGGCCGCTCGTCCGTGAACACGACATTACCGTCCGCGTCCGTCGTGCGGTAAATCTCCGACGCGGCGACCGGCCCCGCGGTGAACGCAACCGGCAGAAAAATCATGAGCAGACGCTTCATAATCAAAAGTCTACCGCTCCCCGGCCCATCGGACTATATCCGGCCAATTGCCAGGCCCGTGCAACCCGACCCACTATACTTTGATGGTGGTGGACCGGGGGCGTTGCAATGGCCGACCTGCCGCTGAGCCCGAATATCTCGCGGAGGCGCCGAGGGCGCCAAGCGCGCGGAGAGTAAGAAGGTTTGACCAAGCGACTTTGGTCTCTCCGCGTTCTCAGCGGACTCCGCGCCTCTGCGAGAAAATGCCTTATTTCGAGGCGCTCCACCAAAAAGCCCGGCATGCCAACGACATACCGGGCTTTGATGGCCACGCGGGACGGATCCCTCAGCAGCTGTAGTACATGTCGAACTCGACTGGATGCGTGGTCATGCGCAGGCGCGTGACGTCTTCCATCTTGAGGTCGATATAGCCGTCGATCGCGTCGTCGGTGAAGACGCCGCCGCGGGTCAGGAACTCGCGGTCGTTATCCAGTGCTTCGAGCGCCTCTTCGAGCGAAGCCGCGACGTGCGGGATCGCCTTTTCCTCTTCCGGCGGCAGGTCGTAGAGGTCCTTGTCCATCGCGTCGCCCGGGTGGATGCGGTTCTCGATGCCGTCGAGGCCGGCCATCATCAGGGCGGCGAAGCACAGGTACGGGTTGGCCGTCGGGTCCGGGAAGCGGACTTCGACGCGCATGGACTTCTTCGACGCATCGTAGGGCACGCGGATCGCGGCCGAGCGGTTGCGGGCGGAATAGGCCAGCAGGACCGGTGCCTCGAAGCCCGGGACCAGCCGCTTGTAGCTGTTGGTCGAGGCGTTGGTGAAGGCGTTCAGGGCCTTGGCATGCTTGATGATGCCGCCGATGTAGTACAGCGCCGTCTCCGACAGACCGCCGTAACCATCGCCCGAGAACACGTTGTCGCCGTCCTTCGACAGCGACATGTGCACGTGCATACCCGAGCCGTTGTCACCGACCAGCGGTTTCGGCATGAAGGTCGCGGTCTTGCCGAAGGCGTGGGCGACGTTCAGCACGGTGTACTTGAGGGTCTGCAGCTCGTCAGCTTTTTTCACGAGCGTGTTGAACTTCGTGCCGATCTCGCACTGCCCGGCCGTGGCGACCTCGTGGTGGTGCACCTCGGGGACCAGGCCCATCTCTTCCATGGTCAGGCACATCTGGGCGCGCAGGTCATGCAGCGAGTCGACCGGCGGGACCGGGAAGTAACCGCCCTTCACGGACGGGCGGTGGCCGATGTTGCCGTCCTCGTAGATACGCTCGGCGTTCCAGGAGGCCTCATCCGAGGAGATCTTGTAGAACGCGCCGCCGATGTCGGCGCCCCAGCGTACGTCGTCCAGCACGAAGAATTCGGGTTCCGGGCCGAAGGCCGCGGAATCGGCGATACCCGTGGACTGCAGATACGCCTCGGCGCGCTGGGCGATGGAGCGCGGATCGCGGGCGTAGCCCTGCAGCGTGGTCGGTTCGACGATATTGCAGCGCAGGATCAGGGTCGGCTCGTCCGTGAACGGGTCCATGACCGCCGTCGACGGATCCGGGCGCAGGATCATGTCCGAGTCGTTGATGCCCTTCCAGCCGTTGATCGAGGAGCCGTCGAACATCTTGCCGGCCTCGATGCCCTCCTCGTCGAGCGCCGCGGCCGGCATCGTCATGTGCATTTCCTTGCCGCGGGAGTCGGTGAAGCGGAGGTCGACGAAGCGCACGCCCTCCTGCTTGATGGTGTTCATTACATCGCTTGCGGACATCGTGTACTCCTGTCGATCAGGGTGAATGAAGGGCCGGCCCGGGCGCAGGGCCGCGATCCGGAATCAGAATCCGAACGCGGAAGAGCAGAAACCGTGCCACTTGCAGAAAATCGCGTTTTCTCTTTTATTTTCAAATAGTTGCATTATCAGTCATGGTCCATTCTCTGCACTGTTCCCGTGCAGATGCTGGTCCCCGTTGCACTCTGTTGGTGCAACGCGTTCAAGAATGCTCACGTTGCCGATCTCGGGGTCCGCGACCGCCGCCTCGCGCAGTCCCTCGGCGGTGGCTGCTGAGTCGACACCCGGTCCGGCCGGGCGGAGCGCGATCTCGAGATGCACACGCCCGGCAAGATAGTGCAGCGTCAGCCCCTCGATCCGGTCCGCCGCCTCCAGCCCGTCCATGCGCGCACGTAGCCTCTCACATAATTCAGTGCGCAGTGGCAGCGCGTTCGACGGGCCGCCCTCGGTATCGTCTTCGGGATCCACATGCACCATCACGTCGGCCAGCTGGCTCAGCCGGTCGAGCAGGCGCAGGCGTACGGCCTCCGCGATCCGGTGGCCCTCCGAGACGCTCATCCGCGAGCCCACCCGGATATGCAGGTCGACCAGCGCCCGGTGCCCCATCCAGCGCGAGCGGAAGGTATGGGCGTGCTTGACGCCATCGACCGCCAGCGCTTCGTCGCGCAGCTCCGCCACGGTCTCGGGTTCGAACCCGGTGTCGACCAGTTCGCGCAGGCTGTCACGGATCACGTCCCAGCCGACCTTGGCGATCATCACCGCGACGATCAGGGCGGCCACCGCGTCGAGCGTAACCACCCCCGCGAGCGCCCCGCCGATGCCGAAACCGACCACGACCGAGGACAGCGCGTCCGAGCGATGATGCCACGCATTCGCCTCCAGCAACCGCGAACCGATCGACCGCCCAGCGTGGCGAGTGTAGTGGAACAGCGCTTCCTTGCCCGCGACCGAGCCGAGTGCGATCACCAGGGTCATAAGCGAGGGTGGCCCGGGGCGGGTTGCAGAGCCCAGCGACACGACGGCGTTATGGCCGATCAGTACCGCTGTCAACAGCAGCAGGAGTCCGACCAGTACGGTCGCGGCCGTCTCGATCCGGCCGTGGCCGTAGGGGTGGTCGTGGTCCGCCCCCTGCGCCGCATGCCGTGCGGCCAGCAGCACGACGGCATCGGTCACCAGATCCGAGAGCGAGTGGATGCCGTCGGCCACGAGCGCCTGCGATTGCCCGGCAAAGCCCGTGACCGTCTTCACGGCGGCGAGCACCAGGTTGACGGCGATGCCCACCCAGGTGACCCGGCGGGTAACGTGGTAACGCGCCGTGCGGCTCGGGCCGTGGGGCGCGTCGGGAGGATTGGGCGTGACTGCGTTCAAGGCCGGACCGGGTGCGCTGGCTGGTGGCCAATGGCCGGGAATGGCCGGCCATGGCGCGACCGCGCAGTGTACGCGGTCAGCCCGAATTTCTCACCAGGGCGCGAACAACGCCCATTCCACCGCGGCCTCTACGGGCCCGCCTGTCAGTTGCGCCGCTGCCGGTCCGGGTCGAGCAGGGTCACGTTCCCGGGGGCCACGCGGTCCCAGGCGCGGCGGCTGCCGGTCTGGCGCGCCAGCGCGGCGGCATCCCCGGCCTGCAGCGCGGCCTCCGGGTCCGGATCGCGCATCGCCTGCAGCAGTTCCATCAGGGAGACGAAACCGCGAGCGAGTTCGTCATACGGTCCGCTGTCGTCGGCCGCGCCGCTGTGGGCCAGTGTGTGGTAGGCGCCCCGTCCGAGGCGGACATAGTAGGAGAATGGCAACGCGCGGCGCCGTACGCGCTGCGGGAACAGGCCGCAGATCAACAGGCATTCGTCGCCGGTGGCACGCAGGCGCTCGCCGCCGCTGCGCTCCCCGGCGGTCTGCATCCCTTCGAGCCAGCGTATGGCGAGCGCATCGCGCCCGAGCGCCGTGTGTTCCGAGAAACGCATCAGCATGAATACGACATACGCCTCGACGGGCTCCTCGAGGCGGGTATCACAGGCCTCGCCCGCCGTGCGGACAAGGCCCTGCCACTGGGCGACGCTGGTCGGTTCGACGGTGAGATCCGGCATGGTTATCCCCCATATCTTCCGTGCCTTTAATTCAAGCATGGAGCGGGCCGTTATGCCGCCTGTCCGGCGGTTGAATGACACCGCCCGTCGGCAATGAGCGCCCTGGAACCGGACCTCGCCATGCGGTCGGGTCCCGCGCGCGCGGGCACTTCGCGCGGGATGGGGTGCAGGCGCCGGCCGAATCGGCCACAATCCGCGCGGTGTTCGCGCGCGAATACGAACCGCGTACCGTCCTGCTGCAGGCGGCGCGCATGTCGCCCACAGAACCATCTGGACCGCACCTTATGGCCGAAGCCTCACCACTTGCCGAACAGGTCGTCACCGAGCGGCGTCAACTCGTCGAGTATCTGGAGGACGGCTGCAAGCCGCGCGAACAGTGGCGTATCGGGACCGAACACGAGAAGTTCGTCTTCCGGCTCGCCGACCATCGCCCCGTCCCGTATGAAGGCCCCGACGGCATCGGCGCGTTCCTCTGCGGTCTCACGGAGTATGGCTGGGAGCCCGTGCGGGAACACGGCAACACGATCGCCCTGAAACGCGATGGGGCCGCGATCACCCTCGAGCCCGCCGGTCAGTTCGAGTTGTCCGGCGCGCCGCTCGACAATCTCCACCAGAGTTGCCGCGAGGTGAATGACCACCTGCGCGAAGTGCGCGAGGTGGCAGGCGAACTCGGTGTCGGCCTTATCGGTCTCGGGTTTCAGCCGACCGCCACGCGCGACGAGATGCCATGGATGCCCAAGGCCCGCTACGACATCATGCATCGCTACATGCCTCAGGTCGGGACCCTTGGCCTGGACATGATGACGCGCTCCTGCGGCGTCCAGGTGAATCTGGACTTCTCCAGCGAGGCGGACATGATCCGCAAGTTCCGGGTCTCGCTGGCGCTACAGCCGGTCGCCACCGCGCTGTTCGCGAACTCCCCCTTCACCGAGGGTAAGCCGAACGGCTACCTGAGCTACCGCGCCCATGTCTGGACGGACACGGACAACGATCGGTGCGGGATCCCGGCGTTTGTCTTCGATGACGACATGGGCTTCGACCGCTACACCGAGTATGCGCTCGATGTGCCGATGTACTTCATCGTCCGCGATGGCGAACTCATCGACTGCTCCGGCCAGTCCTTCCGCGATTTCCTGGCCGGGCGGCTGCCGGCGATGCCGGGCGTACAGCCGACGCTCGCGGACTGGGAAGACCACCTCACGACCCTGTTCCCCGAGGTGCGCATCAAGCGCTTCATGGAGCAGCGCGGCACGGACTCCGGCCCCTGGGGCCGCCTGTGCGCGCTGCCGGCGCTCTGGGTCGGGCTGCTGTACGATGACTGTGCGCTCGACGCGGCTGAACGCCTGACGCATGACTGGAGCGCCGCCGAGATCGACCGGCTGCGCCGCGACGTCGCCCGTGAAGGCCTCAAGGCGAACTTCCGGGGGCGCACCGTTCAGGCGATCGCGCAGGACGTGGTCGCGATCGCGCGCGGCGGCCTCGAACGTCGCGACTGCCGCGACGGCAGCGGTCGTGACGAGAGCCATTTTCTCGAGGAGCCGGAGGCGATCGCCGCCAGTGGCGTGACGCCGGCCGAACAGCTGCTGCGGGACTACGAAGACCGCTGGGGCCGAAACATCGCGCCGCTGTTCGACGAATACTGTTACTGACGCCCTCCGCCGGCCATTGCCGCGAGGGACGTCGGTCGCCGGGAGACGTCATGCAGATTCGCCACACCCTCGTGACAGCCGTACTTCTGCTGGCCGCCTGTGCCGGCCCCGATAGCGAACGTCCGGGCGCCGGCGAGACCGCAACGCCGACGACGCCGGGCGCGGCGGTGGCCTGCCAGGGCGACGATGATGCCTTCCGGGATGCGATGCTGGCCGCGGTCAACGCCGCGCGCAGTCGTGCGCCGGCCTGCGGTGGCGAGCCCATGGACCCCGTCGCCGACCTCGCATGGTCGCCCGCGCTCGGCGGGGCCGCCCGCGCACATGCACGCGATATGGCGAGCAACGATTTCCTGGCGCACGCCGGTTCAGACGGGCGGCGGGTCGACCGCCGCGCGAGCGACGCGGGGTACGCGTGGCGCGCCATCGGCGAGAACGTCGGCGCGGGGGCACGGAGCGTCGATCAGGCCGTCGAGCACTGGCTCGGGAGTCCCGACCACTGCCGCAATCTGTTGAACGGCGATTACAGTCAGTTTGGCGCCGCCTGCGCCCGCGCGCCCGACTCGCGCTATGGGACCTACTGGGCGCTGATTCTCGGCGAGCCGCAGTCCGAATGACGGTATCCCCGTCCCGATCCTGCCGGCACGGCCGCCTGGCCGTCTGCCCACACTGCCGCGGACAGGGGATCGGATAAGCCATGCTCGAACCGGACGATCCAGGCGCGGATGCTGCAGGGATGAGCCTCGGGAGGCTGGACGGACAGATCTTCGAGCGGCACGCACTCGCCATGCTGCTGATCGACCCGGCGAGCGGCGACGTGATCGATGCCAACCCC
>Ga0075106_1000925_pt1 | contig 13887 bp, 9 predicted proteins | sample AntDeeMetag02WF4_FD_69796 | JGI IMG/M metagenome (GOLD analysis project Ga0075106, IMG submission 69796) | Saline lake microbial communities from Deep Lake, Antarctica - Antarctic Deep Lake Metagenome 02WF4 | ecosystem: Environmental > Aquatic > Non-marine Saline and Alkaline > Saline | place... | reverse complement strand
CAGTCCGCGCTGGCCTCGCCCACGAACACCAGATGACATTCCACGCCGGCAAACAGCGGGCTGGCGGCAATGCGCTCGATCATCGCCTGGGCAGTCCGGCTGCCGTCGAATGCGACCAGGATCCGCTGGGGTGCGACGAACGTGGACGGGGTGATCAGAATCGGGCAGTGCAGCGAACGAATCACGCGCTCCAGGTTGGAGCCCAGATGCTCGTGGGCGGTGTCCGCTGTCTCGCCGCGCTTGCCCAGCACCAGCAGGCGCGTAGACGGTTCCAGTTCGACCAGGGTTTCAGCCAGCGAACCGTGGCGCTGGCGCGACTTGGCGTTGGCCACGCCGTCGGCCGCGGCCCGCTCGCAGGCGGCTTCCAGCATCACCCGGCCCTGTTCGCGCTCCAGGCGGGCCCGCTGTTCGTCGAGCTCGGCCAGTTCCTGCAGCAGGTGCTCGCGCGAGCCCAGGCCGATCTGCCCGCTCACATCGGCCTCGGCCGCGCGCCCGGTCTTGTCGATGACGTGCACGAAGGTCAGGCCGACCTCCAGGCGCAGGCTGGCCCAGGCAGCCGCATCGCATACGCCCTCGGCATAGGCGGAGCCGTCGATACAGGCGGTGACGTGGCGCTCGCTCATGCAATCTCCTCAATCAACATTTTGCTAGTGGCCGCCGAGCAGCTTCTCGGCGTCGGGCTTGTCGTGAACCGCGATACGATCAACCAGCGTGGCACTGGCTTCGTCCAGGCCCACGACCTCGACCGTAGCGCCTTCGCGCCGGAATTTCAGCACCACCTTGTCGAGTGCGCCGACCGCGGTGATATCCCAGAAGTGCGCGCGCCGCAGGTCGATACGCACATGATCCACCGCGTCCTTGAAATCGAAGCCGGCCACGAACTGTTCGGCCGAGGTGAAGAATACCTGGCCGACCACGTCGTACACGCGACCGCGCCCATCCGCGCTTTCGCTGTTGCCGATATACAGCAGCCGCCCGACCTTGTCGGCAAAGAACAGCGACGATAGCAGCACACCCACGAACACGCCGATGGCGAGGTTGTGGGTGGCCACCACGACCACGACCACCGTGACCATGACGATATTCGTGCTCAGCGGGTGCTTGCGCATATCGCGCAGCGACTCCCAGCTAAAGGTGCCGATCGAGACCATGATCATCACCGCCACCAGCGCGGCCATCGGAATACGCGATACCCAGTCGGACAGGAACACCACCATGATCAGCAGCACCACGCCCGCACAGAGCGTGGACAGGCGGGTACGGCCGCCGGATTTGATGTTGATCACGGACTGGCCAATCATGCCGCAGCCCGCCATGCCGCCGAGCAGGCCGGCGCCGAAGTTGGCGATGCCCTGGCCGCGGCATTCGCGGTTCTTGTCGCTGGTGGTGTCGGTCAGGTCATCGACAATAGTGGCCGTCATCATCGACTCCATCAGGCCGACCACGGTCAGCATGATCGAGTACGGCAGGACGATCCACAGCGTCTCGAGATTGAGCGGTACTTCCGGCCACAGGAATACCGGCAGCGTATCCGGCAGCTCGCCCATGTCGCCGACCGTGTTGATGCCCATACCGGTGGCCATATAGACCCCGGTGAGCACTAGAATGCAGATCAGCGGCGACGGCAGCATGCGCCCGATAACCGGCACATAGGGAAACAGATAGATGATGCCCAGCCCCGCCGCGGTCATGGCATAGACATGCCAGGTGACGTCGGTCAGCTCGGGCAACTGGGCCATGAAAATAAGGATCGCCAGTGAGTTGACGAAGCCGGTGACCACGGACCTGGAGACGAACCGCATCAGCTCGCCCAGGCGCAGCACGCCGGCGAATATCTGCAGCACGCCGGTGAGCAGCGTTGCGACTAGCAGATATTGCAGTCCGTGCTCGGACACCAGTGTAACCATGAGCAGCGCCATGGCGCCGGTGGCCGCGGAAACCATGCCCGGCCGGCCACCGACAAAGGCGATCACCACACAGATACAGAAGGAGGCATAGAGGCCGACCTTCGGATCCACCCCGGCGATGATGGAAAACGCGATCGCTTCCGGGATCAGCGCTAGCGCCACGACGGTGCCGGCGAGCACGTCGGCGCGGATATTGGAAAACCAGGTCTGTCGTATCGATTGGATCATCGGGTCTCGTGCCTGCATGGCGATACGGCGCGCGGCGGACCCGGCCGGTCCACGCGGCAGCCGTCTGGTCGGCGCCTTTCGCTACGGCGCCCGCATGTATTCGTTTCGGATCAGCAAACGCCGGGCCACAGGCCGTGGGACCACGGTGCGGCGGTCGCGAACGCGACGGGCGCGGCTGCGCTCGGTTTTGTTCAGCCCTTCCGTTACGCGCATCAAAGCACGGGCAGGCTGTTTGAGCGCGCGAATACTAACAGAAGCAGCCTCCCGCCGCGCTCGGGCAAAGGGCGTGCCGTGATCGATCTCTCGTTTCACCGAAGCAGATTCGTCGCGATACCGATCAGATCAAACGGGTCTGCCAGTAGCGTTTGAGATGGATATCGGCGCCACCGAACAGCAGCGACGGCGCCGTCAGGCGCTTGAAGTAGTGGCCGACGTCGAGTTCGTCGATCATGCCGATGCCGCCGTGCAGCTGGATCGCCTGCTGGCCGATATGCCGGGCGGACTGGCTGATGCCCGCCTTGAGCAGGGCTGCGGCCGGCGCCGGGACGGGTTCGCCATTGCCGTGTTCTGCCACGGCCTGCTCGAACAGATTCTCGGCGTTCGTGAACGCGATATACATATCGACCATCCGGTGCTGAAGCACCTGAAAGCCGGCGATCGGTATGCCGAACTGCTTGCGCGTCTGGGTATAGACGATCGTTTTATCGAGCAGTGTTTCCATCGCCCCGAGCGCTTCCGCCGCGAGCATGAGGCAGCCGACATCGATAGCGCCGCGCAGCAGCGCCCCACCCTCGCCGTCGTTGTTCAGCCCCTGTTCCGAAGTCACGGCAACGCCGTCGAATCGCACGCGCCCCGCGCGATGGCCGTCGACGTTCGAGAAGCCCTCGATCACGACGCCCGGCGTGTCCACGGCCACGACGAACAGCTCGATCCCAGCCTCTTTGGCCACACGGCCCCCACTACGAGTGGAAACCACCAAATGCGTCGCTTGGGGCGCGTTCAGAACGGTGACCTTCTCGCCGTCGATTCGCCAGCCCTCGGCCGTTGCCTGCGCGCGCGTTTCGACATAGGCCGGATTGCCGCGCGAGTGCGGCTCCTCCCAGGCGAGCACCGGCAGAATGTCGCCAGCGATCAGGCCCGGCAGCAGGGATGCTTTCAGATCGGCATTGCCGCTCTGAGCGATCGCCTGACCGGCCAGCCCGACCACGCCGAGATAGGGCTCGACCACCAGCGCGCGGCCGAAACGCCGCATCAGCCCGAGCGTGTCGGCGATGGTACCGCCCAGACCGCCGTCGTCTTCGGCGAAGGGGATGCCCAACCAGCCGAGTTCCGCGAACTGCTGCCAGTGCGCCGGTGAATAGCCCGGCGTCGACTCGACCCAGCGCCGGCGCGCGTCGAAGCTGTAGTGGTCGCGCAGGAACTTGTCGACGCTGTCGTCGAGCATTGCGCGCATTTCGGCAGACAGTGATGACATGGGCAGGATCCCGACAGGCCGCGCCGCGCTCAGCGCGCGAGCAACGTCTTGGCAATAATGTTGCGCTGTATTTCGCTGCTGCCGCCGAAGATGGTGGCCGCACGGTTGTTGAGATATTTCGGCATCGCGGTGAGGGTGTCGGGCGAGCCGATGGGCGGCGTCTCGCTGCCCACGACCAGCGCTTTGAGCTGCAGCGTGAGCGCCGGCGTGCCGACCGTGTCGATCGCCAGCTCGTTGATGCGCTGCAAGGTCTCCATCGCCGTAATCTTGATCATCGAGCTCATCGGCCCCGACGCCGGCGAGCCCTTGTCCAGATCGGCGAACTTCACCTCGGTGGCATCGACCATCGCCACCTCCAGCGCCAGCTGTGAAAAACGCTGCTGGAACACCGCGTCGTCGCCGAGCATCCTGCCGAAGCCGTCGCCGGTGTCGGCCGCGATACGGCGGATGACGGCCAGCTCCTGGCGAAAATGCGTCGCGAACGAGGAACTGCCGCCGCGCTCGTGCTCGAGCAGATATTTCGCCACGCTCCAACCGTCGTTCTCGTCGCCCAGGCAGCTATCCAGCGGCACCTCGACGTCGTCGAAGAACACGTCGCACTGCTCGGGCAAACCGTCCAGACCGATGATCGGTCGTATGGTCAGGCCCGGCCGGTCGAGATCATCGAGCAAAAAGAAACTGATGCCCTGCTGCGGCTTGCCGCCGGACTGGGTACGCACCAGCAGGAACATGCGATCGGCATGGTGAGCATAGGTGGTCCAGGTCTTGCTGCCGTTGATCAGGTAGTGATCGCCGCGCCGCTGGGCCCGGCAGTTCAGGCTGGCGAGATCCGAACCCGCATTGGGCTCCGAGTAGCCCTGGGTCCAGAAATTCTCGCCCGACAGGATACCGGGCAGATGGGCAGCCTTCTGGGCTTCGGTGCCGAACCGCATGATTGCAGGGCCAACCATGGACAGCCCCTGCGGCAGCAGCGGCGGCACCTGGGCCGTTCGGCATTCCTCTGCAAAGGCTTTCTGCTGGGCCACTGTCCAGCCCGGCCCGCCGTGTGCGCGCGGCCACAACGGCGCCGACCAGCCGTGCTCGTGCAGCCGCCGATGCCAGCGCATGGTCGGCTCGAACGGCGGGAAGAAACTCGTGGTCTTGCGCCCGGCCTCGCGAATCTCGTCGTCCGCGGCATGCTCGATGAAATCGCGCACGCCGCGGCGGAAATCGGCCAGGTCCGTGTCGTGCCTGTGGCTCATCGCGAAACGTCTACCGGCTTACAGCCCGTAGCTGCCGACATCAACCTTGGAATAGATCTCGTCCCAATACAGGTTGGCCAGATCGTCGGCGCTCTCCACATCGGCCACCCGACCGACCCACTTGGAGAGGATGCCGCGGAAAGTTTCCACCATTTCGCCGGAACGCTCGATACCGTGACGCCTGGCGTAGTTGTCGGCGATGGTCTGGGCATCCTTTTCGATGAAGGCCTGGGTGGCATCGTCCAGGCTGGCGTCGGCCTCGTGGACGGCGATCCCCTCGTCCGGCGCGTTCTCCAGCTCTTTCGTGGCACCGGCCTGGTAGTCCCAGCTGATCTCGGCACCGAGCACCGCCGAGGCGTGTAGCAGGGTCTTGCGCCGTTGCTCGGTCAGGCTCTGCCAGACGTCGCGATTAACGTTGTTGACGCCGGCACCGCCGAACACGCCGCCCGGTACGTCGGTGGTGACGTGCTCGACCACCTCAGAGAGCTTGAAGATATCCAGATCGACGCTGGAACTGATCGAGCAATCGAGCACGCCCTGGTTGAGCGCCTCGTAGGAATCGCTGACCGAGATCGTGACCGGCGAGGCGCCGACTGCTTCCGCCCAGCGCGCCCACTGGGGCCCGGCGCTACGTAGGCGCTTGCCCTGGATATCGGATTGGCTGACGACCTTGTCGTTGCACAGCAGCATGTAGGGCGCGCTCGCCGACGCGCCCGTGAACACCTGGTTCTGGGCGGCGAATTCCTGCACGCATTCCGGGCAGTGCTGGAAAATGTACTCGGACATCGCACCCACATAGGCGAGCCCGGCCTTGCTCGGCTCAACGTCGTCGAGTTCGAGCAGCATGGTCAGTTCGGACACCAGGTTGGTGTTCGGGAACTCGGCCGGGAAATAGGAGAACAGCACGAAGCCGGAATCGGCCATGCCATCGCGGATACCCGGCGCGGCCTCGCTGAAGCTCAGCAGCGACATTGAATAGACCTTGGCCTCGAGATCTCCATCGGATAATTTTTCGAGCGCGGCGGCGTATTTCATCGCTGCATCCGAGCCGATCGTGTTCGGCGGATAGCCGGTGGCATAGGAAATGCTGCGGGCCTGAGACTGGGCTTGGGCCGGCAAGGCAATCACCAGCGCAAGCAGCGCAAGCGACGCGGCGCAAGTGGACAGAAATCTGTTCATGTCATCTCCTGGATCGCAGCGGCGACAGCCGAACCGCGGTTGTTATTGTGATTATCGAAACGGCCTTTTGGCGCGTATTCATCCTTGCCCTTCGCAGACGACGGTTCATCGTCCGTTCGGACGATTTGCGCGGCAGCGACCGCCCGTTATCCGGCTAGCCGATACGCCGTCCGTGCTCGGCCCAATAGGGTTCCTTGAGCTTGAACTTGAGGATCTTGCCGGCGCCGGACAGCGGCAGATCGTCGACGAAATCAAAGCTGCGCGGACATTTGTAGCCGGCGACCCAGTCCTTGCAATGCGCCACGACCGCCTGCTCATCCGCGCTTTCGCCGTCCTTGAGCACCACCACCGCGTGCACGCGCTCGCCCCAGGTTGGGTCCGGGACGCCGATCACCGCGCACTGGGCGATCGCGGGCATGCGCAGCAGCGCGTCCTCAACTTCCACCGAAAAGACGTTTTCGCCGCCGGTGACGACCATGTCCTTGATCCGATCGACCAGGAACAGGTAGCCGTCCTCGTCGAGATAACCGGCATCGCCGGTATGCATCCAGCCGCCGCGCAGGGCCGCGGCGGTCTGCTCGGGCTTGTTCCAGTAGCCTTGCATGACCATCGCCCCGCGCACCACGATCTCGCCGACCTCGCCGCCGGCGACCTCTTCCTCCAGCGGATCGACGATCCGGATCTCGGCCATGTGCGACGGAATGCCCGCGGCCGAGAGCTTGTCGGCATACGTCGGATTGGTATGACACCAGGTCGGCAGAAAGGCGACCACCGGCGACAGCTCGGTCATGCCGTAGAGCTGCAGAAATTCGGCCTTTGGAAGCTTGTCGAGCGCCAGTCGCAGCAGGCTGTTGTCGATCGGCGAGGCGCCGTAAAGCAGCGTATGCAGCGACGACAGGTCGAACTCGTCGAAGCGCGGATGATTGAGCACGGCCCGCAGCATGGTCGGCACCAGGAAGGTCTCGCCCACCTGCTCGCTGGCAATGCCTTGCAACACCGCCAGCGGATCGAATCCCGGCAGCACGACCTGGGTGCCTTGGCGCAACGCGACCTGCAGGATCAGACCGATGCCGGCGACATGAAAGAACGGCGCGGAATGCAGCGCCACGACCCAATCCCGGCGGCAGTCCGGCAGGATCGCGCCAAGCGAGCAGCTGTAGAGATTAGTGTGGCTGAGCATGACGCCCTTGGGCGCGCCGGTGGTACCACCGGTATAGAGGATGGCGGCCAGATCGTCGCCGCGGCGCATCGCGTCCTCGACCGGCGTGGCCGCTGCCATCAGTTCGCGATAGTCGAGCGCGCCCTCGGGGCAGTCGTTCTCGCCGATATAGACAATAGTCTGCACGGCCTCGGAGTGGCCGCGGATCTCGTCGATCATCGGCACAAACGCATCGTCCACGAGCAGGATGCGCGTGCCGCAGTCATCGAGCGAATAGACCGCCTCGCGCGCGCTCCAGCGGATATTGACCGTGTTGAACACGCCGCCGCCCCAGAGCGCGGCGAAGATGAACTCGATATAGCGGTCCGAGTTCAAGGCCAGAATGCCAACCCGGTCGCCCGTGCCCATGCCCAGATCCTGAAGCACGCCGGCCAGGCGGGCGACACGATTGGTCAGTTCAGCAAAGGAATGGCGGCGATCGCCGAAGACGACGGCTTCCGAGTCCGGATGTTCGCGGGCCCCCTTGTGCAGCGGTTGGGTCAGATACATGGCGTTACCTCGCGACAGAAATCGGCTTCAAGTATCGAGCCGCTAATGTCTCAGCAAATCGTCCAAACCGACTAATTCTTATCACTCGCTTGATTCCAAGCTGACCGTGAGCGCCCAAGGCGAAAAGATTTCACGCAAAGGCGCAAATATGCGAAGAAGGCACAACAATGCGCCACCAAAAACCTTGTCTTATCTTTGCGCCTTGGCGGCTTTGCGTGAGGCATGTTTCTGCTGGAACTCTGACAATCGGTTCAAGCGGTCGAAACCTGCTGAATTTCAGACATGAACAAGCACCTTACTCACTGAAAAGCGGACGCAGTTCCCGTTTGAGCAGCTTGCCGGCGGTATTCTTGGGCAGTTCATCGACGAAATGCACGGCCTTGGGCAGTTTGAAGGCGGCCAGCTTGTTACGCGCATGGGCGATCAGTTGCTCGGCGTCGGCCTCGCAGCCCGGCTTGAGTACCACCACGGCAGCCACCGCCTCGACCCATTTTTCATGCGGCACGCCGATCACCGCGACCTCGGCGATCGCCGGATGCGTATACAGCGCTTCTTCGACCTCGCGCGAAGCGACCATCACGCCGCCGGTATTCACCACGTCCTTGATCCGATCGACGATATAGATGAAGCCCGCGTCGTCGCGATAGGCCAGATCACCGGAATGAAACCAGCCGCCCTCGAACGCCTCGGCGGTCTGCTCGGGCTTGTCCCAGTAGCCGATCATCAGCTGCGGCGAGCGATGCACGATTTCGCCGTGCTCGCCCGGCTCGCAGTCCTCGAGCGTGCCGGGGCGCACGATGCGGGTCTGCACGGTGGTCAGCGGCCGACCGCAGGAACTCAGCCAACCGGCAACGTGCTCGTCGGGCGCCAGCACCGTCGCCAGCGGCGCGATCTCGCTCTGGCCGTAGCAGTTGTAGAGGCGGCCTTCGGGCAGCCGGCGCGCGAGCTCGGCGACAATCGGCTCGGGCATGATCGACGCGCCGTAGTAGAGCTTATGCAGACTGGCCAGATCGCGGCGGTCGAAGTCGTCGTGGCGCAGCAGGCCGATCCAGACCGTGGGGGGCGCAAAGAAAGACGTGATCCGCTCGCGCTCGATGATCTCCAGCACCCGATCCGCCTGCGGCGTTTCGATCAGATAGTTGAAGGCGCCGCGCAACAGTCCCGGCATCACAAAACAGTGCATCTGCGCTGAATGATAGAGCGGCAGCGCGGCCAGGCTGCGGTCTTCTTCCGCCGTATCCAGATGCAGCAGGCAGCCGACGTATTCGGCCAGCAGCGAGCGATGGGTATGCACTGCACCCTTGGGCGCCGAGGTAGTGCCCGACGTATAGAGGATCTGGGCCGGATCGTCGTCGGCGATCGCGACCGGCGGCGGCGTGTCGTTGCTCGCGCCACTCGTCGGTGACAGGGCCAGCGTCAGGATATCGAGTACCTGCGGATCGGCGGCGCGCAGCGACCCGAGCACCCGCAGTTCGATGCCGTCGGCGAGCGCATCCACGTGCGCGCGCAGGTCGTCGTCGCAGAACAGCGCCACCGCGCCCGACTGGTTGCAGATATAGGCGAGTTCGTCGCGCACCAGCGCATAGTTGATCGGTACATGGATCAGGCCGGCGCGCAGACAGCCGAGCCAGAGCAGCACGTAGGCATCGGAGTTCTTGCCGTAGGCGGCCACGCGGTCGCCCTTGACCAGGCCGGCGTCGAGCAGGCCCCGCGCCACGCGGTTGGCCGCGGCGTCGAGCCGCCGATAGGACCAGTCGCGACCCTGAAAATACAGCGCCGGCGCTTGTGGCTGGCGACAGACGCTGCGATGCAGCGCCTCGCCGAGCGTATTGCCGATCGCAGTGCGCACTGCTTCGGTCGGTTCTATTGCCATGCGGCATCCCCTTATTTCCTTTTACCCGGCTGTTTGTCGCCCCGTCTGGAGCCAGCCTACAGCGAGCGCGAGATCACTTCCTTCATGATCTCGTTGGTGCCGCCATAGATCCGCTGCACGCGTGCATCCACGTACATACGCCCGATCATGTATTCGTTGGTATAGCCGTAGCCGCCGAATAACTGCAGGCAGTCGTCGATCACGCGATTCTGCAGATCGGTGGTCCAAAGCTTGGCCATGGACGCGCCGACGGTATCGAGCCGCCCGACGAGCAGATCCTGGATACAGCGGTCCAGATAGGTGCGCGCCACGCGTGCCTGTGTGGCGACCTCGGCGAGCTTGAACTTGCTGTTCTGGAATTCGAATATCGACTGGCCGAAGGCGCGGCGATCCTTGGCATAGTCCAGCGTGGCCGCCAGCGCGCCTTCGATTGCGCCCACCGCGTTCACGGAAATGATCAGCCGCTCGTAGGGCAGATCGCCCATGAGCTGGTAGAAGCCCTGGCCTTCCTCGCTGCCGAGCAGCTGGTCGCGGTGCAGCTCGACTTCATCGAAGAACAGCTCCGCGGTGTCCTGCGCCTTCATGCCGATCTTGTCGAGCACGCGCCCGACCCGATAGCCCTCGAGCCCCTCGGTTTCCGCGATCAGGATCGACGTACCCTTGGCGCCGGCGGCCGGATCGGTCTTGCAGACCACCAGCACCAGGCCAGCCAGGTAGCCGTTGGAGATCCAGGTCTTGGAGCCCGAGAGTTTGTAGTGGTCGCCGTCGGCAGTTGCGCGAGTCCGAATCGCCTGCAGATCGGAGCCGGCGTCCGGTTCGCTCATCGCGATTGCGCCGACCAGTTCGCCGCGGGCCATGCGTGGCAGATAGCGCTCGCGCTGTTCGTCGGTGCCGTGATTGAGCAGGTAGTGGGCAACGATGCTGTGTACGCCGGTGTTCATGCCGGTCAGCCCGCGCCGCGCCATCTCCTCGAGAAAGACCGCCTCGTGGCGGAAATCGCCGCCCGCGCCGCCGTATTCCTCGGGGATGTCCGAACACAGTAGGTTCAGTTCGCCGGCCCGCCGCCATATCTTGTGGCCGACATGCCCGCGCTTGCGCGAGGCCTCGTCGTCCGGTGCCATCTCGGTATCGAGAAAGCGCGTGACCGTGTCGCGAAACAGCTCGATTTCCGCGTCCGCCCAGGGGCATTCATAGGGATGGGTCTGACGCATCGGCGACCTCTTTATTGCTGAAATGAAAAACGCGGGCGATCATGATTTCAGCGCACATGGCTAACAGCGCTTTCGGTTAAACCCGCAAAAATACAAGCCAAACGATCCGCAGATTACGCCGACAGTCACAGATTCAGTACAAACACGCTAACCCGCTTGTTCGTCTTATCTGCGTTCATCTGCGTCATCTGCGGATAACTGTCTTTCTTCTTGAAGCTCAGGCTCCGCTGAGTGGCGATATCGATCAGTCGAAATGGGTGGGCAGGAACAGGATGATGTCCGGCACCGTCATCAGCAGCGCGAGCACCACCAGATCCATCACCAGGAACCAGAAGATGCCACGAAAGATCGCGCTGGTGGACACCAGGTCGCCGACCACGCTCTTGATCACGAACACGTTCATGCCCACCGGCGGCGTGATCATGCCGATCTCCAGCATCTTGGTGAGCACCACGCCGAACCAGAGCAGGCTCAGACCCGCGGATTCAATGATCGGCAACACAATCGGCAGCGTCAGCAGCATCGCGCCGATCGGCTCCAGGAACATACCGAGCAACAGATAGACCGCAACCATGCCCAGCAGCAGCATGGCCGTGCTGGTGTCGCTGCCGATCATCAGCTCCGACAGATAGTCGCCGGCGCCGGACAGTGTGAGAAAGCGTGTCAGCAGGCTCGCACCGATCGCGATGATCAACAGCGCGCCGGTGGTCAGCAGGGTTTCGAGAATGGCGTTGCGAAAGCGCTGCCAGTTCAGTGCGCCCTTGAGCAGCGCCACTACGCAGGACAGGAATGCGCCCACCGCGCCCGCCTCGGTGGCAGTGAACACGCCGCCAAACAGGCCGCCGAAGATGCCGATCATGATCAGCAGCACCGGCCAGGTGTCCTTGAGCGCATCGATCTTCTCGGCCAGCGGCACGTCCTCGCGCACATCCGGCGCCAGCGCGGGGTCGAGCTTGACCCGCACGATGACGACGACGATATAGCCGATGGCGGTGATAATGCCGGCGCTGATGCCGCCCAGGAACAGGCCCGCGATCGACACCTGCGCGATCACGCCATAGAGAATCATGATGATCGACGGCGGGATCAGCGCGCCGATAGTGCCGGCGACCGCGACCGTGCCCGTGGCCAGCCCCGGGTTGTAGCCGTGGCGCACCATTTCCGGCACCGCGATCCGCCCCATCGCCGCCGAACACGCCACCGACGAACCCGACACCGCGGCAAAACCGGCCGAGCCGAAGATCGAGGCCACGGCCAACCCGCCGGGCACCCCGGACAGCCAGATCCGGGCCGCACGAAACAACCCCTGGGTGAGCTGGGCGTGAAAACACACAAACCCCAGCAACAAGAACATGGGCACCGAGCTGAGCACCCAGTTGGACGCGAAATGATAGGGAATGAGGCCGACCGAACCCCAGGCCACACCCCAGCCCATCAGGTACCAGAGCCCGCCAAAGAACACCCCGATCAGCGCCACGCCGATCGGCACCCGCAGTGCGATCAGGGCAAAGAGAATACCCAGCCCGGCCAGACCGATCTGCACATCGCTCATTGACGCGGCTCCGGGGGATAGCCGGGCGGCGTCTCGCCGGGCGCGGCGCGCTCGCTATCAAGTCCGCTGCGCAGCCCGAACAGATAGACCACGAACTGATAAACCAGCACCACCGTCATCAGGCCCAAGCCGGCCGGCAGCACGAAATAGCTCGGCCACACGGCGATGCTGGCGGTGCCCTGCACCACCGACGCGTCGATGGCGTATTTCGATAGCGCGACTTCCCAGGTACGCACCGCGACCAGCGCGAACACCACCGCCGACAGCAACAACGTCCAGCCTTCCAGGTGGCGCTTGATCGGCCCGGGGAGAAGTTCGGTCACGACCTCGACGCTGATATGGGCATTCTTCTGGGCCGCAAAGGCCAGCGGCACGAAGGCCGCGACGATCATGTAGTAGTGCGAGACCACGGTGATGGTGCCGGGAATCGGCGTGCCGAAGATATAACGCCCGGCCACGTCCGCAGTAACGTGCAACATCATCAGCGCGATCGCCAGGCCACCGAGAATGGTCATGGCATCGGTCAGTCGCGACAGCCAGCGGCCGAGGCTATACATGACGCCCTCTATACCGGCCGCCGGACGGATTCATGGCAAACCCATGGCCCGCGTGCTGTGGCGATCCTGCGCACCCGGCCATTAATCCGAAGGCGCCGTGGCACGATAGTCGCTGTACTCGTCGCGCAGCTTTGTCTTGAGCAGTTTGCCGGTCGCGGTATGCGGCAACTCGTCGACGAAGACGATATCTTCCGGCAGCCACCATTTGACGACGCGCTCGGCCAGATGCGCCATGAGCTCATCACGCTCGACGGCACCGCCGGGTTTGCGCACCACAATCATCAGCGGGCGCTCCTGCCATTTGGCATGGGCGATGCCGATCACCGCGACCTCGGCGATGTCCGGATGCGAAAACGCCGCGTCCTCGAGATCCAACGAGGATATCCATTCGCCGCCGGACTTGATCACGTCCTTGGACCGATCGACCAGCTGCAGATAGCCGTCGGCGTCGATGGTGGCGATATCCCCGGTGGGCAGGTAGCCCTCGTCGTCGAGCACGTCCTTGTCGTTGCGATAGTAGCCGCTGGCGATCCACGGGCCGCGCACGTTCAGGTGGCCGCGGGCCTGGCCGTCATGGGCGACGCGCTGGCCCTCGTCGTCCACGATCTTGAGATCGACGCCCCAGATGCCGCGACCGGACTTGGCCTTGACCGCCTCGCGTTCGTCGCGGGACATCCCTTCATGCTTGGGTAGCCAGCGGTTGGCGGTGCCCAGCGGGCTGGTTTCGGTCATGCCCCAACCCTGGAAGACCTCGACGTCCAGCTGATCCTCCAGACGCCGGATCATGGAACGCGGCGGCGCGCTGCCGCCGATGCCGATGGTATCCAGGCAAAGCGCATCGAGATCGGTTTCGGGGTGCGCGTCCAGGTATTCGAACAACATCATCCAGATGGTGGGCACGCCCTGGGAGAAGGTCACCTTTTCGTCGCGCATGAGCGCGAAGATGCTCGCGCCGTC
>Ga0075106_1000923_pt1 | contig 13888 bp, 14 predicted proteins | sample AntDeeMetag02WF4_FD_69796 | JGI IMG/M metagenome (GOLD analysis project Ga0075106, IMG submission 69796) | Saline lake microbial communities from Deep Lake, Antarctica - Antarctic Deep Lake Metagenome 02WF4 | ecosystem: Environmental > Aquatic > Non-marine Saline and Alkaline > Saline | place... | reverse complement strand
ACTCAATGCGCTGTGTTTGCTTCTATTATACTTGGTCATCTTGGTTTTGATTATCTGGCAAAAATATAAAAACAAAAATATAATAAAAATAAACTTATGGGCCTCTTTTGGCCCTTTTTTATATCTGTTATAAATAGAAGTATAAACACCACAAATGTGTGCTACTTATATGATTAATCAATACGTTAGTAATTACAACGAAACAAGCGAACAAGATTTACAAGATGATCTTGTTGTTGAGGCTATCCAGATGAAAGGGGTGGATATGAATTATCTTCCTCGAACACTGGTTGATTATGATTACTTGTTTGGTGAAGACCCTAGTTCTGCTTTTAATGGTTCTTATACCATAGAAATGTACCCTGCTAATGTTGATGGGTTTGGTGGTGGTGGCGACATGATCACCACAATTGGTTTTGAAATCAAAGATACAGCTACATTCCTTGTTAGCAAGTCTCGATTTGCAGAAGAACTTCAAACACAAAGCATTACAAAGCCTATGGTGGGTGATCTTTTATACCTACCCATCACTCGATCATTTCTTGAAATCAAGCATGTAGAGGATGAGAGTCCGTTTTATGAGCTTGGTAAACAATACATCTGGGAAGTTAAGACAGAAACGTTCGAATTCTCTTATGAGAGTTTTGAAACAGGTGATTCAACAATTGATGATCTGATTAACAACGATATTATGTATTATGATCCTGAAACAGAAACAGAAGAATACGGAAAGAATGATGAAATTCAAACAGAGAGTGATACGTTTGTTGATTTTAACGAAAATGACCCATTTGGGGTAAAATAATATGGCAGCTTTAGACCAACACTTTTATCATAATTCTATTAGAACATACACAGCCGCATTTGGCACGATATTTAACAACATCTATATTGTGAGAAGTGACGGAAAGAAAATTAAAATTCCTTTGTCTTATTCATCCAGACAAAAGTTTGATATTACACAAAAGTATGAAGAAACTAATGCCCACACCAAAGTAAAGTTTCCAAGAATCGGTTTTGTTCTTACTGGTTGGAGTCGTGACCCGCAAAGAATCCAAAACAAACATGACTTGATGTATCAACAAATTGACAGAACACAAGTAAACACAGTTAACAAACAGCTTAACAGAGTTCCTTATATTTTCAACTACCAAGTAACTGTAGGGACAAAAAACCTCGACGATATGTTTCAGATAATGGAACAAATCGCGGCGTGGTTTAATCCGTCACTGAATATCAACATCACAGAGAACCCAGATTTGGGAATTGAAACTTCTCTGAATGTTATGATGACAGATTCTAATTTGGCAGATGATTATGAGGGACAAATGGAAGACGAAAAGACATTGATATCTACATTTAATTTTGATGTAGAGGGATTTCTTTACATGCCAACAAGCAACCAAGGTGTCATCCAAACCATCACCCTAAACTATTACGATTTAAACGATCCTGACACAATTTTAGAAAGGGATATCATACCATGAGCAAGCGAGATAAAATCAACAAAGACATTGAAGCCTTTATTGGTATTGAGCATGATGTTGATTCTCATTTAGATGAACTGGATGACGAAACAATGCCTCGGGAAAGTTTTGATTTGATTCAATACACTCCTGTTACATCCAAAGTACCTGTAGATCAGCGTGAGAGTGATGTATACGATGATTACAACTACACTAGGACGGTTCTTAGGGGTTTGATAGAACGTGGTACAAGCGCGTTAGAAGGCTCTCTTATGCTTGCTAAGGAATCAGAGCATCCGAGAGCGTTTGAAGTCTCTAGCACACTGATGAAAAATATTTCAGAAATGAGCAAAGACCTCATGGAGCTACACAAACATCTGGAAAATGAGAAAGGTGCTGTATCTACTCCTAGCACAGTTCATAACACACAAAACAATTTCTACAACGAGAAACAACCAAAGGGTGTCGATGATCTTCTAGATGACCTAGATGACGACGACAAACAATAATAATGCAAATACATCCATTTAATGTAAGAGAATTTGTAAAAGAAAATAGAACTCTTGTCAAGAAATATATCAGAAAGAATACTTATAGTGTTCAAGTTGATGATATATTTCTTGGCCCTGCTTACTATTATCAAAAAAATGAGCATATTCTTAATAAGAAAGAAAAGCCAGAATACTCATTGATGCAAAAACTTGAATACATTAAGTGTATGAAGAATTGTGCCTATTTTACTAGAAAATATATAAAAATAATATCAATTGATGATGGTGTGATTCCTTTTGATTTGTATGACTTTCAAGAAGAATTACTGGATAAGTATCAAAAAAACAGATTTATAATAACTTTGCAGTCTCGCCAAAGTGGTAAAATGATTGATCTTGATACACCAATTATGACACCAAACGGGTTTGTTAAAAATGGTGATCTTAAAGTTGGTGATAAAATTTACGGTAGAAATGGAAAGACGACTGATATTACGTTCATAAGTGAACAACGTAATGATATGAATCAATATGAGCTTACTTTTGATAATGGACAAACAATAAAAGCTTGTGGTGAGCATCTATGGGCGTTTAAATCATCAAACAAGAACAAATTTGAATATGTACGCAATACAGAATATATGATTTCTGAATTTGATAATGTTAGAAAAAATAAAAAATCCGGTAGTTTATGGATTGATATTACAAATCCTTTAGAATTTGATCATAAACCTGTTTCGATTGACCCTTATACTTTGGGACTATGGATTGGTGATGGAGATTCTCAAGGCGGCTCTATTAGTAGTCATCTTGATGATTTTAATTTTTATAAGTCTGTTGTCAATGTTACAAAAGATGATAAATTTACACTAGACAAAAGAACAACACACACTGGTAGATTTAGAGTAGAGGGGTTACACAAAGAACTTAGATTATCAAATTTAACCAATAATAAACACATTCCAGAAAATTACATCTATAATTCTAAAGAAGTGAGATTGGAACTCATTCGTGGGTTAATGGATTCAGATGGACATTGTAGTGAGTATGGTGCTTGTGAGTTTTATCAAAAAGATAAAGCGATTATAGATAAAGTTCGCCTTATACTATCTACACTTGGTATTAAATCAAGAATCAGAGAAAAGTATATTAGTGGTTATGGTGATCCTTATTATACACTATCATTTACTGTACCTGTTGATAAATTTGAGATATTCAAACTCCCAAGAAAATTAGAAAGGCAAGCTAATTGCAAATCACATCCCAAAAACGAAAGAATATATCTATCTTCTTATAAAAAACTAGAAAAAGAAGAAAAGGTTTATATGCAATGTTTGACGGTTGATGATGATGATCATATGTTTGTTTGTGGCGAAACTCTAATACCAACACACAATACACAGACTACTGCGGCATATATTCTTTGGTTTAATACATTCAATGATTCTAAAGATACAGCTATATTAGCAAACCGATTAGCGCAAGCTCAAGAAATTATGGGCAGGGTGCAGATGTCTTACGAAAACCTACCAAACTTTTTAAAGTGTGGTGTTTCTGAATACAATAAACGATCTATGAAGTTTGCAAATTACTCAAAAATATTTTGTGCAACTTCAACTTCATCATCAATTCGGGGAACCTCGATATCACTCTTATATATTGATGAATGCAGTTTTCTTCGTGATGATATGGAATTTTATGAATCAACGTATCCAGTTATTACATCTGGTAAGAATTCACAAGTTATAGTTTCATCAACTCCTAATGGCGCTCGTGGATTGTTTTATAAGCTTTACACAGAATCTGTTGAAGGCATCAATAAATACGTTAACCATAAAGTTACATGGGATATGGTGCCGGGACGTGATCAAGAATGGAAAAAGGAACAGATTGCTAATACATCTCAAGAGCAATTTGATCAGGAATTTAACGTATTGTTTAGGGGGTCTTCTAATTCTCTAATTTCTGGTAATGTACTTGAAAATCTTATCGAGAGAAGCCCTGTAGAAGTTCGTGACGATTTAAAGATATATGAACATCCTATATTACCAGACGATGAGCAAGCGGGGCATATATATGCTATGACCGTTGATGTTAGTCGAGGGTTATCACAAGATTTTAGCGCGTTTATTGTTTTTGATGTAACACAACTTCCTTATAAAGTGGTAGCAACATATAGAAATAACAAAATATCACCAGTGTTATATCCAACCATTATTAACTCTACAGCACAACATTACAACAATGCGATGGTTTTGGTTGAGATAAACGATATTGGTGAACAAGTAGCTTCTATTCTATACAACGAATACGAATATGAAGAACTACTAATGACAAAATCTGATAAGAGTAGACAGATAATTTGGTATGGAAATGATTGTAAGCTTGGTGTTAGAACAACTACTGCGGTTAAGGCTGTTGGTTGTTCTAACATCAAAACTCTGGTTGAGAATGAAAAGATTGAATTGAACGATAAGACGGTCATTGATGAATTTGGTACGTTCATACCCAAAGGAAAAAGCTACGAAGCTGATTCTGGTGCCAATGACGATTTTGCAATGTGTTGTGTTCTCTTTGCATGGGCAACAACACAACAATACTTTAAAGATATGACAGATATCAACACTCGTGTTGAACTCTTGAAAGATAAAGAAAGCAACGAACAACTAACCCCATTTGGATTTATTGAGCGTGATTTTGATCCGACTGATGGGCAAGGTGAAGACGTTACACAAAATCCATTCGGAATAAAGCAAGGGGAAGTTGACAGAAATGATGTATTTTTTGACGGGTTTTAATTTAAGCCGGTAAAATCATAAATAGAATCAGACACAATAAAAACAAACCAATTATGAGGTTTTCAAAAAACTATGACTTCTCCAAGTGTAATTTCAAAAGAAAAAGATTTAACCTTTGCTATCCAGAGCATTACAACTAATGCTACTGGTTATGTAGGTATGTTTCGTTGGGGGCCAGCTAACGAGATTGTTAGCATTACTACCAACGAATCCGAACTGGTAAAGCGATTTGGCGAACCTGATAAACAAACCGCACTATACTTCCTTTCCGCCGCAAACTATATGCTATATGGTGTGCCTTTGGAAGTGGTTCGTGTAGTTGGTACTGGTGCCTTGAACTCGATTGATTCAGTTGCTGATGCAGCTAGTCAATCTCCTATTCTGGTTGAGAATGAATCAACATTTGATCTTCTTACTGATGCATCATTCACCACACAAGTTCCGGCCTTTATTGGTCGTTATGCTGGTGCTCTTTCTAACTCTATTAAAATTTCTGCTGCTGATTCAACAGGATTTGATGGTTGGGAATTTGAAGATCAATTTACCTATGCACCAACCAGCGACACATTCAACCTGATCGTAATTGATGAAGATGGTTTGATCACTGGTACTGTTGGTGCTGTAATTGAAAAATACGAACTACTTTCAAAAGTTTTAGGCACAAAGAAAGTTGATGGTACTAGCGCATATGTGGTCGAAGCCCTTAAAAATCAGTCAAACTACATCTACTGCTATTCCGCAGATGCAATTGAATTTACTACTGGTTTGTTTGAAGCATCCCTTACAGGTGGTGTAGATGACAACGTACAAGCAAATGCTGACTTTGTAACCGCGTTTGATATGTTCTCTAATTCAGAGTCTGTTGACATTGTTCGACTGATGACTTCTGGTGCAGATTCAGCCGCTAAAATTCGCGCTGTTGATGTGTGTGAAGGTCGTGGTGATTCTGTAGCTTTTGTAGCTCCTGATCTTGCTGATGTTTATAATAATTTGACTGCTGTTGCTGATGTTAGAGAATTCTTTAACACCACAATCAACAAAAACACTTCTTATGGATTCGGTGTTGATAACTGGAAACTGGTTAATGACAAATACAATGACACCACTATGTGGATTCCTTGCGATTCCGATGCCGCTGGTTTGCATTCTCGTTTGTTTGTTACCGCTGAGCCTTGGTTCTCTCCCGCTGGTCTAAACCGTGGACAGTTGAAGAACGTCATCAAGCTTGCATGGTCGCCAAACAAAGCACAACGAGATGTTTTGTATAAAGATGGCATTAACTCTATCATATCATTTCCGGGCGAAGGCACTGTGTTGTTTGGTGATAAGACACTGCTTAAAGCACCTTCTGCCTTTAACCGCATCAACGTTCGTACCTTGTTTATTGTTATTAAACGGGCTATTAGTCGTGCGGCTAGATATCAGTTGTTTGAACTGAACGATCCTATCACACGTTCATTGTTCAGAAATGCGACTAATCAGTATCTTGATAACATCCAAGGTCGCCGTGGCATCTATGAAAAACGTGTAGTTGCTGATGAAACAAACAACACACCACAAGTAATAGACAGTAATGAATTTGTTGGTGATATCTACGTGAAACCCGCTAGATCAATCAACACAATTCGGCTCAACTTTATTGCTGCTGGAACAGGTGCAGATTTCTCAGAACTTGAAGGCGCGTAAATCTTAAATTGTGTGGGGAATTTTCCCACACAATTTTCATATAAATAAGTTATATAAGACAAACAATTTATAGGATTATAAAAAATGGCTACAATTTCCCAATTTAAAGCAGCCCTAAGTGGAGGCGGTGCCAGAAGTAACCGCTTTGAGGTCTTGGTTGAATTTCCTGCATTTGCTGGTGGTTCAGAAGATACTCGAAAAACTCCTTTTTTGGTAAGCTCTACATCTTTGCCTGCTTCTACTCTAGGTACTATTGAACGCCCATTCCGTGGTCGTGCATTAAAACTGGCCGGTGACAGAACATTTGATGAATGGACAGCTTCTTTCGTAAACGACACTAACTTTGCTTTGCGTGATGCGTTTGAACGCTGGCACAATGCTATCAACGGCTATAACTCAAACACTGGTGTAACAAGCCCAGATGATTATATGACCACTGTGAGTGTGTATCAGCTTGATTCACAGGACAACCGTATTAAAGAATATATTTTGAAAATGGCATACCCTAGCAATATCGGGGCAATTGAACTTGGTCAAGACACCAATGATTCTATCGAAGAATTTGAAGTAAGCTTCCAGTTCTCCGACATGACATCAAACACCACAACTTAATCTTGAGACTGGTTCTAAATAGGATTGTGTTGAGACTTAAAAACAATCAACACAATCCAAATTTAATAAGGTGATATACTGATTATGGCCCAAAGACAAGAAATGTTTAGTTGGCTTGATAAGAAATCGTTAGGCGATCAAGACGAAAACAAAAAAACACTATCTAATCAGATTGCTACTGATGACAATGATGGTGCTGTCGTTCTTGAAGATTCTATTAATGAGTTTATTCTCAACTACGATTTTACGTATAACAGCCAAGCGGAGTTAATTAATACTTACAGAGAAGTTTCTAACTATAATGAAGTTGATTTTGCAATTGAAGATATTGTAAATGAGGCTGTTACATTTGGCGATAATGATAGTAATGCTGTTGAGCTTGATCTTTCTTCTATTGACGATGAAATTTTATCTGAAAAGGTAAAAGATTTTGTTTATGAAAGTTGGGACAAGATTAATAATTTGTTGGACTTAAACACAAGCATCCATAGACGATTTAAGTCTTTTTATATTGATGGTCGATTGTCTTATCAAAAAGTTATTGACAAGGCGAGTGTGTCTAACAACGGTCTTCTTAATATCATTCAACTTGATCCACGTTTCGTCACGAAGTTTCGTAACGTAGAATACGACAAAGCAAACCACACAATTCAAGCGGTTGATGAGTATTTCATTTATAATGAAAACATTGCCGAGACTAATCCAAGTGATCAGAAAACAAAACAAAACAAAAATTCTAATTTTAAAGAAGCTTTAAAGCTTAACAAAGAATCTATCACATATGTTACATCTGGTATAACAGATAGCAATAGCGGATACGCTATTAGTTGGCTACACAAAGCGGTAAAGCCTGCTAACCAACTACGTATGATGGAAAACGCACTTGTTGTGTATCGTATTACTCGCGCACCAGAGCGTAGAGTTTTTTATGTCGATACATCTGGCATGACAAAGACAAAAGCAGAACAATATCTAAAGAACCTGAAAGCTAATTACAGAAATCGTATGTCTTACGATCCAGATTCAGGAAGCTTTAAAGATTCACGTCACTTGATGACGATGCAAGAAGATTATTGGATGCCTAGAAATGCATCCACAGGCAAGGGTACAGAGGTTTCTACTTTACCCGGTGGTTGCTTCGCCATGGACACCAAAGTGTCGCTACTGGACGGCAGAGAGCGTAGCATTGCCGAAATTCGGGATGAAATGGAAACAGGAAAAGAGTTATGGACTTATTCTGTTAATCCTGAAACCGGAAAGGTTGCTGCTGGTCTAATTTCATGGGCAGGTGTTACACAAAAATCAGCCGAAGTAATGAAACTTACTCTGGATAACGGGGAAGAAATAATTTGTACACCAGATCACAAGTTCCCTGTGTATGGTAAAGGATTTGTTCGGGCTGATGAGCTTTTAGAAAACGAAAGCATGATGCCTTTGTACAGAAAAAATGAGCAAATTTCTAAAACCAAAAAACTTGATTATGAGCAGTATTTTGATAATGAATCCAAAAAGTGGGTTTATACACACAGAATGGTTGCTAATGAACTAAAAGGTTCCGAGGTTAAAAACTTCGTATATGAATCAAATGATAATGACGTTTATGACGTTAGACATCATATTGATTTTGGGTATGATTCATGGTCTGACTTTAGAAAGAAAGAAAGTCTACACAACCATAGAGTCGTCAAAATTGAGAAATTGGCTGATAAGATTGAGGTTGGTACGCTTACCATTGATGAAGATGAGAAGCATCATAACTATCATACATTTGCACTAAGCTGTGGCATCTTTACAAAGAACTCGAACCTCGGTGACATAGAAGATGTCGTCTATTTCCTGAAACGCTTGTACAAGGCTCTCAACATCCCTGTATCGCGTCTTGAAGCTGACTCTATCGTTAGCCTTGGCAGAAACACAGAAATTAATCGTGATGAGCTTAAATTCGGAAAGTTTGTAACCAAAGTTAAGAAACGTTTTAACATGATGTTTCTTGATCTTCTACGAACTGAACTTATCCTTACCAAAGTAATTACAGGTAAGGAATGGGATAAAATAAAGAATCAGATCAAATTTGTTTATTCGCAAGACATGTATCTTGAAGAACAAAAGAAATTTGAAATGATGCGTGATCGTCTTGAGCTTCTAAATGAACTTAACGATTACGTAGGCAAGTATTTCTCTCACGATTATATTAGACGACAAATTCTTAAACAATCTGATGAAGAGATTGAAGAACAAGATAAGATTATTGAAGAAGAAAAAAATAACAAACAATACAATCCTGATGAAGAAGATCAGGGTAGATTTTAAACCAATTTATAGAAAGCAACTAGAGGAAGTGTACCATGAACACAGAACAACAATTCGTTGATCTTATTAAAGAAGGCAAAGTTGCTGACGCTATGCAACTTATTAAAACAGCATTAACCGAAATGGCTGGTGTTAGTATTGTTCAAACTAAATTTGATGTTGCAGAAGCTTGTGGCATGAAAAAGTCTATGAAAGAAGAAGATGACGACATGGACATGGAAGATGATGAAGACGAAGATGATGAAATGAAAGAAATAAAAAAGATGAAGAAATAAGGACTCATCATGTCAGAACAACAAACACAAGAAGAATTGGACGAAGCTACTAAAAAGACTCGGGTCGATTCAAAAGGAAAGAAAACAAAAAGAGTTAAATGTGCGCCGGGTTTTAAGTTAAAACCCAATGGTTTAAGTTGCATGAAGATGACCGGTTCTGAAAAAGCCGGTAGAAAAAAAGCTGCTAAGAAATCAGTTAAAACTCGCAAGGGAAAATCTCAGGCTGGCAGCAATCGTAAGAGAGCTAAGGCTATAAAGAAACGCAAGGGTTTAGGTCTTAGTTAAACTGTATTAAAAGGATTGTTTAACAATGAAAACATTTGCAGAATTTTTAAAACAACAAGAAGAGATTTCTGAGGCGGCTCCCTGAATGGCGCGTTGCTTTTAAGAAGACAAAAATGAACGGTGTGGATATCTCTGATAGCCCTGTAACTGTAAAGGCAAGAGATACTAGAGAAGCCATTTTAAAAGCTGCTAAGAAGGTTGGTATTTCTGACAAATCCGCAGCCATGCAATTAAAAACAAAATCTGTAGAGAAGCAAGATGATTAAAACATTTTCTGACTATGTTGCTGATAACATAGATTTGGATGAGAGTCTTCGAGGACAGGATGAAATAAAGCTCTTTCAATCTGTCCTTAAAGCGCGTGATATAGAAGTTAAGTTTATACCCGCTTACAATAGTAATGAGTCTACTATGAAGATCAGAGCAAAGTCAGTTGATAAAAAGTTAGTGTTTAACCTCTACATTCGTGATATTCAACTAACAGATATTAGTCAATCAATGAATGTGGATTTTTAAAGGACAATAATAATGACAGTCAAACTTTTAATGGAAAACTCTTATGAGGTTGAAACTCTAACAGAGCAAACTGAAAACGGAAAAGAGCTTTTCATTCACGGAATATTTGCCCAAGCCCAAGTAAAAAATGGCAATGGTCGATATTATGAGAAAGATGTTTTGGAACAGGCTGTTGAAAAATACAACGAAAAGTTTATTTCAAAGCGTAGAGCATTGGGTGAATTGAATCATCCTGATAGACCATTTGCTGATCCAGCCGAAGCCGCTATCCTAATCAATGAACTTGAATGGGATGGCAACAACGTAATTGGTAAAGCAAAAGTGTTAAACACTCCAAAAGGTCAGATCATTAAAGGTCTTATGGAAGGTGGTTTTAACATGGGTGTGTCTACTCGTGGACTTGGTTCGCTAAGTGAACGTAATGGCATGAAGTACGTTAATAAGGATTATATGATGACAGCCGTTGATTGTGTTGATCAACCTTCCGGCCCTGATTGTTATGTAAACCCTCTAGTAGAATCTTCATGGGTTAATAAGAATGGAGTTTGGATTCCTGCTGCACAAGAAGATGGTATTGCTATTGATGAAGGGCTTTTTTTAGAGAAATTAGAGCAGTATATTCGATTTAGAGTAAAAAATCAATAGTTTGAATTAAAAGTATTATAAATAGAATTACAATGATTAGAGAAACGAGGTTTTAATATGAATGATCATGTAAAAGCCCTCTTCGAAGGCCAAGAGCTTTCAGAGGATTTCAAACAAAAAGCAAGTGCGATTATCGAGTCTATGCTGTCTGAAAAAGAAGCTGAAATTCGTGAATCCATTGTTGGTGAACAGAACACTTTGTTTGAATCACAAGTCGAAGAAAAAACAAGTGAGCTTGAATCACTGTCTGAGGCATATGTAACCGAAGAGGTTCTGCCTACCATTAGTAAGTATCTTACCGCTGCTGTAAATGAATGGCAAGAAGAAAATGCTATTGCTATTGAGTCCGGTGTAAAAGTTGAATTGGCTGAATCTTTCTTGAAAGGTTTTGTTGGTCTGGCAGAAGCACACAATCTGTCTGTACCAGAAGGGTCTGATAGCATTGTTGAGAAGACGCAGAAAGACTTTGAGCAAGTTAAATCAAAACTCGATAGTCTGACTGAAAAGAATGTTGAATTGAAAGAAGCTCTTGATGAACAAACTCGGTCTATCGTTATCGCTCGTGTATGTTCTGATCTGACTGAAAGCCAGAAAGAAAGGTTTACTACTTATTCTGAGTCTCTGCAATTCAAAACACAAGATCAGTTTGAATCTGCTGTATCTCAATTGAAAGAATCTTATTTCCCTAATACTGGCGATAAGAAATTTGAGGAAGATGAGCAAGATAAAATTCTTGAAAATCAGGATTTGAATGAAAAAGATGAGACTCATGAGAGTGCTTGGCTGAAAAGTTTTGTTGGTCAGCTTTAATTAGAACATAGACTTATATAAATACAATTAATAACTTTACAAAGAAAGGTAGGATTAAAAAATGAGTAAGCTACTTAAAGAAGCTGTAGACAAAGTAATGAATGACGAGAAAGCGCCGGTCATCAATGATGATTATCGTCGTCAGGTTACAGAATCTGTTATCGAAAACCAAATCAGATACAATCAGGGTATGAACGAATCTGAAACCCCGACTAACCAAACAGGTGGCGTTGCTAACTTTGATCCTATTTTGATCAAAATGGTTCGTCGCTCCATGCCTAAGCTGATGGCTTTTGACTTGACCGGTGTACAATCAATGACTGGGCCTACTGGTTCGATCTTTGCAATGCGCGCACGTTACAACACTCAGACTGGCACAGAAGCTTTGTTTGATGAAGCTAATACCGCATTCTCTGGTGCAGGCGCACAAGCTGGTGATACCTCTGGTTTCGCTGCTGATGCATTTGGTACTGGTGATCCTGTTAGTGGTACTGGTACTGGTACTGGTATGACTACCGCCAATGCTCAGCTTCTGGGTACAGATACTGGTGATGCTTGGAATGAAATGGCATTCAGCGTCGAACGTACTGACGTTTCTGCAAAAAGCCGTAAATTGAAAGCTCAGTTCTCTCGTGAATTGGCTTACGATTTGAAAAACATCCATAACATGGATGCCGAAACTGAACTTGCAAACATTTTGTCAACAGAAATCACTGCCGAAATTGACCGTGAAATCCTGCGTACAATCAACGTTGCTGCTGTTCTTGGCGCTCAAGATGCTGCTGTACCGGGTCTGTTCGATCTGGCTGCTGACAGTGACGGTCGCTGGTTGGTTGAGAAGTTCAAAGGTCTGTTGTTCCAAATCGAACTGGAAGCAAACCGTGTAGCTATCGAAACCCGCCGTGGTCGTGCTAACCGTGTGATTTGTAGCTCTAACGTAGCATCTGCTTTGAACATGGCTGGTGTACTTGACTACAATCCTGCTTTGGCATCAAACATGAACGTTGATCCGACTGCTGGCACATACGCTGGTATTCTGATGGGCAAGTATCAGGTTTATATTGATCCTTATGCTGGTCGTGATTACGTGACTGTAGGTTATAAAGGCGATAACTCATGGGATGCTGGTATCTTTTACTGCCCATACTTGCCGCTTGAAATGTACCGCGCAGTTGGTGAAGACAGCTTTGCACCTAAGATCGGTTTTGCGAGTCGCTACGGCATCATTGCGAATCCATATGAGCATAATGACGCTTCTGGTGCTCGTGCTGGTAAAGGTCTTGGCCAAGGGGAAAATCGTTATTATAGGAAATTTGCTGTCGCGAACCTAACTGGTTGATATGTAAGAAGTTTTTGAGAAAACAAAAAAGGGAACCAATTTGGTTCCCTTTTTTCATGCCTCGATTTTATATTTTATAGAACCCGCATCGTACATAATTGTGTATCCATGCATGTTCATATTCTCTTTTTCTGTTAGTTGTTCATCAAACCTTTCTAATACATTTTCTAGTTTATGCTTCATGAAAGCCTTTCTTGAATATCTTTCCAGTCCCTTAAAGTAATGATAATTCGGTTCTGTAACTCTAACCATTTCAAATCCATACTTTTCATAAACATTTCCGTGTGAGTAGTCCAAACTTGCAAAGGTTTCTATGACACTCCATACATTGTTCTTTTGAAAGTGTGTGAGAAGCTTAGAGAAGCCCCCTACTACGTTCTTTGATGTTGCATAGCGTACTAGGTCATACTGGTCAGAAGTCTTGCCTGTGAGCTTCTTAAAGCTGATACAAGCCACAAGCTCATCATTGAATACCAACCCATAATTAACTTTTGAATCGTTGTACCCTTGTACGTGTGTCGCTGTGTAAAATTCTCTAGCCTCATTTGAAGTTACAGAAACTACCTCACACTTCCGAGCATAAACCTTTTCTTTGGTTGATTTGTTGCACTTTTGAATGATCTTTTCTTTTATGATTTCTTTGGTTACTGGATTT
>Ga0075106_1000914_pt1 | contig 14009 bp, 11 predicted proteins | sample AntDeeMetag02WF4_FD_69796 | JGI IMG/M metagenome (GOLD analysis project Ga0075106, IMG submission 69796) | Saline lake microbial communities from Deep Lake, Antarctica - Antarctic Deep Lake Metagenome 02WF4 | ecosystem: Environmental > Aquatic > Non-marine Saline and Alkaline > Saline | place... | reverse complement strand
GCCGGCGAAATCGGTTTAATAACGCCCCGTTGCCCGGATAGCTCAGTCGGTAGAGCAGTGGATTGAAAATCCTCGTGTCGGTGGTTCGATTCCGCCTCCGGGCACCACTCCCCCCTCTAAATCAATAACTTAGGAGGGGAATCGTGGTTGCCCCATCATTAGTCCCCACATACCCGAATTGCTTGAAAAACGACTAAAATTACTAAACTGTAATTTTTTCTTTCCAGACCTCTGTATTACAAAAAACTCCCATAACACCCTGTTTTTCGATTTCATTTAATCACAAAGCCCCCCTCTGGCCAATTGCTTGCTGCGCCAACGACTTCATGTACTCTGGATTTAGACCGGTCAAAACGAAACCTCTAACCCAGAAGGAAGTCCCACATGAATCAACATTGCAGTCACATCAGCAGTATTCTTCAAGAAGCCCTGGTTATCGCCTGGTTGCTCGACCACTTCAAAACGGCAACAGTCACGTTGGAGCTGGAATGCCATGACGGCAAAACAGCCACTATCACTGAAACCATGGCAGAGCTGATCGCAGATACGCTGGAGACAGGCTCCCAACTGATAAAAACGCCACCACAGCCAAAATCGCTGGCGGACAGTCTTGGTGACATCAAAAAACACGAATGGTTTTAAGGGGCCTATCCATGAAATTCATGAAACTGGCCCAGCAACTGGCCGCAGAACTCTCCAAGCAGTTTGGCAGCGACGAAACGATCTTCAATGCTCAGATGCGCCGCGGCGACGACTGGATCACGCTTGAGCTTTATCGTAATGAGGAAGAGCCTGATCGGCTGCACGCCATAGTCAACTTCGATACTTGCGGGAACATTCTGCTGCAAACCGAAAAGGCGCTCCACTAAACCGGCTTCTGCAGCTGTCCATCCCCGACGGTACTACTTATTCGGGGATGGATTTCACTCTTCTCATCACAACAGTTAGGTCTAAGTGTTGTCGAAGACAGACGTTTCAACCGGATACCTGTCGCTTAGACTCGCCGTACTCGTTGAGCGGAGATCAAGCTGCCCGCATTTCACTGGGCGGGACATCAATTGCCGCCGATCTCCTCTTCCTCTAAGCTCCCTAATCACTATTCTTAAATCTGCCTACCGCAACGACATTTATCGTCGCGTTAGTGCGTTATCCTGAACAAAACCGTACGACCGAAACACCCACGAGAGAATCCATGAACAACACGGAACAGCAATTCCTCAAAGCCCTAGACGACAAACTCTGGAAAGCCGCCGACAAACTCCGCGCCAATCTGGACGCTGCCAACTACAAGCACGTAGTACTGGGCCTTATCTTCCTCAAGTACGTGTCTGACGCCTTCGAGGAGCGACAGGAAGAGTTGCTGGCGTTGTTCAAAACCAACAGCGACGACAACATCTACTACCTGCCCCGGGAAGACTTCGACAGCGATGAGGAATACCAGCAAGCGCTGGCGGAAGAACTGGAAGTATTAGATTACTACCGCGAAGCTAACGTGTTCTGGGTACCAAAGCCCGCCCGCTGGAACACCCTCAAAGAAAAGGCCGTGCTGCCCGTGGGCACTGTGCTCTGGCAGGACGATACAGGTAACGACGTAAAACTGCGCTCCGTCTCCTGGCTGATCGACAACGCTCTGGAAGACATCGAAAAGAGCAACACAAAACTCAAAGGCATCCTTAACCGAATCAGCCAATACCAGCTCGACAACGACAAGCTGCTGGGTCTGATCAATACCTTCTCCGACACCTCATTCACCAAGCCAATATTTGAAGGTGAAAAGCTGGAGCTGCAAAGCAAAGACATTCTTGGCCATGTGTACGAATACTTTCTGGGCCAGTTCGCCCTGGCCGAAGGCAAACAGGGCGGCCAGTATTACACGCCAAAAAGTATCGTTACCCTGATTGTGGAAATGCTACAGCCCTATTCCGGCCGCGTGTACGACCCCGCTATGGGCTCCGGCGGATTTTTCGTGTCCAGCGACAAGTTCATTGAACAACACGCCAGCGAACAGCATTACGACGCCGCCGAACAGAAAAAGCACATCTCCGTATACGGCCAGGAATCCAACCCCACCACCTGGAAGCTGGCCGCCATGAACATGGCCATTCGGGGCATCGACTTCAACTTCGGCAAGAAAAACGCCGACACCTTTCTGGACGACCAGCACCCAGACCTGCGGGCCGACTTTGTCATGGCCAACCCGCCCTTCAACATCAAAGACTGGTGGAACGAATCACTGGCGGAAGACACCCGTTGGACATACGGCACACCACCCAAGGGCAACGCCAACTTCGGCTGGATGCAACACATGCTGCACCATCTGGCGCCCACCGGCAGCATGGCGCTGCTGTTATCCAACGGCTCCATGAGCTCCAACACGAACAACGAAGGCGAAATCCGCAAACGCCTGGTCGAGGAAGACCTGGTGGAATGCATGGTCGCCCTGCCCGGCCAACTTTTCACCAACACCCAAATCCCCGCCTGTATCTGGTTTCTGACCAAAAACAAAACTCCCCTCGCCCCTGGCGGGAGAGGGGCCGGGGGAGAGGGGGAGAAACGCGACCGCCGCAAGGAACTGCTGTTTATCGACGCCCGCAATCTGGGCTTTATGCGTGACCGGGTGCTACGGGACTTCACCAATGAAGACATTGCTAAAATTGCTGATACCTTCCACAGCTGGCAAAAGGGCGAAAACTACGAAGACATCGCCGGCTTCTGTAAATCCGCCAGCCTCGACGAGATCGAGAAACATGACTTTGTGCTGACGCCAGGGCGTTATGTCGGCGCTCAGGAAATAGAAGACGATGGCGAGCCGTTTGCCGAGAAAATGACGCGGTTGACCGGACAGTTGCGGGAGCAATTTTCGGAAAGTGAGCGGTTGGAGGCCGAGATTAAGCGGAATCTTGGGGGGCTGGGTTATGGCATCTGATTTTAAGTTATGCGTTGGAGATGTCGCAAACGTTTTCGACGGTCCCCACGCGACCCCCAAGAAACTTGAAAACGGCCCGTATTTTCTCAGCATCTCAAGCCTGAACAGGGGGGCTCTGGATCTGACTCAGTCAGCCCACCTCAGTGAGGAAGATTTCAAAAAATGGACGAAACGCGTCACTCCAGAACCAGGAGATATTCTTTTCTCCTATGAAACTAGGCTAGGCGAAGCAGCAATGATGCCACAAGGTATTCGGGCATGTTTGGGACGCCGTATGGGGCTGCTGCGCCCTGATAGAACAAAAGTCTTACCTGAGTATCTTTTGTATGCTTACCTTTCTCCGGATTTTCAGGCAATTATCGAACAACGGAAGATTCATGGCGCAACAGTCGATCGCATTGCACTAAAAGAGCTTCCGTCCTTCCCTATTCGAATACCGGGCATAGCTGAACAGCAGCTAGTAGTTGATAACCTCAACGCACTGGACGCAAAAATCCAACTCAACCACCAAATCAACCAAACCCTCGAACAAATGGCCCAGGCCCTCTTTAAAAGCTGGTTTGTCGATTTCGAGCCGGTCAAAGCCAAGATCGCCGCACTGGAAGCCGGCGGCAGCGAAGAAGACGCCCTGCTCGCCGCCATGCAGGTCATTGCCGGTGACACGCAGGAACGCGCCAATGCCGCAGAAGGCAGTGCGCCGGAAGCGGCCTCCGGAGACAAGCTGGCCCGCCTCCAGGCCGAACAGCCCGAGCAATACGCCGAACTCCGCGCAACCGCCGAGCTATTTCCGTCGGCTATGCAGGATAGTGAATTGGGGGAGATTCCGGAGGGGTGGGCGATTGATGATATCAATGGGATAACGTCCCTGATCATCGATCATCGTGGCAAGACACCAAAAAAGCTAGGAGGCGATTGGGCCGATGAGGGGTATATAGCTTTGTCCGCTAAACACATCAAAGCTGGTGAAATTGTAAATCGGGAGCAGCTCCGGTTCGTTGAAGAATGCCTTTATCGAAGGTGGATGAAAGATGAACTTCAAAAGGGAGACATATTACTAACATCGGAGGGGCCAATGGGTGAGATGTACTATCTGTCAAAAAATGATAAATACTGCCTCAGTCAACGCTTGTATGCGCTCCGGGCGAATACGAAGAAGATAGATCCCGCTTACCTCTTTTTTTGGCTACAGAGCCCATTAGCAAAGTCTGACATTAACGGTAGAGCTACAGGAACAACTGTCGTGGGAATTCGTCAATCCGAGCTTCGCAAAGTAAGGGTGCTTAATCCATCGAAAAAACTGACACAACGATTCCAACAAGCTATTGGTGGCTCGCTTAGCATGATGGGTTTGCGGAGCAAAGAGTCTCTATCTTTAACCAGTCTTCGCGATACCCTTCTCCCCAGACTTCTCTCCGGCGAACTCTCTGTATCCGAGGCAGAAACCCAGCTAACCGAGGCCGAAGCACCCGCCAATGTTTAAAATCAACGCAACTGCCAACCGCATCACCCCACTCGAAGCCAAACGCTTTACCGAGCTGGGTTTCACCGAGCGCAAACACCTGCAAGAATGGCTGGAAAACTACCCGCAGGCCCTTTCCCAAGGCGAAGGTGACGAACTGCTGATTATCCAGAAAGAATTCGACGGCTTCGACGACACCCGCGAGCGGTTGGATCTGCTGGCCATCGATAAAGAAGGCAACTTGGTCATCATCGAAAACAAACTCGATGACAGCGGCCGGGATGTGGTTTGGCAGGCCCTGAAATACGCCAGCTACTGCGCCAACCTGAAAAAGCAGCAGGTGGTGGAGATTTTTCAGCGTTACCTTAATCAAAAGGCACAGCTGGAAGGCGCAGAGCCCGCCAATGCTGAAAAGGTGCTGTTGGAGTTTTTGCTAGCCGATGATCTGCAGTCCGTGCAGCTGAACACCCTGAAAAGCCAGCGCCTGATTCTGGTGGCTGCGAATTACCGCAAAGAAGTCACCAACACCGTGCTGTGGCTCAGCCAGTTCGGCGTTATTTGCCAGTGCTTCAAGGTGACGCCCTACCAGGCCGGCGCAGAACTATTCCTGAACGTGGAGCAGATAATCCCCACGCCAGAAGCCGCAGACTTCATGATTGGCATGATGGCCAAAGAGGCCGAGGAAAAGAGCGCCAGCCACGAACAGCTAAATAGCCATCGCCTGCGATTGGCTTTCTGGGAAAAAGCACTAGAAGCATTCGGCCAAAGCAGCTGTAGCCTCTATAACAACATCAGCCCGAACAAAGACCACTGGTTATCAGCTGGCTCCGGGCTATCGGCAATGGCATTCAACCTGATCTTCAGCAAGAACGAAGTGCGGGTAGAGTTCTATATGTCACGCTCGCAAGCTGAAGCAAACCAGTTTGTGTTTGATCGCCTGCAAAGCCAGAAGGCTCATATCGAAACAAAATTTGGTGCGCCGCTTACCTGGCAGCCACTGCCCAACCGTAAGGCCTGCCGAATTGTCTTTGCCAAACCCGTAGACGGTTACGACAAGGCAAACTGGCCAGAGATGATCCAGTGGCTGGTTGAGCATATGACACGGCTAGAACAAGCCCTTAGCGGCCCGCTGGAGAAGATTAAGCAGGAGTTGAAAGCCACAGACCTGAACAAGGAACCGATTCAGGATGCGGAATAATGCCAAGATCTCTGGTAACTTTGGAGTTCGCGAGCAATATACTCCGCTAAAAGGAACTATCGACAAGGAACTGTCATGACTGAACAACAAATACGGATTTTCACATCAAACGATGGCCAGGCTCAACTGGAAGTGGCGCTGGAACGGGAAACGGTTTGGCTTCATCAAAGCCAGATGGCTGCGCTGTTCGACACATCAACAGATAACGTCGGCTTGCACCTGAAGAACATCTTTCAAGAGGGTGAACTTAAGGAAATCCCAACTACCGAGGATTTCTCGGTAGTTCGCCAAGAAGGCAAAAGACAGGTTCGCCGGAGCATCACACATTACAACCTGGATGCCATTATCTCCGTTGGTTATCGGGTCAGCTCTAAGCGCGCAACACAGTTTCGCCAATGGGCAACGCAGGTACTCAAAGATCATCTGGTTCAAGGCTACACCCTCAATCAGCGCCGCCTTACAGAGCGCGGCATAGAGTTTGAGCAGGCCGTCAATCTGCTCAGCCGCACGCTTACCAATCAGGGTCTGGTTTCTAATGAAGGCGAGGCCGTTGCCAGAGTAATCAGCGATTACGCCCGCTCCTGGAGCCTGCTGCAAGGCTATGACGAACAGCATTTGTCCGAGATCGGAATCAGGCAGCCTGGCATGCAACCGCTGTTGTTAGACGAGGCGCTGCAAGCCATTGGCGAGTTGAAGCAAACACTTATTGCAAAAGGCGAAGCAACAGAGTTATTTGGTCAGTTGCGGGGCGATGGACTGGATTCCGCACTTGCCAGTATTGAGCAAGGCTTCGGGGATGAGTTTTTTTACCCCAACATCGCCACCCGTTCGGCTCACCTGCTCTACTTTGTAATCAAAAACCACCCGCTGGCGGACGGCAACAAGCGCTGTGGCTCTTTTCTGTTTTTGTGGTATCTGCGCCGCAACGCAGCTTTGCTGGCAAAGCCGGTAGAACAACTTATCAATGACAATACCCTGGTAGCATTGGCGCTTTTAGTGGCTGAAAGCTTGCCGGATCAGAAAACTCTGATGATCCGGTTGATCGAGCATTTCATCCTTCTGAAGGAGCCCGCCGAAGTTAAAGGTGAAGGGAAATAGGATAAAAAATGACGGAAGATCAGCTGGAACAACAATGCTTGGAATGGTTCGCCGAAGGCGGCTGGGAGATAGCCCATGGGCCAGACTTGGCACCGGATGGGCCATCGCCGGAACGGGCCGATTATCGGCAAGTGTTGTTGCTGGCTGATCTTGAAGCGGCCGTCCGCCGCATTAACCCTCACCTGCCTCAGAGCGCCGTTGAACAAGTCGTCGATGTGGTGCGCAAACCACAAAGCCTGGATGTGGTGATCAGCAACCGCGCCTTTCATCGACTACTACTGGATGGCGTACCGGTTGAATACAAGCTGCCCAGAGCGTCGGATAGCGAATCCGACAGGATAATTCACGATCAGGCGTTTCTGGTGGACTTCGGCGACGTGACCGCCAACCGCTTCCGCGCCATCAACCAGTTCACCCTCGAAGGTTCCAAGCAGTTGCGGCGGCCCGACATCATTTGCTTCATTAATGGCTTGCCGTTGGCGGTGTTGGAGCTCAAAAGCCCAGGCGCTGAGAATGTCGATATCTGGGATGCCTTCAACCAGATTCAGACCTACAAAGACGAAGTCACCGACCTGTTCGCCTACAACGAAGCCGCTATCATTAGTGACGGCTATCATGCCCGCGTGGGCTCGCTCACCGCCAGCCAGGAGCGTTATATGCCCTGGCGCACAATCAAAGATGAAGACGACAAGCCGCTATTGGAATGGCAGCTGGAAACCATGGTGCGGGGTTTTTTCGACCGGGAGCTGTTCCTGGATTACATCCGTTACTTTGTAATCTTCGAGACCGATGCTGAAAAACTGGTCAAGAAGATTGCCGGCTACCACCAATTCCATGCCGTGCGTGAAGCGGTGCGGGCCACCGTGATTGCTGCCCGGGATATGACTGGCGGTGGCATCGGCGAAAAACGCGCCACCTACGGTGACGAAGTAGTGCCCGGCAGCAAAAAAGCCGGCGTGGTGTGGCACACTCAGGGTTCCGGTAAGAGTATTTCCATGTGCTGTTACGCAGGTAAATTGCTGCAACAGCCAGAAATGAATAACCCTACCCTGCTTGTAGTGACTGACCGCAACGATCTTGATGGCCAGCTTTTTGCCACCTTCAGCGCCGCCAAAGAACTGCTGAAACAGGAACCGGTGCAAGCAGACGACCGGGACACATTACGCCAACTGCTGGCTGAACGAGAATCCGGCGGAATCATCTTCACCACGGTACAGAAATTCGCTTTGCTGAATGACGAGAGCGGCCACCCGATTCTGAACGACCGGCACAACATCGTGGTGATCTCCGACGAAGCACACCGCAGCCAGTACGGCCTGAAAGCCACCCTGAAGAAAGACGGCACCTATAAGTTCGGCTACGCCCGCCACATGCGCGACGCCTTGCCCAATGCGTCATTCATCGGCTTTACCGGCACCCCCATCGAAAACGAAGACAAAGACACCCGCGCCGTGTTCGGCGATTACGTGTCCATATACGATATTCAGGATGCCGTCGACGACGGCGCAACCGTGCCCATTTACTACGAATCCCGCCTGGCCAAACTGGACATTAACCACGACGCCATCGAGGCGCTGTCTGACCAAGTGGATGAAGTCGTTGAAGACGATGAGGACCTTGGCAGCCGAGAGAAAACCAAGGGCGAATGGAGCCGGCTGGAAAAACTGGTGGGAGCTGGACCGCGTCTGGCTCAGGTAGCGGAAGATCTGGTCAAGCACTTCGAAACCCGCAACAGCACCATCGACGGCAAGGGCATGATTGTCGCCATGAGCCGCGAGATTGCAGCGCACCTGTATAACGAACTCGTCGCCCTACGCCCAGAGTGGCACGATGACGACCCGGAGAAAGGCGCCATCAAGGTTGTCATGACCGGCTCTGCTGCCGACCGGGCATTACTGCAACCACACATCCATAATAAGAAAACCAAGAAGCGACTTGAGAAGCGCTTCAAAGACGTAAACGATCCGCTCAAGCTGGTGATCGTTCGGGATATGTGGCTGACCGGTTTCGATGCGCCCTGCTGCCACACCATGTATGTGGACAAGCCCATGAAGGGCCACAACCTGATGCAGGCCATTGCTCGGGTAAACCGCGTATTCAAAGACAAACCCGGCGGCCTGGTGGTGGACTACATCGGCATTGCCAACGAACTCAAGCAGGCCCTGAAAACCTACACCGACGCCAAGGGCAAAGGTGCCCCGACCCATAGTGCGGAAGAAGCCTACGCCATCCTGCTGGAGAAGCTGGACATCATCCACGGTTTGTTCGCCCCTGGCCCCAAAGGTACAGGCTTCAGCTATAACGGTTTTGAAACCGAGCCTCACAAGTTTCTGGTGCCCACGGCCAACTACATTCTGGGCCTGGAGGACGGTAAAAAACGCTTCTTGGATACGGTACTGGCCATAAACAAGGCCTTCTCCCTGTGCGCCACACTGGACGAAGCCCAGGTGCTGCAGAAAGAAGTGGCCTTCCTGTCACAGGTGAAAGCCGCCATCACCAAGTTCACCAGCGTGGACAAGAAGCTAACCCAGGAAGACAAAAACACTGCCCTGAAGCAGATCTTGGATAACGCGCTCATAGGCGGTGGTGTGACCGATGTGTTTGCCCTTTGCGGACTCGACAAGCCTGACATCGGCCTGCTTTCCGACGAATTCTTGGAAGACGTTCGGCAGATGCCCTACAAAAACTTCGCCGTGGAGCTTTTGGAGAAACTGCTGAAAGACGACATAAAGGCCAAGACACGCAACAACGTCGTGCAGGAGAAAAAATACGCCGACCGCCTGCAGGAGACGCTGCGCAAATACAACAACCGTGGCATCGAAACGGCTCAGGTGATCGAAGAACTGATCGCCATGGCCAAACAGTTCCAGGCCGAAATGGAGCGGGATGCAGCACTGGGCCTCAACCCTGATGAAATCGCTTTTTACGACGCCCTGGCCAGCAATGAAAGCGCCGTGCGGGAGCTGGGCGATGACACGCTGAAGAAGATTGCCGTCGAGATCACCGACAAGCTTAGGAAATCGACCACGGTGGATTGGCAAGTGCGCGAAAGCGTGCGGGCCAAGCTGCGTATTTTGGTGCGCAGGACTCTGCAACGCTACAAATATCCGCCAGACAAAGCGGCGGCGGCTATTGAGCTTGTTATGCAGCAGGCTGAGGTTTTGTCGAATGGGTGGAGCCATTGAATGACAGACAATAAAGAAAACGACTCCTGGAATGTCTTTTTTAGTGACCTGGCCAAGTTCAGAGAGGTTCAGGAGCGGCAAAAACAGCGGGGATTAAATGATTTCACGTCTCTTGGTTCAGTGTTGAAGGCAAATGATGAAGTACGCCTCCATACGCGATTCATCTACTCACTGTTGAACCCCGAGGGAAAGCATTATCAGGGAACCCGTTTCCTTGAATTGTTTCTGGAATGTATCGGACGCAGTAATTGGCTAAATATCGACTCGACTATAGTCCGAAAAGAATATTGCCCGGATGGAAAAAGTGAACAGATTGATCTCTATATCGCTGACGGTTCACGAGAAATCGTGATCGAAAACAAGTTGAACGCTCACGATCAGCCCCGGCAGGTACTCCGCTACTTGGATGCCGTTGATGCAAGACACCCGGAAAGCTCAGACAACACACTATTCGTCTACTTGACCAAAGGTAGGGCGCAGCCATCCTTATTAGGCTTGGGCCAAACAAGTAACGACAAGAAGCCAGAAGCCAACCCTGATTCTCGGCATCTGATCGTTTGCAAAAAAACATCCAGCCTCTTGAACGAAAATGGCAGGCCGGTGGCCTTGTATCAAAACCTATGGTATCGAGGAAAACCCAAATCGATGAGCGTTCATGGATGGCTTGAGTCGTGCTCCCGAGAGGTCGAAGGCAAAGATACCACCTCTAATATTCTGTGGGCGATTTCCGATTATAAAACTGTCGTTGAGCGGGCAACCAGGGAGTACGCAAGTAACGTGAAAACATTGAAAGAATTTTTCGAGGGTGATGGAAAGGAGCATCTGGAACAAGCCCTGCAACTGACCAAAGACTTGCCTAATGCTCAAATAAAGTGGCTCCACAGTGTTATGACAGAACAGCTGGACGAGTTATTTGAGGCCGGGATCAGTGCTGGTTATCTGCTAAAACTCGATGCCGAGAATGCTTCGGACCTGGTGGATTTCGTCCGTCCCGGCTGGAAGAAGAAGCCACTGAGCTTACTGTACGAGCACAAATACAACTATTTCAACCCTGACCGAAGTAACACTAGAGATCGTGGTGTCTTTTACTTGGTAACGAAAGGTCCCTTTGAAGGGAAAGTCGTATTGACCCTTTTCTACGGTAGGAAGGCATTGCATGCAGGCTACATACTCAGAGAGAAATCTATAGATGAGAAGCTGAGCAAAAGTCTTGAGCAACCTCAACTATCTGAACCAAAGAAACTGAGCAAAAATATTTTCCCCCTTGCCATGACTCTGTCCCAGCCGCTTGACTCTCAAGGCACCGTGAATCTTGCTGCCTTCAAGTCTAGCCCTCAAAGAAAACTGTTTGAGCAATTGATGAACTCTTTGGAAATACCTATGAACTATGATCCAGCTTTTGACCAAGCCCGCCTGGACCAACTAGCCGAGCAACACCTTGACGGTAGCAACATTACTGGCCGAGTACTGTTCTTCAGCGAATCTGAGGACAACCAGCTCGACTATGCCACCTGGCAGTTTGAGGACAAAGACCAAACAGCTCTGAAAGGGTCAGATTTCAAACTGCATCTGATGGAGTTGCTGAACACACTTCTCGTCTATCGTGCCCAGCACAACCAACCTAACACTAGCCAGGGCGTGGTTAATGTCGATGGCGACCAACTCTCTATTGAGTGGCTTCCCAAATCAGATGCTGAAGCTTTACGAACTGGCTAAAATCGCTGCAAAGTAACAATTCATAGGAGCTCTGGAATACAGAGCAGAAGGACAAGCCAAGGCGCTAGCCCTCAGTTGTCTCCAACCATGACAGGAATTCTCAGGGAAGATGAACAGCAACTACAAAATCGCCCTCCTCATCGATTGCGACAATGTCAGCCACCGATCGATTGAGGGCGTACTCCAGGAATTAGCTAAATTTGGCGCCGTAAACGTCCGCCATGCCCACGGAAACTGGAATGGCCCACAGTTGGGCGGTTGGATTGAGAAGCTGCACGCCAATGCTATTCGACCGGTTCAGCAGTTCGCCTACACCACAGGAAAGAACGCTACAGACGCCTCCATGATCATCGATGCCATGGACCTTCTGTATAGCGGAAATGTCGATGCCTTTGCGCTGATGACCAGTGACTCTGACTTCACCCCGCTGGTTATGCGAATTCTTGAGCAAGGCCTTCCGGTCTTTGGTTTTGGTGAGGGCAAAACACCAATGCCTTTCGTCAGTGCTTGCTCTCAGTTCATTTACACTGAAAACCTACGAGAAGACAGTGAGGAACAGGATAGCGCAAGCAACGGTGGCGGTCCGAAACCGACGACCAAAACCAAATGGGATCGCAACCAGCTGCGGGGAGACTCTGTTCTGGTTCGCACTCTGCGAACCGCGGTGGAACAGACCGCTGATGACGATGGCTGGGCACACTTAGGAAAGGTTGGGCAGTACATTTCCAACAACAGTTCGTTCTCACCGGTAAACTATGGGTACAAAAAGCTGAGCGACCTGATTCGTGCCTGTGAGTTGTTTGAGATAAGTGTTCGCGATAAAAGTGTTATGCACGTCAAAAGCCCCTGATATCGGCCGAGGTCACTATGACTGATCAACTACAGAAGATCGACGAGCTCCGGGCCCTAGCTGTGGAGGATGCCGTGCAGCTGTTCGAGGGTAACCGCCACGCTGCAGACGCTTGGTTAGGTCAGCCATTGATCGCAATTGGCGGTGAGACGCCCTCCGAATACATGGATTCTCCAGAGAAAATCCGAACAGTCAGGGACATCATCGCCCGGCTCGAACATGGTATTTTGACCTGAATCCAGCGGGCGGCAATAAAATAACCATATTTACCGAGAACTGTCGGATTTACCAGTGGATACAGGTTGCTTCAGTGACAAGTGAACCTGTAGTGCACCCAAACTGTACCTGCAGTGTACCGGGTGAACCGACTATAAACCCGCACGTTTCTGCTTAGTTCACTACAGGTACACTAGCGGTACACCAACCTGTCCTTGATCCTCCTAATTCCCGCAAATTGCTCGCTGCCCTCTTTCTCGCTTCAGTGAGTTTTTGAGGAAAATCAGTGTTTTGACGACTGGACAACACGGGGGCAATTTTGGATACTAAATACGCTATCCAGGCACTCAGCCTGGCCAGGTAGCTGGTTCTGGTTAAATAAACAGCAATCGCCTAACCGTCGAACTTCGACCGGTATCCCCGGGGCAAACGCCTCACCCGAATGTGCGTTGAGCACGAAAGCGAACAGCTTGTTCGCTCACCCTACCGCCAGCAATGGCTTTTCGTCGTCTTTACTAACGATACATGAACGTTAGAGAGATGAACTCAAAAGAAATAAATATTTACTTTTATTTCAATGCCTTGAAGCCTACCTACAGGACCAGAATTGGTCGATAACCCTGACTAAAACCGGTTTCGAGCTGATCCGCTCTACCAGTGCGTCACCACTGGCATGCTTGATTCGACCCGTTCGCCCATCGCCGTACCTAAGACGGCAACCACGCCTTGCATCGTCGTGCAGACACCACGACACCACCGCTCCCCCCAACGCATAGCAACTTGATGCGCTGACCCACGGTTTGCAATGGACTTAAACATAGTGCCTGCAGCGGCACGAACGATGTTCCACCTGATCAGAGGAGTCTCCTATGGTTTTGTATCTGACTACGGCGTGGGGGCGGAGCATCAGCGAGGGAACCAAGCTCTGCCCCGAAGCCGTGGGGTTTGCCTCGCACCAGCTGCATTTCTGATCAAAATCTCTCGATAAAAGGTTGTTTACAGATGAAACGGAAAAAGACAATACCACCGAGCCAGAAGCTCAATTTCGGATTTGGAAAGATCCTTTTGTTCGCTTTTAAGGTGGCCATCGACCTCTTTTATGGTTGCCATGACCATTACGGGACAAGGCGGTCACATAAGATCCGCGTTCGAATTTTTGCCCAATTTTGTCGGCGCCAAGGCATACGAGATGCTCGGGCTATCGACCATGAGGTGATCACTGCGTACGGCGAATACCTTCGGCACCGGCTGAAACAGCCATTCACTTGGCCTGATGGAGAAACGGATAAGATCATTTCTACATCCTATGCACATAATTTGATTTCAACGGTGAACACGTGCATGCACGCCATGCCTCGAGA
>Ga0075106_1000908_pt1 | contig 14087 bp, 13 predicted proteins | sample AntDeeMetag02WF4_FD_69796 | JGI IMG/M metagenome (GOLD analysis project Ga0075106, IMG submission 69796) | Saline lake microbial communities from Deep Lake, Antarctica - Antarctic Deep Lake Metagenome 02WF4 | ecosystem: Environmental > Aquatic > Non-marine Saline and Alkaline > Saline | place... | reverse complement strand
TCGACAGGGGTTGCGTTCTCAACAGATTCAGGGAGTTCCACCATGAGCATGATGCAGGAATTCAAGGCATTCGCGATGCGCGGCAATGTCGTGGACATGGCCGTAGGCATCATCATCGGTGCGGCGTTTGGCAAGATCGTTTCATCTTTCGTCGCCGATGTTCTGATGCCGCCACTGGGCGTGCTGCTGGGCAGCGTGAATTTCACCGAACTGGCCATAACCCTGCGCCAGGCCACTGGAGAAACCGCGGCCGTCACCTTGAACTACGGCACATTCCTGCAGACCGTGGTGGACTTTCTCATCGTCGCCTTCGCCATCTTCATGGCCATCAAGGCGATGAACAGCGTCAACCGGAAAGAGGCCGAGAAGACCGAACCACCGCCCGCGCCGGCGGCCTCCCGCGAGGAAGTGCTGCTTGCGGAGATACGGGATCTGCTGAAGCGGGACTGAGGAACGACTTCGGACATCAGGGCGCGGCGAAACCAGCTTGACCCTGCTGAATCCAACGGCTGCTCCCGGTTCTCGCAGACTCCGACAGGCCCGCGAGAGTGCGGAGGTCGGGCATGTCGAATCGGATCTGCGGACCCACTCGAGGAACGGCACCAGCCCACTATTTAACATAATATACATTCTACGCATCACTGGAGCGGGCCGCTACCAGCGGAGCCCGCACGGATACGGGCTCCATGCGCCTGTTACGGAAATCTCCCACGTTATTTTTCCGCCACACCCCGATAGGTCCGGAACGCTCCGGACGTTAACGTGCCGGCCTACATTCGCCGCTTGAGGAATATGGCTATGCCGGGGATTTCCCCTATCGATGGACAGTCGCTGGAGACGCATGCGCGCACTGGCAACACGCGCGGTGACGACGTAACCGTGCTATATCGCGATCCGGAACGCCGTGTTGCCGCGGAACGGACCAATCGCCGAAGCTGTTTCCAGTGTGCCCTCCGCCGGTCGTGCTTCCCGGGCGCGCTGAACGACGCACTTTATAGTGAGATCGACCATATCGCGCACGGCCGCGGCCCCGTGGCCCGGGGCGATACGATCTTCAATGCGGGAGACGGGTTCGAGGCCGTCTATACCGTGCGCAGTGGTGCGTTGCGTACCAGCATGATTGACGCTAACGGCGCCGAGCAGGTCATCGGATTCACCCTGCCAGGCGAGATTGCCGGTATGGAGAGTCTCGGCAGCGGGCGGCACTGCACGCGCGCCATCGCGCTCGAACGGACCACGGTGTGCGCGATCCCGATCGATCGCCTGCTCGCGATCGCCCAGTCGCACCCAGGTCTCCAGCGGCGGGTGCATCAGCTCGCCGGCGGTATGATCCGCCGCGATCATGCCCATTTCCGCGAACTCGGCCGGCACACCGCGCACCAGCGCCTGCTCATGTTCCTCGCGGACCTGCTTGCAAGATACCGCGCGGCGGGCTTCGCCACCGACGAGGTCCATATCCCCATGTACCGGGAGGACATCGCCAATTACCTGGGGGTCGCCCTGGAGACCATCAGCCGCATGATGACGCGTCTGTCCGACGAAGGTGTCATCGAGGTCCGCCACCGGCATATCCGCGTCATCGAGGCGGGCGTGACCGCCCTCACGGAACACGCCAGGCCCCCGAATGAAGCCGTCAACGGTCAGTGATCCAACCGGGTGTTCGGACCACGGGGCCATTCCGATAAACCGTTAAACCGTAATGGGAAGCCGCCGAATCGGCGACGAGAGTAACTTCATCATGTGCAGAATCCTGGTGGTTTTCGAATACAACGAGCGCGGGAGCGTGCCGGAGGCCGCTTCGGCCGTAGCCGCATGCGCGGAAGGCGATGGCGTCGAGGTCCGAATGCAGGTCCTCGAGGCGGCTGGCCTCGAAGACATCATGTGGGCCGACGCGCTGGCGTTCGGCATCGACGGCCGGGGCGCCCGCCGGCCTCCGGAGATCAAGCGGTGGCTCGACGCGCTCGGGTTCAGCGGCTGGCAACACCTGCGCGACAAGGCCGGCTGCGTCTTCGCGACCCGGGGCCCCGCCAGTGACTCGGCGGAGGCCTGCCGAATGGCTGCGCGCATGTTCCGATCACGCGGCATGGAAACGGTGACAGCGGCAGAACTCAAGGTTCCTGAACCGCCGTATGATGATGATGGCACGGCGATCGGCCAGACCTTCGCTCAATGGTGCACACGGCTCAGGGTGGCGGCGCCGGAGGCGGCTCCGCAAGACGCCGGGTAATCGTGTCGTCACCGGCAACTCTCACACCCGAAACGCCTGAGGCTCCTGCGGTTTGGCGAAAAGGTATCCTTGGCCGAACATTGGGCCGATGCTTCTGAGCATATCGAGTTCGCCTGCCGTTTCGACCCCTTCGGCGACGATCCTGGATCCTACGCGTCGGGCGAACTCCGTGAGTGCCGCGGCGAGTGCCTGCCGCCGCGTGTCGGTATCGACGTCTCGTGTCAGGCTCATGTCAAGCTTGATGATCTCGGGATGCAGGTGGAGGATATGCCGGAAGCTCGCATAACCGGCGCCGGCGTCATCGACGGCCAGTTGGGCCCCGGCTTTCCGGATAGGAGCGAGTGCGTTGCCGATCGCACGGTAGTCGTGGACGATGGCGTGCTCCGTGATCTCGATCACCAGCCGCTCCGGCGGCATGCCGCGCAGCAGATCCTCGAAACCATCACCGAGCACCATCTCGGGCGACAGGTTCACGCTCACGTAGCAATCGACGGGTAGCACCGCGAGCGCATCGATAGCGCGCTCGACGGTTTTCCGGGCCAGCGTCGTTGCGAGGCCTACGGCGCTTGCGTCGGCGAACACCTGATCGGGCGGCTGTGTAGGGGTGCCGGGAAATCTGGAGAGCATCTCGAATCCCACGGGCGCCCGGGTATCGAGGTTCACGATGGGTTGGAAGACGCCGACTGGCTCGCCGGCATCCAGGCGGCGGCGGATGCGAGACAGTGCTGCGTCATCCCGCGTGAGCGCCTCCTGGTCACGTTCGATGAGTGCAGCCGCCACATCCGCAAAGACGCGCACCAGCGCCAGATGGATCCCGTCGAGGCTGGGATCGGCCTCGCGCTTGAAGGTGCAAAAAGTTCCGAAAACGGATCCGTTCGAAAGTCGAATGGGAATGCTCAGATGGGCTCCTACGGGAAGCTCATGGGTGACCCGCAAATCACGGGCCCCGGGCTGGCTCTGGGCATCGCGAATGAGTTCGGGCAGCCGCCCATCGATGACGCGCTGGCAATACGACTCCTCTCGGAGATCGCTGTCGCCGGGGCGCATCCACTGGGCATCGTGTTCCGCGTCCACATATCGGAACACGCGCCGATCGCCGACAAACTCCGAAATGAAGGCAACGTCCATATTCAGGTGCTGGCGGATCGCTTGCAGCAGGGATCGTGTCACCTGGTCGAGAGAGCCCTCCTCGCGAATAGTCTCCCGAGCGGTGATGTCCGAAAGCGACTCGGCGAGGGATACCGCATCGAATTGGGATGACATACGAACTCCGTTCACCTGTTTCCATTCTCTTCTATCCGTGCAGCGTCCTGAGCGAGCACGTCAACGAGCGTTTTCAAGGCTGCGACGAACGCAGCGCGGGGAGCTAGTGTCCCTTAACGCAAGTTCGTCGTGTTTTTGCCGGGCATCGAGACGCCTGGCGGCGTTGCGCCTCCTCGCCCCAGGAGGCGCTATGACTCGTCGGCGCGCCTTGCCAGTCGCCACGATTCCTCGCCGAGAAACATCGACGAACTTGCGTTAAGGGACACTAGTGTGCAAGCCAGTCGTGGAAGTCCTTCACGGGCATCGGCCTGGCGATGAAGAACCCCTGGCCGTAATCGACGCCCGCCGCGTGGAGATAATCAAGCTGTGCCTGAGTCTCAATACCCTCCGCCACGACTTCGAGGCCGAATCCATGGGCCAGCTCGATGATGGCGCGGAGTACGGATTCGCCTCGGCCGTTCCCGGGAATGTCGTCGATGAAGCTTTTGTCAATCTTGAGCGTCCGTATCGGAAGCTGGTGCAGATAGGCCAATGACGAATAGCCGGTGCCGAAATCGTCGATGGCGATATTGAAGCCCGCGTCACGAAGTTCGCTCAGGCGTTCCACGGTCTGCGCGTTCATGTCGCAGAGCATGGTCTCCGTCAACTCCAGTTCAAGCGATTCGCGGTCCACTCCATGATCGGCACACAATTGTTTGAGCTCGGGGAGGAAATCCGTCTGCTGGATGTCCACGGGCGTGATATTGACGGCGATCCGGCGATTGGTTTTGCCGTCGGCGTTCCACTCGGCGAGCATGCGGATGGCGGTCTGGATCACCCACGCGGTGATGCGTCGAATGAAACCGCTTGCCTCGGCAACGGGAATGAATTCCCCGGGCGGCACCAGTTCGCCGGACGGCTGTCTCCAACGGATCAGGGCTTCGGCTGCACTGACACCTCCAGTCCGAAACGCAACCTTGGGCTGCAACCACAACTCGAACTGCTCTTGGGCAAGCGCTTCGTGAAGCCCCGCTTCGACCCGCGTGTACTGCAGGGCGGCGTTGCGCAGGTCTTCGGCGTAGAAAGTCGGACCCTCTTCGTGGGCACGATTGCCGGCAGCGATCGCGGCATCAATCAGACCCGGCGCGTTCGATGCGTCCGCCGGATAAAGGGCGGCGCCCATCCTGGGTAGAACATGCACCGATTCCCCGCCTGCAGTGATGGGCATGCGGCCAAGGCGACTGACGCGATCGTGGGATCGGAACACCTCCTCCATCGGGGCCTCGGTAAGCAGACCCACTCCCCACTGTTCCTCGCCGAGGCGGGCCAGTCCGACGTCTTCGCCGTAGATCTCATGAAGGGCTCTGGAGCAAACGGACGCCGCTTCCTCGACGCCCTGTTCGCCCACGCTTTCCAGTACCTTCCCGAAGGGAATACGGATGACAAGGACGACAAGTGTAAGGTCCCAGGCGTCGGCATTGTGCATTGCGACGTCGACCCGGTCGGCGAACAGGTTACGATTTGGCAGACCGGTGGTGCGATCGTAGTTCACGATGCGAACCAGGTCTTCGCGCTGTGCAAGTGCCTGCCGCCGCGCTCGTAACAGCATATTGACGCGTTCAAGGAACTCGGCCCGGTCGATCGGACTGGGAATGAAATCGTCGATGATGCTGACCTGGCGGCTTGTGCGGCCACGCAGTTCGGTGCGCGGCAGGATCAGTATCAGCGGCAGAAACACGGGCTGTTGCGCGTGTTTGGCTTCGACCAGGGCGCCGTGCCATTTCCGCATGCCCGGGCCATCGACAATGGCGATATCGAAGCCGCCGGTCGGGAGTGAGTCCCCATGCGCGTGAAGTACCTCGTACCGATTTTCAAGCTGCCGGCCGATCTGCTGACGGTTGCCCTGGCTTTCGATCAGCAGCAGGATGCGATCGTTGCCCGTGGATGGATCGCCGCCCTCTTCCGATGGCGGGCGCCATGTTGTCATGGCGGAATGAGCCATCGGGTTTATCGACTGCTCAGGCTCTTCAGCAGGTTCAGCAGCGCGTCCTTGGCGATCGGCTTCTGCAGAACGGTCGAAGCGCCGTATTCGACCGAGCGGTTGCTGGCCTCTTGATCCCGACCCGGCGACATGACGACGAAGGGGATGTCGTGGTCATGAAGGAGGCTGCACAGCGACCAGACCTGCGCTCCAAAGCCGGAGACGTCGACGAGCGCGGCACGGGGAGATTCGGGCTCGGCCAGGCAGTGCTCCAGCGCAGACTCGGAGGCGGCGGTCACCGCAGTCACGCCGATCTCGGTGACGGCCTGCCCCAGCACCTTCGCATTGCCGGGTTGATGGACCACGAGAAGGATCCGTCCGCCGTTCGCCATGCTCAAGGCTGCTCCTCGGAGGCCTGTCCAAGGCCCACGCTGACACCCAGTTCGGACGCGGGCCGACCGATGCGAACACCACCCGTCGTGACCTCGAACTCGCGCTGAGTCGAATCAAATCTGGACAGGCGTTTTTTCATGATCCCGAGAACCTTGGACAGGGCATCACCGGTCTGGACTTAGCACAGGTAGATCACGTTGTCGGCGATATAACTGATCTCCCGTTCCGATACCTTCAGGTTGCCTACGACGGCGTGATTCTCGTTGAGCAGCACGACCGTCACCCCCATGCGGGACAGGGTCTTGATCAGCGCATGCAGCGGTGCCCGGACCTCTTCGCTTGTCCCTCCGAGCGCCAGTTCGAATCCGCCCACGCTGTCGATGACCACCAGATCGAGACCTTCGTCCCGGACCTGTCGGCAGACCGTGTTGGTGAACTCGGCAGCGAGGTAGCGCAGCGGTTCGACCTGCTCCAGCGACAACCGGCCCTCTCGAAGGGGGGTATCGGGATCCACGCCGAGGGCCCGCAGGCGCGCCATCCAGCCGTTCAACTCTTCTTCGAACTGATAGACGGCGGCCCGGCGGCCAGAACGCGCCGTCTCCACCGCGAACAGACCGCCCAGGGTCGACTTGCCGATGCCCGTGGGCCCGGTCACCAGAGTCACCGTGCCGGCCTCTACGCCCCCGCCCAGCATCTCGTCGAGTTCGGCATTGCCGCAGGACATCTGCACAGGGGCGGATTCGACGACCTGTTGGGGCGGCGGCAGAATCCGGTTGTGCACGTGAAACCCGGCGCCGTCGACGCGGAACTGGTGCGTGCCACGCAGGAAGCCGGACCCTCGGAACTTTGTGACGGTGAGATAACCACACGACGGGGCCCGCTGCAGATCAATGATGCCGTCGGAAATAAACTGGAGGTCGTCGTCGGGGACCTCGCGGGTGGATTCCGAGGTGAACAGCACGGTGGCGCCACGGTCACTCAGGAACCGAAGGAAGGACATCACCTGCTTGCGGAACTGCGCGAGGTCGGCGGATATGAACCGGAGCTGGGTAAGCGAATCGATAAATACGCGGGTCGGTCGTATTTCATCGACGGCCGCGATCACCGCGTTGATCATCGGCGTCTGTTCCACGTCCGATGCGGCGAATACGTCGTAGGCCTCGGCCCCGGTAAAGAATTCCTCGCTCGGCGCCAGGCTCAGGAAATTCACTCCGGACGCATCGATGCCGATGCTGGCGGCATTGGTGCGCAACTCGTCTTCCGGTTCCTGGAAGCCGATGAACAGGGACGGTTCGGCATCACCGCTGGCCGTCAGAAAGTTGAGCCCGAGGGTCGTCTTGCCCAGACCCGGCCCTCCGCGGACTAGATAGCGGCGCCGTGCCAGCAGCCCGCCATCGAGAATCTCGTCGAGGTCGCTAATCCCCGTCGAGACACGTTCGGGGCGCGATACGCTCGAAACGGTCTGCTGGTCGCGCATCGTGTTCATCCGTGTTCTTCTCTCCATGCTCATCCCCCATTCCCGTTCGGGTGTCGTTCCAGATCGGATGCGGCGGTCATCCCCGGATCGGCGTATGGGGCTTCCGCTCGGTTATATCACGGCTCAGTGATGCCCGGTATTGCTGAAGTCGCCACCGGTGAGTGCTTCCGTCCGTCGATCGCACCGGTGAATGGAAGCTCACGGTGTTGTCGAGCGATCGGAATCGACTGGTTCAAGCATTTCGTCGAGCCAGCGGTCGAGTCTTTCGCGGTCGGACAGATCCCCGTACATGGAGCGATTCGACCGGACATCCCCGATGATCAGTTGTGGCGCGGCTGCGGTCTGCAGCTCTCGCGCCCACTGCGGGTTGGTCATCACATCGATGGTCTCGAGTGTCCGGGGATCAATCCCGCGTGCATCCAGCGCTGCGGTTATATTCTCGCGGGCGCGTATCGATTGCGGCGAGTCGCCGTATACGGCCACGTTTGCGTTCGGGCGTCGTCATAATCGCGATCACCCCTCACGGTCCATCTGGCTGTACGGTTCTGGCGGAATGACGTTCGCGGCTGATCAGCCGTGCCGGCCCTTGCGGGACTTTTGGCCACTTATGATGCCCTTAGGCGCGCCGCAGACTAAGGGTAAACCCGGAACGCCTTGTCAGGTCAAGGAAAATAAACGATATGTAACGAAAATCGCCACCCTCGCCCAGCCATTGACAACTGACATGTCGGGAACCATTTATGCCTATTCCGCTTACATACTGCCGCGCGGCCACTTCGGCGCGGTGATTCAGGGCATGCGGTTCTCCGCGGCCCACGTCCGAGGACGATCATTTCATGGACATGCTCCTGTCGCAGGAACCCATGGTGCGCATGGGGGCATTCGCGGGTGTTTTCGTGGCGATGGCGCTGTGGGAGATCCTCGCGCCGCGCCGTGAGTGGCGTATCCGCAAGGGCTACCGCTGGCTCAACAACCTGGGTGTTGTCGTGCTGGATGCCGCGGTGCTGCGGGTACTGTTCCCCGCGGCCGCCGTCGGAACGGCGCTATTTGTCGAGACTCAGGGCTGGGGGTTGCTGCGCCTGCTCGATGTGCCGTATTGGCTGACGATCGTGATCGCGATCTTCGCCCTCGATTTCGCGATCTGGGCGCAGCACGTGTTCTTCCATGCCGTACCGCTGCTCTGGCGACTGCACCGCATGCATCACGCGGACCTGGATTTCGACGTCACCACGGGCCTGCGATTCCACCCCGTCGAGATCCTGTTCTCGATGTTCATCAAGGCGGGCGTGATCGTAATGCTCGGGGCTCCCGCCCTGGCCGTCCTGCTGTTCGAGGTACTGCTCAACGCCACCTCCATGTTCAACCACGGCAACGTGCGGCTGCCGCAGCGGCTCGATCGCGTACTGCGCTGGATCGTCGTCACGCCGGATATGCACCGGGTGCACCATTCCTGGTACCCGAACGAGACCAACTCCAATTTCGGGTTCAATCTGCCCTGGTGGGACCGGATCTTCGGGACCTACCGGGCGCAGCCCCGGGACGGTCATTCCGCGATGACCATCGGCATCAACCTCTTCCGAGACCCGAGCGAGCTGCGTCTGGACCGGATGCTGTGGCAGCCGTTTCATGGTCCGACGCACAGCTATCCGATCAATGCCCGCAGTCGGGATGGTGCCGACAGCACCGGAACAGACAAGGGAATTGACTGAACCTCAGCAGTTCAGGGCGCATGATCCGGACTGGATCGATGCGCCCGCACAACGCTGTCAGAGCGTGCGCTCGGGCTGCCCTTCGCGTTGACGCTCCTCCCAGCCCGCGGCCACACCGGTCGGCGCCTCGGAGCGTGGCAGCACGCCCTTGCCGAGGATGTGATCGGCGCCCTTCTCACCGATCATGATCGTCGGCGCATTGATATTTCCGTTGGTTACGGTCGGCATGATGGAGGAATCGACCACGCGCAGGTTCTCGATGCCGTGTACGCGGCACTCGGGGTCGACGACCGCCCTGTCGTCCGTGCCCATGCGGCAGGTGCCGCAGGGGTGATAGGCGGTCTCGGCGGAGTCGGCGACCCAGTTGTCGATTTCGTCGTCGCTCTGCACGGCATCGCCAGGTGCGACTTCGGCGCCGCGGTATTCGTCGAACGCCTGTTGCGCGAAGATCTCGCGGGTGAACCGCACGGCATCCCGGTACGCGCGTCGGTCCTCTTCCTCGGCGAGGTAGTTGAAGAACATGCGCGGCGGCGCCGCGGGATCGGTCGAGCTCAGACGTACCCACCCGCGGCTCTTCGGCTTGTTGTGCCCCAGATGCACCTGAAAGCCGTGGCCTTTCACGGCACTGGATCCGTCGTAGGCGATCGCGCCGGCGAGGAAGTGGTACTGCACGTCCGGATACTTGAGGCCCGCGCGGCTGCGGATGTACCCGTTGGATTCGAAGTGATTGGTGGCACCGAGCCCGGATTTGAACAGCAGCCACCGGGCACCAATCCAGCCCTGCGCGAGCGGGTTCAGCCAGCCGTTGAGCGTGATCTTCTGCGTGCAGCGCTGCTGGACCCACACTTCGAGGTGGTCCTGGAGGTTCTCGCCGACGCCCGGCAGGTCGTGAGCGACGTCGATGCCGTGCTCGCGCAGGTGGTCGGCCGGTCCAATACCCGAGAGCATCAGCAACTTGGGCGAATTGAAGGCACTGGCGCACAGCAGCACCTCGCGGCGTGCCCGGACGCGGACCGTGCGACCGTTCTGGCGGTATTCAACGCCGATCGCCTTCTTGCCGTCCATGATCACCCGCTGCGTCAGCGCGTGCATCTCGAGATGGAGGTTATTCCGGTTCAGGGCGGGTTTGAGGTACGCATTCGCCGTTGAGGCACGGACGCCGTTGCGCACGGTCATGTCCATGCGGCAGAAGCCTTCCTGGCGATAACCGTTGTAATCATCCGTGCGGCCGTAGCCCGCCTGCTCTCCGGCCTTGATGAAGGCTCGGTAGAGCGGATTCTCCATGTTGTTGCCGTTGCACACGCCGACCGGGCCGCCGGCGTTGCGATAGTCGTCCTTACCGTAGATGCAGTCCTCGGCACGGCGGAAGTACGGCAGGACATCCTGGTAGTTCCAGCCCTCGGCACCGAGCTCTGCCCATTCCTCGAAGTCGCCGGCGGAGCCGCGCACGTAAGCCATGCCGTTGATCGAGGATGAACCGCCGATGACCTTGCCGCGCGCCTGATGGATCGAGCGGTTGTTGAGACCGGGCTCGACCTCCGTGTGCATCTCCCAGTCGAAGCGCGGCTTGTTCAGCGGGATCGAGAACGCGGTGGGCATCTGAATATAGATGGAATTGTCCTTGCCGCCGAACTCGAGCACGAGGACCTGGTTGGCGCCGTCGGCGCTGAGCCGATTCGCCAGGACGCAGCCCGCGGACCCGGCACCGACAATGACGTAATCGAACGTCTGGTCAAAATCGTGCTCACTCATTCCTGGTCTCCATTTACGACCGGGTCGGCCCGGCACAGGCCGGGTCTCGCGTGGATGGGTCGGCGACAGTCTTCTGTGACTTCGGATACACGTTTGCCAGACGCGTTCCCGGATGCGAGCCGCGTAGCGCATGCCTGATCCGACATTTTACACGCCGCTGGCCGGTTCAGAGTCAAACGCCGGCATCGGGGCAGACCGGGCCGCGCCCTGCTCCGTATCCGGGTGCCGCTCAACGACTGAATGCCGGGTCCATCTCCACCGCGAGCGCGATCCCCTGCCCCCCGCCGATGCAGAGGGTCACGATCCCCCGGCGGAGGCCGTCGCGGGCCATGGAATGCAGCAGCCGTGTCGTCAGCACCCCGCCGGTCGCACCGATCGGATGGCCGTGCGCGATCGCGCCGCCGTCGACGTTGACGATCTCCTCCGGCAGGCCGAGTTCCCGCTGGCAGGCAACCGCGATCGCGGCGAATGCCTCATTGATTTCGACGCGGTCCACATCGCCGGTGTTCCAGCCGGCTTGTGCAAGCGCCCGGCGCACGGCCGGTACCGGGCCGATGCCGAACATGCCGGGCTCCACGGCGGCGATCCCGTAGCCCGCGACCCGTGCCATCGGCTGCAGGCCGAGTTCGCGCGCGTGCTCGCGCTCGGCGACGACCATCGCCGCCGCGCCGCTGTTCAGCCCGGGGGCGTTGCCGGCAGTGATCGTGCCGTCCTCGCGGAATGCTGGCCGCAACTTGCCCAGCCCCTCGGCCGTCGTATCGCCGCGGTTGTGCTCGTCGACGGTGAACTCGATCGTCTCGCGGCGTTTCCTGATCTGGACGGGCTCGATCTCCCCGGCAAAATCGCCGCGCGCCTGCGCGGCCGTGAACCGCTGCTGCGAGCGCGCGGCCCATGCGTCCTGCGTCGCCCGGTCGACACCGTATTCCGTGGCCAGGTCCTCCGTATGCCAACCGGAGTGCTGGTCGGAGAAGGCGTCGTTGAGGCCGTCTGTCAGCATGCTGTCAAGCAACCGTACCGGTCCCATCCGGTGTCCCCAGCGGCCGCTCATGTCCAGATACGGCGCCCGGTCCATGTTCTCCATGCCGCCGGCGATCATGCAGTCCGCATCGCCGGCCCGGATTGCCTGCGCGGCCGACACGACCGCCTGGGCGCCGGAGCCGCAGACCCGGTTGACCGTCTGCGCGGGCACATCGATCCCGAGCCCACCGTTGATCGCAGCCTGGCGGGCCGGATTCATCTTCGAGCCGGCCTGCAGGACCTGGCCCACGATGACGCCATCCACGCGCTCCGGGGAGAGGCCGCTGCGAGCGAGCGTCGCACGGATCACGGTCGCCCCGAGCTCGGTCGCGGCGACGCCGCCCAGGGAACCGCCATACGTGCCGATAGCGGTGCGGACCGGTGCACAGAGTACGATTTCGCGTTCAGCCAAGGTGGGTTCCTCCGGTTTTTGATCGATGGCGGTTCGGATCTGCAGGCCGCCCGGGAAGTGGCACTATACAGCGCACTCGATCTTCGTTTGAACGCCACGCGGGTGTTTGCCGATAAACGCCTCGACTTTAACCGGATGCGCAACGGTCAGGCTTTGACGCTCGCAAAAACCAGGCGGTTCCGGTTAAAAACGCGGCGGTTTGCATCAAAGCCCCGAAGCCCCCCTCTCCGATCATTCCCACCGTACGGGGCGATATGCCCAGCGCGAGGATTCAGGAGACTCGAACATGAACCGCAACGTCATTATCAGCTGCGCCGTGACCGGCGCGGGCGATACCGTCGGCAAGCATCCCTCCATACCGGTGACGCCCGAACAGATCGCGGACGCCTGCATCGAGGCGGCCCGGGCGGGCGCCGCGATCGCCCACATTCACGTCCGCGACCCGGAGACCGGTGCGCCGAGTCATGATCGCGCACTGTACCGCGAAGTCGTCGAACGCGTTCGCGCCGCAGACACCGATGTGGTCCTGAACATCACGGCCGGCGGTGGTGGCGACTGGTTCCCCGGCGAGGACGATCCGGCGGTTGCCGGCCCCGGCACCAGTCTGCAGACACCAGCCGAGCGCCATGCCCCGATCGGCGAACTCCTGCCCGAGATCTGCACGCTCGATTGCGGCAGCTACAACTTCGCCGACAACGTCTATGTAAGCACAGCGCCCATGCTGCGCGAACAGGCCGCGCTGATCCAGAAAAGCGGCGTCAAACCGGAAATCGAGTGTTTCGAACTCGGCCACATCCGCTTCGCTCGTCAACTGATCGCCGAGGGTCTGATCGACGACGACCCCCTCTTCCAGCTGTGCCTCGGGATCCCGTGGGCCGCGGAGGCCGACACCGAGACCATGGTCGCCCTGCGCAACAAGCTGCCGGCCAATGCCAACTGGGCGGCGTTCGGCGTCGGACGGATGCAGATGCCGATGGCCGCACAGTCGGTGCTCATGGGCGGCAACGTGCGCGTCGGGCTCGAGGACAACATCTATCTCGACAAGGGCGTATTCGCGAGTAACGGCCAGCTCGTCGAGCGCGCGGTCAGCATCACCGAGCAGCTCGGGAGCCGCGTTGTCACACCCGCGGAAGCACGCGACATGCTGGGTCTGCGCAAGCCGGGGAGCAACTGATGGCGGCTACGGAAACCACACCGATCAAGCGCGTCGCGATCGTCGGTGCGGGCGTTATCGGCAACGGTTGGGCAGCACGCTGTCTGGCCCACGGCCTCGACGTCGTGGTTACGGATCCGGATCCCGCGGCCGAGGCACGCCTGCGTGCCGCTGTGGAAACGGCCTGGCCGACGCTCGAAAAGCGCGGTCTGGCGCAAGGCGCGGACCGCAGCCGCGTGCGTTTCACCACCGATCTCGAAGACGCCGTCGCCGGTGCGGGGCTGATCCAGGAGAACGCCCCGGAGCGCGAGGACGTCAAGCGCGATGTGCTGGCGCGGATCGATGCCGCCGCCGCTCCCGACGCGATCATCGCGTCAAGCACCTCCGGCCTGCTGCCGACGACCCTGCAGGCCGACTGTGCCAATCCGGGCCGTGTCATGGTCGCCCACCCGTTCAACCCGGTCTATCTCCTGCCACTGGTCGAACTGGTCGGCGGTGAACGGACCGATCCGGAGGCCATCGAGCGGGCGGCCACGTTCTACCGTTCGATCGATATGCGGCCGCTGATCGTCCGCCGCGAGATCGAAGGACATGTCGCGGACCGCCTGATGGAGGCGCTGTGGCGTGAAGCACTGCATCTCGTCAACGATGGCGTTGCGACCACGGAAGAGATCGACGCCGCAGTGGTCTACGGGGCTGGTCTCCGCTGGTCGCTGATGGGTAC
>Ga0075106_1000907_pt1 | contig 14093 bp, 17 predicted proteins | sample AntDeeMetag02WF4_FD_69796 | JGI IMG/M metagenome (GOLD analysis project Ga0075106, IMG submission 69796) | Saline lake microbial communities from Deep Lake, Antarctica - Antarctic Deep Lake Metagenome 02WF4 | ecosystem: Environmental > Aquatic > Non-marine Saline and Alkaline > Saline | place... | reverse complement strand
CATCTCGCTTTTCGACAAAACCCCTGTAAAAGAGATGGTTACAAATTCAGATTACACAAATACAGAAGGCCCTAAAAGTAACCAGCTGATTTTCAGTTATTTTTAATCGCCCGCTAATGACCTACGGGGTTATTTTGACAGTGAACAGAAACCCCGCAGGAAAATTTCTTTTTTACACGACTACATTATACAGCACTACCATATACAATTTTCAACACTTCGGCATGCTCAGTGCCGCGCTTCGATTTCAATTTCATTTTATACCTACGGGGTTATTTTGACAGTGAACAGAAACCCCGCAGGAAAATTTCTTTTTTACATGACTACATTATACAACACTACAATATACAATTTTCAACACTTCGGCATGCTCAGTGCCGCGCTTCGATTTCAATTTCATTCATTCCGAATAAAATCAGAGACGAGATAACTGAGCGCTTTTCCCACTTGGGGTTTATCCATTGCCGCCGCTTCGCAAATATGCACGTAATGTGGGTTAAATTGTTTGGATTCTTTTAAAAACAGGCGGATTTCCTCAAAGCTAAACCCTGTGGGCGATTGCGCGCTGGACGGGAAATTGGCAATGCCATCGCAATCGAGCTCTAAGCCAAAATCAGAATCCAACTGGTGGGCGAGTTTTAAAAATTCACCTGCTTTTTCCACCGCCGTTTTTCCGATCAAATCTTCATAAAAGCTGCAAGAAATATCAGAAGTCCCATCCATTTCCTGAAAAATATATTCGGGTGTATAATTTTTATGCACCCCCATCATCGCATATTTTTGAAGGTGATTTTCTTGCCTGGCAAAACTGAACCCGTTTCCGCTGTGGCGAAAATCAGTCTGACGCAAATCTGTGTGCGCGTCGATATTCAAACAATTGATTGCTGCATTTTTTGCTTTGGAAACCCCGCGAAGAATCCCGAAAGCATTGTTGTGGCCGCCGCCAATGATAATGGGCACTTTTCCAAAACCCACAATTTTTTCGATGATTTCAGTGACCTCATCATCGATTTTTCTGACAAAAGGGTCTAATTTTTTGCTTAAATCTACACCTTCATCTAAAATACCCTGCGCTTCTTCGCGATAACCCACACCCGACAATTGCCCGAGCAACAAAATATTATCTACTGAATTAAACCGGTTCTGTTGAATATTTACAAAAGCATCTAAAAATGAACCCCAGGTTTTTCGCGCACCGGGTTTTCCCAAATTCCCCTGAATCCCGATATCTTCTTCAATTCCAAACACCACAAATTTTCCCGAGTGTTTTTTCAGTTCCTCTTCAGAGTTGACGATCTTGAGCTTTTCACCAAATTTTGTTTCGCCATCGCGCGGTTTTAGATGCTTAGAAAGTTTTTTTGAAGTAAAATAGTGAAAATTTTTGGTCATATCTTGAGGCCTTTAATTTTGTAGATTGAACCTCACAGGATTATATGCGCTGCCAAATAACCTGTAAGGTCCGAGTTAAGGACTAAAAAAAATTAAACTTTTTTCCCGTGAATATACACCGAATCAATGTGGTTGTTTCCAAATGAATAAGGTAAAAACCCAAAAGAGGGAATTTCATCGGTCAGGATCAAATTTGCTTTTTTTCCTTTGGTAATACTGCCGTGACTTTCGCTTAATTCCAGTGCATAAGCCGCATTGATGGTCATCGCATTAATGGCTTCTTCTGGCGTTAAATTCATTTTTATGCAGGCCAAAGAAAATACAAAATTCAAATTTCCGCTGGGCGTGCTGCCCGGATTATAATCGGTTGCTAAAGCCAAAGGACAGCCGGCGTCAATCAATTTGCGGGCGGGCGTATATGGAATGCCCAGAAAAAAAGAACAAGATGGCAAAGAAACCGGCATCGTGTCACTGTTTTTAAGCGCAGAAATATCCTTATCGCTCAAAACTTCCAGGTGATCGACACTCAAGGCATTTTTTTCAACAGCCGTAGAAATCCCACCGATATTGTGAAATTGATTGACGTGGATTTTTCCTTTTAAACCATATTTTTTCCCGGCATCGAGGATCCGTTCGGTATCTTCAATCGTGAAATAACCCTTTTCACAAAAAATGTCCATATAATCGGCCAGGTTTTCTTCGGCGATTTTTGGCAGCATTTCATCAATGACCAAATCGATATATTCTGTGCGTTTGTTTTTATATTCCGGTGGTAATGCGTGTGCGCCCAGAAAGGTTTTCTTGATTGTGATATCATAATTTTCTTCCAGATTTCTGGCCACGCGCAACATTTTCAGTTCGGCTTCGGTCGTCAGGCCATAACCCGATTTGATTTCGATCGCGCCAGTCCCCAGCTTCATCACTTCTTCAAGGCGTGTGGCGCTTTCTTGATACAGTTGCTCTTCAGGGGTTTTTTGTAACAGTTTTGCACTGTTGGGAATTCCACCACCTTTTGCCGCGATTTCTTCATAAGTCAAACCTTTAGTGCGGTCCACAAATTCCTGTTCGCGGTTTCCGGCATAAATGATATGTGTGTGTGAATCCACCCAGGCCGGCAACATTATTTTTCCGCTGGCATCAACGGTTTCATCGCGTTCCACGGTTTTGGGATCATCCATTTTTCCGAAATCCACAATGGTGTCATTTTCAGTAAGCAACCAGGAATTTTTAAGCGTTGGAAGTTCACTCATTTCTTTACCGCTCAAGCGTTGCACGGGTTTTTCCCTCACTTGAACGAGCTCTTGGATATTTTTAAAAAGTCTGCGCATCGGTTTTTTATTTTCTATGGCTAAATAACGAAAGAATTCTTGTGAACTACCACTTTTTAGTTATAGTTTAAAATTATTGGATTTAAGAAAACCTATAATTAAAATCTATTTAACGATAAAAATTTCCGTCAAAGAAATGCTCAATGCATCGTGCCTATTCGCTATTTTTGTAATGTAATAAATAAAAACACGATTAATTATGACTGCAGTAGGAAAAAAATTCCCCGATTTAACAGTAAACGGAATGGATGAAATGGGCGATACGCTCGATATCAATGTTTTAGACGAAGCCCGAAAAAACAATAAAAAAGTTATCCTTTTCTGGTACCCAAAAGATTTTACTTATGTCTGCCCAACAGAAATCCACGCATTTCAAGAGGCAATGACAGAATTTGAAAAGCGCAATACAATTGTGATCGGTGCTTCTTGTGATACAGCAGAAGTTCATTTCGCATGGTTGAATACCCCAAAAGACGATGGTGGAATCGAAGGTGTAACGTTCAAGTTGCTCGCCGATTCAAACCGAAATTTGAGCTCTCGATTGGGAATTCTTGATTCTGTTCACACATTTGACGAGGAAACCGGATACGAACAGATTGAAGGTGACCACGTGAGCTATCGCGCAACTTATATGATTGACGAAGAAGGCACGGTTTTTCACGAAGGGATCAACCACATGCCACTCGGTCGGAACGTGAAAGAATATTTGCGTTTGATCGATGCTTATACTCATGTTCAAAAGCACGGTGAAGTTTGCCCGGCAAATTGGGAAGACGGTAAAGAAGCAATGGCAGGAAGCCGCGAAGGTGTTTCTTCATACCTTTCCAATAATTAATATATTTTTAAAGCCCGGCCTTAAAGTGCTGGGCTTTTACTAATTTTTAAATTACAGAATTATGGTCGATGAATTGAAAGATGATAATCTATCTGAAATAGTTTCCGGTAACGATACAGTTTTTGTTCAATATATGGCAAGCTGGTGCGGAAACTGCCGATTGATGAAACCCAAATTCAAGAAGATGGCACGCGAAAATGAAGGCGCAAAATTTGTCTTTGTCGATGCGGAAAAAAACCCTGAATCGCGCAAAATGGCGACAGTGGATAATTTACCGACATTTGCGGCCTTTAAAAATGGGGATTTTGTCAATCAAGTGCAAACCAATAAACTTGAATCCTTAAAAACTTTAGTCGATGAAACTACCCAGAATTAAACATTTACAGAAAAATAACTCTAAAGAGGAACTCGAGAATACCGTGAAGGTCCTCGAAAATTTCACCGAACACCGTTCCATCAAAGATGAAGAAATGGATGTTGTGGGTGACCTCATTACTGATCTATGTGGTGCAATTGAAGTTCACGAAATGATTGCCGATGGCGTTCCTGAAAAAAAGGCGCCAAATCAATTTGCCCAAAAAGTTTTGGGATCAATCGATAGGCAATAGTTTTTCGAGAATTATAATTAACTTTATGGCCAGGATTTAAATCCTGGCTTTTTTTATGCCAAAATTTAATTGGTTTTCTATGTTTCAGTTTATCATAAGACGTTTTAAAGCCCTGGGGTATGCCTGGCGCGGTTTGATGTATTTGCTCAAAACCGAAGCCGCTTTTCAAGTTCAGGCCTCAATTGCAGTTTTGATGACAGCAATAGGTTTTTATGTTGAAATTACACGCTTTGAATGGATCGTTCAATTTTTGGTCATTGGGTTGGTGATGGGTTTGGAAGCACTGAATACTTCCATTGAAGAAATTGCCGATTTTATCCATCCAGATTTTCACCATAAAATCGGAACGGTTAAAGATATGGCTGCCGGTGCGGTTATCTTCGTTGGGATTATAGCGGTAATTGTTGCGGGGTTTATCTATTGGCCATATTTATTTTCATAGGCCCAGAACGCATTTCCACCACCTATCCCCTTTTCATTTGTTAAGTTATTCTTTATTTTTAAGGCTTAAAACAGACTAATCCAATCAGTTGATTATTTTTGCCGTAAAAATGAAGTTTATGAGAGTTATATTATACAGTTTATTAGCAGTTATTTCCCTGTATTCTTGCCAAGAGAATTCAAGTAAAGCCCCACAATTTGAGGGAACTGCCAAAAACATTTCCGACAGTACAGAAGTTTATTTGGCGAAACTCGGGAAAAATGGAAGTCAGGTGGCTTTGGACACCAGTCTTGTAATGGATGAAAATTTCAATTTCAAGCTTCCCGATGAAGATTTTTCCACCTTGAATGTTATCACCCTGGAAGGTGTTAACGGCAATATGCTGTTTATCAACAATCAATCGACAATTGAGGCCGAAATTTATAAAGACAGCCTGCGGAAGTCAGACATCAATGGCGGAAAAGAGAATCAGATTTTTCAGGATTATATGGATCACTTGTATGAAAACCGTGATGAAATGACGGCTCTAAAAAAGGGATATTCTTCTTATAACTTAAGAAAGAATAAATCTAAACTTGCCGAAGCGCGGAAAAAACAACAGGAAATCCAAGACCGCGATATTGAATACAGGAAAAAAATAATTAAAAACAATCCAAAGTCTTTAGCCTCTGCCCTGGTTTTATCTGATATGACGCGCGTCAATATGATCTCTAACCGCGAAGTAAAGGATTTATATGGAAATTTGAGTGAAGATGTGCAGCGAAGCCTGAGCGGACAAGAGATCCAAAAAACAATCAATCAGTCAAATGCAACTGAAATTGGTGCCAAAGCGCCTGCTTTTTCAGCTAAAACGCCAGAAGGTGATGAACTATCCTTAAAAGAGTCCCTTGGTGAATATACCATTTTAGACTTTTGGGCATCGTGGTGCAAACCCTGCCGAAAAGAAAACCCGCATTTGGTAAAACTCTATAAAAAATATCACCCAAAAGGATTGAATATGCTCAGTGTTTCCCTGGATAAAAAATCGCAAAGAAACCGGTGGTTAAATGCCATTAAGATCGACAATATGAATTGGCAACACGTTTCAAACCTTCAGTTTTGGCGTGGTCCCATTGTCAAAAAGTATAATGTGAAATCCATCCCGAAGACCTTTATATTAGACGCTGAAGGAAAAATAGTTGCGACAGGCTTGCGAGGATCAGCCCTTGACCGCAAACTCAAAGAGCTATTTGGTGAGTGATTTTCAGTTTGATTCAATTAAAAAAGCCCCTTTCATTTTGAAAGGGGCTTTTTTAATGCAAATTATATTTCGCAACCAGTAAATTTCTCGAAACTTATTCAGCTTATTCATTCCAGATTTCCCAGGCCCGTTCGGCTTGAAATTCCAGCATTTTTTGGCCATTACAAATTGAGCAACCCCTTATTTTTCCGTTAGCGAGAAATTGAGTGACTTTTGGATTGTAAACCAAATCAAAGAGCAAATGCTGTTTCGTCAAACCATTATAAGGGATATTTGGTGAGTCTTCGATTTTAGGTTTCATTCCCAAAGGTGTGCAGTTTATGATCAAATGATTTTCAGAAATAACTTCTTCATCGAGATCATCATAAGAATACTGAAGTTTATTTGGCTTCCGCGAAACTTTGGTATAATCCACCCCTAAGGACTTAAGGCCGTGGGCAACTGCCTTTGAAGCCCCTCCAGTACCGAGAATAAGGGCTTTCTCGTGTTGTTTTTCCAGCAATGGGAACAGTGCTTTCATAAAACCGAAACAATCAGTGTTGTGACCAATTCTTTTTCCGTCTTTAAACTGAACTACATTGATGGCACCAATTTTTTTGGCATCACGTTCCACCTCATCCATAAACCCCATAGCGGCGGTTTTATAAGGAATAGTTATATTTAACCCCTTTAAGCGCGATTCTCTTTTAAAAATTTCTTCAAGTTCGCTTATGCTCCCTATGTTGTAATTTTCATAGAGTGCATCGATGTTTTCTTCCGAAAATTTTTCGTGAAAAAAGTCTTTCGAAAATGAATAATCGAGGTTTTTCCCGATCAATCCGTATTTATCCATTAGTTGATGAATTTTTATTTCCGTAGCGTTCCAAACCAAACACAATTAAGATCCCCAAAATAATAAAAAAAATGGCAATCCACGTGCTCCAATCAGCTATATTTGGAATATAGCGGTCATAATTATCTAAAATCTGGTTTCCATTAGCATCTTTCAAAACTAAACCAGCTGTGCCGTGCTTAAAAATTTTTTCTTTCCACGGCCAAACCACACCAAGTGAACCAGTTATAAAACCAATGATCACGGCATAAGTAATATTTTTATAATTTTTAAGGACATAGCCTAAAATATGGGATAGACCGACCATTCCCACAAGCGACCCCAAGGTAAACGAACCTAAAACAGAAAGCAAGTGAAGGCGCTCGGGATTATTGACAAAAGAAAAATCAAAACTAAAAATATCGGTCAAGGTGTAAAAAAGTGCGTTGACTGAATCGACCATCAGCAGCACATAATTCCCAATTAAGATCAAAATAAAAGAACCCGAAAGACCTGGCAAGGTCATCCCTGAAACGCCGATAATCCCACATAAAAATACAAACCACAAATTGTCATTTTGTGTGGCAGGTTCCATTAAACTGATTCCCACGCCCGCTAGAGTCCCGATGCCAATGAAAATTAAATTTTGTGTCGACCGCAGTTTAAAATCTTTTCCGATAAAGTAAATCGAGCCAATAATAAAACCAAAAAAGAGCGCCCACACATAAAGCTCAAAATGAACAATTAAAAAATCCAGCAATTTTGAAACACTAAAATAACTGATAACCATTCCCAGGATCAAGAGACTGAGGAAACGGCCGTTGATATAATGATAAAAGCTTTTGAAGCGTCCATTGACAAGTAAAATCAATGAATTCCCATTAATGCGTTGCAGTGAAAAAATAAACTCTTCGTAAAATCCAACTACAAAAGCAACAATTCCACCGGAAACGCCGGGGACTTTGTTAGCCGCACCCATTCCCAAACCTTTCAATACCAGAAAAAGCTTATCTGTTTTAGTCCTGGTCTGTTCCATTTTTTTTAGGTTTAATATTAGCCAATGCTTCCAAACCAAATATTAATAGAAAACCAGCGAGTATCAAGCCAATGGCCGCCCACAATCTCGGTTCGCCATCAAAACTAGAAGGCAGAACCGGGGTATCATTTATAACTTTTTGAGATCCGTCCTTCAAAGTTTTATTTTCCAGCACTTTCTTCCACGGCCATATTTTTGCCAGTGACCCGGTTATAAATCCGGTCAAAACGGCCAAAGTAATATTTTCATAATGCTTGAAAAGCCATTTCAAAACTTTAGAAAAACTAAGCAAGCCAACGATAGCACCGAGGGCAACAAGGCCTAATTTCCAAAAAACAAATTCCTCCGCAGCTTTTGTAATCTGTTCATAAGCACCGAGCAGGACCAAAATAAACGCCCCAGAAATCCCCGGCAAAATCATTGCGCAAACTGCGAGTGAGCCACAGATCAATAAATACCACCAACTATCAGAAGCTGAAGCCGCCGGCAAAGTGGTCAGGAAATAAGCCACTGCAGCACCAATAATAAACACGGCAACTGTTCCAAAATTCCATTTTTCCACTTTTTTGCCGACAAACCAAATGCTGGCCAAAACCAATCCAAAGAAAAAAGACCAAATCAGAATGGGTTGGTGTTCCAAAAGATAAGAAGCAAGACGCATAACTGTCATTAGGCTCAACAATATCCCACCGATCAAAGCAATCAAGAAATTACCGTTCATTTCTTTCCACATCGTTTGAAAACCGTGTTCCTTCCAAGTGGTAAAAATAGAAGTATCAATATTCCCGATAGTATTTATCAACTCTTGATAAATCCCGGCAATCAATGCAATCGTGCCACCGGAAACACCAGGAACAGAATCTGCTGCGCCCATTGCAACGCCTTTTAAGCCAATGATAGCATAATCTTTTAAAGTTCGGTTTTCCATATGTGAGAATTAAGCGGCAAAAATACTAAATAGTTTTCCAGTGTTGTGCTTAAAAAAGATTGATTTACTTTTCATTCAGTATTTTAGCAATATCGGGCTTAAAATAATCAGGGCCTTTAAGCACTTTTCCGTCTTCGCGGTAAATGGGTTTTCCGTCTTCACCAAGTTTACTCATATTGCTGTCTTGAATTTCGTCAAAAACAGCTTCGATTTTATCCTGCATTCCGTGCTCGATCATCGTGCCACATAAAATATAGAGCATATCGCCCAGCGCATCGGCGACCTCAATTAAATCACCAGCTTCTGCAGCAGCGAGATATTCGTTGTTTTCCTCTTTCATCAAACTGTGGCGCAAACGGTTTTTTGCAGTGCCTAAATTAGCTGTGGGATTTTCTTTACTGCCCAGGCCAAAAGTGTTGTGAAATTCTTTTACGGCGTCGAGGTATTTCTTCATAAGAAAGCTATATTTTTGCGTAAACTTAAGGAAAAATGTTTACTCAAGGTCAATGGATTTTTGCAGGAATTTCTTTGGTCGCCTTTATTGTATTGATAATATTTTCATACAGGCGCGATTCAAAACTTCTTAAAAAACACTATTCAAAAAGCTGGCTGATCCTCATCGGTTTTATACTTTTTCTCGCATTGCTTTTTGTTCTTAAAATCACCACACGATAAGTCAAAAATTTATGAAAACTTCTATTGAACTCGATGGCCAGGTTTTCGAAACGAATTTAAACAAACCGACTGACCTTTCCATCCCGCTTTCGTCCACTGACAAAAACCCGCTTGCGTGGTATCTAAACAAGCCAAAAATTTACCCGGTTCACGATGGCAATTGGGTTGCAAAAGTTTCTGAAGGTGCCGCGGTCAATTTCAACACAATTCAGTTCAATCCCCACGCCCACGGAACACACACGGAATGTCTCGGACATATTTCGGAAAAATTTCACAGTGTGCACGATGTGCTGAACCGTTATTTTTTTAAAGCTAAATTGATTTCGCTTACGCCAAAAGAGAAAAATGAAGATCAAATTATCGATCGGGAAATGTTGAAAGGAAAGCTTTCAAATCGAGAAGCGGAAGCTGTTATTATTAGAACCTTACCAAATTCAGAAGAAAAATTAAGCAAAAACCACAGCCATTCAAATTGGCCTTTCCTCACAGGCAAGGCCGCTGAATATCTGGTTGAATGTGGTGTGGATCACCTGCTCATCGATTTGCCCTCAGTTGACAAAGAAAAAGACGATGGAAAATTGAGCGCCCATCATTCCTTCTGGCAATTTCCAGAAAACCCACGTCACCACGCCACAATAACCGAATTGATCTTTGCTTCAGATGATTTGCCAGATGCTTATTATTTATTGAATTTAAACTTTGCACGTTTTGTCAACGACGCCGCACCGAGCCGTCCAGTGGTTTATCCACTTTTTTGATTATTTTAAGGGACTAAATATATATAAAAACCAATGCTTATGAACATCGTTCAATTTCGAGATTTCTGTCTAAAAAAAATCGGCGCGACTGAAAGTTTTCCTTTTGATAATGATACTTTAGCTTTTAAAGTAAAAGGAAAGATTTTTGCCTTAACTTCCCTGCAATCTTGGGAAAGCGGAAATCCGCAGGTCAATTTAAAATGTGATCCTGAAAAAGCACAGCACTTGCGCGATGAATTTCCCGAACGCATTTTGCCGGGTTATCATATGAACAAAACCCATTGGAATTCTGTTGTAATGGCAAATTCTAATTTATCTGAAAAAAAGAAATTTTACTTGGTCAATCACAGTCATGAATTGGTCGTGAGTAAATTGCTAAAAAAGGAACGCACTGAAATCAAAGAATTACGAAAAAATCAATGAACAGTTTTTCAAACAAAGAAATAAATATCAGCGAGTTACCCGATTATGAAGCCGTAAAAATGAACCGGATTTCACCAAAACAATTGGTAAAAGCCATCGTGCAACTAATAATTTTCAGTTTGATCCTCGGCGCAGCTTGGGGTTTTTTAGCTTATGAGTGGGACCGCGTTTTTTTAGAAACCGCTATTGGAATTGTCGCTTTACTATTTCTGACAATTCTATTTTTTCTGGTCGTGAAAAAACAAAAGAAATATGGTTATGCCATTCGTGAACGCGACATTATTTATCAACGTGGTTATATTTTTGAAAAAACAACCGTTATTCCCTTTGTGCGGATCCAGCACGTTTCCACTTCCAGAAGTTTTTTGGAAAAAATGCTCGGCTTGGCCAAACTGAAAGTTTTTACCGCTGGCGGAAGCGGAAGTGACATAAGTATTCCCGGGCTTACACCAGAACTCGCGCAGCAACTCAAAGAAAAAATAGCAAATCAAGTCAAGGATGAGTCATACTGAAAACGATTTTTCGCATCCGCAAAACCAATCGAAACTCGCAATTGCGGTTTTCTTTACAGATGTTTTTTATCGCGTTTTTCGTGGCGGTGGAATCATTGCAATCATAATTTTGATCCGCGATGGACTGGACTCTTCAACGCTTTTATATGTTATCCTGGGAATTGGGCTTCTTGCCGTTCTCAGCGCGGTTTGGGGAATTTTAGCTTTTTTTCGCTTTAAATTTCACATCGACTATGAAAACAGAGAATTCATCCTGCAGAAAGGCGTTCTCTCTTCCAGCATTACCGCCGTTCCATTTGATAAAATTCAGCAAGTTTACCTCAAACGATCTATAATTCAGCGGATTTTGAATGTTTATCGCCTAAAAATCGATACTGCTGGCAGTAAAGAGGATGAAGTCGATATCAAAGCCTTGTCGAAACAGGAAGCGCTTCAACTCAAGGAAATTTTGATGCAATCTGAAGCCAAAAATTCAGATATCAATCAAAATTTTCAAGGCGAAGAGGTTGAAAAAACACAAGAAAAAACAGAAAAAAGCACGGCAGAAAAAACCGACTGGCAATATCACGTTTCCATCGGGACGCTCTTGAAAATCGGGCTTACTTCAAACTGGTTTCGCGGGATCTGGATTATGTTGATTTTCTTCAATCAAATCTATCAAGAAATACAATCGCTGGTCAACGCGAGTGTGTGGTGGAATGATTTTGAAAGTTTTCTGGAAGGCTTTCAAGGTATAATCCAAATTTTAGTCATTATGGCCGTGGCTTTTATAGCGCTCATTTTCATTGGTATAATAATTACTCTGGCAGAAGTTTTCATTAAATATTACAATTTGTCGATTGAAAAGAAAAATGACAGGCTTCAACTGGAAATGGGTTTGACCACAACCACGCAATTTACTTTAAAACCAAGGCGTGTTCAACTGTTCAAAATTTCGACAAACCCCATTCAAAAGCGATTGGGCCTATACTCGAGTGATCTGCATTTGGGCAATAGTCAGGATGATTTGGATAAAACAAAAATCAAGCTTCCGGGGCTTGAAAACTCAATTATCAAAAAACTCAAAACCTTTCTTTATCAAACAGAAAAAAGCAGTACAGAAGTTTTCCATCCACACAAGGCACTATTGATCAGACGTTTTATTTTTTCATTGATTCCCGTCGGTATTCTCTGGGCTTCACCCTTTTTTATTGAAAATTTAGATTATAATTATTTAATCTTTGGAATTATTTCCGTTCTCTATTTACTGCCAATGCTTTGGTTTCAGCGAAAAGTAGTTCAAAGTTATTCCTTGAGTATAAATGGTGATTTTATCATAAAACAAAAAGGGTTTTGGACCCAGAAAACAGAAATAATCGAACTTTATAAACTTCAGGGGATTTTGACAAACCAAGCCTATTGGTTTAAAAACCGCAATATCGAAAACGTCACTTTTCACACGGCTGGCGGTGATCTGTCCTTTCCATTAGTCAATCAAAGTGAGATAAAATCCAGGTTGAACTATATTTTTTATGCCGTGGAAACTACTGATCGGGCTTGGATGTGATTGTTTAGGCCAATTCAGGGTAATAATCACTTTTTAATTATACCATTTCATAATTGTCCACTAAAAAGACAAAAGACCGCTTCGCTAAAAGACATAAGACTTATGACTTCTGTAACTTGCTGTTCATAAGTATTTTATAAAAACCGAATGCAAACGAATGTCTGTTTTCAGAGAGTAAATAAAAATATTGATTAAAATCGTTACGTAATCGAAATGATTATAAAGTAAATACTATCAAAAACTTATAGAGTCATAAGGTTTCTTAAAATGAACAGTAGTGATATCACTTATAAAGTCGATATTGATAGTTATCGCTTTATAAGATGATAAACAGTAAATATCACTCTTTAAAGCGATAATCGTGTTTATCGTTTTTTAAGATGATAAGTAGCAAATATCAATATTTAAAACGATATTTGCTTTTATCGGTTTTTTATACGATCTTTGTTTTATGAAAAGTATAGTAGGTGTCATAACAGGCGATATAATCAACTCGCGCTCGACGAGCTTAGAGTATGGTTTTTTAGAGACGATGCGTTCTGGGCTCAAAGCTCTGGGAAATGAAGGAAAAAACTGGGATATTTTCAGGGGCGATAGCTTTCAAGCGGAAATCAAAAACCCAAAAGATGTCTTTTGGAAAGCCGTCTATTTAAAAGCAGCATTGAGGTCACATAAAGGGCTGGATGCACGGATGGCAATCGGAATTGGGGAAAAAGAAGATATGACCAATATGGTTTCAGAAGATACGGGCTCGGCTTTTATCCGTTCAGGTGAAGCCTTTGAGCAATTAAAAAACGCAAAAACAAACCTTTTAATAAATACAGAAAACACCGTTATCAATTCAGAATTAAATAGCTGTTTTAAACTCGCACTTTTGGTTATGGATTCCTGGACAGCAAATTCTGCCGAGATTGTCAAAATGAGTATTGAAAACCCTAAATGGAACCAAACCAAAATCGGGAAAAAGATCGGTATCAAACAAAACACCGTTAGTGAACGCTTAAAACGTTCCGCTTTTGAAGAACTTAGGGAATTTGACACTGCCTTTAGAAGACGGATAAAACATTTGGTATGATTTTAATAAAATTGATCTTAGCACATTTAATCGGGGATTTTATTCTGCAACCAACCTCTTGGGTAAAAGAAAAACAGCAGAAAAAATTAGCCTCGCTAAAACTCTACTTCCATATTTTTATTCATTTCGGTTTAACGTGGCTATTGCTTTGGGACCTTTCAAAATGGTATCTGGCCGCGATTATTGCAGTTTCCCATTTCTTGATCGACAGCGGAAAACTCTATTTACAAAACCAAAAAAACAAACGCCTGTTATTTTTCCTGGATCAATTGCTTCATTTTATCATCCTGTTCCTTGTTTGGTATTTTTGGTATAATCCGAGTTTTCAATTTGAATTTAATCCAGAATTTTTCATTTTTATCACGGCGGCGTTATTTCTCACAAAACCCGCTTCCGTCATTATTAAAACCTTTATTTCCGTTTATAAACCACAGACCGAAATTAAAAATGATGAATCCTTGACCAACGCCGGCAATTACATCGGTAT
>Ga0075106_1000893_pt1 | contig 14241 bp, 11 predicted proteins | sample AntDeeMetag02WF4_FD_69796 | JGI IMG/M metagenome (GOLD analysis project Ga0075106, IMG submission 69796) | Saline lake microbial communities from Deep Lake, Antarctica - Antarctic Deep Lake Metagenome 02WF4 | ecosystem: Environmental > Aquatic > Non-marine Saline and Alkaline > Saline | place... | reverse complement strand
TTTTTAGTGGCCATAATGACGTAATGGCTATTGATATAGTCCTCATCCTTTAAATCCTGGGTGCACACAAAGGCCTTCACGTTGTCTTTTGGATCGATATTGATCAAGTTTTGAATGGCCCTTCCTTTAGAGGTTTTGCTACCTTCGGGAATTTCATAAACACGCATCCAATAGCATTGACCTTCCTGGGTGAAGAAAATCATATATTGGTGATTTGTACCAATGAAAAGGTATTCGAGGAAATCTTCATTTCTGGTAGTGGAAGCTTTTGAACCAACGCCCCCCCTATTCTGTTTTTTATATTCTGTGAGCGGTGTGCGCTTGATATATCCAGCATGCGAAATTGAAATCACAACCTGCTCATCTGGGATCATATCTTCCATACTCAGATCACCGCCAGAATATTCAATCACACTTTGGCGTTCATCACCAAAATTTTCTTTCACTTCCAGAAGCTCATCGGTGATAATCTGCATCCTTCTATCGCGATTGGCAAGGATGTCTTTTAAATCTTCGATGGTTTTTAGTATTTCTTCATATTCAGTCCGCAATTTATCCTGTTCAAGTCCTGTGAGCTGGCGCAAGCGCATATCGACAATGGCTTTAGCCTGAACTTCAGATAACTCAAAGCGGTCAATTAATTTTTGACGTGCTTCTTCCGCATTTTGAGAACTGCGGATCAGCGCAATGACCTCGTCAATATTATCGGAAGCAATGATCAATCCCTCTAAAATATGTGCGCGGTCCTGGGCTTTTTTAAGCTCATATTCTGTCCTTCTCACAACCACTTCGTGACGGTGATCTACAAAATGCATGATCAACTCCTTTAAATTCAGCATTTCCGGGCGTCCTTTAACCAGGGCAATGTTGTTGACGCTAAAAAATGATTGCAAGGCCGTGTGCTTATATAAAGTATTGAGTACAATATTTGGGATCGCATCGCGCTTCAACATATAAACAATCCGCATTCCGTTTCGGTCAGACTCATCGCGAATGCCCGAGATGCCTTCAATTTTACCATCGTTCACCATATCAGCCGTTTTCTTGATCATGTCGGCTTTGTTGACTTGATATGGGATTTCAGTGATCACGATAATCTCCTTATTCTTGATTTCTTCATTGTGCGCTTTCGCCCGAAGGACCACACGGCCACGACCGGTTTTAAAAGCTTCACGCACGCCATCATAGCCATAGATCGTTCCGCCGGTTGGAAAATCTGGGGCTTTGATGTATTCTATCAACTCATCGATATCGATATCGTTATTGTTAATATAGGCAATCGTCCCGTCAACAACCTCAGAAAGGTTATGCGGTGGCATATTAGTCGCCATTCCCACTGCAATTCCACTGGCTCCGTTGACAAAAAGGTTTGGTATTCTTGAAGGAAGGACTGTGGGTTCATAAATAGTATCGTCAAAGTTCAAGTTGTGATCCACGGTTTCCTTGTCGATATCGGCAAGCATAAATTCGCTTATTTTCCGCATCCTGACCTCAGTATAACGCATCGCAGCCGGACTATCCCCATCGACAGAACCAAAATTCCCTTGACCATCGACCAGCATATAGCGCATACTCCAGTATTGCGCCATTCTCACCATCGTGTCATAAACTGAGCTATCGCCGTGGGGATGGTATTTCCCAAGGACTTCACCCACAATTCGTGCTGATTTTTTGTGAGATCGGTTTGATAATACGCCTAATTGATACATACCAAACAAAACACGGCGGTGAACAGGTTTCAAACCATCGCGAACATCTGGCAGGGCACGTGACACAATGACCGACATTGAATAATCAATATAGGCCGATTTCATCTCATCTTCAATATTAATAGGGATTAAACGTTCCCTTTCATCTTCCGCCATAGGAATTTGTTTTCTTCTAAAAAATTAATTCGAAACCGCAATCTAATGAATATTAAGGGGATTAAACAGGTCTATATTGGTTTTTGAGGAGAACTTATTAACAATTTAGGCGGATAAATTGGAGCGTGAATTAAATGTTTAAAGCTTGGTTTTTCGGGTTTATTTTTGTCTCTTAGCTGTTAGTTTGTGTTCAAGGTATAGTTTTTGAAACCCCATCACTGATTGTTTAAAATGATTTGAGAAAAAATGGACGATAATTTTTCACCCCGCGTAAAAGATGTAATTACATATAGTAAGGAAGAAGCCCTTCGGTTGGGTCACGATTTTATTGGTACTGAACACTTGGTGCTTGGGCTTTTGCGAGATGGCAGCGGAAAAGCAATTGATATACTGGAATTCTTGGAAGTCAAAATGGAAACCCTGCGGCGCAAGGTTGAAATCCTCAGCCCTGCCAGCCCGGAAGTTTCTACACTTTCCAATGAAAAAAAGAACTTGCATTTGACCCGACAGGCGGAACGCGCATTGAAAACGACTTTTCTCGAAGCTAAGCTTTTTCAGAGCTCTTCGATTAATACAGCACATCTTTTGCTCTGCATTTTGAGGAATGAAAACGATCCCACGACTAAACTTTTTCACAAGTTAAAAGTGGATTATGACAATGCAAAAGGACAATTTAAAGCTATGATTACAGACGATAACAACGAGGAATTTGACGATACTGCTTCCACTCCGGATTTTACCGCTGAAGGCGATTCAAAAGCAGGTGGGGGGGCTACCCGAAAAAATCCATTTTCAGGAACCTCCGGCGGAAATGCCGGAAAAACCGGAAAAGGCAGTAAAAAATCAAAAACACCAGTGCTGGATAATTTTGGGCGCAATTTGACCAGTCTTGCGGATGATGGAAAACTCGATCCCGTCATTGGGCGCAAAGAGGAAATTGAACGTGTGTCCCAAATTTTGAGCCGCCGCAAAAAGAACAACCCGCTTTTGATCGGGGAGCCCGGCGTTGGGAAAAGCGCCATTGCCGAAGGCCTTGCCCTGCGGATCGTTCAGCGGAAAGTTTCCCGGATTTTATATGACAAACGCGTGGTGACACTTGACCTTGCAAGCCTTGTCGCCGGAACAAAATACCGCGGACAATTTGAAGAACGGATGAAAGCAGTAATGAACGAACTTCAAAAAAATGAAGAAATAATTCTGTTCATCGATGAAATCCACACCATTGTCGGTGCCGGTGGCGCAACGGGAAGCCTGGACGCCAGCAATATGTTTAAACCTGCTTTGGCGAGTGGCGAGCTTCAGTGCATTGGGGCAACAACCCTTGATGAATACCGCCAGCACATCGAGAAAGATGGTGCGCTGGAACGCCGTTTTCAAAAAGTGATTATTGAACCGACATCTGTCGATGAAACAATCACCATCCTCAATAATATCAAGGGGAAATATGAAGATCACCACACGGTCAATTATACAGACGAAGCCATTGAGGCCTGTGTGAAATTGACAAACCGCTACATGTCTGAACGTTTCCTTCCCGATAAAGCCATTGACGCGATGGACGAGGCTGGATCCCGGGTGCACATCACAAATATCAAAGTGCCGGATAAAGTCCTGGACCTCGAAAAACAACTCGAGGAAGTTCGTGAGAACAAAAACACAGTCGTCAAAAAACAGAAATATGAAGAGGCGGCCAAATTGCGCGATGACGAGAAAAATTTAGAAGAGCAGTTGGAAAAAGCCCAAAAAGAATGGGAAGAAGATTCTCAGCAGAACCGTGAAACCGTTGACCTTGATAGTGTTGAAGATGTTATTTCAATGATGACAGGGATTCCCGTAAACCGGGTTGCCAAGAAAGAAAGCAAAAAATTAAAAGAGCTTCCGAAAAAAATCAGAAGCCGGGTGGTTGGGCAGGACGATGCCGTTAAAAAGGTGGTCAAGGCCATCCAGCGAAACCGAGCGGGATTAAAAGATCCCAATAAACCCATCGGTTCCTTTATTTTCTTGGGTCAGACCGGTGTCGGGAAAACCCAACTGGCAAAAATTTTATCGAGCGAATTGTTTGATGATCAAGAGTCGCTCATCCGTATTGATATGAGTGAATATATGGAAAAATTTGCCATATCGAGGTTAGTCGGCGCGCCTCCAGGGTATGTCGGATATGAAGAAGGTGGCCAGCTCACTGAAAAAGTGAGGCGCAAACCTTATTCTGTTGTATTGCTCGATGAAATTGAAAAAGCACATCCAGATGTGTTCAATACTTTATTGCAGATTATGGATGATGGTTTTATCACGGATAGTTTAGGGCGTAAAATTGATTTCCGCAACACCATTATTATTATGACTTCTAATATTGGTGCCCGGAAATTGAAAGACTTTGGACTCGGTGTTGGTTTTGGGACCCAAGCGCAGAAAAAGCAAGAAACCGACACGACCCGCGGAATTATAGAAAACGCATTAAAGAAAACCTTTGCCCCTGAATTTTTAAACAGGGTTGACGATGTGGTGATTTTCAATGCATTGGAACGTGAAGATATTCATAAAATCATTGATATTGAACTTGCAAAACTGTATAACCGCGTTGAAGACCTCGGCTATAAATTAACTTTGAGCGATAAAGCCAAAGACTACATTGCCGACAAAGGTTTTGATAAAAAATATGGCGCCCGGCCGTTGAATCGCGCTATTCAGAAATATATTGAAGACGCCCTGGCGGAAGAAATCATTTCGTCCTCCATTAAACAAGGCGATGAACTCTTTATGGACTTGAATAAAAAGGAAGAAAAGCTGGAAATTGAGGTTTCTGGTTCAGATAAAAAAATTGAAGACAGTAAAGAAGATCAGGAAAACTGATTTGGAACCTTTTTTTGAACTTAATTCTAAAGATCGAAAAACCACCAAAATTAAATTTTTGGTGGTTTTTTTGTTTTTAGAATTTAACCGAACTCCCCTAGCCTTTTTCTACAATTTTACTTTTAAAGCCTTCAGAAAAATAGGTTTTTGATTGCCCGTTTTTAGCGTAGATAAAATAAACCGAAATCCCTTTTTGTGTGGATGAGCTTTCTTTGGCCTTCTCAAAACCCATCGCCATAAAAGCGGTCGCAAATGCATCTGCAGTGGCACAATCCGTGGCGATTACTGAAACACTCAATAAATTTGATTTTTGGGCCTGGCCTGTTTTGGGGTTTACCGTGTGCACAAATTTTTCACCGCTGGCCGAATCGATGCGGTATTTCCGGTAATTTCCAGAAGTTGCCAAAGCCTTGTTTTTAAGAGTAATGACATTTGCTAATTCACGGTCTTGTGAAGATTCTTCTGGGCTATCAATGCCTATTTTCCAAGCCTTGGAATCCGAACGGTTTTTGCCGTGGGCAAAAATTTCTCCGCCCACTTCAACGAGGTAGTTTTCTATATTCAGTTTGCTCAAAAAATTGCTCAGTTGATCGACCGCATAGCCTTTTCCGATGGCATTGAAATCCAAATAGACACCTGGGTTTTCTTTTTGAATTAAATTATCGCCGTTTATGGAAACCTTATCTAAACCTACACTCAGCATCAATTTTTTCAAAGGGATTTCAGCTGCTGATTTATTTCTGCCTTCAGGCCCAAAACCATAAGCATTGACTAGATTCCCGACAGTGGGGTCAAAATAGCCATTGGTCTTTCGGTAAATATCTTGGGACAGGACAAAGACCTCACGAAAGATAGAATCGATTTGAACTTGTTCCCCGCGGTTGATTTTAGAAATGTCAGAATTTTCTTGATAGGTACTTATGGACTTATTGACTGCTTGAAAAACCGAATCAATGCCAGTTTCCAGATCCAGTTGTTTTTTGTTAAAAAACTGAATGGAATAAGTTGTGCCCAAAGCTTTACCGTGGTAGCTCTGAACAGTGTTAGCCTGTTTTTTACACGAAAATAAAAAAACCAGGGTTAACAGGATAAAAATTTTTTTCATATCAATTGAAGTCCTTTATAGTTGATAACATAATCATGTTCTGAGCTCACGGGCAATTCATAATCTTCTTTATTGGCAATTCCAACACCGGTAAAAAATGTTTTTGCATTAAATTTTGAGGCGTGGGTTTTCATTGTTTCCATAAAAACCGGGTCATAGTTAGTTGGGTTTTCGGGATAAGTTATGGCGCGCACAATAACAAATGATAGCTTTTTGTTTTTCAGGGCGACAAATTGTGGGTCTTTTTGGAACTCACTGTTCACCCCCAGAAATTCATAGCCTTTTTCTTCTAAATCTTTCCCCACGACGTTCATCGCAAGTTGATGCAGTTCCTGCTTTGATAATTTGTTCATATTTCAAAGGTAAAGTTTATAGCCCGCATTTATCCAAAATTACCGTTTAAATATAGTTCCTACTAAGTAATACCATTTAGTTTTATAATACTGTATTAGAACTTCTTCAAAGGTATTATGCAGAGGTAGATTTTAACACCTAATCAGCGGTACTGTTACATTTATTAAGTTTCAGCTCTTTTATAGCCTCTCGGCATTATACCAATAATTTTTAAGCGTGAAGCATAAAAAAACCGTCCCAAAGAAGACTTGGGACGGTTAGTTTATAATCGAATAAACAAAATTTTAAAAATCAGGGACTTCGATAGTTTCATTGATTTTGGCGTGTTCAGCTTGTAAAACATTTCCTTCCGCATCCACGAGAAAAGCGACAATTTCAGCATTTTCAGCGTTTTCACAGTAACTCAAATTTGAAGAATAATTTTGAGTGTAAACGCTCATCGCAGAAGTTTGTGAAATTTGATCTCCAAAAATATCGGTCAGGGGTTTGCGGAAAACTTCGTCGTGTTCAAAGTCCTCTATCGGATTTCCCATTTGATACCATTCACTTTCAGGATCACTGTTATAATAGTTTTTTTGGTGTTCAATCAAGTTATTTTCAACAATCATTACCACCAGTTTTTCATCGGTGCTGGAATTTCCAAACAGGATATTTGTTTCAATATTTAAAGTATTCCCGCTCAAGGTTGAGTTTAAGCCAATAAAATAATTTGAAGCACCACTAGCATATTCGAGCAATTGTTCTGGGGTTTCATCCCAATCTTGTGTCCTGTTTATCCTTCCAGAAGGAAACCCACTGACATTTGAACTGTTTTCGAGTTCATCTTGAAAAGGCTGCACAGTGAATTCATCATCATTGTGCATCGCCACTGGAATAATGCGGTCGCTTTGTTCCACCGCTTGAGAAATTGCAGAGGCCAACCGCGGACAGTAACCGCACCAAGTGCCAGTGAAATCCTCGACTAAAATTTTCTTTTTGGCAAGCTGATAAGAAAGATTTGTGGAAGAAGCTGTTTGGACACCTTCCGGGGCATCAATTTCAGCATAAACCTCATAACTTCCGATCTCATTACCAGAAAATGTGTTCCCTTCAATTGGATTATTATTCACAAAAAAGGTGGCTTCATCGGTCACATTTGAATTGTCCTCGTTATTGAGCGCGGTAAATGTCACTTCATCACCCAAAAAAGCGACTTCGCTGGAAACTTTTACAACAAATTTTGTAGTCACGGTCATCGTCAGTGCATTGGAAGATAAACCATCATATTTTGCAGTAACGGCAAATTCACCTGTATTGAGGAATACATAATTATTTTCTATTTCTTGATCGATTAGATAAAACCGCGATCCTGAAGTTAAATTTTGCCCGTTATCATCAGTAACAGTAAATGTAACCTGTGAACCTGTTGCCAGCTCATTCCCATCAATATTTGAACTCAAATTCAATGAGGACGAGCTGGATGGGTCGGGATCATTATCAGCTCCCCCATCAGTACAGGAAGTAAAGGTAAAACCACCGATAATTAAAATAGCAACTATAAAATATCTCAAGTTCATAAAATTTTGTTTTTTCCACCTTGTTTAGGCCTTTTCAAAAGTAATAAATAACGTTCCACTAATAAAATTTTAACTTGCTTTATTTTATTTTTCAGTATTTTCGTTAGAAGGTTCTCTCTGTTTGCTCTAAATTGTTAGTTTTGTTTCCCACTATTAAAAAAAGTAAACATGAAATTTTTTATCACCCTTGCTTTTATAGCGATTTCTTTTACAGGCTTTGCGCAAACCGAGCTTCCCAATCTAGATTTAGAAAACCTTCAGGGCCGTGACGTCAATTTAAAACAGATCGATTCAAAGAAAAGCCCCATTATCGTTTCCCTTTGGGCGACTTGGTGCGTCCCATGTTTGAAGGAACTCGACGCAATCAATAGTCTATACAGCGGTTGGCAGGAGGAAACCGGAGTTGAGCTTTATGCCATCTCCATGGACGATAGCCGAACGGTAAACCGGGTGCGCCCTTTGGTCAACGGAAAAGGATGGGATTATAATATTTTGCTGGATCCAAATAACGATTTGAAAAGGCGTCTGGGAGCAGCCACTGTCCCTCTCACTATGATCGTTAAAGACGGAAAAATAGTTTATCGCCATTCAGGTTATGCCCCGGGTGCTGAAGATGAACTGTATGAAGAATTGAAAAAAGCTGCAAACTGAGTCCCGGCACACCAATTTTTAACCAACCAATTTTTTTGAAAACATGAAGGGATTATTAGCGTTTTTATGCCTAATTGTGGCGTGTTCATTTGCCAAAGCTCAAGAAACAGGCAATTTTTCAGGCGGATTGGAGTCCAATTCCCAATGGCTTCAAGATGATGATAAACTGGATTTTACAGCTCCAGAAGATCAGTTTAGAAGTAATAATTATTTTCGGTTAAATTATAATTACAAGAAATTTACAGCCGGTGTTCAGTATGAATCTTACCTTCCCAATGCCCTTCTCGGCTATGACCCGGTTTATGATAACCAAAATGGAATAGCGACATATTTTGTAAATTTCAAAGATGACGATTTTGATGTCACAGCAGGTTATTTTTACGAGCAATTCGGGAACGGCTTGATGTTGCGCAGTTGGGAAAACCGTCAACTGGGGATCAACAATGCGCTGAAAGGTTTGAAAGTCCATTATGACCTTACCGAAAATATTGAGCTGAAAGGCGTTTTTGGAAAACAGCGTGTAGGTTTTGAAACTTCAGAAGCCACTATTAAAGGGCTTGACGCCGAAATTAATCTGTCAGATATACTCAATATTGAAGACTGGTTTATAAAAGCCGGCGGGAGTTATGTGGGCCGTTATCAAGCGAATGGAACGGCACCTCAAGATTCCATTCCCGCTAATGTCAACAGTTATGGCGGCCGCCTTAATGTTTATAAAGGAAGCTTTTATGGGGGTTTTGAGTATGCATATCGTGGCGACGATATCCTTGTCAATGAAGGTGATGTCGTTGGTAATGGGCTTTATGATGGTGATGCTTACCAACTTGATTTAGGATATTCCCAAAACAGGTTTGGGATAAATGCTAGTTTCAGGCGATTGGACAATTACAGTTTTTTCAGTGATAGGTTGGAAACTGGTAATCAATACAACCACCAAATCCTCAATTATGTGCCGGCACTCACCAAACAACAGGATTATTTATTACCAAATATCTATGTTTATCAGTCCCAGCCCCGCTTGTTCTTTCAGGAAGATTTAAAGTTTGAATCCAGAAACGGTGAAGTTGGGACGCAATGGGACATTTACTACACTTTTAAAAAAGGATCATTGTTTGGTGGAAAATACGGCACTAAATTAGCCTTGAACTTTTCATACTGGGGTGGTCTTGAAACAGATTTTGATTTTAAAGGGAACCAGTATGATAGTAAATTTATTGGAAATGGAAACCGCTACTACCGCGACCTTAATTTACAGGTCAAAAAGCGCTGGAGCAAAAGCTGGAATTCCATTTTTTATTATATGAACCAAATTATCGATGAAGGTGTGACACAAGGTGGGCCCGTTGGTGTTCAAGAAGATATCAAAACAAATATCGGCGTTATTGAAAATATTTATCGTTTTGGTGATCGCCAGTCCATTCGATGGGAAGTTCAGCATCTCTGGACAAACGAAGACCGCAACAACTGGGCGGCCAGTGTTTTGGAATACAATCCCTCGCCTCGTTTCACAATTTATGCCTCCGATTCCTGGAATTATGGCGGTGAAGGGGAAATTCATTATTACAGTTTAGGCGGAAGTTACAGCAAAGGCCGTTATCGCGTTGCACTCAATTATGGACGCCAGCGCGGTGGTTTGATTTGTGTGGGCGGTGTTTGCCGGTTTGTACCTTCAAACACCGGTTTAACAATGAACCTTACCGCTACTTTTTAAAAAAGCCTGAAGTCATTATAACAACAAAATGCCCGCAAAAATTTGCGGGCATTTTTATGGGCGATACTTGATCGAAGCTCTAAGTAAAACCTTAACATCTCAGGAGACTTCGGTCATTTTTTCATAGCAAATTCACCCATTTCTCAAAAATATCTACGAGCGGCACTGCCCTTTGGTTTTTAAGGTTAGTCTTTATAATGACCTTGAGCTTCTTGACTATTAGGGAAAAGGTCAAACAATGGGCCTCTATTTTAGCCTTCCGGCCTGTTACCAATAAGTTTTACGTAATTTTAGAATTGAATTGGTATAAAGGCCTTGCTTGAAAGAGACTTTTACTACTAAAAATTAGGTTCTCCCACGAATTCTGTGGAATTGAGTTTTTGAATGTTCAGATATATTTCATAAACTCTGATATAATAGCGCCTTAATTATATAATTAACTGAAAATCAAGTTTTTGATGGTTAAATCCTAAGTCCTATGTCTTTTCGTCTTCAGTCCTTTAAAAATTTTAATCACACAACCTGTCTGCTGACAGGCAAGAAAATATTCGACCTTAAAATTAAAGTATAATTAATATATCATTTTAACATATACCGCATTCATTTTTGTATAAATAAAAAACCTGAGATTATTAATCTCAGGTTTTTTTGTAAAAAGAAAATCAGATGAAATTATTCACCTTTAAAGATAGAATGCATCAAGCGTTTCTTGTCGTTGAGGCTTTCCTCCATTGAAATCATTGTTTCGGTGCGGTAAACACCTTCAATATCATCTAATTTAAAAATCACGTCTTTTGCGTGATCTGTATCTTTGGCACGGATTTTACAGAAAACATTAAATTTTCCTGTGGTCACGTGGGCAACTGTTACGTGGGAAATTTCTTTGATGCGTTGCAAGACAAATTTTGTTTGAGATGTTTTCTGTAAGTAAACACCCACATAGGCGATGAAATTATAACCTAATTTTTTGTAATCCAATACTAAAGATGATCCTTTGATAATCCCCGCTTCTTCTAACTTTCGTACACGCACGTGCACTGTTCCGGCTGATATACCCAATTTTTTTGCGATATCGGTAAAAGCAGTTCGGGTGTCGTCGATTAAGATATCTAAAATTTTGTGATCAACTTCGTCTAATTTTTTTTTAGCCATTTTTTTAAGTTTTTATTGATGGTAAATTAATAACGCAAAAATAATGGTTTTATTCCATATATTCTCCAATATTAATTAATGATTTGTTAAACTTAAACTCAATTTTTCTTTACCGAGCCATAAGGCTTTGATATAGCGTATTTCAGGGTTTTTAACCCCAGTTTCAAATTTTAAAATCCTTTGTTGACCTGAAATTTTCCGATGGGCATAAAGCAAATCACTATCTTGACTTTCAGTTACTTGTGGGTAAAATTTTATTTTTCCCGCTTCTAAATATTCTTCAAATCGGATTGTAAAATCCATAATTTGTGATTTGTAACGCACTTGCCTTATAATGATGTCATAAAAGAGTTTTTGGTTCTCAGGGACTCTTAAATAGTCAGAAATGTTAAAATTTTTAATATTTAATGCTTGATTAGATTTCAAGATAACGCACACGAGAGCTAAAAAAATATATTCCCGTGTTTTCTCCCTTTTATAATCACCTGGAAAATGTCCGGCTTCAAAAAGGACCGTCGGCACCCCTTCATGGGTAAAATAATCCCCCACGCAATTTAAATTGAATTTATCATCATACCGCCCGATTTGGTTTGGAATGAATTTAGACAACTCTTGCGAGGCTTCCACGATGAGCTTCATTGCTATTTTTCTCGTCCTGTTTATAGTGCGGCCTTCATCAAAAGCCGGTGCCAAAAAAGAAACAGTCGCTGGGTTGGGTTTATCCCCGGCGCTGAAGATTGTGCGTTGGTCATGAAGGTTTAAACACAAGTCCGGATTAAATTCTTCAAAGGCCTGCAGCAGTAGTTTACTTTCAGGTTGAGAACATTCCAGTGCATCGCGGTTTAAATCCACATTGTTTGCGTTTTTTCGCTGGTAAAGCTCTGCGCCATCTGGGTTGAGCATCGGGATGATGTGAAAACTAAATTGGTTCAAAACCTGATTAACCCATTCTGCTTTACTGCTCAATATTACAGAAACAAAATCCAATAGGGCTTTAGTGGTTGTGGATTCATTGCCGTGCATCTGCGACCAAATCATAATTTTATATGGGCCGTGCCCAAATTTCAATTCGTGGAGAGGCCGGTTTTCTACAGAGTATTTTCTTAGAAACCGATTTTTGACGGGAACGATTTTTTTTAAAGTGTCGAGAAGCGTTTGCTCGTTTAAATAGCGTCCAGAAATGGAATCGATGTGGTGTTTTCCGAGCTCGTTTAAAAGTGTCTTATTATCCATATTACAAAAGTAAACAATTTAAAATTCACAATTGTAAATCATTTTCAGAATGTATTACTTTATAATTGTGAACAGCTCTGTTGATTTTCATCAACACTCAATCGGTTGAAAGGCTTCACGATGTGGATAATTTCCGATATGAATTATCAATAAGCATAATTATCTTAATATCAAATTGTTATATAGGTTTAATTAGACTGTTTATTTATACTTAATCAGAAGAATAACCGAGACCTTGCAGGACTCTTTAGATTGTTTTACATTTGTAAATCCACTTTTTTGAAACATTTGTTTACAATGATAAACACACAAGAGTTTACTGTCCGACTACAAAAGATAATGGAAGAATATGAACTGAGTTCTTCCGCATTTGCCGAAAAAATTGATGTCGGTCGCTCCTCTATTTCCCATTTAGTTTCAGGGCGGAATAAACCTAGCCTCGATATAATTTTAAAAATATTAGATGAATTTCCACAAGTTGAATTTGATTGGCTTGTGCGTGGAAAAGGCAATTTTGAAATTGGGACTGAAACTGATGAAGCACCAGATTTTGAACCGGACGAAACTAAAATGAAAAAAAATACTGATGTCGATGAGCTAAATGCGGCTTCTCGTTTATCAGATTTGCAATCACCTGATTCTAAACCTACTTCGCCTTTGAACCGGACTGTATCAAAAATTGTATTTTTTTATCGGGACGGAAGCTTTGATATTTTCCAAAATAATTGATCTGCATTTCTTATTTTTGCATAAATTCCCGATTATGCGATTTTTGTTACCATTATTAAGCCTGTGCTTTCTTTTTGCGTCTTGCTATTCCCCAGAACGCGACTGTGAAAAATTTAAAACAGGAACCTTTGTTTATCAGCAGTATTTAGATGGTGAGTTAAAGGAAAGTAAGTTTATCCGTAATGACTCCATTGAAATTGATGTTTTTGAAGGCAAGGCCGATACCTCCTCAATTCGTTGGATTAACGATTGTGAGTATATTCTCAGAAACTTAAATCCAAAAAACCGCGCCGAAAAACAGGCTGTTCATATGAAAATCTTGACCACTGACGGAAATAAATATACCTTTGAATTTTCAATGGTTGGCCAGGGTAAAAAACAAAAAGGAACCGTAACAAAAATAGACTGATGTTTGAAATATTTGCTACCGCTGATGCCTGGGTTGCCTTGCTTACACTGACTTTTCTCGAAATCGTCCTCGGTGTCGATAATATAGTTTTTATTTCCCTTATCGCCAATAAACTCCCTGAGGATCAACAGAAAAAAGCCACAAACTGGGGCTTGATCCTCGCAATGGTCCAACGGATTATCCTGCTTTTTCTCGTCTCAATGTTGGTCGCCCTGCAAGAACCGTTCACGGTCATTGATTTGTCATGGTTTCATTTTAAAGTGAGCGGTCAGGCATTGATTTTAATGCTCGGCGGGTTGTTTTTACTTTATAAAAGCACCTCTGAAATCCACGAAAAACTCGACCAGCCGGGCGAAAAAGAAAAAACGGCAAAAAACAAAACCATTTCCTCCCTTGGAAAAGCCCTGGTCCAGATTATGCTCATTGATTTTATCTTTTCGATCGACTCTATTTTAACAGCCATCGGAATGACAAACGGGGTTGGTACGCCAGATCAAGCATTGCTATTGATGATCATTGCCGTCGTCATTTCAATTATTATTATGATGAGCTTTGCCAATGCCATCAGGAATTTTATCAGCGAGCATCCTTCAATGCAATTACTGGCGCTTTCTTTTTTGATTTTG
>Ga0075106_1000892_pt1 | contig 14254 bp, 12 predicted proteins | sample AntDeeMetag02WF4_FD_69796 | JGI IMG/M metagenome (GOLD analysis project Ga0075106, IMG submission 69796) | Saline lake microbial communities from Deep Lake, Antarctica - Antarctic Deep Lake Metagenome 02WF4 | ecosystem: Environmental > Aquatic > Non-marine Saline and Alkaline > Saline | place... | reverse complement strand
ACGCAGGCGATGGCCGGGGAAGAACCGCTGACCGACGTGTTTCAGCGGTACGCGGACCCGGTAAACCCGCCCCGGTTCCAGGGGCACGGGTTCGGCGTGGCTATCCCGATGCGTCAGGTTGAGCAGGCCGTACGTCACCCGCGTTACGGCACCGTCGGGCGCCACATCGTTGATCCGGACGGCGACCTGAGCCGTCGGCCGGTCGACCTCGATCTCGAGTTCCGCCACCGCTGCGCCCAGCATGTCGAGCGGTTCTGTCAGGGGGGGGGTCTCGAATACGAGGCTGCGTGCGTCATCCGAGCGCTGGTCCACTGGCAGATCGCCCGGTACCGCGTAGGAGCACCATTTGCCCGCGTGCCGGCCTGTCGTCAGCGGTGAGCAGATGGTGTGGACATCCGCGTCCGCAGCGGCCTCGCCGAGGAGCAGGCTACCGTCCGCGCCCAGGCCGCAGGTCTCGGGCGCAACATTGGGCGAGGGCCAGTACGGTTCGGCAGCCCAGCGGCCGGGGCGTTCGACATACGCGCCCCGGGGCGGGGCACTGTCCTGTATCCAGGCATGGAGCATGGGCTCATCCATGATCCCCGTATCCCGTTCCTTCAGCCAGTGGTCCCACCAGCGCAGGCACTCATTGATAAAGTCGATCGCTGGGCCCGGCCGCCCGGCATCCGGATACTGGTGTGCCCAGGGGCCGACGAGTCCCTTGCGCGGAACATCAAGGCCTGCGAGCACGCGGAATACGGCATTGCAGTAGCCATCGACCCAACCGCTCACCGCATAGACGGGGCAACGGACGCGCCCATAATCCTCGCAGACGGAGCCATGGCGCCAATAGGCATCGCGGTGCTGGTGCTCCAGCCACGCTTCCAGCCAGTGCCCGGTGTGTTCCAGGCGCTGGAACCAGAGATCACGCCAGCGCTCGCCGACGTGCCGCGGATCCGGCGGCAGCGAGTTGCGCGTGAACATCTGCCCGGCCCAGGAGAGGTTGTCCGCCAGCAGGCATCCGCCCATGTAGTGGACGTCGTCGGCATACCGGTCATCGGCGAAGGAGCAGGTAATGACCGCTTTGAGGGCCGGGGGCTGCAGAGCGGCGATCTGCAGGCCGTTAAAGCCGCCCCAGGAGATACCGATCATCCCGACGTTGCCGTTGCACCACGGCTGTTCGGCCAGCCAGGCGATTATCTCGACGCCGTCATCGAACTCCTGCTGCAGGTACTCGTCGTAGAGTACGCCTTCGGATTCGCCACTGCCGCGAAGATCGACCCGGACGCAGGCATAGCCATGAGCGGCGACGACGGGGTGCATCTGAGCGTCGCGCGGCAGGGTCGCGTCGTTCTTCCGGTAGGGGATGTATTCCAGGATCGCTGGACAGGGATCGTTCTCGGCGCCTTCGGGCAGCCAGATCCTGGCTGCCAGTCGGCAGCCGTCGGCGAGTGGAATCTCGACGTGCTCAATCTCGCGGACTTGGTGCGACGCGGTGCCGTCGTTCATGCTGTCCTGTCTCCTGGCAAAGTGCTGAAGGGATGCCCCATCAGACCCGAAGATAGTCGTCGCGGGCAATTTCGCACCCAGGCGCGCACTGACACGCAAAATGCGTCAATCAGCGTCAGCAGCGGCCGCGGCAGTGAGGGAAGACGGATTGCCCGCGAATGGGGTCAGACTATTGAAACAGCGGCGCAACGCTGTACAATCCGCGCCGAGCACGAGAGGCGCGTAGCTCAGCTGGTTAGAGCACCACCTTGACATGGTGGGGGTCGTTGGTTCGAATCCAATCGCGCCTACCACGAATCCCGGGCCAGCCGTGGTTTTCACGCTGGCCCGTTTGTTTTTTCGGGGTCCCGGGAACGGGAGACCCGCGATCACGTGGCCCGTCGTAGGGGTCACCACTGATGGGGAAGAGAATGCCGGAAATTACCCTCCCGGACGGCAGCCGCCGTCACTTTGATCAGCCCATGACTGTCGCCGATGTCGCGGCCGATATCGGTGCCGGACTCGCGAAGGCCGCTGTCGGCGGCCGGATCGATGGCGCGCTGGTCGATACCGATTACAGCGTCGATCACGACGCCGAACTCGCTATCGTCACGCCGAAGGACGAGGACGGTCTGCACATGATCCGTCACTCGACCGCGCACCTGATGGCGCAGGCCGTGCAGCAGCTTTACCCGCAGGCGCAGGTGACGATCGGACCGGTCATCGAGGACGGTTTCTATTACGACTTCGCCTATGAGCGCCCCTTCACGCCGGAAGATCTTGAGGCCATCGAAGCGCGGATGACTGAACTCGCCCAGGCCGATATCCCGATCGAGCGTTCGGTGATGGACCGCGACGAGGCGATCGCGTTCTTCCTGGAAAAGGGCGAGAAGTACAAGGCCGAGATCATCCGGGAGATCCCGCAGGGCGAGACGATCTCGCTCTACCGCCAGGACGATTTCATCGATCTGTGCCGGGGGCCGCACGTGCCCCGGACCGGGCGCCTGGGTTCCTTCAGGCTGATGAAGGTGGCGGGGGCCTACTGGCGCGGCGACTCGAACAACGAGATGCTGCAGCGCATCTACGGCACCGCCTGGCCCGACAAAAAGCAGCTCAAGCAGTATCTGCATCGGCTGGAGGAGGCCGCGAAGCGCGACCACCGCAAGCTGGGCCGGCAGCTCGATCTGTTCCATTTCCAGGAAGACGCGCCAGGCATGGTGTTCTGGCACGAGCGCGGCTGGGCGCTGTACCGTGTGCTCGAGGATTACATGCGCGCGCGCCAGCTCGAGTACGGCTACGAGGAGGTGCACACGCCGCAGATCCTCGATCGCGATCTCTGGAAGCGCTCGGGCCACTGGGATAAGTTCCGCGACAACATGTTCTCGACTTCGATCGAGGAACACGAGTACGCGATCAAGCCGATGAACTGCCCGGGGCATGTCCAGCTCTTCAACCAGGGTCTGAAGAGTTATCGCGATCTTCCTGAAAAGATTGCGGAATTCGGGGTCGTTCATCGTAATGAGGCATCCGGTACGCTGCACGGTCTGATGCGCGCGCGGCGGTTCACCCAGGACGACGCCCACGTGTTCTGCACCGAGGATCAGCTGCAGGCGGAGATCGCCGAGCTGATCGATATGACTCTGCAGGTCTATGGCGACTTCGGTTTCGACGACATTGATATCGCGCTGTCGCTGCGGCCGTCCGAGCGGGTCGGGTCCGACGAGGCCTGGGACCGCTCCGAGCAGGCGCTGAAAGAAGCGCTCGATGCCCGTGGGCTGGACTACGTCGTGCAGCCCGGCGAGGGCGCGTTCTACGGGCCGAAGATCGAGTTCGTGCTCAAGGACTGCCTGAACCGGGCGTGGCAGTGCGGCACGATCCAGCTCGACTTCTCGATGCCGGGGCGGCTCGGGGCCCAGTACGTGGACGAGCATGGCGACAAAAAGGTGCCGGTGATGATCCACCGCGCCATCCTCGGCTCCATGGAGCGGTTCATCGGTATTCTGATCGAGCACTTCGAGGGGCGCCTGCCGACTTGGCTCGCGCCGGTACAGGCGGTGGTGCTGAATATCACCGACGATCAGGCCGAACGGGCCAGAGAACTGGAAAAATCCCTGAAAAAGCAGGGAATTCGCGCGTTTGCCGACTTGAGGAACGAGAAAATCGGCTATAAAATCCGCGAGCACACGCTCCAGCGCATCCCGTACATGCTGGTGATCGGGCAGCGGGAGCTGGAAACCGGAGCCGTGGCAGTACGCACCCGCGACGGTCAGGATCTCGGCAGCCGTCCTTTCGAGGAAGTGGCCGCCGGCCTGGCCGAAGAGGATGCCAGCCACGGTCGTTTCGTTTTGGAGGGGTCTTAATATCGCTCAGGAAAAGAAGAACCGGCGCAACGAGCAGATCGATACGCCGCAGGTGCGGCTGATCGGCTCGGACGGTGAACAGGTCGGTATCGTCAATATCGAGGAAGCGCTGGAGGCGGCCAAAGAGGAGAACCTGGATCTGGTCGAGGTTGTCCCGAACGCCGAACCGCCGGTCTGCCGTGTCATGGACTACGGCCGATTCCGGTTCGAGCAGAGCAAGAAAAAGAATGCCGCCAGGAAGAAGGCGAAGCAGATCCAGATCAAGGAAGTGAAGTTCCGCCCGGGCACGGAAGAGGGCGATTACAACGTCAAGATGAAAAACCTGGTCAAGTTCCTCGAACAGGGGGACAAGGCCAAGGTGACGCTTCGCTTCCGCGGGCGCGAGATGGCGCATCGCGAGATCGGCTCGCGTCTGCTGGAACGGGTTCGCAACGATCTCGACGAGATCGCGACCGTCGAGCAGTTTCCGAAGATGGAAGGCCGACAGATGATCATGGTGTTGGCGCCGCGGAAGAACCGCTGACGCCGGACCGCAGGCAATGACGCAGCCCGGATGAAGCCAAGCGGAGTCCGGGGCGCAGGCCACGGGGGATGTCCCCTCGTGGCGCTTTCGTCGGCCCGCACAGCGGGCGCGACGAAATACAACGGGATGCATACGGCATCCCGCCCCGAGCTGCAGTGGCTCTCCGACTCGGCCGGGGGATCCTGTTAACGAACTGGAGTGCAACATGCCAAAGATGAAGACCAACCGCGGGGCGGCCAAGCGCTTCGGGCGTACCGCCAGCGGCAAGTACACGCACAAGCAGTCGCATCTGCGCCATATCCTCACCAAGAAGGATACGAAGCGGAAGCGCAATCTGGGTAAGCGTGACATCGTCGAACCGCAGGATTCCGGCCATCTGCGCCGTCTGCTGCCCTACCTCTAAGGAGAATCGACGATGGCACGAGTAAAACGGGGCGTTACCGCCCACGCGAAGCACAAGAAGGTTCTCGACAAGGCGAAGGGCTATTACGGCGCGCGCAGTCGGACGTACCGCACTGCGAATCAGGCGGTTATCAAGGCCGGGCAGTACGCCTACCGTGACCGCCGTCAGCGCAAGCGTCAGTTCCGGCGCCTGTGGATCGCGCGCATCAATGCCGCGGCCCGGGAATTCGGACTGTCCTACAGCCGCATGATCAACGGCCTCAAGAACGCCGAGGTCGAGGTCGACCGCAAGGTGCTGGCCGACATGGCGGTGCACGACAAGCCGGCCTTCGGCGCGCTCGCCGAGAAGGCGAAGGCCAACCTCGAAGGCTGATCGACCGTTGCCCGGGCCGCCACCGCTGCCCGGGCAACATTCCTCCCCGCCCGAATCCCATGCGGATTCTCCGGGCATCGACATCGGGATATCGACACGACCGTGGCGCTGGATCTCGACCAACGGATCGCGACGGCCGAGCAGGCCATCGACGAAGCGGCCGATCTGGACGCGCTCGAACGTGTACGCGTTGATTACCTCGGCAAAAAGGGTGTCCTCACCCAGCAGTTGAAGTCGCTGGGGCAACTGCCCGCCGATGAGCGTCCCGCCGCGGGCCAGAAGATCAATCAGGCCAAGCAGCGCCTGAACGAGCGTATCGAGACGCGGCGCGCCACGCTCGCCGAGGCGGCGCTCAATGACCGCCTGGAGCGCGAGGCCCTCGATGTGACCCTGCCGGGGCGCGGTATCGACCGCGGGTCGGTGCATCCGGTTACGCGGACCATTCGCCGGATCGAATCGCTGCTGGGCGATCTCGGTTTCTCGAGTGTCAGCGGCCCCGAAGTCGAGGACGATTACCACAATTTCGAGGCGCTCAATATCCCTGCCGATCATCCGGCGAGGGCGATGCACGATACTTTCTATTTCCCCGATGGGCGGCTGCTGCGCACGCACACCTCGCCGGTGCAGATTCGGGTCATGGAGGAGCAGGGACCGCCGCTGCGCGTGATCGCGCCGGGCCGGGTTTATCGCTGCGACTCGGACCTGACGCATACGCCGATGTTCCACCAGGTCGAGGGGCTGCTGGTCGATACCGACGTGGCCTTCAGCGATCTCATGGGCCATCTCGAGGAATTCCTGCACCGTTTCTTCGAACGCGACGATCTGTCGATCCGGTTCCGGCCGTCGTATTTCCCCTTCACCGAGCCGTCCGCGGAGGTCGATATCGCCTGCGTGATGTGCGGCGGCGGGGGCTGCCGCGTCTGCGGGCACAGCGGCTGGCTGGAGGTCCTGGGCTGCGGCATGGTCCATCCGGAGGTATTCGGTGCGGTCGGCATCGATGCCGAGGCATGGACCGGCTACGCCTTCGGCATGGGCGTCGAGCGTCTGGCTATGCTGCGTTACGGCGTTAACGATCTGCGTCTGTTCTTCGATAACGATCTGCGCTTCCTGAAGCAGTTCGGGTAACGCTTGCGATGCCGATGCCGCCGATGACGAATACGGATTCCACGGACAGCCGCCTGATATGAGATTCCCTGAATCCTGGTTGCGCGAGTGGGTCGCCACCGAGCTCGATACCGAGGCCCTGTCGGAGCGCCTGACGCTGCTCGGGCTCGAGGTCGACAGCGTCGAGCCGGTCGCGCCGCCATTCTCGGGCGTGGTGGTCGGCCGCATCGATGCGGTCGAACCGCATCCGGAAGCGGACAAGCTCCGCGTGTGCCGTGTCGATGACGGCACTGGTACTGCGCATCAGGTCGTGTGCGGTGCGCCGAACGCGGCCGTGGGGCTGCACGCGCCGTTCGCGCGTGTCGGCGCGGTGCTGCCCGACGGTACAGTCATCAAGGCGACGAAGCTCCGGGGCGTCGAGTCGGCCGGCATGCTGTGCTCGGCGACCGAACTGGGTGCCGGCGAGGCGGCGGACGGCCTCTGGGATCTCGGGGACGACGCGACGGTCGGGGCCGATCTGCGCGCGCACGCGGAGCTGGACGCGTCGATCTTCGAGATCGATCTGACACCCAACCGGGGCGATTGCCTGTCGCTGCGAGGGTTGGCGCGCGAACTCGCCGCAGCCACGGGTGAGCCCGTGCAGGCGCGGCCACCGGAACCGGTTATGCCGGCCCTGGACGATCGCTTCCCGGTCACCCTGTCGGCTCCCACGGCCTGCCCGCGCTACGCGGGCCGTGTGATCCGCGGCGTGGACCCGAAAGCCGAGTCGCCGCGCTGGCTCCGGCGCCGTCTGGAACAGTGCGGCGTGCGGCCGATCCAGCCGCTCGTCGACGTCACCAACCTGGTGATGCTCGAGCTCGGGCAGCCGATGCATGCCTTCGACCTGGCGAAGCTCACGGGCGGCATCGATGTCCGCATGGGGCGCCCGGACGAGACGATCGATCTGCTGGATGAGCGCACGGTGACGGTCGATGACCAAACCCTCTTGATTGCCGACGAGGGCGGGCCGGTCGCACTGGCGGGGATCATGGGCGGTGCCCGAACCGCGGTATCCGAGGACACCGTGGACGTATTCCTCGAGAGTGCATGTTTCCTGCCGCATGCCATGGCGGGCAGGGCGCGGCGTTATGCGACCCATACGGATTCCTCGCACCGCTTCGAGCGCGGTGTGGATCCGGAACTCGCTCCGGTCGCGATCGAACGGGCGACGGAGTTGATCGAGTCGATCTGCGGCGGTCGCGCGGGGCCGGTGGACGATCAGGTCAATCGCGACCATCTGCCACCGCGGGCGACGATCGAGCTGCGCACGGAGCGTCTGCGCCGTCTGCTGGGCTACGCCCCCGCGGCGGAGGAAGTCGGTGCCATGCTCGAACGCCTCGGTATGACCGTCGAGCCGACGGCGGACGGCTGGGGCGCCGAGGTGCCGAGTTGGCGCTTCGATCTCGCGATCGAGTCTGATCTGATCGAGGAGGTCGCGCGCCTGTACGGTTACAACCGGGCACCACGCACGCATCCGCGCCAGGCAGTGCGTATCGCGCCGCAGCCGGAAACCCGCCGCGCGGTTGATGCCCTCAGGGACGGGCTGGTCGAACGTGGCTGGCACGAGGCCGTGACGTACAGCTTCGTCGACGCCGACGTGCAGGCGGCCGTCGATCCCGATCCCGATCCGCTCGCGCTTGCGAACCCGCTTTCGTCCGACATGGGCGTGATGCGCACTTCGATCTGGTCGGGTCTGATCCAGACCGCCGTCCACAATCTCAACCGGCAGCAGGAGCGTGTGCGCCTGTTCGAGATCGGCAAACGGTTCCGCCCGCAAGGTGAAGGTTCTCTGAGTCAGACCGATGGTCTCGCGGGGCTGGCCGTGGGGCCTTGCTGGCCCGAACAGTGGTCGGCCAAGGCCCGGGAGACCGATTTCTTCGACGTCAAGGGCGATGTCGAGGCGCTGCTCGCACCGCTCGGCCTAGCGCGTTTCCGCTTCCAGGCGGCCGCCCATCCGGCGCTGCACCCGGGGCAGTCGGCCCGGATCGAGCGCGAAGGCGTGCAGGTGGGCTGGATCGGCACGCTGCACCCGCGGCTGCAGGAGCGGTTCGACCTGGCAAGGGCGCCGGTACTGTTCGAGATCGACCTGGAACCGCTGCTCGATCAGCCCCTGCCGGCCTTCGGGGCGGTGTCGAGATATCCGGCGATCCGTCGGGATCTGGCGATCATTGTCGACGAACAGGTCACATCCGATGCCCTGCTCGCGAGCGTTCGCGAGGCGGCGCCGGAGGAACTGCGGGACGCGTTCGTGTTCGACGTCTACCGCGGCAAGGGCATCGATTCCGGTCGAAAAAGCCTCGCTTTAGGCTTGATTTTACAGGGGTTGTCACGCACGCTTACCGACAGTGAGGTCGATAACGCGAGCAATGACGTGCTCGCCCACCTTCGATCTACCCACGGGGCGACGTTGCGGGAGTAGCTCATGGCGCTGACCAAGGCGCGAATGGCGGAGACGCTGTTCGACGAGCTCGGATTGAACAAGCGGGAAGCCAAGGAACTGGTGGAACTGTTCTTCGAGGAAATCCGCGACACGCTGGCCTCCGGGGACGATGTAAAACTCTCCGGATTCGGCAATTTCGTGCTGCGGACGAAGAACCAGCGTCCCGGCCGGAATCCCAAGACCGGGGAAGAAATCCCCATTTCGGCCCGGCGCGTGGTAACGTTCCGTCCTGGGCAAAAACTCAAGGCGCGGGTCGAAGCCTATGCTGGAACCCAGCAATAACAGTGAACTCCCCGCGATACCGAGCAAACGGTATTTCACGATCGGGGAGGTGAGCGAGCTCTGTGCGGTCAAGCCGCACGTGCTGCGCTATTGGGAACAGGAGTTTCCCGACCTGAAGCCGGTGAAACGGCGTGGGAACCGCCGCTATTACCAGCGCCACGATGTCATGCTCATCCGTCAGATCCGCAGCCTGCTGTACGAGCAGGGTTTCACCATCGGTGGCGCGCGGCAGCAGCTCTCCGGGGAGAGTGCCCGCGAGGATGTCTCCCAGAGCCAGCAGGTGGTGAAGCAGCTCCGGACAGAACTCGAGGGACTATTGAAGATTCTCAAGAGTTGATTGCCCTGGATCAGTCGGCTATCCGGGTTCCCTCGAGCCGGCTCATCCGATATTCTCTCGCACCTGTCGGGACGTAGCGCAGCCTGGTAGCGCACGTGCATGGGGCGCACGAGGTCGCAGGTTCAAATCCTGCCGTCCCGACCACTCTTTCCCCCGAAGTCGTTCAGTCGAAGTCGTCCAGTCCCCAGTCCGGCCCGAACAACGTTCCGGGGTGTCCCTCCCGGCATGACCGACGTTACCCTCGCGCCCCATGAACAGGACAGCGGCCACGAGACCCTCCCGTGTACTGCGGGCATTCATGCTGTGCGCGGAGCATCTCGATCCGGGCGATCCGGAGTTCGTTCGCGTCAGCGGCCTGAATGCCGCGCTGATCCTGCTCGGCGCGGCGGGCCTGGCGTTTGCCCTGTTCAACAGCCTGGTGATCGGTACGACCAGCGTATTGCCGCTGATCCTGTTCGATCTGGCGGCGTTCGCCGCGGCCGCGGCCATCGGCGTCTACCTCTGGCGCACCCACGATTTTGAACGCAGCGCGCGGGCCGCGGATTTCGTCTGCTTCGTGGCCTTCCTCGTCCTCGTGATTTCGCATGAGGGCGGCGAGTACTTCGACGTGTGGGCCATGCTGTATCCGCCACTGGCGTTGATGCTCGTCGGGATGCGTCGCGGGCTGCTGCACGTCGCGGTCTTTTTTCTCGTGCTGACCACGCTGGCGCTCACGAACCTCGGTGTCTGGAATCACGGCAATCTCAACGTGGTCGGCGTCAGTAATCTCGTGGGCGCCGCGCTCGCGATGACCGGGATCGTCGCGATCTATCACGGTGCCCAGCGCAACGCCGGGGCACGGGTCGCCACGATCCGGCGCGATCTGGAGAATCTGTCGATTCGCGACGGCCTTACGGGCCTGTATAACCGCCGCTGGTTCAACGTGACGCTGAATCAGGAACTGGCCCGGGTCTCGCGCGAACAGCGGGATCTGGTGCTTCTGGTTATCGATGTGGATCACTTCAAGGCGTACAACGACCGCTTCGGGCATCCGGCCGGGGATCGGGCCCTGATCGATATCGCCGGTGCGTTGCTCGGCACGTTCCGGCGCGCCAACGATTTCGTGTTCCGAATCGGGGGTGAGGAATTCGCGGTGATCTGTCATGCACGCGATTCCGGGGAGATTTCGATCCAGGCGGAAGCGGCGCGGGCCGCGGTCGAGGATCTGGCGATCGATGCGCCGGATGGCGTCGGTGGCCGGCTGACCATCTCCGTCGGTGTCGGCGCCTTCTCCAGTGGCGAGGATATCGACCCGGAGTCGGCCTACACCGAGACCGATCTCGCGCTTTACCGGGCGAAGCATGCCGGTCGTAACCGGGTAGTGTGTACCGAATCCGATGGCAAAGATCGTTGCCTTCCTGCGGATCGCAGGTCCGCACTTATGTAGGTTGGTGTCGAGCGAAGCGAAACCCAACGGGTCGAGGTATCGGGCTTCGACACGGCCTCGAGTCTTGCGAAGAGTGGCGGTTCCGCGGCATGTTCGCGTGGGTTGGCGTTGTACGGGAGTTCTGCGTCATGGCGGAAGATGACAAGGATCTGGAGCAGCGGCTGCGGGATCTGCAGGCCCATGTGGATCGCGTCCAGGACGCCCAAAAGGAACTCGAGAAGGCCGTGTCGGATATGGATCACCAGTCGCGGCGGCTGGGCGACCGGATCGAACGCGGCGACCGCAGCGATCGGATCGAGCAGGAACAGCAGCGGCTGCGCTCGGGGATCGATGCGAACCGGCGCGATCAGCAGTCGAATTCAGAGCAGCTGGAGCAGTTGCGCCGGGAGCGTAAGGAACTTGAGGGCCGCCTGAGCGAACTCAAGGCGAGCAGCCCGCGCCGTTGACGGTGGTGCTCAGTCGTTGTCGGCGTGGGCCGGTGAAACGCTGAGTGCGATCAGATCCGCCAGCGAGCCCTCGCCGGTGTCGAATCCGTACACGCAATCTCTCAGGGAACGGGTCCGGTCCGCGCCGAGCATTGGTTCCGCGTACGCGGTGAATTTTTGCTCGATCGCCGCGCGGTCCATCGGCTGACCGGGCGTACCCCGCGGTTCGGTCGGACCCGATGCGCATTCCGTACCGTCGGTCAGGCGAATGGAGACGGCGGCCAGTCGCTGCTCCGGAAAGCGCCGGCTGAAGGACTCGTTCGAGCGGACCTCCACCTGGCCGGTCAGCGCGGCGACGGCCGGATCCTCCAGACCGGGCGAGGTCACCTCGGCCGGACCCAGCCGCCCGTGCACGAGCGCTGCCGCAACCGGAAACGCCAGCGCGTACTGCGCCGTCTGCGTGTTTTCCGGGACGCCAGCGTAGAGGCGGGTGGCCTCGTCAAAAGTGTCGATCCGAACCGATGCGATGCACGCCGGATCCACGCCGTGGCGTTCGCGCAGTTGCAGGGCCGCCGTGATCGCCGGCTGCGCCCAGAAGCAGACCGGGTGTGGTTTGACGTACTGGTCGAGCAGGAGCCATTCCTCGCCCAGCGACGACCACGAGTCGCCGATGCCCGGCAGCGCCGCCGGTGAGGCGGCGAAGCCCCGTGCGGCGAGATCGGCCCCGGTCACACCAGCCAGCGCACCCCAGCCGGAACTGTCGTGCAGCATCGAGGGCGAATCGATCTCGCGCATCATGGGCGCACGCGGGGCGTGGTATTCGGCGATGCCGAGTGCGGCCGCGAGTCGCCCGGAATCGAAACCACGCAGGCGGGCGGCCAGTGTCGCCACCCCGAGTGCATTCCACGCGCCGGAACTGTGATAGTCGCCTGCTGACCCGTGCAGCGCGACCGCAGAACGGCAGGCGATTTCGTAACCAATAATCAGTGCAGTCAGTGCGTTACGGCCAGAAATTGAAGTGCCGTGTGATTCACCGACGGCCAGCAGGCCTGCCACGAGGGCAACGCCGGCATGTCCCTTCGCGGGCTGATAACCGTCATGGCCGTCGAGGTTGTCGATGCGGGTGGCGAAGGCGTACGCGGCACCGGCCGGGCTGACCGTGCGGCCATCGAAAGGGAGGTGGGCGGTGGCGTCGCCGGCCGCGAACTGTGAACAGGCGAGATCGTAGGCGATGGCCGCGGCCGGCGTGCGCCCGGCGGCGATCCCGACGCCGAGCGTATCCAGCAGTAGATCGAGTGCGCGTCCGCGGACCGCGGGCGGGATGTCCGTACTCTCGACGCCGGCCGCCCAGTCTGCGACGTCGGCGGTTCGGGCGGGTGAGGAAGCGCCATCCATGGCCGCAAGCCTATCAGCCCGCTACCTGTCGCCGCATCACCCTCGCAGCCAGGCGTGGAAGCGTTGCAGCCAGCGCAGCGCGCCCTGGGGTGCGTGGGCGCGCTTCCACTCGCCGGCGGCGAACTTGTTCGCCTCCATCAGCGTCGGGTAGGCGTGGATGGTACCGAGGATTTTGTTGAGACCGAGGCCGTGGCGGATCGCGAGCGTGAACTCGGCGATCAGGTCGCCAGCGTGTTCGCCGACCACCGCTGCGCCCAGTATGCGATCTTTGCCCGGAACGGTCAGGACTTTGACCACGCCATGGTCGTCGCCGTCGGTGACGGCACGGTCGAGTTCGCCGAGATCGTAACGCGTCACCTCGTATTCGATCCCTTCACGGTCCGCCGATTCCTCGGAATAACCTACGCGTGCGACCTCCGGATCGGTGAAGGTCGACCAGGGCAGGGCGGAGTAGTCCACGCGGAAGCGCTTGAAGATGCCGAACAGCTAATTGACCGTCGCGTGCCAGGCCTGGTGGGCGGCGGCATGGGTGAACTGATACGGACCCACACAGTCGCCGCAGGCGTAGATGGTCGGTACCGCGGTCTGCAGGTACTCGTCGGTATCGATCCGGCCGCGCTCATCGAGCTTGACGCCGACCTCCTCGAGACCGAAGCCCTTGACGTTGGCGGCACGCCCGACGGCGACCAGCAGCGTGTCGAAGGGCACGCGTACTTCCTCGCCTTCGTGGTCGCAGATCAGGATCTTCTCACCGTCTTCGACCCGGAATTCGGTCGCCTTGTGATCGGTGAGGACGTTGATGCCTTCGCTGCGGAAACGCGCCTCGACATAGCGGCCGATGTCGTGGTCCTCGACGGCCATGATGCGGGGCAGCATCTCGACCTGCGTGACCTCGGCGCCGAGCCGATGGAAGGCCTGCGAGAGCTCACAGCCGATCGGTCCGCCACCGAGAACGACCATCCGCCCGGGCGACTCCTCCAGCGACCAGATGTTGTCGGAGGTGTAATAATCGACCTCCTCGATACCGGGCACCGGCGGCACGAAGGGTCGTGCGCCGGTCGCGACGATGATATGGCGGGTGCTGAGCTGCTCACCGTTGACCTCGACCGTCCAGGGACCGGTGATGCGGGCCTCGCCCTGGATCACGTCGACGCCGAGACCGGTGAAGCGCTCCACCGAATCGTGCGGCGCGATCTTCGCGATGACCTTGTGGACCCGCGCCATGACGTCCCTGAATGCGAAATCGGCGTTGGCGTCGCGGATGCCGTATTCCTCGTGGCGGCGCACCTGTGACAGGAACTTGCCCGAGCGGATCAGCGCCTTGGAGGGCACACAGCCCGTGTTCAGGCAGTCGCCGCCCATCTCGTGCTTCTCGATCAGGGTGACTTTGGCTTTGACCGCCGCGGCGATGTAGGCGGCCACGAGACCGGCGGATCCGGCGCCGATGACGACCAGATTGCGGTCGAATTTCTGCGGTTTCGTCCAGCCGCGCAGCGCGCGTCGGGCCTTGATCATCCGCACGATCGCCTTCGCGATCAGCGGGAACACGCCGAGCAGGACAAAAGCGCCGATCAGTTCCGGCGACAGGATGCCGCCGAGCGAGTCGATCTTAGCGAGCTGGGTACCGGCATTCACGAAGACGACCGTCCCCGCGAGCATGCCGATCTGACTGACGAAGAAG
>Ga0075106_1000887_pt1 | contig 14318 bp, 18 predicted proteins | sample AntDeeMetag02WF4_FD_69796 | JGI IMG/M metagenome (GOLD analysis project Ga0075106, IMG submission 69796) | Saline lake microbial communities from Deep Lake, Antarctica - Antarctic Deep Lake Metagenome 02WF4 | ecosystem: Environmental > Aquatic > Non-marine Saline and Alkaline > Saline | place... | reverse complement strand
TGCAGCACCAGAGAACGGATGGCGGTATCGTAGAGGAACTGCCAGTCCTCATCCGGACACTCCAGCCGGGCATGGCTTTTCAAGGCAGACGCCCAACCATCCGTGGCTATTTTGCCGGAGGCTTCCTCAGACAGCGGTACGGTTACCGTCAGCTCTGAAACCTCGCCCGCCTCCAGCGGGAACAATGCCGCTGCCGTCACCATACCCACATCACAGCTGCCTTCGCTCTGATCCTCCTTGTCGTCCAGGTGAATGCGCACATCCCCCTGTTGATAATCCGATACATGATGGCGTTTTGCCGGCCGGCTGAAGTTCACCGCTGGTTTACCATCTACGGTCCACCTGTCCCGGTCCGCAGCAAGACTGACCCGGTTGATAAAGCTGATGCCTTCAGGATTCGCAGGGCGCAGGGCCAGCACCAGTGATCCTGTTACGTCAGAACGCGCCTGAAGCACCATCTGACACACCGCCTTGCCGTTTTCAATCACCACACGGGAGCGGCTGGTGAGGCTCAGACCATCTATCCCGGATTCAGTGACCACGCACAGGCCGTCTTCCTCCAGCTCGTAACGTTGCCGGCTGGTTTTGCAGCGTGAAGGCAGCAAACAGCGCCCGTCGTCCGCCAGCAACCAGCCATCCAGCGACCAGCCATCGTACCAGGGCGTAAGCAGGCCCCGGGGATCCACCACCGGGAGCTCATCCACATCCGGCTGGCCAATTGCCGTCCAGTTGCGGTTACTGAGGTTGATGTGGGTGATGGAAAAGGCTCTTGGAATAAAGGAGACATCCGCGGGATCAAACTGCCGCTCTATCCAGTAAGGCCAGACCCAGTCCAGATTGTGCTGAATAACCCGACTATTGATCAGGCCACGGGCATGAAACACCACCCCGGCCCGAAGCAGTTCGATGGGCTCTCCCACTTCCGAGGGCTGGGCAAAGCTGTGTAATTTACCCAGCAGCGCGATCGGATCCAGAAATCCATGGCGTTTCGCCGCACGTTTGACCAGATAGCGCCAGGGAAGCCAGTTCATCCAGCTCATTGATGAGTCTCCTCTTCCGTTGGTTCGGTTTCCACCTTGTAACGAGCCAGAGCCCGTCGCGCCAGGCGATTGAGAAACACCACCGCCAGCACGGTCCCGACAAAACCGGCCCCGTAAATGGCCCATTCGAGAGGACTGCGGCCAGACTCCCGGACACCCAGCGTTGACAGATCCGCAGCGAGAGAACCGAGGTAAACGTTGTGAAGCGAGAACGGAATCACGCCGAGAAAGGTTCCGGCGACGAAACCGCGAAACCTGAAATTAGTGAGCCCGAACAGGAAGTTGGACAGCTTCCCCGGGAAAAACGGAATCAGGCGGGTGAGCAAAACGATTTTCCAGCCATGAGGCGCCATTTCATTGCTCACCATGGAGAGTTTCGCCCTGTCCCGAACATACACATGGGCGTGGTCCCCCAACCAGTGCCGGGCAATCAAAAACGCGATAGCCGACCCGATGGTGGTTCCCACAACGACGTAGATAGTGCCTTCCAGCAAGCCGAACACAAATCCGGCGCCGGTGGTCAGGAGCACGCCTGGCAGCAGGAAAACCATGGCCGCCGCCATCAGGCCAACGAACATGACAGCGGCCCACGCACCCTGGCCATCGACCCAGCGCAACAGTTCAACCACCTGCTGATGCACACCAAAGGCGTATAGCAGACCGACAATCAAACCAACGCCGGCAATGCTACCGCCCATCCAGAGAACGGGTGATTTCTTCCAGCCAGTCATACCCTAACCCTAACCTGATTTTGCCAATCGGCGGTCAACCAGGTAATGATAAATGCGCGCCAACAACGGACGTATCACCGGCAAGCCAATCAACCACGCCAGCGGCTTGAGGACAGTTACTCTCGACATCAGCAGAATATACGCATCCATTTCTCGATGGATTTGGCCCCGTGAATCCTTCACATGCAGCTCTCTGAGCGCCTTGTCCGGATCAATGCCTTCCTCACGCAATCGATCTTCACGGCCGGTAATGTCCAGCCACTCCACGGATTCGCCGGCCTTACCCGCCAGCTTTTCATAGCGCTCCCGGTCTTTGATGCACGAGGGGCAGGAACCATCGTAGAAAACAACCAGTTTTCCTTTCGGTATGTCCATAAAGCCTCTCCAATAGCGGGCAACACTGTTTTATCACCGTAACATATTCACAAAAGCTTTCAGGGGCACAGCAAACTCAGCAGACGAGACTGTGCAGCCACAAGCCTTGAAATCACTCCGGACTGACATAAGCTCATAGACAGAGCAACGGTTTTTTCATCATGAATTCATCACTTAACCGTTAGGGAGAATCACATGGCAGGTGGAAGTGACAGTTACCATGAGCCCGTCGAACAGCTCTCGGAAAAAACCCGGGACAGGCACCGCGCTCTGGTCTCGGTCCAGGAAGAACTGGAAGCTGTTGACTGGTATCAGCAGCGCGCCGATGCCACAACAGACGAAGAGCTCAAAGGGTTACTGCTCCACAACATGCGTGAAGAAATCGAACATGCATGCATGGTTCTGGAATGGCTCAGACGCAATGATCCGGACTTTTCGGAGCAAATGAATATCTATCTGTACACAGACAAGCCAATTCTTGAAGCCGAAGAGGACGATGCAAACCTGAGTGAAGTGGTCGAACAAAACGGACCGACCAAAACGCTGAACAAATTAACCATTGGTTCGATGAAGGGTCAGTAAATATCATGAGCTATCTCAATCGGGAAAACGCCCCATTTTCCAAAGATATCTGGGAAAGAATCGACGAAGCGGCGGTTGGTGCCGCCAGAGAAGTGCTGACCGGACGCCGCTTTCTGGAAGTCGACGGCCCCTATGGCGTGGGACTGACCGCCATCGAAGTGGGTGAAGAAGGTTACTGCCGACAACCGGCGCCGGACGAAGCCGGTGCGGTACTGAGCCACGCCAGCGCCATACCGATGCTGCGCAAGAGCTTCGGCCTGAGCGTACGCCGTGTGGAAGGCCATGAATCCATGGGCCAGCCGCTGGACCTTCGCTCCGTGGAAGATGCCGCCGAAGCGGTCGCGCGCCGTGAAGAAGAATTCATCTACTATGGTCAGCCGGATTTCGGCCTTGAAGGGCTGCTGACGGCAAAAGGCCGTAGCGAGGTGAAGTGTGGCGACTGGAGTAAACTTGAACAGGCTCTGGAAAACGTTCTTTCAGCCGTCAACCACCTGGACGATAACGGCTTCCACGGGCCTTATGCGCTGGCTCTATCCCCAGCCTGGTACAATCAGCTGTTCCGCCGGTACGAGGGTACCGACATGCTGCAGCTTGAACACCTCAAACGCCTTTGCGAAGTCGGTGTATTCAAGGCCGAAATTGAAGGTGCCGTACTGGTGGATGCCCGCGTGGGCCGCATTATTATCGGCCAGGACCTGATGACCGGGTACTCATCCAACGATGGCATCCATCACCAGATGTTCGCCAGCGAGAGTCTGGTCTTGCGGGTAGAGGAACCCGGCGCCATCTGCACCCTGCAGAAGAAAGCGTAAGCAGGTCATGGCAATGGATCCGGATCTCTCTCGGATACGCCAGGGCGCGCAACAGGCCCTGGCGGAACTGGACAACCTGAGCCAGCGCCACGCGGATTGCACCGATGACCAGTTGCGCAGCACCCTGGCGGATATTGCCCAACGAAAATCCGGCCAGGCCGGGCGTATGCTGGACTGGATCCGCCAGCGCGATGGCACAGTGGGCAGTGAATCCCCCGCTGTGTCTGGACCTGCAGAGGCAGCACCGGAAACACAGACTCACGCCGGCGACGCGCCAGCCACAACGGCCGAAGGCGGTGAAGTTATTGACGTTCGGGAAGTGGCACCAGAGCTGATTGTGTTCAGGGTGGCCCGGCCCCGGAACTTTCAGTTCGTTGCCGGCCAGTATGTGAAGGTCGGCGTGGGTGATGTGCGACGCTCTTTCTCCATCGTGTCAGCACCCCATGAGCCATTCCTGGAATTTTTCGTGGAACTGGTTCCGGGTGGTCGCATGTCCGGGCAGTTGCGGGAACTGAAGGTGGGCGATCAGGTGGATTTGGGCGCGCCGAAAGGCAACCTCGATCTTGATCCCAGCTACCCTCACCACCTAATGGTGGCGACCGTGACCGGAATAAACCCGTTCATCAGCATGCTGCGCGATTACCTGCATTCAGGACGAAGTGGCCATCACTTTCATCTGATGCACGGCGCCAGTTATCAGAATGAGCACGGCTACCGGGAAGAACTGGAAGGCCTGGCGGCGGCTCATCCCGATATACTGACCTACATTCCAACCGTCAGCCGCCCGGATGAAGCCGCCAACCGGGGCTGGACAGGGAGCGCAGGCCGCGTGGACACCCTGGTAGACGCCTATGTCAGTGATACCGGCCTCACCAGCCGCGACACGCTTGCCTATGCCTGTGGGCATTCAGGCATGCTGGAGGCCGTCTCACAACAGCTACTGCCTGAGGGATTTCACCTGAAAACGGAAAGCTACGACTAAAAAAGGGAAAGATCGGAACAGGGTCAGGCCGGGATGCCGGCCTGACTCTGTTCACCACTAAAGGTGGATATGCCGGGCAATCGCCTCCGGCTCCTGGCGCACCAGATCCTTGTCGACAGACTGAGCCACAACGGCCAGGCATTCCTTGCTAAGATGGTGCCTCAAGATACCGAGAAATCGTGGCGGTGCAATCAGAACCAGACTGTCAAACCGCCCCTCATGACGCGCCTTTTCCAGATGCTCTCCCAACTCGCGGGCAAACCGCGCATTATCCGGGTCTTCGGCAGGTTCGCGATCATAGCTCTGATGACCACCTGCACCTCCGCGACCACTACCCGAGCGGTCGGTATAGATTTCGGAATCCTTCTGCCGGCCCGCCTTGTGGGGCTGATCCAGAATCTCCTCAATTTTCCGCACGGGGGTTTTTGCCTTGAAAAGGCGGGCCATAGCGCTATCAGCCACCAGAACATAAAGGTGCTTTTGAGCCAGTGGGTTTGCATCATCGCGCGACATATTTTTCCCTCCGTGTTTTCAGAAGTCATACATTCACGATAGCAGTCCGCCCGGCGGCGTCAAAAGAACCGGTTTACTCGCCTTCGAGCAGGGACTGCAGCTTCTGGGTCAGCTCGACAGCTTCACAACCCAGCGGCGTCAGGTAGCCGCCATCGTGACGTGAGATCAGCCCCTTTGAATGCAGGGTCTCGGCGGCGCTGACGGTTTCCGGAGCGGCCGAATGCGCATGCACCTTGATACCTTCCTGGGTCGACGTAGATGGGAACTGCAGCAACAAATTGAGTTCGGCGAGATGATTTGGTGAGAAAGGCATGGCACACTCCTGAGAATAAGTTTGAGTGCAGTCTACACCATGTACCGGAATCTGAAAGCCTCACCAATCATGAACAACATGACACTTTTTTCAAAACACAGGACTATTGTTGCCACCGTCTTCCTGATGGCCGTCCTGGGTGAGCTGAATGCAGACGAAATCCGCCGCGTTGAGCACGCGGACGGTCGGGTCGAATATACCAATGTAAAAAGCAAGAACCAGCCACGGGCCTCTACCCGGGACGAAACCGTTTATCGCTATACCGATCAGCAAGGGGTGGTTTCCTACAGCAATCAACGCCCGAGCAACACCGACTTTGATGTCATTCGTTTCGCCTGCTATGCCTGCGATCCGGAATCCAATGTGGACTGGCACAACACGCCGCTGTTCCTCAGCCCTTACCGGGAAGAAATCCTCGCCGCGGCCCGGGAATTTGATGTTGATCCAGCGCTTGTGAGAGCCGTCATTCATGCCGAGTCTGCTTTCAGGCCAGAGGCACTGTCACCGGTTGGTGCACAGGGGCTGATGCAACTGATGCCGCAAACCGCCGAAGAGCTGGGCGTGCGCAACCCCCTTAAGGCAGAAGAAAACATTCAGGGCGGCGTAAACTACCTGGCCAAAATGCTGAAGCGCTTCAACGGCGACACCCGCCTGGCGACAGCGGCTTACAACGCCGGCCCCGGTGCGGTAGGGCGCTACAAAGGCGTCCCGCCCTATGCCGAAACCAAAGCCTACGTGAAGCGAGTGGGCATACTGCACCAACGCTATGCGGCGAACTGATGGGCACCATCATCAACCGCCCCGCTATCAAAGGCGATATTGTTCATGTTGCCCATGACCGCCTGGGTAATATTCTGGTCATCGACGACCGCAAGCACCGGATTCTCAGCTTTGATTCCGTATTCGAGCAAAGCAAGATTCTGCGAGCAGCTCCCCACCTGCCGGTGCACGAGTACAATCGCGCCATGCTGTTTCCCGTCGCCTGGGACGAACCACACCGGATAACGGTACTCGGACTGGGTGGCGGCGCCCTCGCCCATGGCCTGCACAAACTATTGCCGGAAAGCCGGATTGAGGTCTTCGAGTTGCGGGAAAGGGTGGCAGAAATTGCCAGAGACTGGTTTTCACTGCCTGAATCCGACCGCCTCAAGGTCACCGTGGCCGATGCCCGTCTGGCCGTGGATAACCTGCCCGACGCCAGCACGGATATGGTCCTGACCGATCTCTACAGCGCCGACAAAATGAGCCCGGCCCAGGCTCAGCGGCAATTCATCCGCGCCTGCAGTCGGGCACTGTCCGATTCCGGCTGGCTGGTGCTGAATTACCACCGCATGCCAGACCAGGACAGCAACCTGTTCCGGGAGCTCAAGCGCCAGTTTCCAGTGCTTCTGGTGTTCAAAAGCAAAACCAATAACTGGGTGATCTACGGCCGCAAGCGGGACTTTGCCCCCTGGACGCTGGAGACCAAAGCTCTTAAAGCCCTGGAACAGCGGCTCCCCATCGGCTGGCAAAAACTGGAAAAAAGAGTGTCCCTGCTGGCCCGGGCCGGAGAGCCGGCTGAAATCTGAGATGCGCGGATCAGGCCCGGCTCAGGAAACGGCGCTCTTCCACGTTGATCTTGATGCGATCACCCGTGGAAATATGCTCCGGCACCTGCACCGTCAACCCGGTGGTAAGCCTGGCGGGTTTGGTGCGCGCGGTGGCAGAACCGCCTTTCACAGATGGATCGGTTTCTTCAATGTTCAGCTCCACCGTCGGCGGCAGATCCACGCCTACCGGGCTATCGCTGACCAGAATCACCACCAGGCCCTCGGTATCTTCGCTGATGAACAGAAGCTCGTCCTCAATCGCGCTCTTGTTCAGCATATACTGAGTAAAATCTTCGGTGTCCATGAACACATACTCATCACCATCGGCATAGGAAAAAATCGCCGGCCGGCGCACCAGGTCCGCCTGGTTGAGCATGTCGGAATCCTTGAAGGTTTCATCCAGCTTCTGGTTGGTCACCACATCGTACAGTCGCATACGGTAGAGGCTGCCACCGGCACGGCCCTGGGGTACAGAACGTTCGATGTCCCTCACAATAAACACCCGCCCCTGATACTCGACGGCCTGATTCTTCTTGATTTCACTCGCTTTAGGCATGAAACACAATTCCGGAGTTAGTTATGGGAAACGGTGATATACCATGACTCGGGCCCTGAAGCGATAGCCACATCAACTCGAACAGCCATGCAGTTACCCACAACTTCTGTGGATAACTTTGTTAGCAAGACAGGGATAGGTACCGATAAGCAGCGGCGTGCCTGACTTTGCATTTTGTGCAGGTTATTTGACCAGGGGTTCAGCCACCCAGACCAAAATGAGCCGCATCCTCTTCAATGCAACGGTCCAGCAGCGCCAGGTAATCGGCCCTGGCTTTCAGTTTGGTTTGCTTGTGCGCTCGCAGGTTCAGCTGCTTAAACTGTGCAGCGACTGTTTTTGCCCGCTCCATCAACTGCTCCGGAGCGACAGCTTCATCCAGGAACCCTGCCGCCACAGCTGTTTCCGGATTGAAAATCTCCGCGTTCACCACCGATCGATTGAAATACGGCGCCGCCAGACGGTGGCGGGCAATCTCGATGCCAGCATGGTGCATGGTCATGCCGATGGCTACTTCATTGAGCCCCAACTTGAAACCGCCCTCCACACCAACGCGATAGTCCACAGACAACAGAATAAACGCGCCCTTGGCAATGGCGTGTCCGCTGCATGCGGCAATCACCGGCAGTGGAAACGCGGCCAGGCGGCGGGTCAATGTAGACCCGGTGTTCACCAGCGCCATAGCCTCTTTCGGGCCTTGCTGCATTTCCTTCAGGTCATAGCCGCCGGAGAACATGCCCGGCTGACCGGTCAGGATCACAATGGCTTTATCCGCCTCAGCCTTGTCCAGCGCGGCATTAAACGCCTTGAACACTTCCTGGCTCAGGGCGTTGGCCTTACCATTGTTCAGGGTGATGGTAGCGATGCCATCTTCAAGTTCGTACGTTACAAGTTCAGTCACCGAAAAATCCTCATTGGCTGCCATTTCAAGTGAGTGTTTGTTAACTTTATAGCGTATAGCCTTTCCCGGCAATGCCTGTTACCCATCGCAGGGGCAGGTTGAATGAATAGTCAGTTTGTCAGCTTTGTCTATTCAACTGGTCCACAAACTCCGCCAGTTCTTTTTCCATATCAGCCAGCCGTTGCTGCCATTGCGCTTTATAACCGGAAAACTCCTCCCCCAGATCTCCCAGTTGCAGCTGTGTCGCCAGCGCTACACGGGTGCTTTCAGTAACAGACTGCACATCCGGCTGTTCCAGCTCGTCACTCTGCTCTTCCAGACGGATCACCGCTTCGTTCAGCAACTGGCGGTCTTCAACCGAGGCCTCCGGGTTGTTCTTAAGCGCTTCCCGCAGGGAATCAGACAGCTGCTCAATGTGCTGGCGAAGCATCTGTCCATAATCGTCCACCATACCGGAAAAGCTCTCGCCAGCCTCCGAAGCCTGCTGACTCAGCTCTTCCCTGAGGGCTTCAAACTCCCGGGCCAGGTCATTTGAATGCCGAGTAAGCTGGCTTTGCAAATCCTTGCCCAGCGCCTCCAACTGGCTCACCACATCACCCCACAGCGGACCGTCATTCAGGGCCTCTCCGGTGCGATAGTAGTCCACCAGCCATTGGTCGTCTTTTTGTACCAGATAAGTGGTGGTTTCCAGTGGATTTTGCCGATCAGAAAGTCCCCGGAAAGTGGCATCCACCGTTGCCTGGTTACCGTCAATCACCACACGGCCCCAGTCCACCTCAACGCCCTGCCAGTCACGCTGGTAGCCATCAAAGCCGGCATCTTCGATCAGCGTGGAGTATTCATTGGCTTCACCCGCATCCTGGTCCACGACCGCCTGCCAGAACGCCCGGGAAACCTCCTGCGGAGATTGTGGACCGCCGCAAGCCGTCAGCAATGAGGAAGAAATCAGAGCGGCCAGAAGATATTTTTTTCTCATAGCTCGTATGTCCCTAATGTGAGTTCACTATAACTGCAGAAAGTTTTTGTTGCTGAAAGACGGCAACAGTAGAAGCTGCGCCAATTCTGTCTGTGAAGCTACACCCATTCCAGTTACAGGGCTGTCAGCTTCCGGCCTCTATCCATGTTAGTTTAGCTGTATGCGAATCCGTATAACCCATCAAAGAATCACCATCGTTCTCCAGCTTATTCTGCTGGCCGAGGCTATTTTTGCTCTCTGGGGGCAGCGCTGGTTTACCGCGTTCCTGACCAGCACGATCATCATGATCACCTTCTTTCCGATATTGTTCGAGCGGCAATTCCGCATATATATACCACCAGAGCTGCAGCTGTCGGCCATAGGTTTTGTCTTTGCTTCACTTTTTCTGGGCGAAGTTCATGACTATTACAACCGGTTCTGGTGGTGGGACACGATGCTCCACACCACCTCTGGTTTTCTGCTCGGCATCCTGGGCTTTCTGCTGGTTCACATCATGAACGAGACAGAAAAAATTCATGTGCACATGAAGGCCGGATTTGTTGCGTTCTTCGCTTTTCTGTTTGCACTGGGCGTTGGGGCCCTGTGGGAAATCTTCGAATTCGCGATGGATTCACTGTTCGGAATGAACATGCAAAAACCCATGCTGGGCGATCCCTCGGGCCTGACCGACACCATGTGGGATCTCGTTGTAGACGCGCTGGGTGCTCTGGTTGTTTCGATACTGGGCTGGCGCTACCTCAAGCATCCCGGCGAGAAATCGTTTCTTGAACGCTGGATTGACGATTTTATCGAGCGAAATCCCCGTTTTTTCCGGAAGTAGACTCACAGCACACTGAACGCCACCGCCACGCCCAGGGAGACCACCAGAGACAGCGGAATGGTCAGTGCTATCTCTTCTGCCGGCCCCTGGTAGCGAACCGCCAGCACATAGCTCATTACTGCAACCGGCATGGCACACTGCACCAGGAAAATCTGCGCCTGCAGGCCACTCAGGGGCCAGACCAATAACAACAACCAGGCCACGGCCAGGCCCCCAAGGGGCCGATACACACTGAATGCAAAAGGCCGGAGCATCTGCCGCGCACCGGACAACTTCAGGTTGGCGATAGAGCTACCCAACTGCATCAACATGATTGGTACTGTAATAGCACCCAGCATGTCCAGTGTGGTCATCACCGGCGCCGGCGGACGAACTTCCAGAGCCAATAACAGCGCCCCTGCAATCAACGCCAGCACCGGTCCGTTTTTCACCAATGCCGCCATGGAGAAGCGACTTGAGAGACAACCTATGCCCAACGTGAAATGGCTGACCTGGATAACCGATGAAATCACCATAGCCAGACCAAGAGACTGGGGGCCGAACAGAGCAAAGCACACCGGCACGCCCATATTACCGGTGTTCGGATGCACCAGGGCGGGCAAATAGGACCGGACTGGCACCCCACTCATTCTGAGCACCAGAGCCGTGACCAGCGCCATAGCAACCAGCCACACCACGGTAATGCCAACCAGCTCACCCATCTGGAAAATGTCCATATCCATGGTCAGCACCGAGTGAAGCAAAAGCGCGGGAATACCCACCATTGTCACCAGGCCGGACAGCGCCTTGCCATCAAAGAAATCGGTTTTACGCCCCAGAACAGCCCCAAGGGCGATGAGAGACAACAGGGGAAACAAAGCATTCGCGAGGTGCTGGGTCATGAATCGGAAGAAAAGTTGCGTTTAGATGGGTTGATATAAATCACGATAGCCTGCATGGCAGGTGCTAGTATTCGGTCGCTTCTATTATGCGCGTGCGTGATGGCCTGTAAAGAGAGAGAGTTGGAGTTTCAAGGAAGACATGTGGTCCACAGCGAGCGGCAACAAGCTCAAAGCGTTCACCGATGAGTTAGGAAATCCCGTCTTCGTTATAGACGTGTGCGGCACACGTCCCTTCCGAATGCTGTGCACAAACGCCCGGCACGAAGAAACCACCGGTATCGCCCACACCCAGATAGCCGGCCACTTGCTTGAAGATTTCTGCTCTCCTGAACTGGCACAGAATAACACTGAGCACTATCAGCACTGTGTTGATTGCGGCGGCCGTGTCGAGTATGAAGAATGCCTGCATCTTCCTGATGGTGTTCGCTGGTGGCAAACCACGTTAACTCCCATTCGCGATGACGAAGGCCGGATCGTCCGGATTCTGGGTAACGGCATTGATGTCACCGACAGAAAAATACTCGAGATGTCACTACGCCACCAGGCCCACTTTGACGTGCTGACCGGGCTACACAACCGCACCGGCTTCATGGACCGCCTCCATCGCGCCTTCGCCCATGCCAAACGACACTTTCGCCCCCTGGCCCTGCTGTTTCTGGACCTGGACCGGCTCAAATGCGTCAACGACAACCACGGCCACTCAGCAGGCGATGAACTGCTTAAACAGTTTGGCACGCGGCTGAAACAGGTAGTGCGCCAAACCGACACGGTAGCACGGCTGGCTGGCGACGAATTTGTCATTCTGCTTGAAGAGCTCAAAGATGCCCGGGACGACGCCATTACCGTGGCAGAGAAAGCACTGCGGGCCATGGAAGCCCCCATATGCCTGACAGAAACAGAACTTGTGGTCTCGACAAGCATCGGCGTCGCGCTACTGTCCGAGGATATTATTGATCCGGAAAGCCTGATCAAACGCGCCGACACGGCCATGTACCAGGCAAAGCATAACGGCAGCGGCGGCTACCGGATCCTGTAGAGCGTTAGCGAAAGACCAACGCGACAAGCCGCCCCTCAACCGAAGTAGTCCTGAATCCAGTCAAATAACACCTGTGTGCTCACATCCCCGAAAGGTATTTGCTGAAACTGGTCGCCCACTTCGTCTTCAATGGTGATGAACTGGTACAGTAGTGCCCCCGGCTGCTCATCGTGCAGAATCAGGGTAATGCGACGGCGAGTGCGCAGACAGTCGATGGTCATCACATCGGCAGGAATCCCGGAATTACGCATACCCTGGCGAACCTCCACCACCGGGTTGATATGCTCGTGCGCCGCCTGAATGCGGGCATGGGCTTCACTGGCCATATCAGAGAGTGATTTCAGCGGATCTTCAGGCATGGTCTGCAGGCCTCCTGGCCGGTTACGAAATTTCCGGGCATGCTAACAAAACTTGCCCACAAAAACTGTGGATAACTTTGTTAGCAGTGGCAGGATAGATGCCCCGAAGCACCCAGCTGACCGGCTTTCGGCAGAATGAAGGTAAATTGACCAGCGGAACAAATCACCATGCTGAAAATCTCCAACGCCGTGGAACTGGCCGATTGGGAAATCGAAATCACCCAGATCCGTGCACAGGGTTCAGGCGGGCAAAATGTAAACAAAGTGGCCTCGGCGGTGCACCTGCGTTTCGACATTCTCCACTCCACACTGCCGCCGTTCTATAAAGAACGCTTGATGTCGCTTTCTGACCAACGCATCAGCAAAGATGGCATTGTGGTGATCAAGGCACAGTCCTTCCGTACTCTGGAGAACAATAAAGAAGACGCGCTGGAGCGCCTGAAAGAAATGATTCAGGAAGCGGTTAAACCCCAAAAGGCCCGGCGGCCCACCAAACCCAGCAAGTCGGCCCGCAGGCGTCGGGTTGACAGCAAAACAAAGCACGGGAAAACCAAAGCCTTGCGGGGGAAGGTCAAGGTCTAGGAAGAGTCAGAGGGGGTCTTCTATAAAGGCATTACGATGAAACTCGACGGCTTCCTCCACGGCGTCCAGACCGCTTTCCTTGATCTCCGGAATATCCCCGCCGGCCAGCACCTCCAGAACAGAACGCACGCCACGGGACAGCGACTCGGTGTTGTAACCGCCCTCCAGAATGAAGACCAACCGGCCATCACACAGCCTGTCTGCCAACGACTGCACAATGCCCGTCATGGCAGCACAGCCCTCAAATGAAACATTCATAGCAAGATCGTACCAATGAACGTCAAAACCTGCGGACACCAGAATCAGGTCCGGTTTGAAGTGCTCTGCGGCTGGCACCAGAATCTCATTGAACACTTTCAGGTAGGCGACATCACCAGCGCCGCCGGTCATGGGAACATTCACTGTGGCGCCCTCGCCCATCCCGACTCCAACATCCTGCAGGCTGCCGCTGCCCGGGTAAAATGGCGAGGCCCGATGAATATCAAAAAGCATCACATGCGAGTCTGCCCAGAAAATATCCTGGGTACCATTGCCATGGTGCACATCCCAATCAACAATCAATACCCGCTCACAGTCCAGTTCGGCCAGAGCGTGCGCCGCCGCTACGGCAACGTTATTCAGCAAACAGAACCCCCTGGCTCGTACCGGCTCCGCATGGTGGCCAGGGGGCCGAACCAATGCAAAAGCACTTCTGGTACTGCCTGACACCACGGCCTCCACCGCCGCAATAGACGTACCGGCGGCCACTTCGGCTGCCTCGACACTGCCGGGAGACACTGCTGTGGTGTCTACATCCAGCCAGGCATTCTTGTTACGCAACGAGAACACTTCCTCCAGATAGGAGGTAGTATGCACCCGCGCAAGTTGCTCCCGGGTAGCCGCTTTACCACTGGCAAACCGAACACCTTCAACCGGTTCGCGTTTCAGTAGATCCAGAATGGCCTGAATACGCCCTGGATGTTCGGGATATTTCCACTGAACATTCAGCCCCGCGAGAATCGCCCGAACCCGCTTGTCCAGCCGGCCCGGAAGAAAGGCGGCATTCACATCAGGCGCATGATTCAGCACCCGCTCATCGTAAAAAACGGTAACGTCTCTTCGCTCTGCCACTGCCAGCTCCATGCATTTTCAGAAAGGTGCGTGGCCCTCAATGGCCGAACGCCGCACTACTGGAAGAAGCATAGTCAAGGAATGGGGTTCCCGATACTCAGGGACTCCTCAGGCTTTTATGTTTTCTCACGTTCTTGTAATGGGCTCACCTTGCCTGCTGGTC
>Ga0075106_1000868_pt1 | contig 14497 bp, 15 predicted proteins | sample AntDeeMetag02WF4_FD_69796 | JGI IMG/M metagenome (GOLD analysis project Ga0075106, IMG submission 69796) | Saline lake microbial communities from Deep Lake, Antarctica - Antarctic Deep Lake Metagenome 02WF4 | ecosystem: Environmental > Aquatic > Non-marine Saline and Alkaline > Saline | place... | reverse complement strand
CGAGGCGACGGTCGCGTCATGCGTGGTGTTTGGCCCGGAGGGGGCGCTGCGGCGCGAATACCGTCGTTTCAACATCGAAAACATCGAGCCCGGCGACGATTATGCCGCCATGCGGCAGGCCGTGCAGCGGCGTTACTCGCGACTGCAGCGCGAGGATCGGCCACTGCCGGATATCGTGTTTATCGATGGCGGCAAAGGCCAGCTCGGTCAGGCACGCGAGGTGATGGACGAACTCGGCATCGGTCCGGAGGAGATGCTGCCGGTCGGCATCGCCAAGGGGCCGGAGCGCAAGCCGGGCATGGAAACGCTGTACATCGGCGATACCCTGAATGAACGGCACCTGGCGGAAGACACGCCCGGCCTGCACCTCATCCAGCAGATCCGGGACGAGGCGCACCGGTTCGCGATCAGCGGCCACCGCGGCGCACGGGCCAAAAGCCGTAACCGCTCGGTACTGGAGGACATCCCCGGACTCGGCCCGAAACGGCGGGCTCAGCTACTCAAGCACTTCGGTGGCCTGCAGGGCGTCCGCAAAGCGGGTGTCGAGGATCTCGCCGCGGTCCCGGGAATCAGTACGAAACTCGCCCGCATCATTTATGATGCGACCCATGGCTCGGGCTCTGGAGCTCCCTGAATGCAACTCACGCTGCCAACCGTCCTCACACTCGGACGCCTGGTCCTCGTACCCATCCTCGTACTGCTTTTTTATCTGCCGTTCGAGTGGGCGGGCCCGGCGGCTGCGGTCGTGTTTGCACTGGGCGGATTCACGGACTGGCTGGACGGTTATCTGGCCCGGCGCCTGAACCAGGCCTCTTCATTCGGGGCATTCCTGGACCCGGTGGCGGACAAGGTCATGGTCGCGATTGTGCTCGTGATGCTTGTCCAGGCGAATCCATATCTCTGGATGGCGCTCCCGGCAATGGTCATCATCGGCCGTGAGATCGTGATTTCCGCGCTGCGCGAATGGATGGCAGAGATCGGCCAACGCGCGCAGGTCGCCGTCAGTTCGCTCGGCAAGATCAAGACCGTGGCCCAGATCGCGGCGCTCCTGCTGATGCTGTACCATGATCCGATCGGGGCGCTGCCGACGTTCCTCGTGGGTGTCGGGCTGCTGTACCTGTCCGCGTTGCTGACGCTGTATTCGATGGTGGTTTACCTGCGCGCAGGCTGGTCGGCGGCCAATCGGGCAAAGGAAGATGCCGCATCCCCTTGACAGCCGCGCGGCACTGAATAGAATGGCGCTCGCCATGCGGGAATAGCTCAGTGGTAGAGCACAACCTTGCCAAGGTTGGGGTCGCGAGTTCGAATCTCGTTTCCCGCTCCAGATTTGCGAAAAACCTCGGCGGTCCCGGGGTTTTTTTGTTTCCGGCACAGGGGAATGTGCCGGCGCAGCAACGGGCAGGGAGGCCCCGCACGGCATATGAGCCCGGCCAGGTGGCAGAGTGGTTATGCGACGGCCTGCAAAGCCGTTCTACGTCGGTTCGATTCCGGCCCTGGCCTCCATCTTTCTCCCGATCGAACCCCGCAACGCGACACCGCTGCACAGGCCTGCCCGGATGGCGGAATGGGTAGACGCAAGGGACTTAAAATCCCGACTGGATCGAAAAAAACTCTTTAGATTCAGTATTTTGTAAAAGGTTCGACAATCCGTGCATCAGCGGTGCATCAGACGAAAAAAATTTGCGGCTGTGGTGAAATTGGTAGACACATCAGACTTAAAATCTGAAGGGGGCGACCCCGTGCCGGTTCGAGTCCGGCCAGCCGCACCAATTTCCACCCCACGCTCTACCCCTTCCAGCGCCTGCAATCCCCTTCCGATAGCGTCGCCTCCAGCGTCCAACGCTTGCCCACTGCCAACGCTTCAAGCATCAGCTCGGCTACACTGGCCGACTGAGACGCACCCGCTACACGCGGCGACTGAAATAGGTGGGCTGCATTTTTGTGGTCTAGGGGCAGCCCGTAACCTAGTGCCGTTTTGTGACCAGGGGGAACGGCCTAACCCCTATCCACCAACCGAGGCGGTGGGCTTCACAGCTCCTTCTCTGCCAGTTGCGCCAGCTTCACCGAACGGCTGGCGCTGTCGCTGAACGGCTGGCCTAGACGCTGGGCGATGTAGCGGGCGCGGCTGATACCGTGCAGGCGCTCGGCCTCTTCCGCCTCCTGATTCAACTGCTCGATGCTGATACCGGGCATGGGCGCTATCTGCTTCATCGGATCACCTCCAGCTCTCCCCGCTCCACATGGCTACGGAAACCGGGAATCATCATCATGTCTGCCAGCTCCCGGCGCTCCACCGGGTGGCTGCGTCCCGGCTCGAACTGACGGCCCTTGACGCCAAAGCGGCGGTCTGTCCGATTCAGTAGCTTCACGGCGGTTTGTGCCTTGAACGGGGGGGCGCTCAGCAGATCGACGGCAGCGGCAAACTTGTCCAGGCGTCCAAGCTCATAGGTGGCGCTTGCGAAGTCCAGCGCGGCGGCTTCGTCGTCCTGCTCAATCTTGGTCAGGGTCTCGGGGGATGCCCACCCCACCAGCGTTTGAAGGTGTGCAGGCGACAAGTCGGCGTGCCACTCGGCATCAAGCTGGATCAGGCCAGCGGAGAACTCACCGCGTGCCAGCGCCAGCAGCGCCAGGGCAATGACGGTGCATTGATCGTCCTTCAGCTCGTTGGCGCGGTACTTGGCCATCAGCACACCGGGCAAGACGTTGGGCACGGTCAAGCGGTGCTGCGGCACCATGGCGGCAAGTTGCTGGATTACGGCAGGGTCAGCGTTGGCGGTGTCGACGGCCTCCAGGGCGGCCAGCAGACGGCCCCGGACGTTGGAGCGATCCAGACGCGCCAGGGCATCGGCTCGCTTGGTTTCAGCGGCCTGCGTGGCTGCCTTGACCAGCGGTGCCAGGGTGTCGACGGCTTCAGTTGTGGCGGTGTTGACGGTGTGGGCCATGGGGTGTGTCTCCGGTTGGTAGTTACAGCAGTGCGCCGTAGTCGATGAAATTGGACTTACGCCCGTTGGCCAGCAGCCCCGCAACCACGTTGGCGCGGTCGTCGTGACCCCCTGGGGGATGGTCAATGCTGTCTTGACCACCACGGGACGTGCGGCGCTCCAGGGCGGCAAGCTGCGTCAGCAACTTGTCACAAGGGGGAATCTGCACCTGTCCGCTGTTGAAGGCGGAAAGCGCATCCATGTACATCTGTGATTTCGGCTTGGCCGATTGCTCGACGGTGATGCCGTGCTTTTTGAACTCGTCCACTGGCCACTGTCCGGCATAGCGGTCACTGGTGGCGCGGGATATGCGGTATTCCTTCAACAGCGCGGCGTACTCCTCCACGATGTTTGCAGGCGTGCCACGGCGGCCCCGCACGACATCCACCACGGTGCAACCGTCTTCAACGTGGCCAATGCCCACGGTGAACTCGTCTTTCCCGCCGCCTGCCGGATCGACAAAGCCGAAATAGCGGCAGCGGTTCACCGGGGGCAGCTCCAGCGGCGACGGGCGGGCGGCAGCGTCCACCACGTCACGGGTCAGGAAGTCGGACACGTCATCGCGGAAATGTCCCAACCATTCCGACTTGGCACCGGCTGGGTCGTCCTCCAGCGCTTCCTCGATCACGCGGGCATCAATGGTCGGGTTGAATTGCTGCGTCCCGCCTTGAATCACCAGCACGTCAGAATCTTGGCCGAAATGGCGCTTGTGCTTGTTGTACAGCAGCCCCTTTCGAGCGTATGGGGAACTGATACCGATCAGCAGCCCGCCCGTTGTGGCCAGCCCTGGGACAATCGCCCGGTACAGCTCCACATCAGGCGTGGCGCTCGCCTCGTCACGGTAGAAAGCGCACTCGTCCAGAATCGACGCCAGCATGGTACGCCCCCGCACCGCCTTAAATGAGTTGGTGGCTACCTCAATCGTCACGCGGTTATTCAGGTCGATGAACTCGGCACCCTTCTTTGTGACCATGCGGGACAGCAGCGGGCTTGCCTCGATGATCCCGGCGACATAGCCGAAAGCCACCTTGGCTTGTTCACGGTCAACGGCAATGATGTTCACCACGCCACGCTCACCGGGCTTCAGCTTGGTCAGCAGTCCATCCAGCTCAGCGCCCACGGTGGCCAGGTACACGGCAACGGCGGCGCTGGTGTTGCTCTTTGCACTGCGGCGGCCTGCTACCACCCATAGCTCCCTGACGCGGCGGGTAGGTGCAGGGCGGCCACCTGCAAGGCGGTCGAACGTGGCAAGGCGCTTGCTGTTCATGGGCAAGCCAAAGGCACCGGATAGAACGGCCTTCCACGGCTCCCAGCTATCGCCCTCGAAGCTCCCCGGCGTCAGTTGCGGCGACTCGATGAAGTCAACGATGTTCACTGAGTCGCCCCCTTGTGGCTGGCGATCACGTCAGACAGCGTGACCTCCTTTGACTTCCGTTCGAGTCCCAGCGACTTCAGCACGCCTTGAAGGCTGTTGACGGCCTGAACCCATTTCCCGCTGTCGAAGTCTGCACCGCTGGCCAGCGCTTCCTCCTGTTGCTGCAAGTGCAGCTCCAGCCACAAGGCGCGGGTAACAAGCGAACGCTGGGCATAGCTCAGGACTTCATCACCGCCAAGGTCAGACACGAAAGCGTCATAGCGGCGGCGCATTTCCTGGGCAAGCGCGGTGCGACCGTCTAAGCCTTCAAGCCAATTCGGCTTGTACTGGTTCGGTATGGTTCTGCACTTGGTCTGCATTGCTGGCCTATATGGCTGGCCTATATGGCGCGTAACTTGCGCCTATTGATACACGGTATGATGCACAGCTTAGCAGCCCTAATAGAAAACCTATATATAACATGACTTTGAATAACACACATGGGAGACATAATATCCCGCTTGCGTGGTTACGGTGACAGGCTGGCAAAGGGTAGCGGGTATTCAAACAAGCGTTTTATCGGCTCTACTCACAATCTCCAAGCGGACTCAACCAATCCGCGCAAATCGGGCACTGCCAGCGGGGAGGTAACAGGTAACAGGTAACAAAACCGTTTTTAGTTACCCCACAAGATTTTCACACACTCTCAGCGGTGCGATTCCTGTACTACTGTGTCTCTCTCTTATTATTCCTACTTTATAAATTGTTACCTGTTACCTGTTACCTTGGCCGCAAACCCGCATGGTTGCGGGGTTTCGAGGTAACAATTTTGCTCGCTCGTTTTTGTTACCTGCTACCCGCCCACAAAAAAAGGCGGCACCATGGCCGCCCATCTGCAAAAATTTTGCGGATCACTCCCCCGGCGTCAGCAGTACCGCCGTTGTCGCGCCAGGACTCGCACATGCAGCCCATCGGTGGAGGCTGCGTCCAGCAGCGGGGGAAGGTGGTAGACGTGAACCACGATCCCCCTGGGCTTGCCCCGCTGGTGCAGATACTCGGGATGGTCGTATGCCGAGTTCATGCCAGCGGCCATTTCGTTCTGTCGGCTTGGGGCAGTGCCGCGATGCAGTTGCGGGATGCTGAATGGCGCTCCCGGCTTCCAGCCGTGAAGGCTGGCGAACAATGCCGCACAGGCTTCGCGCTTATCGTAGTCGCTGGGACGGTTGATCTCGTCAATCATCCGGCTCAGCTCCCCGGTATTCGTCTCGTCATTCATGAACATGGTCTTACCCCGCTCTAAAGTTGGTTGACGATTGAGCCCGCTGGTACAGGTCGTAAAGGTCGGCTTTGCTGGCGCTTTCGCCCACGTCCTTAGCGAAAAAGGTCGGCGTAGTCTTCACGGTGCCATCTACCTTTTTCATCCCCCGCACCTTCGACCATCCAAGCCGTTTCATGGCCTCTTCAATACCGTTGTTGCCTGCCTTGATACCTTGCACACGACACACGGCCCTCAACTCCTTTGCGGTCAATGCGCCAGTATGGAACGGTGGTTTTCCCTCAAGGATCAGGTCTTCAATATCCTGCTCGTAGTCATAGCGGCTGGCCTGAGCCATCACCTCCGCACCCTTGGTGACGAACGGCAGCGCATTATGGTTGAAGTTTGATATGTCACGCTTCAATAGATAGTTCAGAACTTTGGCGCTTCCTTCCTGCCTCAGATACCAATCAAAGAGCGCGGTATAGTAGTCTGCTTCTTTTGCATCAATCCACGAACTGACGACGAAATAGCGGCGATCGTTCTGTTCAATAGTGAAGCCGTTGGGGTAGTTGGTCATCATCACCACACCCATACAGTCCACTTGAGTGACGACTTGACCACCCTTCAAGTTCAGGTCTTTCTTTCCGGTAGCTGTCGTGGAAACAAGGGTTTTCATCGCATTGGTGACATTCCTGTCTTGCCCCTTCTTCACTTCGGAGATAATCAGGAACTTCTTTTGAAACCGATGATCTCCCCAGCCTTCTAGAATGTCTTTTATGGTCGCTTCCTTGGACGCGCTGCCGAGTGCATGAGTCAGGGGCTTATACAATGCGTCTTTGCCTGTCCCGCTCGTGCCTGCGTGGATCAGAGCGAATCCAGGCTTCTCCCCCACCCGCTGCACCAGGGCGGCCAGGTAGTCCAACACTCCATCACGCTCGTCAGGATCAGGAATCAGGTATTCAGCATGTTCTAGCCACGGTGTCGCATCACCATCAACCGGCGTCAGGGCAAATCCCCGCCAAGTATTCACCATGCGTTTTCCTTCATCCTCATAAATGAGTTCTTGACGGCTCGGCGGCAATATTCCGGTAGGATTCCAACCCAAACAATCGGCAATAGACATATCAGGTTCCATCTCGGCGGTAATAACACGCGATGCATTATCGCACTCCGAAATGTACTTGTTGTTCAGTCCCAATGGCGGAACTGAACAACCGCTTTTCGTATCGTAGAACTCATTTCTCGGGGCAAGATAGATGTAACGGTACGGATCGAATCGCTTATAAGCCCGCTGCGTGTGCCATTTACCGCGCAAGTCTTTAAGTATCGACTTGAAGTCGGCAGCGTTCCAATTCATCACGTCTCTGACGCGCTTATGCCAATCGACCTTTTCAACTTCCGGCAGCGATTCCACCAACCGCAACAGATCGACTACCAACCGCTGCGCTTCCTCCGGCTCGGCTTGGGCTAGATCGTCCATCATCTGTTGCAGGCGATTGACTGCGGGTGCCGTCTTACCAAGAAACGACACGTCCCCGCCGCTGTCGGTCCCCTGCCAGATCCATGCAGCCCGTGCCGCTTCCCCGTCACCTTTATGGTCAAGTTGCACATGGGCGGCCCAAGCGTCGAACGTGCCATGTAGCGGGTCGCCACCATGGTCGGACTGCCACAAGCCTTCCTTGCCTGGGATGGGTCGGATTGCTGGCGCTCCTGTCGCGCCAGGGTGCGCCCAGCGGCCTTTGCGCTCGTGGTAGGTGTACCCGTGGCGGGTCAGGATGGAATCGACTGTGTGAGCCTTGTTGAACTCCGTCCTGACACCCTTCGCCGGGAAGGCAAGTTGCACACCGCCACCCATCGGCGGGCGGTACTGTGGTTCATCACCATTCACCTTGAAGCCAGCGGCGGCTATCGCCTCCACGGCCAGCCGTGAATGCTCCCTCAGCTTGTCATCATTGGTGGACAGCAACCGCCACACCGCCATGAACTGCTCGGGAACCGCTGGCGCTGCGTCGAAGCGATGTTCGTTGGCGTACTGCTGCGAGTACAGCTCGCCTGTGTCCTTGCTGGCATAGACGACACCCGGCACCACGTCTTGCAGGTTGGCGGACTGCGCCCGCAACTCCAGCACGGTTAGGCTCCTGCCCTGCCCATCGAACACTCGGAACGGCAACCAACGGGCCTTGCCTTCAGGATCAGCCAGGAAGGCGGATCGTCCCCCGCTGTCGGGGCGCGTGCTGCTGGTACGCACACCAGCGGACAACAGCTCTTCCAAGTCAAAGCCCCAAGCCTTCATGGCGACACGGGCCATCTCTGCATGGTCGGGGTCAATGCTGCACAGTCCATTGACCGCCAAGGGGATACCGTACCCGGTCGCGTCGTCGTCAATGCTAGTGGCTGAATGCCTGTTCCACTCAATGCCGATAGGTTGCTTGGTGTAGGAATGCAGTTTCACCAGTTTCACACCAGCGTTCAGTAGTCGGCGGGCTTCTGTCAGATCAGGCGCGGGCGGGCTTTCGAGAAACGTCATTGCACACCTCCTGCACACTCAAGCGAGTTCAGGAAGGCGGCATTAGTTGTCCGCTGGATGTTCGGCACGCTGCCGGATTCAAACGACCGTTTGCAGCGATTGCACAGCTCAAACCCCGCCAGAACTTGTTTCCCGACACCCCGCTGACGGTGGCGAACCACCACGCGATTACGCTTTGATGCCGACAAGCGACAACCGCACTCGTCGCAATGCCGCTTGGGGCGGGGGAAAAGCTCAACTTCTGAAATACCCAAAGCCTCAAGGGCGTTGTACTTTGTGTCACTTGTGATATGATGGTTCATGCAGACACCCCCAGAATGGTGTTTTGTAGGCACATACGAAGAAGGCAGTAGCCCCGTGACTGGTTCCCCCGGTCACGGGGTTTTCTTTGCGTGGATCACCATTAAGCCCCCTCACTGGTGGAAGTGCGGGTGTTGGCTTCAAGCCATGCCATCACATCATCAGCGCGATACCGGACATGTCTTCCGAGTTTGATAAAGTGGGGGCCTTCACCAGCCCAGCGGGCACGCTCACACCATGCCGTAGACTTGCCGATATACTGGGCAAGATCACGCTGGTTCATAAGGCGGGGGAGTGTTACAGCAGCTTCAGCGGGTATGTCATTCATGGGTCTGCGTCCTGTTGTGTGGTGACAGGACACAGGTTCCGATTTATTCAAAGCTGGCGACGGAATTAAACCCCTAGAGGTTTAACTCCCTTTTTCTTGCTGGCGCTTCCTGTGGTGCGTTTGGGCGATCTTTACCCGGTCGTCTTCAGGAATGGACTCCACAGCTTCAAACAATTGATTAATGGTCGAATCAGGATTATTTACGGTGGCCTTTATAGCTTCAATGTCGAAGCCTTCACCTTTCAACTCCCTGATAACTTGCTTACGGTAAGTTTCCACGGAACCAACTTCCAAGTCGTATTTTTCGGCAACTACTGCCGCCGCTTCCGTAACCGTTTGCGCTTGCCGGGTTGCTCTTAAATGCTCAACTTGTGCAAAGCATTGCCAGCGGATCATTTGATCAGCAGGCGGGCGGCCAGAATCGACTATCCCAAGCGCTCGCCCCGGCTTTACACCGTCCACAATTTGCGTCAGGCAACTACCCAGCCACCGGGACAGGTCTTCATCTAACGGGATGCCATGGGACAGCCGTTCAGCGGCAACGGCCATAAGATGCTTTGCCGCTGCCCTGTCGCCACGTTCCGCCGCTTGAATGTCGTCTTTCATGCCATTGCCCGAAGTTGGACAACTTGGGCGCTCGGCTCTTCTTCACCCTCTACCATGCGGTGAAGCATCTCCAGGGCTTCCAGCTTTTCCTCGAAAAAGTCGTGGTGCTGGTAGTGGCGTGCCTGCACCCCACCCATGCCGTGGCTCAGTAGTTGCGCCAGCACGTCAGAACTGGCGCGGTACGGCTTGGCGGCAAGGCGGGTTTCGATGGTGGCGCGGATCGTGCCAGCGGTGAAGTGTCCCTTCTCCAACTCCCCGGCTTCCTCCATATCGGCCCGAATCCGCTTCACAATGTCATTCAGGTACACGCTATGAATCGGCGTCTCTCCACCATTGCAGGAAAAGACGAACTCCCCGCCGCCCGTGATGTTGTCGATTGCCTCCAGCGCCAGGGGCAGCAAGGGGACAGCGTGAAGGCGGGCAACGGTGCGGCGGCCCTTGTAGTCCTTCAGCATCATGGAAGGTGCGTCCCGGTCAATGTCGGCCAGGGTCACGCGGGCAAGCTGTTGCTGGCGCTGTCCACCCGTCAGAACGTGAAGCATGGCCAGCGAACGGTTAGGCTCCGGCAACGCCTTGACTCGACGCCAGTAGGCGCGGAACTCAGCCAGGGTTAGCGCCCTGTCTTTCGCCACGGTAGAGCCTTTCACCTTGCGCATGTCGCGGGCGGGGTTGCTGGTGATGTTCAGGCGGCGCATTGACGCGGGCATGTTCACGTCGCCCCGTGCGTTGATTGCCTCGCTGAAGGCGGTACGGATATAGCTACGTATCTTGTCAGCCTGACGCGGCTTGCCCTCGTCCTTCAGCCTCCCCACCACCTGCACGCAGTCATCAAGGGTGATGCTTACGGCAGGCTTGGCCCACAGCTTGGGAAACGCCTTCTCCACGTCACGGGCAATCTGATTCTTCACGTTGCGGGCTGACAGCTTGCCCTGGGACTCCAGCAGCTCCACATAGGCGGTCATCAGGTTGCCGAACGTAGCGGCGTCAGCCTCCACCCTTTCCGGGCGCGGGTCTTTCCCGTTGGCTATGTCACCCTGTATCTTCTTGGCTTCCTTGCGGGCCTGCTCTGCGGTCTTGGCGGGGAATTTGCCAATAGTGACGCGGATCAGCTCTTTATTGACGCGGCCTTGATAGAAAAAGGTCTTCGAGCCGCTGGGCATGACGCGGATACCGAATCCGGTCATGTCGCTGTCCCAATAGATGGCGCGCTTGCCATCCGTTGCGGCCAGCTTCTCAATAACGGTCTTCGTCAACTTCAACTTGGCTGGGGAGGGTTTGGGCATATCTGTTTCCCTTCGTGTCGTGGGCGGTGCAACGCTGGTGCATCAGCGGTGCATCACACTGGTTCAAAATACGGCTAACGACTTAGGGATTAGGGTAGGGTCAACCCCTTGAATTTACAAGCTCTTCAAAGATGCACGGGTTTACGTGATGGTGCAGGGATGGGACTTAAAATCCCTCGGGGAGTGATCCCCATGCCGGTTCAAGTCCGGCTCCGGGCACCATTAAATCGGGTATAATCCGTTAGTTACGAGTGGTTCGCGCGTGACCGGGAAAGTCGAAACTCAACCCGACTTCGTCTGCTGGATACGCTGTAATACGTTGAAATACACCCGGGTACGCGGTTGGTGCCCCCGAAACCCCTCCCTCAATAGCCCGACCCTGAATACCTCCAAATTCAACCAGGGGAGTTGTTTACTTCTCTGCAAGAAAACGAATCTACCAACGACTCGCTTCCCTGAAATGGGAGACCGGCGCCCGATAGGAAACGTTCACCCATCCGGGCTACGCTGCGCCGGCCCTCGAACCTCCCGGGCCGGATTAGGGCACCGGCGTTATACCGCGCGTCTCCTCCGAGTGCCGGCGGATGGTCCTGCGCTTAACAGGCACCATCGATCGACAACGCGCTGGCAACCGTGAACGGGAAGGCGGCCGACCCGTGTCCGGGCCCCTGAGTGTCAACATCCATCCCAACAGTACCTGATCGGTTTTATCTGTAACATTCAGGGCGCTTACGGAGTGAACAGATGGCTGATTCCAACGAGGTTACCACCGATCCGCGCCTTGAGAAGCGCACCCGGCGCCAGTTCAGTGTCGCCGAGAAGAAGCGCCTGCTTGCCGAGGCGGACGCCCTTGCACACGGTGAGAAGGGCGCATGGCTTCGCCGCCAGGGCCTGTATGCCGGCCAGCTCTCGACCTGGCGCAGGGATCTTGCGGAGCACGGCGAAGCGGGCGTGGGCGCACGACAGCCCGGGCGCAAACCCGCGGATCCCCGCGACAGGGAACTCGAGCGGCTGAAGAAGGCCAACGCCCGGCTGGAACAGCGCGCCTATGTCGCCGAGCAGCTGGTCGATCTGCAAAAAAAAGTCTTGCACCTGTTCGACAGCGGCAAAGACGAGAACAGGTCATGAGCTGCCTGGCCTCCCTGCCGGCGGATGTGCCCAGATCGCGGGCCTGTCGTGCACTGAACGTCCCGCGTCACTGGTGTTACCCGGATCAACGACAGCGCGAGCGTGCTTCACAGCCGGCGGCCACGGGCCGCGGGCTGTCGGCGGCGGAACAGCAGCGGATACTCGATGAACTGAACGGCGGGCGTTTCCAGGACGCCGCCCCGCGCCAGATCCACGCGACACTGCTCAGCGAGGGCACCGTGCTGGGCTCGATCTCGACGATGTATCGCCTGCTCGCGCGGCGCGGGCAGACGCGCGAACGCCGCAACCAGCGCCCGGCCCAGCAGCACGTCAGGCCGCAGCTCGAGGCGACGGCGCCGGACCAGGTCTACACCTGGGACATCACGAAACTGGCGACGATGGCCCGGGGCGTCTACCTGTGCCTGTACGTCATCCTGGACCTGTTCAGCCGCTACGTCGTGGGCTGGATGGTATCGCGCAAGGAGAACGCCGGGCTGGCCTGTCACCTGTTCCGCGAGGTGCTGTCGCGCCGGGCGATCGACCCCGGTCGCCTGATCGTCCATCAGGATCGCGGCTCGCCGATGATCGCGCACAGCTTCGCCGAACTGCTGTCCGATCCGGGCGTGCGGCGAAGCTTCTCGCGGCCCCGGGTCAGCAACGACAACCCGTTCAGCGAAAGCCAGTTCAAGACCGCCAAGTACTGGCCGAGCTACCCGGGGCGCTTCCGCGATGCCGAGCACGCCCGACAATGGTGCGGCGAGTTCTTCCCGGCCTATAACCGGCGACCGCACGAGGGCCTTGCGCTGTTCACGCCCGAAGACGTCTATACCGGCCGCGTCGACGCTGTCTGGGCGATCCGACAGGCCGCCATGGACGACCACTACGCCGCACATACACAGCGTTACGTCAACGGGCCGCCTCAGGTCGCAAGGCCGCCTGCCGTTGTCGCGATCAATCCCGATGACGGTCAGACCGCGGCGGAACTGCTCGACAAGCCCGACGCCTTCCAGATCTCACCAACCCCGGTCAGCGCCGATCCGCCCGAGGTTGTGACATAGAAAAAGTCGCCGATGTGTTGGGAAAAGGTTGACACGTTCCGTCTCGACCCCGTGAACGGGTGTTAGAGTTTCCATGAGCGGGGGTCAGTGAGAGGTGGATTTTGCAGTATTCCGAAGAGCGCGAAGAGGCGGCGCTGGTGAAGATGATGCCGCCGCACAACCGCACGGTGGCCGACCGCGTTATGTGCCGATACGTCCCTTCGCCAGCAGCACGGGCTCCGTTATAACGGCTAAGCCCGATTGACGGTAGGCGAGTCCGATAGATATTCATGAACCGCACTACGCAACGCGAGACAAATGTTGACCTGATGGATACTTGTAAGATTGGGTAAAAGACTACGGCATCGAAGCTTAAGTCACTAAGGATACGTTATGACTGAAAACGATCGACAGCAAGGCGAAGCTACAGTGCAGATAGAAAATGATCGCGTGCGTGTGACTAGATGGTCCCTGAACCCCAAAGAAGAAACGGGATGGCATCAACATGCGTGGGACTATACCGTCGTGCCGATGGACAACGGCGAACTGATGATAGAAACGAAGGATTCGGTGGCATACAGTACGGCAGAACGTGGTGTCTCATATTTCCGCCGGGCCGGTGCGATACACAATGTAGTGAATAACAGTGATGATTCTGCATATACGTTTCTAGAAATCGAGGTGATGATGACGGACAATGTGTAGAAGCGTTACCTGGATCACTAAAAATGACGGACCAATCGCTACGCCTGTCCCATCCGCTCCTACCTGCAGAGACATGCTCGTCCAGTCGATGGAATACAAAAATCGGCACTCACACGGCCGACAGGATGCGAGAACTCTCGGTGCACACACTGTCACTGATTACGGTTCACTTAAGGATCTCATCGTACTGAAGGACGGTTCCGAGGAGGATCTGTGCGCCCGCGTGCGCGTCATGTGGACTAATTGATTCCATCTCGTTGTGGCTGATTCCGTCGGCGCATGGAACGAAGATCATTGCCGTCGGCGCGAGAGGCGCGATATTGGCAGCGTCATGCGTTGCACCAGACATTAGATCCAGGTGAGACACCCCCTCTGAACGTGCGGAGGTCCGTACGGCGTCAACGCATCGCGGGTCGAATTCGACGGGATCGCTTGCCAGTATACGATCGAGATGGATTCCTAAGCCAAATTCATTCTGGATTCGTTCAATTTCGTTCTCGAATGCCCGTTCCAAATCGTCCAGCATTTCCCGGGTCGGGTGACGAACGTCCAGTGTTACCGTCGCTCGTGCGGCGATGACGTTGCGCGATCCTGGAGAAACGGAAATGGATCCGGTCGTTACTAGCGCTGACGGATCGTACTCTACGCTGAGCCGACGAAATCGCTCGATGACGTTTGCCGCACCGACCATGGCATCGCGCCGGAGGTGCATTGGCGTTGTACCCGCATGGCCGGCAACGCCGTCGATCGCGATATCGTACCAACGCATCCCTTGGATTCCCGTTACAACACCGATCTGGGAACCATTCTCTTCGAGTATCGGTCCTTGTTCAATATGGACCTCACAGTAGCCGGCGATTGGGTGATCACCACACGCTTCGGGGCCCCGATAGCCGATCCTTTCAAGTTCGTGGAGGAAGGTATTCCCGTCTTGGTCTTTGACTTCGTAGGCATCGCGTTTTGGACGAATGCCAGAGAACACCGCGGAAC
>Ga0075106_1000864_pt1 | contig 14517 bp, 14 predicted proteins | sample AntDeeMetag02WF4_FD_69796 | JGI IMG/M metagenome (GOLD analysis project Ga0075106, IMG submission 69796) | Saline lake microbial communities from Deep Lake, Antarctica - Antarctic Deep Lake Metagenome 02WF4 | ecosystem: Environmental > Aquatic > Non-marine Saline and Alkaline > Saline | place... | reverse complement strand
TGGTTCGAGAGAGCTTCGCTCTCTCGTCATCACGAAAATCTTCGATTTTCGAACGACAGCAAGCCCCGGGACCGGAGCCCGCCGAGGGCTTTCGGGTTCTTGCTGTCTCTCTTTCTTTCAGGGACACCTCGAAAGAACCACCCGTTCCATAGGCACACTACGTCCATCAGTCGATTCGCCAATCGCCGGGAAGAATAGAATACTAGTGCGACAACGCTATCTCGCTCTCGTTTCGTGCCGTTGGTGAGTATCTATCGGGTCCAAAGAATCAGGTGACGGGGCGCGTTACGCGCAGTTCAGACGCCGCGACCCTGCATCTTCTCTTCCTCGGGCAGGTCCGCGTTCGCGTCGCCTTTCATCCCCTGGCCGATGTTCGAACTGATCTCGGCCAGCCTCTCGGGGTCGTCCCAGTTGTTCACCGCTTCGACAATTGCGGTGCCCATCGCCTCGGGGTCCTCGGCGCCGAAGATACCCGACCCGACGAAGATGCCGTCGCAGCCGTGGTGCATCATCAGCGCCGCGTCGGCGGGCGTCGCGATGCCGCCGGCGGCGAAGTTCACGACCGGGAGGCGGCCCATCTCGGCCGTCTCGTGGACGAGTTCAGCGGGGGCCTCGTTCTCGCGGGCCCAGCGCTCGCGCTCCTCGAACGTCTTGCCCTGGAGTTCGCGGATGGCGCCCTTGATGGTGCGCTGGTGGTGGACGGCCTGGTTGACGTCGCCGGTGCCGGCCTCGCCCTTGGTCCGGATCATCGCCGCGCCCTCGTCGATGCGGCGCAGGGCCTCACCGAGGTTGCGCGCGCCGCAAACGAACGGTGAGGTGAAGTCGCGCTTATCGATGTGGTACTTGTCGTCCGCGGGCGTGAGCACCTCGGACTCGTCGACCATGTCGACGCCGACCGCTTCGAGAATCTGGGCCTCCTTCGTGTGCCCGATGCGGGACTTGCCCATCACCGGGATGGACACCTCGTCGATGATCTCCTCGACGTCCGCCGGGTCGGCCATCCGCGCGACGCCGCCGCGCTTGCGGATGTCGGCCGGCACCGCCTCCAGGGACATGACCGCGACCGCGCCGGTGTCCTCGGCGATGCGGGCCTGCTCCCGGTTCACGACGTCCATGATGACGCCGCCCTTCTGCATCTTCGCGAAGCCGCGCTTGACCAGTTCGGTCCCGCGCTTGAGCTCTTCGAGATCGGTTTCCGTCATTGGCGAAGATTGGATGCGGGGTCACTTAACGCGTGTCCTTCTCGCAACGGCGGTTTATGTGGGTGGGAAGGGTGGGGACGGATTGATACGCCGGGAAGCAAATCTTTTGCACCGTTCGCTAGCAATCACTACCTCAACCGCAAACACGTCGAAAGCCCTCGGCGAGCTCTCAAGAGACAGAATCGGGACCGCCAACACCCACAAAGCCCTCGGCGCGCTCCGGCACCGAAAGACTCGCTCCACTCGTCTTTCGAGCTCTCGTTCGCTCCGCTCACGAGAATCCCGCGGACCTCCTGCGCTCCTCGCTGCGCTGCGGTGCTTGAAGGTCCGGGGTTCCCGGAGCGCGCATCGCCCTTTCAGTCCACCAGGTCAGCACAGCACCGCAGCCCTGCCCTTCCCCTGGTCGCGAGGGCGCGACATTGTCGCGCCACTCGCTCTCACGGCTGGCGCCGTTCGAGCTACCGCGGTCGCTTCGCGACCGCTCCACTCCCGACCGTGCCAGGCGGTCAGGAAGCGTGACCCGCCGCGGACGCGGCGGGTTCGGGGAAGGATGGTGTCTTGGCGAGCGAAGCCTCGTCAAAGCTCCGCTCTGACGGTGGTCCAACCGCGAGCGCGTTTCATCACGCGAGCGGGGCTGTAACTGGTGGAATGAAAGGGCAAGGTGCGGTCGCGCCGAAGGGCAGTCGCTCAGCGGGCCCTACCCGAACGCAGTGAGGGTATCCCGCTGAGCGGCCGCGAGCGCGCCGTGGGCTTTCGAGGTGTTTGCAGTAGAGCTATAACTGCTATCGAGCAGTCCGAGTACCTCCATCCGGTAGTAACATCCAGGCCCTCACCCTCCATCCCGAGACACCGCTATCGTTTTCCTGCCGCGAGCCAAGCACCGTCACATGGCAGCCATCGAGGACGCGGGTCGCCGGCTCGAAGGACTCGTCGCCCGGTATTTCGACGCCCCACTCCCGGAAGCCGAAGACCTCCCACGCTACGTCGCGCCCCTCCCGGGGTGGCTGGAGGACATGGGCCTCCGGCTCGCCTATCCCATCGCTATCGTCAACCTGCTGGGGACGCTGTTCGGGTTCTGGTACTACGGCTTCCACCCGCTGCCGCTCTCGGACCCGCTCTTCGTCAGCCAGTTCGCCCGGACGCCGACGGTGATGTGGCCGTTCGTCCCGGACAGCCCGGTGGCGACGCTGTTCATCGCGCTCTCGCTCATCGCCTGGAAGCGCGGGTGGAACGCGGAGTGGCTCCACGCGCTGGCCTTCTTCGGCTGTATCAAGCTCGGTCTGTGGACGCCGTTTGTCCAGTTGGTGATCAACGGCCTCGGTGACACGCCGCTGTGGATGTATCACTTCCTCGTCTGGAGCCACGCCGCGATGGCCGTCGAGGCGTTCCTGATCCACCGCTACAGCGACTTCCCAGTCGGCGCCGTGGCACTGGCCGTCGGGTGGTACCTCTGGAACGACGTCGTCGACTACTTCGTCCCGCTCGTCGGCGACCCGCACCACACCACCGTCGCCGCAGAGTGGACCGGGATGGCGTTCGACCACGCCTCACAGGCCCACAATCTGGGAGCGGCGGCGGCCGTCTTCCTGACCGTGCTGGCCACCTTCCTCGCGCTCGCGACGCGGGTCGAAAAACTTGAATGGCGAGAGACATCGTCGGACGCGAGGACGGACTCGCGATGAACGAACGGCTCCTGACCCGTGAAGCGGACCCGGTGACCGGCGAGTTCGTCGAGCGGGTCAACCGCTTCGTGATACGCGTCGATTTCGGCGACGAGGTCGGGCGGGCGTTCCTCGGCGACCCCGGCGCACTCCGGGACATTCTGGTGCCGGGCTACGAGGTCCTGTGCGAACCCGTCGACGATCCGGAGCGGGCGACGGACTACGACGCCATCGCGATTCGCGTCCCAGGCGCTGCCGACGTCAGCGGGCCGGGCGAAGACGGCGGGCCGGTCCACGTCAGCCTCCGGGCCGCGCTCGCCAACGACCTATTCGCCGGCGCGCTCGACGGCGGTCACCTCCCGCAGTTCGAGTGGGCCGGCGAGGTCACCCGGGAACCCGCGCTCCCGGACCACGGCCGCGCCGACTTCCACCTCGCGACCGGCGACGGCTCTCGCGAGGCGTTCGTCGAAGTGAAATCGGCCACGCACGTCGAAAATGGAGTCGTCAAGTTCCCCGACCGGCAGACCGAACGGGGGCGGCGTCACCTCCGGAGTCTGGAATCGCTATTGGACGAGAGCACCGAGGCCCACCTCGCGTTCGTCGTCCAGCGGCCCGACGTCGAGAGCCTCCGCCCATTCCGCGAAGTCGACCCCGAGTTCGCGGACCTGCTGGCCCGGGTCAGCGACGCCGGCGTCGAGGTTCACGCGCTCGTCACCGCGTTCGATCCGCCACACTACTCTCTGCGCCGGACGGACCTCCCCGTCGAACTCGACGGGTAGGGTCCGTTCGTTCCGGGCACGCCTCCGTCACTCCGCGAACCCGTTCTCGGCTATCTCCTCGCCGATGGCCTCGGGCAGGTACTGCTCGCTGTTGGTCGTCGGTTCGAGCCAGCCGCCCTCGCAGTAGTGGGCGGGGTCGTCCGCACACCTGCCGTCGGCCTCGATGCGGCCGACGACGTTGTGGAGGAGTTCGTGGTTCATCGTCTTGCGTTGTTTCAGGTCCGGCCGGTCGCCGTTGACGATTGAGAAGTGGCCCCCGACCCGACCCATGCCGACGTAGCGGCCGGCGTCGAACTCGACGAACATGACGACGCGATAGGGGCCGTACGCCTGGCCCGCGCGTGTCTTCCCATCCTCGACCAGCCCGCGGAATGAACTGCTGGAGCCGTCGAACGTGAGCGACTGTTCGACCGTGCCCTGGTCGTCGACGTGGAGCGTGATACCCGTCGACCCGTCGGGGTTGGGGACCGGCATCTCGGCCCAGTCGTCCTCGATGGCGTCGTAGGAGGAAGGGCCCGCCGAGGCCGCGTCGGTGTACACCTGGATGTACAGGTCCATCCGCATCGGGTCGGCGTCCGGGATGGCTACGCCCGCCCCCGTCTTGCCGGCGACTTCCTCGCCGTCGGTGAGGCCGTCGCCGTCCGTGTCGACGGCGGTCGGGTCGGTGCCGAGTTCCGCCTCCCGGCCGTCGGAGAGGCCGTCGCCGTCCGTGTCCGGGTCGGTGGGGTCGGTGGGGCCGTCGACCTCTTCGCCGTCGTCCAGCCCGTCACCGTCCGTGTCGGCCACTGTCACGTTCATGCCTGTCGAGTCGACTTCGCGAGCGTCCGCGAGACCGTCCCCGTCCGTGTCGACGGCGGCCGGGTCGGTTCCGAGCGCCACCTCACGCGCGTCGTCGAGCCCGTCGTCGTCGGTGTCGACGAACGTCGGGTCCGAGCCCAGGGCCACCTCGCGGCCGTCGTCCAGCCCGTCGCCGTCCGTGTCGGCCACCGTCGCGTTCGCGCCCAGTTCGACTTCGCGTCCGTCGGGCAGTCCGTCTCCGTCTGTGTCTACCGCGGTCGGGTCGGTCCCCAGCGAGCGTTCGCGCCCATCGGAGAGACCGTCGTTGTCAGTGTCAGCGACCGTCGGGTCTGTCCCAAGGACGTGCTCCCGATCGTCGTCGACCCCGTCGCCGTCCGTATCGGCCGCGAACGGGTCGGTGCCGTCGAGCAACTCCGTCGCCACGGGGCGCGAATCGCCGTCGACGTCGAGCGCGTTCGTCGTGCCGAGGGCACCGGCTGTACTCGTAAAGAGGAGAGCGGAGATCAGGACCGCGGCCCACTGGGACATCGAGTACCTCACAGACACCGATCCCGTTACTTACCACTTTCCCCTCTTGCGGTTTCGCCTTCATTTCCGGCTGTTCGTGATACGTATCGCGGATGCTCTCGGGTTGCGTGTGGGCGACGGATCTATTGTCTAGCTCGAACCGAACAACCGGGGAGTCGAATCACGCAGAAGCAGCCACGAACCGACTCCTCAGACCGAAAGCTCGTCGTCCTCGTCGCCGGAGTGGGCGCGGACCCAGAGTTCGCCGATGCGGGAGAGGCGCGTCCGGTAGGATTTGCCGTGTTCCTCCTGCTCGATGTATCCCTTGCCGCCGGGGCCCAGGCGGTCGACGTTGTAGATGACCTTCGAGCGGAAGCTGTCGGTGTACTCCTCGCCGAGTTCGCTGGCGAGTTCGTGGGCCAGTTCGCTGACGCTCTCGAATTCGCCGTGTTCGCCAAGGGTGAAGAGGATGACCTCCTCGAACGGTTTGACACTGGAAAAGAGCGCGACGGGGAGTTCGACGACGTGGCTGCCGCCGACTTCCTTGGCGCCGATGGTCGTCCCGCGCTCGTCGAACTCCTCGAGCAGGTCCTCGGCGGCCCCGTGGCGTTCGTCGACGCGCTGGGCCAGGTCATCGTCGTCGACGGCATCGACGACGTCGTCGAGGAGGTCGCGCTGCTTGCGCAACTCCTCGGCGAGTTCGGTCTCCAGGTACTTTTCGGGGACTGTGTAGTAGGTGTGGATCCGCTGGCGGTCCTCCTCGCGCTCGACCATGATGGAGTGGGCCGCCGTGGCGAACGCGAAGGAGACGGTGCGGGGCATCGCGGAGATGTTGACCCACACCGCCGCGTCGTCGGCCCGGTCGAGTTCGGCGTTGATCAGCGCGAAGGCCTGCTCGAAGGCGGCGTCGTAGTCGTAGACGTCCTCGACGACGACGCGTTCCGTCTCGGCGCCAAGCAGGTTCCGGTAGTCCTTCTCCAGTTTCTCGGCGAGGTGACGCGAGTACTCGACGTTGGCCTCGCTGCCCACCGCCCCCTCCAGCAGGATGACCCGGTCCACTTCGAGGTGTTCGCGCACGAGCGGCGCGATGAGCCGGTCGTAATCGAAGCCGACCGGCACGATGTGGGTCTGCATACCTGGTACGGTGGGACGGTGCTCATAAAAATTACCAGTTTCGCGGCCCGAATTTCCGCCCGTACCCTCGGCCCCATCGCCCGTCGCCGTGGCGTCCGTCACTCCGAGACGGGCTCGAACGAGTCGTTCCCGCACTCGCAGCCGCCGCCAGTTCCGATGGGGCGCAACGCTCCCGACGAGGTCGTCTGTACGGGATAGACGCTTCCGCACTCACGACACTGTCCGAGCGTCTGTGGGTCGCCGCCCGACTTCTCACCCTCACACATGGACGAATCAGCGGTGGAACGGCGGATAAATGTTGCCTCCGTAACGGCGCGAGAGTTCGACCAGCTGAACGACCGGAGCGGCGGATCGAACGTCGTCCTCGGCGGAGCCGTATTGCCTTCAGTCGCGCTCGACGCCGGAGACGGCGTAGACCGTCGAGTCCTCGCCGGCCGAGGGACTCGTCGCGAGCGACACGCCGACGGTCAACAGCAGACCGAGGAGCATGCCGACGACGGAGGCCGACCAGCCGCCGAGGTAGCTCCCGGGGACGAACCAGAGGAAGACGCTCGCGAGGTAGAACAGCTGGGAGATGCCGAGACCGGCGTATATTCCCCAGCGCGTCGTCCGGGACCAGTAGAGCGCGACGAGGACGGGGAGCGCTAGCTGGGCGAACCCACCGAAGGCGGTGTCGCCGATCTGGACGAGCGTGCCCGGCGCGTAGAGGCTGGCAACGAAGGAGAGGGTCGCGAAGACGACGACGCCCACGCGGGCGACAAATGCCTCGCGGCCCCCTGCCTCACCAGTCGCACTCGCGCCAGTCAGCGGCCGGTAGATGTCTCGCGTCAGGTACGAGGCCCCCGACAGGAGCATCGAGTCGCTGGAGGACATCATCGCCGCCATCGCCGCGGCGATGACGGCCGCCGTGAACCAGCCGGCGGTGTACTCGTTCAGGATGGCCGGAATGACGTTGCCGTTCTCGGGGACGGTGACGCCCAGTCCCGCGGCCCACGCACCCAGCATGAACGCCGGAACGAACAGGAGCACGACGAGGACGGGCCAGAGCGCGAGCGTGCGTTTGAGCACCTTCTCCGAGCGAGCGACGAAGAAGCGCTGGTTGATCTGGGGGAACATCGTCACGCCGAAGGCGATGCTCACCGCCGTCGAGATGACGTACTGCGGCGAGTAGAGCCCGCCACCGAGCGCGAGGAACTCTGGGTTGGCCTCGCCCATGCTGGCTGTCGCCGAACTCAGGCCGCCGACGGCCGACAGCACCCACGCGACGGCGACCCAGATGAGCCCGAGCATCACCAGTCCCTGGAGGGTGTCGGTCCAGGCGACGCCGCGCATCCCCGACACGGCGACGTAGACGATCATGAACAGCGTGATGGCGCCCGCGCCGACCCAGAACGGCACCGCGCCGTCGGTCAGGCCGACGATGGCCTGGCCGGCGCCCTGCTGCTGGATCATCACATAGGGGAAGAGCCAGAAGATACTGATCGCGGCGACGCCGCCCCGCAGCCACCGCGAGCCAAAGCGGTCGCCGAGCATCTCGCCGAGCGTGACGTAGCCGTGCTTCTGGCCGACGAGCCACTGCTTGTACCCCAGCACGTACCAGAGAACGGCGAAGATGATGCCGTCCATCAGCCCCATCACCAGGATCCACTCGGGCCCGGCGGAGAAGGCGATGTTCGGCCCGCCGAAGAAGGTAAAGGCCGACAGCAGCGTCGCGAACGTCGTGAACAGGAGGACTACCGTTCCAAACGTCCGGCTCGCGAGGTAGTAGTCCTCGGCGGTGCGGTCGGTCAGGCGGTAGGCGACGACGCCGATGGCCGCCGCGACGACCATGTATCCCCCAACGATAGCCAGCTGGAGCGCGGTGTCAGCCACGCCGGGTCACCTCCTCGGCACCGGCCGGGTCCTCGGCCTCGTTCGGCCCGCCGTGACCGGCCTCAGTCCGAACGATGCCGATTCCCCAGGCTCGCTTCGTGAAGACGTAGAAGACGACAGACGCCAGCGCCATCCAGCCGACGTGCCACCAGATCCACAGCGGCAGGCCGGCCAGAACCGTCGCGTCACGCCAGAGGAACCACGGCACGGCGAGCGCGACGAGTACGAACGCCACGGTGGCCCAGCCCGCCAGCCGGAGTCGTCCCCTTCGCTCTCCACGCGCCCCGTTCGCGCCACTCATGATTGGCGTAACGTTGGACCGATCGCACATAGTAATGACGAATTTCTCAGAAGGTGCGTATCGAAGAGAAATTCTGTTCGAAGCGGCCGATCGGAGACCAGGGTGGCCGTCAGTAGAGTCGGGTCCCGTTGGGCACCTCGCGCTCGGGTTGCAGGTGGACGACGTCGCCGTCCGCGTCGTCGACGCCGGTGACCAGGCACTGGCTCTCGAAGCCCGCGATATTCACGTTCCCGAGGTTGACGACGGCCAGGACCTGGCTGCCGAGGAGGTCCTCGTGGTCGTAGTTGTCCGTCAGTCCGGCGGCCGACTGGCGGACCTCCTCACCGAAGTCCACCTCCAGTTTGTAGACGTCCTTGCGCGCCTCGGGAAAGTCCTCGACGGAGACGACTTCGCCGACGCGCATCTCCACGTCCTCCAGGAACTGTGCCGGGTCGATGTCCTCCTCGTCGATGCCCATACGCGCCACTCTGTCTCCACCTCGTAAACAGTTGTGTCGACTCGGTGACGCCAGCAGGCGCGTCGCCGTAGCTATTTCAGGAGGCCATCCCAACCCAGTGGCATGCAGACCGCTATCCAGCTGTACACCGTGCGTGACGTGGAGAAACCGCTGCCGGAGATTATCGCCGACGTCGGGGAAGCGGACTTCGACGGCGTGGAGTTCGCCTACAGAGTCGAAGACGCGGACCGCGACGCTGTCCGAACCGCGCTCGACGACGCCGGCCTCCAGGCCGCCTCGGCCCACATCGGTATCGACGCCATCGAAGCCGACCTCGACGCGGTCGTCGCGGCCGCCGACACGCTCGGCTACGACGACGTCGTCGTGCCGTGGCTCGACCCCGAACACTGGGAGACCGTCGAGGCGGTCGAGGCGACCGCCGCCCGACTCTCCGGACTCGCCGAGGAGCTGTCCGAGGCGGGGCTGACGATGCACTACCACAATCACGACCAGGAGTTCGTCGAGACAGACGAGGGTGTCGCCTTCGAACTACTGGCAGACCAGACCGACTTCATGCTCGAACTCGACGCCGGGTGGGCGCTCGCCGGCGGCGCGGACCCCATCGAACTGCTCCACCGGTACGGCGACCGGATCTCACACGTCCACCTCAAGGACGTGAACCTCGACAGTGACGAAGTACCGGCGCTCGGTGAGGGGGACCTCGACATCCCCGCCGTCGCCGAGGCGGCCCACGAAATCGGGGCCGAGTGGCTCGTCTACGAGAACGACCAGCCCCGCGACCCCGTCGCGGCGATCCCCCACGGCGCCGACGTGCTATCGCGGCACGTCTAGGACGGACGGTCGTCGTTTTCGCCCCAGTGGTCGTTTTCGCCCGGGTCGGCAGCTATTTGAGTCGCGACGCCGAATTTGCTACCAATGCACGCGGCGGCGCGAGTGCCGACCGCCGCCGCACCCCGAGAGGACAGTATGCACGATTCAGCCAAATATCTCATCCACGCCGACATCACCGCCAACGGAGTCGTCGAGCGAAACGACGTCGTCGGTGCCATCTTCGGCCAGACCGAGGGACTCCTAGGGGAGGACCTGGACCTCCGCGAGCTACAGGACCACTCCAAGGTGGGCCGCATCGACGTCGACGTCGACTCGGAGGGCGGCCAGTCCTTCGGCGAAATCACCATCGCCAGCGGGCTCGACCGCGTCGAGACGGCGCTGCTCGCGGCCTCGCTCGAGACCATCGAACGGGTCGGTCCCTGCCGGGCGACCATCGAGGTGAGCGAGCTCGAAGACGTCAGGCAGGCGAAACGACGCACCGTCGTCGACCGGGCGACGGACCTGCTCGCCGACCTCGAAGCGGACGCGGTCACCTCCGTCGACATCGTCGACGAGGTCCGCCAGCGCGTCCGGGTCGAAAACGTCACCGAGTACGAGGGGTACCCCGCCGGCCCGCGCGTCGCCGACAGCGACGCCATCGTCGTCGTCGAGGGCCGCGCAGACGTCCTCCAGTTGCTACAGTACGGCGTCAAGAACGCCATCGCCGTGGAGGGAACTGACGTCCCCGAGGCGGTCGCGGACCTGACCAGGCGGCGGACGGTCACCGCGTTCCTCGACGGGGACCGCGGCGGCGAACTCGTCATGAAGGAACTCGCGCAGGTCGGCTCGGTCGATTACGTCGCCTTCGCCCCGCCGGGCACCAGCGTCGAGGACCTCTCACGCGGCCAGATAACCGCGGCGCTCCGTGAGAAAGTGCCCGCCGAGTCCGTCGTCGAGGCGACCGAGTCAAGCCCGTTCGCCGAGGGAGAACCCGACACCCAGCTATCTGACGACGAGGGTGCGGCCGGCGACGGCACGCGTGGCGGCACCCCAGATTCAGTCGGTGACGGGTCCGAAATCGACGGATCCACCGCTGACGAGTCCGGCGCGGGCGACTCCGCTGAGGAACAGGCCACTGGCGAGATGGCCGAGGCTGACGGCGGGACCGCGGACCATTCTGCACACACCGACGCTCCGATATCTACCACGCCCGGTGACGGCGCGACGCCGGCCGACACGGCGTCAACGGTGGACGTGACAATGGGAGAATCGACCGCCGCCGAGCCGTCGGCCGCGACAGCGACGGACACCGCATCGAGCGAAACGACCGATACCGTTGCGGGCCACGTCCAGGCGGTCATCGCCGGTGACTCCGGTCGAGTTCGGTTGCTCGACGGGACGGCGCGAGCGCTGGAGGAAGGGCCGGTCGAGGACGCCTTCGACCTCGTCGAGGAGCTGGACGCCGTCCCGGAGACGGTCGTCCTCGACGGGCCGGTGAGCCAGCGCCTGCTCGACGTGGCCGCCCAGCGCGGCGTCGGTCAGGTCGTCGGCGCGAGCGAGGGCGAGTTCGTCAAACAGCCTACGAACGTCCGCGTCCGGACGATAGACGACTTCTAGAGGGAGCGCGCCAGCACGACCGCGTCGCCGCCGTCGTCGTAGTGACCCGGGACGTCGTCGACCGGCTCGAAACCGAACGTCTCGTAGAAGGAGCGCACCCGGTCGTCGTCGGCCCGGGCACTCAGCCGGAGCGTTTCGAACCCCGCCGACCTGAGCCTATCGAGCAGCGCGTCCACGAGGTCGGACCCGTACCCCTGGCCCTGTTCGGCGGGTGCGACGGCGAGTTCGGCGACGTACGCGACGTCGTCACCGCCGACGACGAGCGCGTACCCGACCGGCCGGTCCGTCTCGGCCACGAGACAGATCGGTGGGCCGTCGACGCCGAGTTCGAGCAGGTCGGGCCAGTGGTCGTCGAGCGCAGCCGCCTGAATCGCACGCAGCGCTGGGTAGTCGGCCGATTCGGCCGGTCTGATCATGCGAGAACGATGACGGCGAGCGCCACGCCGACGACGGCCGCCGCGACGGTGGCCAGCAGGTTCACGCCCTGATTATCGACGATACGTCCCTCGATAGTGGCGCCGAGGACGCTGTCGACGGTCATCCCCGCGACGCCGGCCCCGAGGACGACGGCCGTACCGACGGCGTCGACGGAGGTAAACAGCGCGCCGGCGATGCCCGCGATGATCCCGGCCCCGACGAGTCCGGCGACCTCGCCCTGCCAGGTGACGGCGCCGTCGGTTCCGGGGTCGACCCGCTCGAACGTGGTGATGAGTCGCGGGTCGTCGTAGAGCCCGCCGATCTCCGAGGAGAGGGTGTCACTCATCGCCGCAGCCAGCGATCCGGCGAAGGCGAACAGGAACAGGAGCGAATCGAGGTCGGCGACCTCCTGACTGGCCGCCCAGCCGATGACCGCGACCAGCGCGACCAGCGAGTTCGCCAGGACGTTGCCGCTGCCCCGGGCGCCCTCGTTCTCCTCGGCGATGCCGCGGCGTTCCTTCTCCTCGTACCGGAACTTCGAGGCCAGTCCCCCGAGGCCGAAGAAGGTGATGAGCATGGCGAACCAGCGGAAGTCGCCCAGCACCATCGTCAGCAGGCCGAGGAAGACGCCGGTGAGCATCCCCGGGAGCGACGCGGTGTCGAGCGCGTAGGCGACGTAGCCCAGCGCAACCGTCACGGCGAGCGCGACGGCGATGCGGGTCGTCGTCACGTCTTCGAGGGGTAAATCGGAGAGAAGCCACAGCAGGAGACCGATCGAGACCATGACGAGCGGATCGTCGCGTTCGAAGAGGACCGATCGGAGAAGCGCCCCCAGCAGCGCACCGCTGGCGGCGAGGAACGCAACGACGGCGACGAACTCGCCGGACAGGTCGATCCCGACGAGCCGTGCGGCGACGGCCTGGCCGACGACGGCGCCGGCGAACCCGCCGACGACGAAGCCGGCGGTCGAGAGGATGCGCTCTCCGGTGAACGCATCGGTCGCGTTGCCCGCGACGTTGCCGACGCCGAGGACGAAGACGCTCCCGACGAACACCCACGTAGGCATCCCGAACTGGCCTGCCAGCAGCGCGAGGCCGGCGGCCGCCAGCGAGAACCCGGCGAGGCCGTACAGCGTCCCGTCCTGTCGGTCGCCGGGACGGGCGAACAGGTCGAACAGGGCGCGGTCGTCGTCGACTGTCAGCGCGAATCCGGCGACGAGCGCGAACGGTGCCGCCATCACAGCCGTCGCGACGAGCGACGGGGCGACTCCGAGCGGCGCGGCGAGGTCGGCGACCGAGTCGGATCCGGCGCCGACGACGACCGGCGCCAGGAGGGCCAGGCTGCCGACGAGTGCGAAGGCCACGGCCCGCCGGACAGTCGATGTCACGTCCCGCCGTTCCGCGGAGAGGCACTTACCCTTTCCGGACTTCCCCACGTCAGCGCCCGCCAGCGGCGCCGCCTGTCGGCGTTTCTCCATTTTTGCCGATGGGGGCAACCGGGTCCGCGAGTCGCCACCGAGCGGTGCGTTTTAGGGGTTTCCCCGCCCAACTCACACCAGTGCCCATCTACGACCGGTATCTCGCCGCCCGCCTCCAGGCCAGCGACGCCGACCTGCCCGAGACGGTCGCGCTGGTCATCACCGAGCGGGACCTGCTGGAATCCGGTGCCTACGACACGTTGGAGCAGTTCCTCGACCTCGCGTTCCAGTTCGGTACCGAGAAGGTGGTCGTTTACGTTAGCGTCCTCGACGAGGGGGCCGTCCCGACGCTCCGCCGGGAACTCGAACGCGTCCGGGCGCCCGGCGAGGTGGCCGTCCGCGGCCCTGACGACGACGAGCAAGTCGACGCGCCGGTCCAGATTTCCATCGGCCTCGGCGGCAAACACGAGTTCGCCACGGCGGTCAAGGGCCTCGCCGAAGAGGCCAAAGCCGGCGACCTCGACCCGGCGGACATCGACGAGGACGACGTCGACCGCCGACTCGTCTTTCCGACGGCGCCCGACCTGGTCATCAAGACCGGCGCCGAACGGCTCTCCGATTTCATGATCTGGCAGTCAGTCTACTCGGAACTGTACTTCACCGACGTGAACTGGCGGAACTTCCGCGAACGGGACTACTTGCGCGCGTTGCGGGATTACCAGGACAGACAGCGCAGGTTTGGGCGCTAGAATTAAGTGTGGGCTTTGTGGGTGGTTAATGATGGAAATGCCGGATAGCCCTACTCAGAACAATCATACTCTTGAAAAACTAAGAGATAGGACTGTTGAAAATTTGAAATTACATTTTGTTGTAATGACGGCATATGCTTCAATTCTTGCGTTCACATCAAATACGGTCCAAAGTACAGACATTGTGACTCTGATGGTTTCGAACACCTACTCCTTTTTTGGAGTTTTAATATGGGCATTGGGGGTCTTCGCCAATATAACAACATTCGTTCGAATAAAACCAGATAGCATTGTAGCAGAGGACGTATTCTGGGAGAACAAGCAGATGGGAGGAATGATCAACAACCCGCATCTTGCTAACCAATTGGTGTCTATCTGTTACGCGCTACTAGGTTTCTCGATTTTCCTATTAGGAATCGGAGTTCTATATGGAGGTTATCAGGTCCAATTTGACGAACAAACGTCAAACGCAGTGATCGTGTTGATAACTTTGACTATGATCACAGGCCTCGCAATCATTTTGTTGTATGCTCCAGCAATTGAGGCAGTCTTTGGAGGTTTAGGACTAGCGAGCAAAGGGATCGATAATGTCGTTAAAACATTGTTTTCTGTGGACGATGATGAAATCCATGAACACATAGATTGGATGACCAGAGATCACGTAAATGTACTACAGGAAATTGCAAATTCGGATCCTCCACTTCACATTGCTATGATATCCTCTGATCTAAACGTAGAAGAGATTGAAGATATCCTTGATGATCTTGAGCAGAATGAGTTCATATATCAGAGTGAA
>Ga0075106_1000863_pt1 | contig 14534 bp, 10 predicted proteins | sample AntDeeMetag02WF4_FD_69796 | JGI IMG/M metagenome (GOLD analysis project Ga0075106, IMG submission 69796) | Saline lake microbial communities from Deep Lake, Antarctica - Antarctic Deep Lake Metagenome 02WF4 | ecosystem: Environmental > Aquatic > Non-marine Saline and Alkaline > Saline | place... | reverse complement strand
TGATGTCTGAAGGGACTCAACTGCCTGAATTTTTGAAATTGACTTGCTCAAAATTATTTGTTTTACGCCTAAAACAATAAGAATTATACCCATATTTTTTCTAAAACCCAAAGTATGAGCTTTATTTCTTTGCGAATTTTACGATAAACTTAGTTACCTTAACGGGAATATTTATTAAACCACTGATAAAAAGCAATCTATAATTGCATAAGTTTTTTGCTCGGGTCAGGATGACATTTCTGAAAACCAATCGATATATTTATAAAAATCCAAATTTTAAGCACAAACATCCAAAACAACTTACCTTAGTCAAATAGTTTTTAAACAAAAAGTTCAAACCGCGATGCTAAAAATTTTAAATAAAGAGCAGTGTTACGAGGCCGATCAACAGACCATCAAAAACCAAAATATCAAGAGCTGCGAATTGATGGAAAGGGCAGGGCAGAAGGCCGCCGAAAAATTGATTGCACTTTTTCATAACACCGATAAACAATTTTCAATTTTCTGCGGAATCGGCAATAACGGTGGCGACGGACTCGTGATCGCCCGCGTTCTTGCGAATAAAGATTTTTCCGTGCGCGTTTTTATCACTGATTTAAGCAAAAACAGATCTGATGATTTTGAACTGAATTATGAGCGCTTGCAGAATGAAAAATGCACCAAAACCCAAAACCTTCAGCTCAGTGAAATTCAAAGTGAGGCTGAATTTCCTGATTTTAAAGCAAACGACGTCATTGTGGATGCCGTTTTCGGGATCGGGTTAAACCGTCCGGCAGAGGGCTGGCTGAAAAAATTGTTCAATTATCTCAATGCACAAAACGGTCCAAAAGTCGCCATCGATATTCCTTCTGGACTTTATCTAAATGCGGTTCCAGAAAAAGACGACGCCGTGATTTCGGCCGATTATACCTTTACTGTTCAAATTCCAAAACTGGTGTTTTTCCTTCCTGAAACCGGTAGCTTTGTCGGGCAATTTTCCATCATTGATATAGCAATGGACGCTGATTATTTAAAGTCCGTTCATCCTCAAGCTGAACTTGTGGAATTCCCCGATGTTCAACACCTCTACAAACCCCGAAAAGCATTTTCACATAAAGGGACTTATGGCCACGCCTTGATCGCGGGAGGAAGTTATGGGAAAATGGGAAGTGTTTCCCTCGCCGCAAAAGCCGCACTGCACAGCGGTGCGGGAAAAGTAACGGCATTAATACCCACTTGCGGCTACGAAATTTTGCAAATCACAGTTCCTGAGATAATGACTTTAACTTCAGGCAAAAACGAGCTCGACGCCATTGAGCTGGATTTAAAATTGCAATCCCTGGGTTTTGGAATTGGCGCCGGCACCGGAAAAAACGCTACAGAAACACTGGGAAATTTACTCAATCAAGTGGATTTCCCCATTGTTGTCGATGCCGATGGATTGAATATTCTTTCACAAAACAAAAATTTACTCAAAAAATTACCCGAAAATTCCATTTTAACTCCTCACCCCGGCGAACTCAAACGCTTGATTGGCGATTGGAAAGATGATTTTGAGAAACTGAAAAAAGTCCGTGAATTTGCTGATGAGTATAAGGTGATTTTAATAGTGAAGGGCTTTCGGACCTTGATTTTCTTACGCGACAGCTTAAAAATAAATTCCACCGGAAACCCCGGAATGGCAACAGCGGGAAGCGGCGATGTCCTCACCGGAATTATCACAGGTTTGCTGGCCCAAAGCTATTCTTCAGAAGAAGCCGCCATTCTCGGGGTTTTCCTTCACGGCCGTGCGGGCGATCTAACCGCAGAAGAAAAGGGCGAAGAAGCTTTGATTGCCGGCGACTTGATTGACAATATAGGAAAGGCTTTTCAAGAATTTTCGCGACATTAAACCACTGATTTTATTTGATGAGGCACTTTGTAAATATCATTTTAAAGACCTTTCACACATTAATTTACTTTTTAGTATTAAAGTAGATCATATTATTAAAAGTCAATCCTAAGATTTAATGTCATACTGAGCCTGCCTTTGCCGGTGGGCACTGAGCATAGCCGAAGTGCAGGCAGGCCTGTCGAAGCGCACTTTAATCATTTGAAATACGATAGAGCGTGTCCTATTAATATAAGCCAATCCTAAGTTTAAATGTCACGCTGAGCTTGTCGAAGCGCTATTTCAGAGCCTCATAAAATGCAAAATCTTATTCCCAATTATATTTGGATAAGCCCCCAAATATTGTCAAATTTACACTCAATTTAATCAGGTCTTTAAAATGAGCAAAACACATCCCATCAGCACCGAAACGCTTGAACTCTCAACAGTTCACGAAATTATTTCTCAAAATAAAAGTTTATCCCTCAGCAAAGATGCCGAAAAACGCATCGACAAAGCGCGTAATTATTTAGATGAAAAAGTGAGCAATTCCCCAGAGCCTTTTTATGGCATCAACACGGGGTTTGGTTCGCTTTGTGATGTGAAAATTTCTGATGAAAAGTTAGTCGAACTTCAGCATAACCTGGTTATTTCACACGCCTGCGGAACCGGCGACCGCGTCTGCTCAGAAATTGTGAAGTTGATGCTTTTTTTAAAAATTCAATCTTTGAGTTATGGCCATTCCGGGATTGCCAGAACCACCGTCAACCGGTTGATTGACTTTTATAATGAGGGCGTTTACCCAATAATTTATGAGCAAGGTTCCCTGGGCGCTTCGGGGGATTTGGCGCCGCTTGCCCACCTGGCCTTGCCTCTTTTTGGGGAAGGCGATGTGGAATTTGAAGGGAAAATTTATCCCGCTGCAGAAATTTTAAAAAAATTTGACTGGAAGCCTTTAAAGCTAATGTCTAAAGAAGGTTTAGCTTTATTGAACGGCACTCAGTTTATGAGTGCGCACGCCGTTCACGTTTTGATTGAAAGCCACAAACTCTCTTATCTCGCTGACGCCATCAGCGCGATATCCATCGATGCTTACGACGGAAGTTTAGCGCCTTTCAATGACTTGGTGCACAAAGTTAGGCCGCACGCCGGGCAACGGGAAACCGCAGAAAACATCCGTGAATTTTTAGAAGGAAGTGAAATTATTGAACGGAAAAAGAAAAATGTGCAGGATCCTTATTCCTTTCGTTGTATTCCGCAGGTTCACGGGGCTTCAAAAGACAGCATCCGGTTTGTCCATCAAACTGTGAAAACTGAAATCAATGGCGTGACGGACAATCCCAATATTTTTGTGGAAGAAGACCGCATTATTTCCGGGGGAAATTTTCACGGCCAGCCGCTGGCTTTGGGAATGGATTACCTCGCCATCGCTCTTTCTGAACTCGCCAATATTTCTGAACGCCGCATTTTCCAACTCGTTTCCGGTTTGCGCGGCCTGCCAATGTTCCTTATCAATGACCCCGGTTTGAACAACGGTTTGATGATTCCGCAATATACCGCCGCCAGTATTGTGAGCCAGAATAAGCAGTTGAGTACGCCGGCTAGCGTGGATTCTGTGGTTTCCTCAAACGGCCAGGAAGATCACGTGAGTATGGGCGCAAATTCAGCCACAAAACTGTTGAAAGTGCAGAGAAATTTAAAATCGGTTTTGGCGATTGAATTGATCAATGCGTCGCAAGCCCTTTATTTCCGAGAGCCTTTAAAATCATCAGATTTTATCGAGCAGCTCGTTTCTGCTTTCCGCGAGGAAGTCCCGATCATCAAACAGGATAAAATCCTCGCCCCGGAAATCGAGAAGGCAAAGCGATTCATCGATCAATTTTCCATCGATGATGAATTGTTGTTTGAGTAAAAGTTATTAGTTTAAAGCTATGATATATTGACTTCAAATTTTTTTAGCGATGCTTTTGTGTAAAGCTTGGGATTTTAGTTTTTTATAGAAATTTCTGTACCTTGTTTAAATTTTAAAGAAAGATAAATCAATTTAAAAACCATATAAAAAGCCAAACGACAAACAAATGGTCATACTGAGCTTGTCGAAGTATATTCTCGTTTACCAAAATTCCCTTGATTATTTCAAAGTTCTACCATTGGTTCAAATAACCGTCAATTTTTTAAACTTCCTTTTTCTCGGAGTTACAAGATATTAATCTGTTTGTATTTCAAAAACCCTTTATGAAACCCCGTCAATATTAGCGCTTCGACGGGCCTGCCTGCCGGCAAAGGCAGGCTCCGCGTGACATATTGGGTTTCAATTGGCATAATTTAGGTTTAAGCTTAATTTCAACAAGAAGAACTTTCTTTTTTTTACCCCTGAATATAAGTCATCCCCACAAAAACCGCATAACCGATGAAGAGTAAAGCGCCTTTATAACGCCCGATTTTATGCCGTTTGGGAAGGATAACGAGCGGAAATAAAATCAGGGCAAAGCTGAGCATCCAGAAAATATCGTTGCTGAGGATGGTCTGGGAAATCCCGGTGATGGGTTGGATAATTGCTGTTAGGCCTAAAACCGAACCTATATTGAAAATATTAGAACCGATTAAATTCCCTATGCTGAGTGCTTCTTCCTTTTTCAGGGCGGCAATTAAAGAGGCTGCCAGTTCTGGAACACTGGTGCCAAAGGCAATCATCGTCACGGAAATAACGCGCTCACTCACGCCCAGGTTTTGGGCGATATCCACGGCGCCGTCCACGAGCCATTCCGAACCAAAATAAAGTCCGGCGCCACCAATGATGAGCCATAGAATGATTTTAAACGTTGACGTTTTTTGCAGCTTTTCATCGACTTCTTCCACCACCACCTCATCTTTTTTCCTGGCCCGCCGGAGTAAAACAAAAAGATAAATAATGAGTGAGGCAAAAAAGGCAATCCCTTCGCCGAGGCTTAATTGACCGTCATAGAGAAAAAGCCAAAGTGCGAAGGAAAGCAGGATCATCACCGGCCAGTTGAGTTTAAAAAAATCACGGTCAACCTTTATCGGCATAATCATCGCGGTGATGCCCAATACCAAACCGAGATTGGCAATATTTGAGCCAACGACATTGCCCACGCTGATATCTGAAAAACCGTCCAACGCAGCCTGCAAACTCACCAGCAGCTCGGGAAGGGACGTGGCAAAAGAAACCACGGTCAACCCGATCACCATTTTTGAAATATTCAACCGAAAGGAAATTGCGATGGAAGAACGCACTAAAAATTCGCCGCCAATAACTAACGCAATGAAACCCAGAATGATAAAAAGCACTGCCATCGTTAAAATTTAGGGTCGAATATAAGTGAAATATTTTGACAGCACATTGAATTTTTAAAGTTCATTTTTCTTATAAAAGGCATAAAAGCAGGACTTAAGCCTTTGGAATAGAAATTTATTCGTATTTTTACCACTTAAGAAATGAAATTACCGAATGTGATTTTAATGTCGCATAGATGCTTCTTAAAATTTACTCGGCATAATGACTTATAGAAATTCTATTTCGGCATTATAAAACTTAATTGGCATTATATGAAAGGACCACTATTTTATTCTAAAATCCTTCTCTTTGGGGAATATGGGATTATTAAAGATTCCAAAGGACTTTCGATTCCCTACAATTTTTACAAAGGTGCCTTGAAATCCGGTGAAAATTTATCGGAAGATCAGCAAAAGTCCAATTCTAAATTGGCTGAGTTCGCTGATTATTTAGATCAGATCGATCACGATCAGGACCATTCAGTGAAATTTAATTTAAAGACCTTTCAAAAGGATATTAAAAATGGGATGTATTTTGATTCCAGTATCCCGCAAGGTTATGGTGTTGGTTCCAGTGGTGCTTTAGTGGCCGCAGTTTATGATGAATATGCCTTTGATAAAATAACGGTTTTGGAAAATCTGAACCGTGAAAAGCTCGTCAGCTTAAAAACCATTTTTGGAAAGATGGAGTCTTTTTTTCACGGCCAATCTTCAGGCTTGGACCCCTTAAACAGTTATTTAAGTTTACCGATCCTCATCAATTCTCAGGAAGATATCGAAGCAGCGGGAATTCCTGCGCAAACGGGCGGTGGAAATGGTGCAGTATTTTTACTGGACAGCGGAAGCGTTGGTGAAACAGAGCCTCTCGTGAATTTGTTTATGGAAAATATGAAGCAAACGGGTTTTCGGAAAATGCTCAAAGATAAATTTGTAAAACATACAGACGCCTGCGTTGATGATTTCTTGCAAGGCGATGTTAACTCACTTTTTGGCAACATCAAAAAGCTGTCCCACGTAGTTTTGGATAATTTCAAACCGATGATCCCTAAAAAATTCCACGAACTGTGGAAAAAAGGTATCGAGACCAACGATTATTACCTGAAACTTTGCGGCTCGGGCGGCGGCGGATATATTCTCGGTTTCACCCAAGATATTGAAAAAGCTAAAAAATCACTTGCCGGTCACGAGTTGGAAGTGGTTTATAATTTTTAAGTAACCTTAATCCTTTTCGGAATTGCTTTCCCGTAAAAATAAACTCTTTCTCTGGAAGTTGGCCAGTCTTATTTCGGTGGTGAGGGGCTATAATATTTTGATTATTGTCACCGCGCAATATTTAGCTTCCGTTTATATTTTAGCCCCTGGAAGACTCCTTTCTGAGGTGCTTTTTGATCCCCAACTTTTTTTGCTTGTTTTTGCCTCGGCCTTGGCAATTGCCTCTGGATATTTGATCAATAATTTTTATGATGCCGATAAAGATTTGATCAACCGCCCACGAAAAACTTTACTGGACAATTACATCAGTCAAAATACAAAATTGGCCGTTTATTTTATACTCAATTTCCTTTCGGTAATTCTGGCGAGTGCCGTTTCCTTCCGCGCGGTGTTGTTTTTTTCGGTTTATATATTTTTCCTTTGGCTGTATTCACACAAACTGAAAAAATTTCCTTTTATCGGCAATATCACGGCTTCGGTGCTCGCAGTCATTCCATTTTTTGCCGTGTTTATTTATTATCAGAACCTCAATCCCGTTATTTTTATTCACGCCACTTTTTTATTCCTTATTATTTCCATTCGGGAATTGGTAAAGGATTTGGAGAATTTTCGCGGCGATTTTGCCCAAGGCTACCAAACGATTCCCGTGGTTTTTGGGAATGCATTTACCAAAAAAATAATCACGGCCATTACACTTTTTGCAGCAGTGCCAACGTTAACGCTTATTCTCGGGGATTTCCCGATCGGTTATATGCTGTATTATTTCATATTTGCCTTTCTCGTGCTGCTCATCTTTCTCTATTTTCTTTGGAAATCACAGGCAAAAATCCAGTACGTTTTATTACATAACTTGCTAAAATTCATTATTGTGGTTGGCGCTTTCAGTATTATCTTGATTGATGTGAATGTAGTTCTGGAAAGAATTTAAGATTAACATTTCTTTTTTTACTGAAAACTTCAAACATGTCCAGAGAGTGAATGAAGTGGTACTTATTGTAGTTCCGTTTCTGCTCAAAACCCTGAACAAGTGAAGCGGCGTTCATCTCAACAACTGAAAATGGGCACGTGGGAATTCGTTGGAGTATTTTGGGCTTTTTTATTTTGATTGAATTCACTTTTGGTGTTTTGAGAAATCGGATCAACTGGCTTTGATCCTTTTTATACTCCTTCCTATTTCAAGGGGAAGGTGAACTAACCGGCAGGTTGGTTCGGAAGGGGTAATGATGTAAAACCTGTAGTTATAATGAAAAGAGACTATTAAAGGTTTGTGAACAAGCCCCCAATTAGTCAGACATTATTATATTTTAAAAATCCATAATAATTATGGGAACAAAAAAGGAAAAGTTCAAGGTTTGAAAGGAGGCTTCTTAAAACAAACTTTTAGAATATTTTCGACCAGTTTCATAGGCCTTTCAGCAGTTCATTAATTTCCAGTATATTGCAACAGAACCATTGAAGTTGAAATCTGCGGACAAGATCTTTTTTACTTAAAATAGGTTTTGGACGCCAAATAAAATTTTATAATTCCTAATTTATGAAAGCATCAGACGTATTTGTAAAAGCACTCGAAAATGAAGGTGTTGAATATATTTTTGGATTACCGGGAGAAGAGAATTTGGATTTTCTGGAATCCCTTCACAAGTCAAAAAAAATAAAATTCATAGTAACGCGACACGAACAGGGAGCTGGTTTTATGGCAGCTACTTATGGAAGGCTCACCGGAAAAGCAGGAGTATGCCTGGCAACTTTAGGCCCTGGTGCCACAAATCTGGTTACACCTGCTGCCTATGGACAATTGGGGGCGATGCCACTGGTTTTGATTACCGGTCAAAAACCTATAAAAACGAGTAAGCAGGGTAAATTTCAAATCATTGATGTCGTGGAAATGATGCGGCCCATTACTAAATATAGCCGGCAAATATCGCATTCAACAAATACACCGTCAATTGTCAGGGAAGCTTTTAGATTGGCTCAGGAAGAACGGCCAGGAACAGTACACATGGAGCTACCGGAAGATATTGCAGCTGAGGAAGTCAAGGCACCCCACTTTTTTGATGTCGTGGACTATAAAATCCCTTATGCCGGGAATAAAACAATAGACAATGCCGCAAAATTAATAAAGAACGCCAAAAAACCTTTGCTACTGATAGGTGCAGGCGCCAATCGCAAACGGGCCAGCGTCGCGCTTACAAAATTTGTGGATGAGCTGGGAATTCCATTTTTCAATACCCAAATGGGAAAAGGAATTATTGATGAACGCCATCCTTTATACCTGGGTACCGCTGCACTTTCAGATTTTGATTTTCTACACGAGGCGATCAGCAATTCAGACTTGATTATCAACGTGGGACACGATACCATTGAAAAACCGCCATTCTTTATGCATCCCGAGGATAAAAGAAAGGTAATTCACCTCAATTTCTTTCCTGCGGAAATAGATGAAGTTTATTTTCCTCAACTCAACGTGATCGGTGATATTGCGCAGAGTGTGGTTCAATTAACATCGGCTTTGGAAGAAAATGCAAAACAATGGGATATTGATTTCTTTCTCAAAATTAAAGAAAACGTTTCGACACATTTAGCAAAATATGAGTTGGACGATCGTTTCCCTATTTTGCCACAGCGAGCGGTCAAAATTATTAGGGATACCTTACCTGAAGATGGAATGATAACTCTGGATAATGGTATTTATAAAATTTGGTTTGCCAGAAATTATCCCGCTTATCTGCAAAACAGCGTGCTACTGGATAATGCCCTGGCCACGATGGGAGCCGGTCTGTCATCTGCAATAATGACCAAAGAACTCTATCCGGACAGAAAGGTGATTTCAATTAACGGTGATGGCGGATTTATGATGAATTCCCAAGAACTTGAAACCGCCATAAGAATGGATCTCGATTTGATAATCATTATTTTAAATGATAATGCTTATGGCATGATCAAATGGAAGCAGGAAGGGGATGGTTTTAGTGAATATGGGCTGGATTATAAAAACCCTGATTTCGTGAAATATGCCGAAAGTTTTGGGGCGAAAGGTTACCGGCCAAGTTCGGTTGATGATTTTAAAACTACTTTTCAAACGGCTTTAGATACCAAAGGGGTTCAAATTATCGATTTACCGGTCGATTATTCGCTAAACCATGAAATATTGAATGTGCTAATAAAGGAATATGCTAATACACGCAACCAGAAGTGATGGTGGAAATTTTTGCTTAAATAATGATAGAAGACTGCTGATATAGAGCTTAGAATTTTTCAATTGACTTGAGGCTTGCCGGCTTTACTTCAAATTTCTTATATATGAACAGCCCACGCTGGCTCCAACCCCGCTGGCGCGAGCTTGCAGCTCGTGTTCCCACTCCAATAAAATCATTAAAATTTTAATCTACAGTTTATCTGATAATACCTCAAAGCCTTATGAGCAGAAAATATAAATTTCACAATCCTAGTGCTGCATACTTTGTGTCATTTGCTGTTATAAACTGGATTGACATTTTTACAAGAGAAGCCTACTTTAATGTAATTATAGATAGTTTAGACTATTGTCGAAAACACAAGGGAATGGAACTTTTTGCGTATTGTATTATGCCTAGTCATATTCATTTATTATTTCGGGACGATAACGAAAACCCTTCTGGGTTGCTACGAGATATCAAAGGCTTCACCTCAAAAAAAAATGGTTGAAAGCATTATTGCCAATCCCAAAGAAAGCAGACGTGAATGGATGTTATGGATGTTTAAACGTGCTGGGGAAAGGAATAGTAATGTAAAAAATTACCAGTTTTGGCAACAGAACAATCAGCCAGCCTATTGAGTTATGGAGAAGGCCCGTTAAAAAACAAAAATTTAATTATATACATAACACATAACAATCCTATAAAAGCTGGATTGGTTACAGAACCTTGGGAATGGAAACATAGTAGCGCTAGAAATTATGCGGAAGTTGAGGCGGTTATTGAAATTGATGATATTGGCTTTCTTGGGTGAAATTATAGGAAAACCACGGACTGTTGAGGAACACGGGCGGGACGCCCGCGTCAGCGAGAGGGTATTCAAAGTCCTTTTATCCTAAATCAATTTGGAATTTTTGTTTTTACCATGACCGTTTTGGAATTGAGTTTTTGATTATTTGAAAATAAAATCTTAAGGATCCTCATTTCACAAAAACCTGAATATTAAATTTTAAAAAATACAATTAGAAATCCTACGCTTTTTGTCCTAAATAGGTTGAAAATTTTAACCGCACAAATTAAGCATAAAAGCATTTTAATAGTCTCAATATTGCTGTAAAAATAAACTTGTTGAGGTGTTGAATTACGATCAGTACGGTTATTTTTGCATATTAAAAATCGAATTGTATAGCTAAATTAAATGCAAGCACATACAGAAAACTTATTTCGGCATGTAGAATTCTTGACTTCCATCTATCCTTACCGGAATTATAAAAATATCGAAAGCCTTCATAAAGCAGCAGATTATATCGAAGATGGACTGAAGAAAAACGGCTTGCCCACAACGCGGCAAAAATGGGAAGCTAAGGAGAACTTTTATGAGAATATTATCGCTTCTTATCAACCGGGGAAAAGAAAACGCTTCATCATCGGCGCCCATTATGATGTGTATAAAGAGCAGCCCGGGGCAGATGACAATGCCAGTAGTATTGCCGGTTTATTAGAAATGGCTCGAATGCTGACCGAAAATGGGTTTGAATTGGATTATGGAATTGACTTTGTTGCGTTTTGTTTGGAAGAACCGCCATTTTTCAAAAAGAAAGAAATGGGAAGTTATATTCATGCGAAATCCGTGGATAATGAGGACAAGGATTATATTGGTATGATTGCGCTTGAGATGATCGGCTACTACCGTAGAGAAAAAGAGACTGCCAAGGAGATCGCCTCTAATAGTAACCGTTTAATTGTTTCGGGCATTAAGAAATATGATGGGTTTAATAAAAAGATTTCTAAACTGTTGAAAACCAAAGGAAAGATTGATTCCCGACGCTTGTCCTATGCCGATGATTACCAAAATAATGGCCCTTCAGACCACCGCAATTATTGGCAATTTGATGTTCCCGCTGTCATGGTGATTGGTACCGGCGGCCATGGGAATCCAAATTATCACAAAGCCTCAGACACTATTGAGACTTTAGATTTTGAAATCATGAGTGATGCCGTGAATAGTATTGCCCACGCATTATTTAATTTTTCCAAATAAAGAGATAGTGCACTTATAAGGATTTATATGTAAAATTTTTGGTCATAAAAAGTACAGGATTTAAGTCATAAGTGCTGTTACTTATCCAAAAAACCGGTAGAAAACGCCCCATTTCGTCTGAAGTAAATGAATTTCACTTTTATCAACTATAAAATCTCACATAAGATTGCACAAATTTTATCCAGCTACTTGGTCAAAAAATCACTAATTTTCGGTATTTCATTTTGATCCCTCGCCCTGAAGGCTGAATAAAGTATCAAAAATTCAAACAGTTTCTTTCTGTACTTTGAGTTTTCTGATTTTAAAAATTGAAGCACATATTTTTATTTAGCAACTTGAGATTTTAACGCATGATTAAACTACAGATAAAACAAACTACTTCTACAGAAAAAGCGCTAAAAACAGCGCGATTTCTTCCAAAGTATATGGGTTTTATTTTTTTCAAAAGCAAAATATTGATTACAACTGCAATACTTCGCTGGTCTAAAATTTAAAAGGTATTTCCACGGCTCAGACGGTGAAGTTCCGTTCCAAGTTTTATGCGCTTCTTAGCTTTAAACTTTATTTTAGAGAGGCCTTCTCTATATCTTCAAAAATAGTACTTTAGTGGCACGAACGAAACCAATTGAAATTATGAACATATTATTGTTAAAAAAAATTACGCTTACCCTAACATTTATTTTTTTTAGCATTGGCCAAATTTATTCCCAAATGGGGTGTACGGATCCCCTCGCCAATAATTACGACCCCACAGCCACGCAAAATGATGGAAGCTGTACTTACGACCAGGTCACCGTTTCCCCTACAAATACCTACGCGCTGGATGCTGTGCTCGCGGAAACCTCGGGACTTATTTATTTAAATGATGCATTGTGGACCCAAAATGACAGCGGAGATACAACTATTTATAAGCTCAACCCTTCCAATGGTTCGATAACGAGCAGTGTTTCACTCGATCTGCAGGTAAATAAAGATTGGGAGGAAATAGCACAGGATGAAAATTATGTTTATGTAGGCGATTTTGGCAATAATGTCGATGGCAACCGCACGGACCTAAATATCATCCGCGTGAGCAAGGCTTCTCTTCTAACGGGATCCCCACAAGTGGACATCGTAAATTTTGCTTATGAAGACCAAACCGATTTTACCCCAAAGGGCGCCAATAATACAGATTACGATTGCGAAGCTTTTATTATAACGGACAGTTCTATATTTCTTTTCACCAAAGAATGGGTGAGCAACGAAACCCGATTGTATGAACTGCCCAAAACTCCTGGCACTTATGAAGCGGAATTACTGGATTCTTATGATGTAGATGGGCTGATAACGGGTGCTGCTTATAAAGAAAACGATGAAATTATCGTGCTATCCGGTTACAATAGCATTTTGCAGCCTTTTGTTTTTTTGCTGTATGATTATACAGAAGAGGATTTGCTTGGGGGAAACAAACGGAAACTGAATGTAAACTTGCCCTTTCATCAGGTGGAAGGCATAACGACCGAAGACGGTTTAAACTATTATATTTCTAACGAAAAATTTGACGCCGTGGGAACTGTTCAGCAATTGCATACTTTAGACCTAACTCCATATATAGAAAATTATCTCAATGTCCCGTTGATTGAAGGATCTGAGCAGTTTAAAATATATCCCAATCCCACAACTTCTGTTCTGAATGTTATGGATAACCAAAGTTTGTTTCCCATAAAATATTTTATAATGGATACAGCTGCCAAAAAAATAAAAGAAGGAACGCTGACCGTCAAAAACCCAACTATCGATGTTTCGGGATTGCCCGTGGGAACCTATTTTCTGATGCTTGGGCAGAAAACGCTAAATACATTTAGGCTTATAAAGAAATAGCTGCTTTTTAGCGTGGGAATTTAAGAGCTCAATCCAAATAGTTATCGGGGTCATGACGAAAAAAAAGTTGGATTTATCTCAATTCTTTGTGACCACCGCAGAAGTAGTAGAAAAAAATAGATTATTGAGGTAATGGTTTAAATGTTATGACCGCTAAAAACCCGTCAAATAACTGATTTTTTCTTCCAAAGCCATCAAACTCAATTCCCGCCGATCCGTTCCCAGAGATCACCCAGCAATTTTTTGGCATCACTTTTATCCTTTGGGACTTCGGTGACCTTTAATTCCCCTTCTTTTTTTTCAAGAATGTAGCTAAAGGCATATTTTTCAGTATTGGGGTTCACGCTCAACAAACCAAAACGCAGGTCGTTAAAACGAAGTTGACCATTCTGTTTTGTTACTGTATATTGACCCTCAGCGATGTTTATCAAGCGCTGGACTTTATCCTCGTTTTTTAGGTTCCCTAAAGCCCCGTGATTTTTGGCATGGGAGTAAAACTGAATGGGTTTAGAATCAAAAAATGAATAATCCCCGATTAAAAATGAATCTTCGGTTTCCACATTTGCCGTCCAGAGAATAGTATTAAACGGACTGGGTTTATTTTGCAAGCTGAGATAATCGATTTGTTGGCCCTCGAGCGCATTTTGAAACTTGTGATAAGTGATCCCTTTTAAAATAAGGGTCAGGATCATATAACTACTGCTGATAATCAGCCCCAGATTGTTGAACCGCCGTCTTTTGATGCTGCCCCGCTTTCGAAGCATTGCCAGGATCTGGAATGTCAAGAAGGGGAGCGTGTATAGCGGGTCTATTACAAATATATTTTTGTATGCCAAACGGAGGTCGAAAAGGCCAGAAGAGTTGTGTGCCCCAAGTGGTGTGGGCATCCAGCAAGGGATGGGTAACAAAAGCCAAAAACCAAAACCACCACCATTGCTTTAATGTGGCGCGTTTATCCCAGAGGCTGAGCAACCAGGCTAAGAGTAGGCCAGCAACGACTGCAAAAACTATGGAATGGGTAAAGCCACGATGGATTTCCAAAGCGGAAACAGTATCGATAAAAAATCCCGCAGCCACATCAAAGTCGGGAATGCTGCCCGCTATT
>Ga0075106_1000848_pt1 | contig 14686 bp, 14 predicted proteins | sample AntDeeMetag02WF4_FD_69796 | JGI IMG/M metagenome (GOLD analysis project Ga0075106, IMG submission 69796) | Saline lake microbial communities from Deep Lake, Antarctica - Antarctic Deep Lake Metagenome 02WF4 | ecosystem: Environmental > Aquatic > Non-marine Saline and Alkaline > Saline | place... | reverse complement strand
GGAAACCCTGAAAAGCTTCAACGGCGAGGGCCAGGTTCAGGGCGACTTCGAAAAAAGTTCGCTGGAGCTCTCCCGGCAAAATGCGGCCATGCGCCTGTTATCCGGCTCAGTCACCCAAGGCGCCACACTGGCCCAGCATTCCGTGGCCGTCTCTATCATCATTATCGGCGTTTACCTGCTGATTGAAGGCGACCTAAGCCAGGGTGGACTGATTGCAGCCTACCTGCTGTCCTCCCGGGTGATGGCCCCCATCAGCCAAACCGCCGGTTTGCTGGCGCAATACCACAATGCCGCCACTGCCCTGGAAACCCTGGATACTGTGATGGACCTGCCTCAGGAGCGGCCAGAACACAAGGAATGGGTATCCCGCCCCAAACTAAGCGGCAAAATTGAATTCCGAAACGTCAGTTTCCGCTACCCCGATGACGAACGATACGCGCTGCACAATGCAACATTCAGCCTGACGCCCGGCGAAAAAGTGGTCGTGCTTGGCAAAAACGGGTCCGGTAAAACCACCCTGCAACGCCTGATGCTCGGCCTTTACCAACCGGAGTCCGGCGCCATTCTTTTCGACGACATCGACATTCGTCAGCTCGACCCCGCTTTTCTTCGACGGCAAGTCGGTTACGTGCCGCAGGATGTGCACTTAATGCACGGCTCCCTAAAGCACAATGTGCTGTTGGGCAACCCGACCGCCAGCGATGACAACCTGTTGAACGCCGCGAAACTGAGCGGGCTGGAAAACCTGGTCAGCAAACACCCGGCCGGATATGACCTGGTGATCGGCGAAAACGGCCAGGGCCTCTCCGGGGGGCAACGCCAGACAGTGGCAGTCGCCAGGGCTCTGGTGAATGATCCCCCAATCATGATTCTTGACGAGCCTACCGAGTCGCTTGACCACTCCGCGGAAGTCAGCCTGTGCAAGAACCTGAAACAGGCTGGGCAAGACCGAACCATGGTGATGATCACCCACCGATCACAAATGATTGATCTGGCCACCCGAATCATCGTGATCGATAATGGCCAGATTGTCGCGGATGGCCCGAAACAGGAAGTCATTGATGCACTGCGTAGCGGCAGAATTTCCGGGGGCAAGTCATGAGTGACCAGCAATCCCCCAAGCACCGCTCAACAGCCGAACAAAAACGGTTTGAGGCCATCCATAAAGTCTCGGACAGTGTTGGCAAACGCACACCGCTCGTTGATCGGTTTCTCAAGCGATGGGGCACCCAGCCGGATCTCTCCGACTGGAAAAGCCAGATGACCTGGGCGCAACTTCAACAAAAACCGTTACGCGCCCGAAGCTTGCTCTACGCCGGGCTGCTGGTGGTGGTCGCCTTGATTATCTGGGCCTACTTCGCTCCGCTAGAGGAAGTCACGCGGGGAGAGGGACGCATCATTCCCTCCTCACAACTGCAGGTTGTCCAGTCACTTGACGGCGGTATTGTCCAGAGCATTGAAGTACGTGAAGGCGAACGAGTGGAAAAAGGCCAGCTTCTCATGCGCCTGGAGAAGACACGCGCACTCTCCGACATTCGCGAGCACCAGGCGCGCATTCTGAACCTGAGAGCCGAAACCACCCGCTTGCGGGCCCAGATCGACATGCAGCCGCCGCAGTTTGCTGAAGATCTAAAGCTAAGCGCGCCGCAACTCATCGCCGATCAACAAGCTATTTACCAAGGCAATATATCGGAGTTACAGGACCAGCAGGCCGCGCTCCGGGAGCAGATCATACAACGCCAACAAGACCTGGAAGAGGCCCGATCTTCTACCCGGCAGGCCAGGGAAGTCACCGCCCTTGCACGTGAGGAGCTGGCCAAAAAGCGGCCCATGTTACAGACCGGTGCCGTATCAGATGCCGACATCCTGCAACTGGAAAGGGAACTGGCGCGCGCGCAGGGCAACCTGGAGCGAGCGCAAGCTTCAATCGTGCGCTCTCAGGCGGCCATCCGGGAAATCGACAGCAAGCTGGCCGAATCTCGCGCCACCTTTCAGAATCGTTGGCGCGCTGAGCTGGCCGAAGCACAAGTTCGACTGGATGCGCTCCGGGAGGAAGAAACAGGCTTGGCTGATCGTGTGGAACAAGCCGAGATCCGCTCGCCGGTTGATGGCATCGTGCAGCGTATCTTCAACAACACCGTCGGCGGCGTGGTATTGCCTGGCCGCGAGATTGTGGAGATTGTGCCAGTGGACGATCAACTCATTGTTGAAGCCAAAGTGTCACCGGTCGACATTGCGTTTCTCCGACCGGGCCTACCTGCCACCGTGAAGCTCACTGCCTACGACTTCAATATCTTTGGCGGCCTAAAGGCGGAACTGGAACACATCAGTGCTGACACCATCACCGATGAAGAGGACAACACCTTCTACCTGGTGCGCCTGCGCACACTGGAAAATGAACTCAGCGGAGAGCTGCCCATCATACCCGGCATGACAGCCCAAGTAGACATTATCACCGGCAAGAAAACGGTGCTCAGTTACCTGCTAAAACCGGTACTCAGAGCCACCAGTGAAGCCATGAGAGAGCGATAGAGAGATGGATTACATACTCACGAGCAAGGATTTCAGCGCTTCGCACTGGAAGGAAAGCTTCGATGATGTGCTGGTTTTCAAAAACGAAGATGCCTCAAACCACACATTCGAGGACACCCGCTCGGTTTGGCTTTGCACAGCGATCCGTGAATGGCCAAAGCTCCTGGAATCGTTGTCAGCTAGTAGCAAAAAAGTGGCCGTACTGGCAATGTCTCCCACGCCTGACGAGGCCAAACTTGCTTTAAGCCTTGGCGCTAACGCCTATATGAGCGCAACGGCCTCGCCAGACCTCATACACAAGGCAAAAACCACCATTGCTGCGGGCGGTTACTGGATTCCCAATGAACTACTCCTGAAGATGCTGGGACAATTCAACTCGGTTCTGAGCGTTAAAGCGCCCACTTCCCCCGACCCGCGCCTGGATTGTCTAACCCCACGAGAGCTGGAGGTGTGCCAGGAAGTCGCCAAAGGCAACTCTAACAAAGTCATCGCCAGGCACATGCACATTACAGAGAGGACCGTGAAAGAGCACTTGTCACGCAGCTTTGCCAAACTGGGCTTAAAAGACCGCATGCAGGTGATGCTTCTGATCAACGGGAAGCTGGCCAGCGCCACCCACGAACCCCAGAGCGGAAGCCCGTAATATGTTTGTTCAGAGAAACCAGGACGGCGTTATTGTCGCTATCAGTCGCATTGAACAGCCCGACTGTACCGAAAAACTGGACGAAAACAGCTCGGAACTGACCGATTTTCTAGCGGCCGCCGACAGCTCATCGGACCGCCTGAAACAGAGCGATGCCGATCTCATCCGCGTTATTGAAGACCTCATAGACCTCCTCACCGAAAAAGGAGTGTTTCAATACACCGAACTACCGCCAAAGGTTCAGGAAAAGCTCAACACTCGCCGCAAACTTCGCCAGGCAGCCAACGATCTCGACTTGCTTGAAGAGGATTCTGGCAACCTTCCCTGGCCATGATACAACGCGGCACCACATTGCCGGGGCGCCGCCCGTGCCTCAGCCCCGGGCATCCGCAAGCGCCGCCCAACTGGTGTAGCCAAGCTCCATAATCCGGGCGACTTCGGTCTCCGGTATTTCCGCCGGGTCACCCAGCTCCAGGGTGTCATAATGAAAGGCGTACAGGCGGGAGGCAAACTCGGCAATGGGCAGGGACGCCTCTCCACGGAATTCGCCGTGGCCCTGAGTGGAGCAGGTAATGCCCTGCCCCCAATCCTGACCACTGTCATTGTTGGGATTGAAGAAGTACACCCGCATCTCGTCGTGAGGGCTGAGCCCGACCCTCAGAATATTGATGGCATGGCGGCCGACATAACGCGCAGCGCTGTCGGTAACGGCAATACCCGCCGGTTGAGCATGGATCAGCGGCATATGGCCGTTATAGAACGGATGATAACTGGCGTAGAACAGCCGGATGAAACCCTCGTAGTCCTGCACCTCACCGGTATGAATATCGGCTACCACACGGAATCCCTGATTGACCCACCAACCATAGAACTCCGGGTTGATCCAGCGGTGGGCATCGTCGTCCCGGTCTTCACAACGGCGCCACATTTCGCCATACAGTCGATCCAGATGGGGTATAAGAATCAACGATACCGGATCTACATCCATCGGGGGCTCCTCGACCAACCCCGGCTCCAGGTCTCTGGAAGAAACATTCTGCCCTTCAAAGCGACTCAGCACCTCGTTGTCGCGCGCGGCCCAGGCCAGCACCTGAAGCAGGTAATCCGCCTCTCCGGCCGCCCACATCGACAACCCGATTGCAGACTGGCACGTAGGATTGTTGCCCTGCCCCACTCCCAGAGGCTGTCCCAACAGATTGAGAACACCAGCCAGCAGGAACACCCGGGGTGGCAGTTCATCGCCAAAGGCCTCCTGAAGAATTTCGGCAGTCTCCACTGACAGGGGAAGTTTTATCTGTCGCCACAGGGCCTGTGCCACGGAAGGGGTAAACAGTGACCCTCGCTCCAGCATCATGGTCAGGCCATAAACGGCCTGGCAGGTTTCCGGATAGATACCCTCGTCAATCAGGGCATGGACCAGCTCGGTGTAGCAGTAAAGATCGTCGAGCCCGGTCATGGTCAGCCCCAGTGAGACTGGTATCAGATCGTCCTGATGACTGTTGCGCAAAAACCTCAGCATAACCGCGTGGTAAGGCGATGCCAGACCGGTGTCGTGCATGCTGCGGGCAAAATATGACGCTTCGGAAGAGAGGGTTACACCGTCCATCTCCGTTAGCCGCTGTTCATAGACCTGAAGGCCCGGGTCTTCGATACTACCCGGAGTGGGGGAAAACAAGGCATTTACCAGACGGCTGGCCGCGGCTGTGCCGGTGGTTTTTATCTTGGGGTCGTAAAGACACTTGGCGATCTGCTCAATCATCTCGCAAATGCTGTCAACCTGCACCGGCCCCTGGTCCAGCAAACGCCAGACTTCCTCCACAAGACTGTCCAGCAGGTTTTCATAACCGAGATGGGAAATCAGATACTTGTAGAGCCCCTGGACAATACTCCCGAGCTGCTTCGGGCGCTCCCGGTCAGCTTCGGTAAGCTGGCCAGAAAGCAGGTCCAGATTCAACGCCATAACCTGAGTCAGGAAATGGCGCGCCTGTTCGGCAGAAATGCCGGGATGGAAGTAATTTCCCCGGGCAACCGCCAGCATCCGTAACTCGCTGATGGCCTCTACAACGGTCGTAACAGGGCCGGCTTCGCGCAGGGAGTGTTTCGCCAGTGCCGGCTGCAGGATAGACGGCTGGGCCCAGTCACTGGTACCAAAAATGCCGGCGGATTCCAGTGACCGGACCCGCAGGTACAAGGCGTCGAACCCGCCCGGCAGGGTCATCAGTAGCCTGGCGCGCTCCAGCAACTGAAGGCTGGAGGCTTTTGGGTTGGTGCGGCGGGCACGGGCAAAATCCGCCAACGCCGCATCAAACTGCCTCAAAGCCGGTTCGAGAACCGGGCCTGTCATTTTGACTTTTCCCTGTTCGCGCGCTCTTCCTTGAACCTCGTGGTAATGTCTCTCGCGCTTGAAAGCACACCGATCACCTTATCCTCGGAATCCAGAACAATAGAAAAACCGAGCTCGACGTAAATGAACGAACCTTTCGCGTGTATGGCTTTCGTCGGCATAGACTTCCCGACATACTTGGTTCCCTTCCGTTGCATCGCCTCGTCATACCCACGCCAGTGGGGCTTGCGCAACTTTTCCGGAATGATGATATCCAGGCTCTCGCCAATGGCCTGCTCTTTGGTAAAACCAAACACACGCTCTGCCGCCTCATTCCAAACCAGAATTTTGCCCTCGGTATCGGCAAAGATCATCGCATCGGGGTTCTGCTCTATGAGGCAGCCCATGACCTGGTCGCTCACCTTCATAACCTCACCTCTCGTTATTGTGCATTATAAATGCACCTTACAGCTGAGCGTCATAGACTGCCACCCGTACGCAGTTGCACTGGTCGGATTTCGCCCGGTACAGGGCGGTGTCTGCCGCCTTGAACAGTTCGCCGGCCTGGTTCGCCCGAACATCCTCCACCCGGGCCTGCTCCCCATCGTTCGGGTGCACCATCTCCCAGAAGCGGTTAACGTCCTCCAGGAAGTATTCCGGCGGCTCACCGAGGATCTCCTTCGATGACGGGCTCAGGTAGAGCAACTCAGCACTGCCATCCGGAAAGAGCACGTACTCGTAAAGCACTGCCGGCAGGATGCCCAGAAAGTCACTCAGTTCATGTTTCAATGCCATGAAGCCCGATCCCCTAGGTGCGTGGTACCGAAAGCCCGGCTTTTGACAGTAGCGCTACCGGAAATAGGCGACAAACGCCACCTAACTTCGCGAGGGCTGGCAGGCGTTAGTGGTCCATCTTGGAATGATCCATGGTCATTCCCCCATCCATCGGCTGCACCCGCAGCTCCACGTCCATGGGCCCGGCGCCCTTAAACTCCAGTGTTACCGGTACCGGCTCACCTTCTATGATGGGGCTTTTCAACTGTTCCAGCATCAGGTGGTAGCTCATGGGCTTGAATTTTACCGTTTCGCCAGCCGGGATCGCCAGGCCACCTTTCACGGCCTGCATGCGCATCACGTCATCCCGCATCTGGGTTTCGTGGATGGAGACGTGGCCGGCTTTGGGAGTTTCGGCGCCTACCAGGCGGATTTCGTCATCGGTGTGGTTGGTGATTTCCATGTAGCCCACACCCATGGGCGTGCCTGGAGGTGTGGGGCGGGTCCAGGGGTCGGCGATGCCAACCGGGCCTTGTTCGCCGCCGTGATCGGCCGCAAAGGTGGTGGGGGCGAGGGCCGCGCAGGTCAGCGCGAAAGCGCAAGCCAGGGAATTCAGTCGTTTCATGTTCAATCACCAGGTGCTTGTTTTTCGGTATTTTCCTGCCGGAATCATCGGCGCAAACACTCTCTCCCTGCAAGCGGCAAATTGTCGCAGAAACGCGGGCGCGGCCTTACCAGTCACGGTTCGAGTCTCCCTGGCGCAGTAGCCAGTAGGTGATACCCAGCGCCAGGGTGGTGGCCGCAATGCCCAGCAGGTACATGGGGGTAAGGGTTTCAAAGTCCAGTACGATCACCTTCCGGGCAATGGCCATTAAGGCGGTAGCCACCACTAACTGAACCGGGAATACGTTAGTGCCCAGATACAGGCGGATGTTGATGAAAATTTCCACCGCAATCAACACCGCCATAAAGGCGCCGAAGGTGAAGAAAATGTCGCTGATATCCAGCAGCAGAAACGGCGGCGTCACCAGCCGGTCGTAGATGATGTAAATGACATCACCCACGCCCCAAAGAATCACCGCCACCATCAAGACTGCCAGTACGCGGATGGCAAAGCGGATAATACGGTGCAGGCCCCGGAAGAACGGATCCGGGAAATCTATGGGCAACTCCTGATGAAGCTCATGCCGCCTCTCATGCTCTGGAACTGCGACGTCTTCTTTCTCGTTACCAGAACCCACCATAAGCCGTCTCCATCCTGGCCTTCCTGCATTCGACCGCAATCAGGCCTTTTTAACAAACTCCGACTTCAACTTCATAGCACCGACACCATCAATCTTGCAATCGATATCGTGGTCACCGTCCACCAGGCGAATACTCTTCACCTTGGTACCCACCTTCACCACCAGGCTGGACCCCTTCACTTTCAGATCCTTGATCACGGTTACCGCATCACCATCCTGGAGCTCATTGCCATTGGCATCACGAACAACCGGGCCTGCCTCGGCTTCCGCCTGCTCCGCTTCGGTCCATTCATGGCCACATTCCGGGCACACAAGCTGAACGCCATCTTCATAAGCAAACTCGGAATTACACTGCGGGCAAGGAGGTAATTGAGACATTATCATTTCCTGTTAATTGAATGAGAACTGAATTATACCATTATCAATTCCAGTGGTGGCGGATGCCAGCCAGCGGTGAGAGACAGCCGCGGCAGGCATCGGCTAGAATCCGAGACCAGAATCCTGTTTAGAAGGAAAACCAAATGCCTATCTGGGTCGACGCCGACGCCTGCCCCGTGCCAATCAAGGAAATCCTCTGCCGCGCCGCTACCCGCTGGCAGGTTGAAACCACCTTCATAGCCAACCACGCCATCAACCTGCCGCCGAGCCCTTACATCAGCCGTCGTCAGGTACCCCAGGGCTTCGACGTTGCCGACAACGACATTATGGAACAAATGACCAAAGGCGACCTGGTGATCACCCAGGACATCCCCCTGGCCGCCGAGGCCATTGAAAAAGGCGCCGATGTATTCAATCCCAGAGGCCAGGCCTTCACCAAAGAAAACATCCGCCAGCGCCTCGCGATGCGAAACTTTATGGAGGAGATGCGTAATGCCGGTCAGGTTACCGGTGGTCCGGCGCCCTTCAGCCAGACCGACCGCAAGGAATTTGCCGACAAGCTGGACCGCTGGCTACAGCGCAACGCCCGCGAGTGATAATGATTCTGTTTTAAAATCGCTTCGAATCCGCTACCCTTCCCGCCCTTGAACAGTCAAGCCCCTGCGAGAAGGAAGCGAAGATGTCGTCACACAGCCACCACACCAGCAGTTTTGCTGCCCTTGGCCGTCTGCTGCGCTACGCCCGGGGCTACCGCCGCCGGATTATTGCGGCAACCACCTGCTCAATTATCAACAAACTGTTCGACATAGCCCCCGAGATCCTGATCGGTGTCGCCATTGACGTGGTGGTCAACCAGGAACAGAGCTTTGTCGCCAGCCTGGGCTTCGAAACCGCCCGGGAACAGATCACCATTCTGGCTGTGTTGACGTTCTTCATCTGGGCCGGCGAATCCCTCTTTGAATACCTTTTCCAGGTGCTCTGGCGCAACCTGGCGCAACGGCTACAGTCCGATCTGCGTCAGGATGCCTACGAACACGCCCAGCGCCTGGACATGAGCTTTTTCGAGGCCCGCAGCTCCGGCCAGCTGGTCGCCACCATGAACGACGACGTCAACCAACTGGAACGCTTCCTGGACGGCGGTGCCAATGCCATGATCCAGGTCGGGGTAACGGTGGTTGCCGTTGGCGCGGTATTCTTCGTGCTGTCGCCACTGATTGCCCTGCTGGCCTTTACCCCCATTCCGCTGATTATCTGGGGCGCGTTCTATTTCCAGCGCAAAGCCGGGCCACTGTATGCGGATGTCCGGGAGAAGGTCGGAGACCTTTCCAGTCGACTTGCCAACAACCTCGGCGGCATTGCCACCATCAAAAGCTTTACGGCTGAACAGCGCGAAGCCGAGCGGCTCAAGGTCAGCAGTGAGGCCTACGTGGAAGCCAACCGAAAAGCGATTCGCATCAGCTCCGCGTTTATTCCGGTCATTCGCATGGCCATTCTGGCCGGCTTCCTGGCCACCTTCACCGTGGGCGGCATGATGGCCCTGAACGGCGACCTGAACGTTGGCGCTTACGGGGTGCTGGTATTTCTCACCCAGCGGTTGCTGTGGCCTCTGACCGGTCTGGCGGAAGTCATCGACCTGTTCGAACGTGCCATGGCCAGCACCCGGCGCATTCTGGATCTGCTGGTCGAGCCGGTGAACGTGCACGATCAGGCCGGAACGCCCCTGGCCCAGCCGGTGCGCGGCGAGGTCAGTTTCAACAACATCGAATTCCGCTACGGCAGCAGTGGCGCGGGGGTGCATGGCATCAGCCTGGATGTGCCGGCCGGCCACACCCTGGCGCTGGTAGGCGCCACCGGCTCGGGCAAGTCGACCCTGGTCAAGCTGTTGCTGCGTTTCTATGACCCTGCCCGGGGCGAAATCCGTGTTGATGGTCAACCCATCCGGGAAGTCACCCTGAAATCCCTAAGGAACGCCATCGGCCTGGTCAGCCAGGATGTGTACCTGTTCGAAGGCAGCATTCGCGACAACCTGGCCTACGGCAAGCCGGACGCCAGCGATGAAGAAATCATGGAAGCGGCCAGAACCGCCGAAGCCTGGTCGTTTATTGAAACCCTGCCAGAAGGGCTGGACACCCAGGTTGGTGAGCGCGGCGTGCGCTTGTCTGGCGGCCAGAGGCAACGCCTTTCTCTGGCCCGTGCCCTGTTGAAAGACCCGCCGATCCTGGTACTGGACGAAGCCACCAGCGCCGTGGATAACGAAACCGAGGCGGCCATTCAACGCTCACTCAAGCGCATCGGCCACAATCGCACGGTGATCATGATTGCCCACCGGCTGTCCACGATTGTTGATGCCGACAGCATTGCGGTAATCGAAAACGGGCAGGTTGTGGAACAGGGTAACCACGAGGATCTGTTGCTTAAAAATGGTGCCTATAAGGCCCAGTGGCGCGTGCAAACCGGGCAAACCCAATAATCTGCACGGATTACAATCATTGATAGTAATTCGTATTTAGATTATTCTTCCGACCTCAGTCAGAGGGGGTTTGCATGCCTGCATTTTTTGAAGTTGATCAACTGGCGGTGCGCATTGGCGACACCGCCATTCTGCACAACATAGAACTGAATTTTCAGGAAGGACAGGTAACTGCTCTGCTCGGCCACAATGGCTCGGGTAAATCCACACTTCTGAAGATTCTGGCGCGGCAGATTTCCCCGACCCACGGCGACATCCGGCTGCAGGCCAAGCCTCTGCGTAACACCGGCGCCAGGGCCTTTGCCCAGGTTGTCGGATACCTTCCCCAACACCCTCCGGCCACCGACGGTCTGACCGTTCGCGAACTGATTGCGCTGGGGCGCTATCCCTGGCGCGGCCCGCTAGGACGATACACCGACGAAGATGAACGCCTGATCGACCAGGCCATTGCCGACACCAATCTGGATCAGTTCCAGCATCGCCCGGTAGACACGCTTTCAGGAGGCGAACGCCAGCGTGCCTGGATTGCCATGCTGCTGGCCCAGCAGACCCAGTGCCTGTTATTGGACGAACCCATCTCTGCGCTGGATGTAAAACACCAGGTGGAAACCCTGCGCCTGGTGCACCGGCTGGCCGAAGAGCGGGAGCTTACCGTGATTGTGGTTCTGCACGATGTCGACCTGGCCGCCCGGTTCTGTGATCGCCTGGTGGCTCTGAAAGCCGGCCAGCTTGTTGCCGATGGTGCGCCAGCAGAGATCATGGACAGTGGCATTCTGGAATCCATTTACGGCGTGCCCATGGGCGTGATGGAGCGGGCACCCGGGCAGTGGGTATCTTATGTCCACTGAACACCCTTCATTCAGCCGGTTGGCCGTACTGTGGCTGACCGCTTTGTTCATCGCCGCCCCGGTCAACGCGGAAACCTGGCAGCATGAAGGGGGCACTCTCTCCCTGAACGATCCGCCCGAACGAATCATTGCCCTGAACTGGGCCGCCACCGAGGCCCTGCTGTTGCTGGGAATAGCACCTGTTGGCGTGGCTGACCGGGACGGTTACAGCACCTGGGTGCGTGAGCCCGAATTGCCGGAAGGGGTTGCGAACGTGGGCACCCGGGTTGCGCCCAGCCTGGAAGCCATTGCCGAACTGAAGCCGGATCTGATCGTTACCAGCTCGGAAATGGCTCCCGCTGCTGAACTGCTTGAACGCATTGCCCCGGTTTACGTGATCAGTATCTACAAGGAGGGCTCACGGCCCTTTGATAAGGCGTCGGAAATGCTGCTCACCCTTGGCGACATGACGGGCCGGGAAGACCAGGCCAAAGCCGTTCTGGACGACATCGACAGCACGCTTGAAGAACAGCGGGCGCGCCTGGCCGATGCCGGGCTTAACAACCGCTCCGTGGCGCTGGTGAATTTTCTGGATGATCGTCACGTCCGCATCTTCACGCCCAATAGCCTGTATCAGACCGCCCTTGAAGCACTGGACCTGACCAACGCCTGGCCCCGGGACGGCAATTACTGGGGATTTTCCATGGTGGGTCTGGATGCTATCGCTTCTTACGAGAACAGCCGTATTGTTGTGTTATCCCCGACACTGCCCGGATTAGCCGACACCCTGGCCGAAAGCCCGTTCTGGACCTACCTGCCGGCGGTCAAAAACGACGAGGTGTACCAGATTGATCCGGTGTGGCCCTTCGGCGGCGTATTCCCGGTGAAACGGCTGGCCGTGTTGCTCACCGATGCCCTGATTGAAGGAGGCAGTGACAATGTCGACTGATTCCCTGGCGGCCAATAAAGCCGCTCCCGGCCTGCCGGCCAGACTGCCTGTCGCGGTTATCCTGCTCTGGCTTGCGGCATTGGGGATCAGCGCTTTCCCCATGCTGAGCCAGCTTGGCCTGGCCGATCTGCTCACTTCTTTCTGGGCCTATAATCCGGAGCAATATGCGTCCGTTCTGGCGCACTACAGCTGGGCGCCCCGAGTGTCGATTGCCATCCTGATTGGCTGTGGCCTTGGCCTGGCCGGCGCGGTCACCCAGCAGATCCTGGGCAACCCCCTGGCCTCGCCGACCACCCTGGGGGTTGAGGCCGGCGCTCAGTTTGGTGTCACTGTCGCCACGCTGTTCGCCCCGGGCCTACTGGCGTTCAGTCCTGATCTTGCCGCCACCGGCGGTGGTCTGTTGGCGATCGGTCTGGTTATCGCACTGACCTGGCGCCTGGGCTTTTCACCGGTCACGGTGATTCTGGCGGGCCTGGTGATTACCTTTTTCCTGGGTGCCATGAACATGGCGTTTCTTCTTCTGAAAGGGGAATGGCTGGGCAACCTGTTCATCTGGGGCGCGGGCTCGCTGGTGCAGAACAACTGGGGGCCGTTTCTGGATCTCCTGCCCCGGGTACTGGTTCTTTCGCTGTTGATGGTGGCCCTGATGCGCCCGCTTCAGCTTCTCCAGCTCGGCCAGGCCTCGGCATCGGCATTGGGCGCCAAGGTCGCTCTGGTGCGGGGTGGTGCGCTGCTTCTGGTGGTGCTGATGAGCTCGATTGTGGTCAGTCGCGTTGGCGTGGTGGCCTTTGTGGGCCTGGCCGCGCCAATTCTGGCCAAGCTGCTCGGCGCTCGCACCCTTAAACAACGACTGCTCTGGAGCACGATCACCGGTGGCGGGCTACTCTGGCTGGCCGACACGCTGGCGCAATGGGCCACCTCTCTCGGTGGTGGCTCACTGGTTCCCACCGGTACCACCACAGCACTGATCGGCGGGCCAACCATTTTGATGGCACTGCAGAGTATCCGGAACACCCATCACATGCCCGGCCAAGACTCTGGCCCGGCCGGGTTCCTGCCCAGCCGGAAACCCACCCTGCTGATTGCCAGCATCCTGACTGCGCTGCTTGCCGCTACTATCGTCATTTCCATGGCATGGTCGCCGGGGCTTGAAGCCTGGAGCTGGACCGCCCCCGCTAACTGGGGTGAAGCTTGGGTCTGGCGCGGCCCCCGATTGCTGGCTGCCATTCTCGCCGGCATGGCACTGGGCATGGCCGGCACGCTGATTCAGCGGATGACCGGCAACCCGATGGGCAGCCCGGAATTGCTGGGCATCAGTGGAGGCGCTGCTCTGGTCATGGTTTTAGTGGTACTCACCGGGCTGGAAATTGGACGTATCGGCCAACTCGCGGCAGCCACGCTCGGTGCAGCCGCCGCACTGGGACTGTTGATTCTGCTGGCCAGGAAACATCGCTTTGCCGGCAACCAACTGTTGCTGGGCGGGCTGGCGCTTTACGTATTCATGGACGCCGGGCTTCGCCTGGTGATGGCTTCTGGCGGTACCGTCGCCGCTCGCCTGCTGAACTGGATGTACGGCTCCACCTGGCTTATCTCCGAGTCTGAAGCTCTGGGCCTTCTGGCTCTGGTGGTGTCTGTCGGGGTATTGCTGCTGGCCACGGTTCGGCCGCTCACACTGTTACCGCTGGGAGAAGCTTCGGCGTCATCGCTGGGGCTACCGGTCGCCCGGGCACGCCTGCTCCTGCTACTACTGGCAGCGGTACTGACCGCAGCAGCCACGGTGGTGATCGGGCCCCTGAGCTTTGTCGGGCTGATTGCCCCTCACCTGGCCCGGGTTCTTGGCCAGCAAACCGTTGGCCGGCAGCTGGTGATCGCGGCACTGGCCGGGGGGTTACTGCTCGCTATTGCCGATTACCTGGCCAGAATTGTGGTGTATCCGAACCAACTGCCAGCCGGATTGCTGGCAGCACTCGTGGGCGGGGTGTACTTTCTCTGGGGGCTGAGTCGTCATGGCCGGGCCTGAGCATCAGGCCAACGACTGGCTCACCGGTTACCACCGGTTACTGGAGAGCCACGGCCTGAACGCCAACAGTATCTTATCCAGCGCCTTGCCCGCCGAGGCTTCCAGGCGACCAGCCTTGTTCTCGCTGGCTCAGGTGCTGGAACAGCCAGACATCCTTTCACAACAGATTATTGCCGATCACCCGGACGCCAACACGCCACGCCTACGAAAAGCCAGGCTTTCAGTTCTACACCAGAGCCTGGCGCTGACGGTTATCGGCCCTTTGGTGATAAAGCTGTTTCGGGATGGCAAGGCTGCACCGGCGGCCCCGGAGCACACTTTCCTGCGTCCTGTGGACGACACCCACGAGAGCGAATCCCGCTGGATACACCTGCCGGAGTCGCCGGAAAAGAGCGAGAAACTGGAACCGGAAGCGTTTGCAGGCAAGGCAAAAGAGCAGATGCAGGCGTGGTACCCGGTTTTCCGGAAACACTACGGCATCAGCCCGGGAGCTTACTGGAGCAGCGTCGGCCTGGCGTTCGGCATG
>Ga0075106_1000845_pt1 | contig 14742 bp, 10 predicted proteins | sample AntDeeMetag02WF4_FD_69796 | JGI IMG/M metagenome (GOLD analysis project Ga0075106, IMG submission 69796) | Saline lake microbial communities from Deep Lake, Antarctica - Antarctic Deep Lake Metagenome 02WF4 | ecosystem: Environmental > Aquatic > Non-marine Saline and Alkaline > Saline | place... | reverse complement strand
CCCCCCCCCCCAAGCAGGCTTGGGGGGGACGAAAATTTTTCCCTCGTGAAGCCCTCCTGCCCGCCGTCAATTTCAAAACAAGATGGAAGGCAGGGGCTAACGATTTCCCCAGATTGAAACATTAATTTGAAATTATACAAATTTTCTGTGCGGGGAAGTTTTTTAATTCTACAACAACTTTTATCCGTGACCTGCGTGAGTGATCGAGGGATTTGTTGAAGCTCTTTTTTGCTGACTTCGAGCCTCCTCAGCCATCAGCAAAAAAAGGTCACGCCCAAATTATTTTTATACATTAATAGAATAAACGGCTCTACCATTATCTTGCCTACCTAGCCGGCAGGCAGGCCTATCGGCAGACAGGTTTATGTGGATAAAATTTCCAATGTGAAATAGGACAAAAGGACGTAGGACTTAAGACTTTTTATAAAAAACTGGGTCTATCATTATCTTGCCTGCCTATGCCGGCAGGCAGGCCTGCCTGCCGGCATAGACAGGTCAAAAAGTCTTATTTCTTATTATCCGAAGGCTAAATTCCACAACATTCGTGGTAGTACCGAATAAACAATACCGAATCGACTAATATACTGCGTTTATTGAGCATCAGCTCATCTATAGTCTCTCGGCATTATACCAATGAGTATTTCAAAATTTTAGAGTATAATCCATCTTTCTGGGATTGTTCTATTCTGAATGTTCCCAAAAGCTTATGACAACTTGAAATTAAGTGAGAAAAAAGAAGCTAAACCCGTGCAGCTTATAAATATAGCTTACATTTGCAATCTTTAAAAAATATCTTCACTATGCAGTCAATTAGAAACATCGCGATTGTCGCTCACGTTGACCACGGAAAAACTACTTTGGTTGATAAAATATTGCATTATTGCCAACTTTTTCGAGAAAACGAAGAGACAGGGGATTTGATCCTGGACAGTAATGACCTGGAACGCGAGCGCGGGATCACGATTACTTCAAAAAATGTTTCAGTGAATTATAAAGACACTAAAATAAACATCATAGACACGCCGGGCCACTCTGATTTTGGTGGGGAAGTCGAGCGTGTGCTCAATATGGCCGACGGGGTTTTATTGCTCGTCGATGCTTTTGAAGGCCCGATGCCACAAACGCGTTTTGTGTTGCAAAAAGCTTTGGACCTGGGTCTAAAACCTTGCGTGGTCATCAATAAGGTCGATAAAGAAAACTGCATGCCAGATGAGGTTCACGAAGCTGTGTTTGACCTGATGTTTGATCTGGGTGGTGAAGAATGGCAGTTGGATTTCCCAACGGTTTATGGTTCGGCCAAAGAAAACTGGATGAGTGAAGACTGGGAAAAGCCCACCGACAATATTGAGCCTTTACTTGAAATGGTGATGGAAAATATTCCTGCGCCAAAAGTTGATCAAGGCGGCACACCGCAAATGTTGATCACGTCACTTGACTTCTCTTCTTTTACCGGAAGGATTGCCATTGGACGTTTGCAACGTGGGATTTTGAAAGAGGGAATGCGTGTTTCCCTGGTAAAACGCGACGGTAAAATCAGCAAAACAAGAATTAAAGAACTGCACACTTTTGAAGGCCTTGGCAGAAAAAAAGTGGAAGAAGTCAAAGCTGGTGATATTTGCGCCATTGTGGGGCTTGAGAATTTTGAAATCGGCGACACACTTGCCGATATTGAAAATCCTGAAGCTTTGAAAACCATTACAATTGATGAGCCGACGATGAGTATGCTTTTTACTATCAACGACTCACCGTTCTTTGGAAAAGACGGGAAATATATCACTTCCCGCCATATTAAAGACCGCTTGATGAACGAGCTGGAACGCAATCTCGCTTTGCGTATCGAGGAAACAGGTTCTGCCGATAAATTTAATGTTTATGGCCGTGGTGTTTTGCACCTTTCAGTGTTGATTGAAACGATGCGCCGCGAAGGTTATGAACTGCAAATCGGTCAACCGCAGGTTATTATAAAAGAAATTGATGGTGTTAAACACGAGCCTGTTGAAGAATTGACCATTGATTTGCCAGAAGATATGTCTGGAAAAGCCGTGGAACTGGTTACACTGCGAAAAGGCGATATGTTGAAAATGGAAGCCCGCCGCGACCGGATGATCTGTGAGTTCACCATTCCTTCGCGTGGAATCATTGGTCTTAGGAACCAACTCTTGACCGCGACAGCTGGTGAGGCGATAATGTCGCACCGCTTTATAGAATTTCAACCTTTAAAACAGGATATTCCAGAGCGTTTGAACGGTTCTATTATTTCAATGGAAAAAGGAACGGCCATTACATATTCCCTTGACAAATTGCAAAACCGCGGACGCTTTTTTGTCGATGCCGGCGAGGCTGTTTATGAAGGTCAAGTGGTGGGTGAAAATAACCGTCAAGATGATATCACGGTCAATATTACCAAAACCAAAAAATTGTCAAATGTGCGCTCTTCCGGTGCTGATGATAAGGCTAAAATTGCCCCGGCAGTGAAATTTAGCTTGGAAGAAGCTTTGGAATACATTCAAAAAGATGAATATGTGGAAGTGACGCCAAATCACTTGCGTTTGCGAAAAGTCTATTTGAAAGAAAGCGAGCGAAAGCGGAATACAGTGATTTAAGCTTTAGCTGAATAAATATTTAAAACTAATTTCAAGCCCCCATAAGTCAATAAACTTATGGGGGCTTGTTTTTTAAATTTTAAAACAGCTTTTAGAAAACCACAATTAAACTCTTCATCAACCGTTATCACAGAAGCTAACTAATCAACCTTCACTTGAAATCATTAAAATTATTTGAAACTAATTAGCTACAACAGAAGTTTAAATTATATTTGGTCTTATAACCTTTAATTTATGAAAAAACTTAAAGTCATTCTCTTTAGCATTGCCTTGCTAACACTGGGTTTGTCAACAGTAGAGGCACAGCAAACTGCCATTTATTCGCACGATCTCGAGGAATTTGACCGGGCAATGACGCTTTACCGCCAAAAACTATACAAACCTGCACAGCTATTGTTCAAAGAGGTCAAGCAAAAGGCTTCGGAAGAACAGACAGAGGCGCAGTGTTCATTTTATATCGCAAATTGTGCCGTTCGCCTCGGTCAGCGAAATGCCGATGAGCTGATGGAAGATTTTGTCCAGAACTATCCTTCCAGCCCAAAGCGCAATTCAGCTTATGCCAGTGTTGCCGATTATTATTTTCGTTTAGGGCAGTTCAGCCAGGCACGGAAGTGGTATAAAAAAGTTGATCAAAGCGGAATGTCGCGTTCTAAACAGGAAGAATTTTATTTTAATAATGGATATGCAGCCTTCAAAACCGGTCGGAAAAAAGTGGCCAAGAAGTTTTTTAACCGAGTCAGGGATTCAAGGGAATATGGTGCCGACGCAAAATATTACTTGGGTTTTATAGCTTATGAAGGCGACAATTATAACGAAGCAAAAGATTATTTTAAAGAGGTGGGCGGCGATCGCAATAACCGTCGCAACCTGAACTATTTTCAAAGTGATATGAATTTTAGTCAGGGGAATTTTAAAAAGGCGATTGAACTCGGTAAAAAACAATTGCAAAAATCCAACCGGCGACAGCGTTCCGAATTGAATAAAATCATTGGCGAGAGTTATTTTAATTTAGGTCAATACAAGGAAGCAATCCCTTATTTAAAGGAATATAAAGGCCAGCGCGGAAAACTGAACAACACCGATTATTATCAAATCGGGTATGCCTATTACAAACAGAATCAGTTTCAAAAAGCAGTCGATGAGTTTAATAAAATCATCGGTGGTCAAAATCAAGTGGCCCAAAATGCGTATTACCATTTAGCTGAAAGTTATATCGAGCTGGGCAAGAAGCAGCAGGCATTAAATGCCTTCAAAAATGCCTCTGAAATGGATTTCAATTCAAAAATCACAGAGGACGCGGCTTTAAATTATGCGAAATTGAGTTATGAAATCGGAAATAATTATAAAAGCGTTCCCGAGGTTTTGACAGATTTTGTAAAAAAATATCCCGATTCTGAGCAGCGTGAAAGCATTAAAGAGCTTTTGGTCAATTCTTATGTGTCTTCGAAAAATTATAAAAAAGCCCTTGAGCTGCTTTCAGAAAGCAATGAGTATGAAGATAAAGTGGCTTATCAAAAAGTTGCTTATTTCCGCGGGCTGGAACTTTTCAAAGCCAATAAATTTCAAAAGGCCTTGGATATGTTCGACAATTCACTCACAGAGCGCAACAGCCAGGAAATTATGGCGAAAGCCACGTTCTGGAAAGCTGAAAGCCAGTTTAATTTGAAAAACTTCCAGGAAGCCTTGATCGGTTATAAAGAATTCAAGGGAATGCCAGTGGCACAAAACCTGACGGAATATAAAGATATTGATTATAATATTGCTTACGCTTATTTTAAAAAGCGCGATTATCAAAATGCCAAAAACAGCTATAAAAGTTACAGCCAAAAATCAAAAATAGATCCCGTTCAAAAAAACGATGCCCTTTTACGCCTCGGCGATAGCTATTTCGCGACAAGCGACTATTGGCCGGCGATGGAAGCTTATAACAAAGCTATCAAAATGAAGGGCATCGATAGTGATTATGCTTATTTTCAAAAGGCGATCAGTTATTCATTTGTGGGAAGGAACCAGCGGAAAATCGAAGATCTAAATGACTTTTTGAGCCGTTACAAAAAATCCATTTACCGCGATGATGCTTTTTATGAACTTGGAAATACTTTTGTGGCAGAAGAGCAGAATAAAGATGCGGTAGAGGCTTATTCCACTTTGATCCAGGAATTTCCCAACAGCGCTTATGTCTCTAAAGCGATGTTGAAAAAAGGCCTGATCTTTTACAATACCGGTCGCGGTAACCAGGCTTTGAAAACTTTTAAAGATGTCGTTGCTCAATTCCCCAGCACTGATGAAGCTTCAGAAGCTGTTAAAAACGCACGAACGGTTTTTGTTGATCTCGGCCGCACTGATGAATATGCGCAATGGGTAAATCAGCTGGACTTCATTAATGTTTCTGATTCTGATATTGACAATGCGTCTTATGAGTCTGCCGAAAAGAAATTTATTAACAATCAACCCGATGCGGCGGTCAAAGGCTTTGAAAAATACCTCAATAAATTCCCGAATGGCCGCCACGCGCTTTCCAGCAATTTTTATTTGGCCCAGCTCTATTTTCAAAAAGGCAAGCAGGAAGAGTCCATTCCCCATTATGAATTTGTGATCGATAAATCCCGCAGCGAGTTTACAGAGCAATCTTTGGCCAGGCTTTCCCAGGTTTATCTGGAAAAAACAAATTATAACAAAGCGGTGCCGGTTCTTCAGCGACTGGAAAAAGAGGCTGATTTTCCACAGAATATTACATTTGCACAGACCAATTTGATGAAGGCTTATTACCGCCAAAAAAAATATGCGCAAAGTATATCAAAAGCTGAAACGGTGCTCGCCGATGAAAAGGTTTCTGATGAGGTGAAAAGTGATGCGCACGTCTTTATCGCGCGTTCGGCAATAAAAACGGGAAATGAAGATCGGGCGGAAAAAGCTTATAAAGAAGTGGAAAAAATCGCCGACGGAAAATTAGGCGCGGAAGCAAAGTATTATGAAGCTTACTTCAAGCGTAAAGCGAAAAAATATAAGGCCTCTAACGCTGCGGTTCAAGAACTGGCAAAGGATTATTCAGGTTATAAAAAATTTGGTGCTAAAGGATTGCTGCTGATGGCAAAAAATTTCTATAATCTCGAAGATGCTTATCAAGCAACTTATATTTTAGAGAATGTCATTAAAAATTTTGGGCAGTTCCCTGAAATTGTTCAAAAGGCCAAAGCTGAACAAAAACGAATCAAAACCAAAGAAGCCAAAACCAATTCTTCTGTTGACGCCGAGCAAACAGAGAATACTGACCAAAACTGATTTTCCCCTATGATACTGAATAGAAAAACCAATTTATCCCTGTTCAAATATTTAATTTTTACGGCCTTCATTTTTGGCGCCAATACTATTTTGGCACAAGAGGACAGCACAGAAATCGATACCGAAAAATTGATTATTGTCAAAGCCTATTCCCCAACGGTGAGTGATGCATTTAAGGTCAAGCAAAAACCCACTTTGAACGATTCCAGCCTTTTGCAAAAAAAGAAGGTGAGCTATGATATTTTCAGTTTTCCGGTGGCTTCGACATTTACGCCCACAAAAGGCCGTGCTTCAGGGATTCAGCGGAAAGCGCTTCCACGAACCTATCAGAATTATGCGTCACTGGGTGTGGGGAATTATGGTAACGTCAATGCTCAATTTTTTAGCACTGTCAATTTGAACAACACCGATGAGCTGTCTTTTGAATTGTTGCACAATTCGTCGCAAGGTGGGATTGATGAGGTGCAGTTAGACGATAAATTTTACAACACGCAGTTGGGTGTGGATTATCGCGCCCAGAAAAGCAATTTTTCCTGGACGGCAAATTTTGGGGTCGAGCATCAAATTTATAACTGGTATGGCGTTCCCGAATCGCCATTTATCGAAAATGGAATGCTTCAACAAAATCAATTTGATGATTTTATTGGCGGTGTTGATCCAAAGCACAGTTTTTATGCCGTTAATTTGGGCGCTGGAATTGATATGGAAAGTGGAATTCTGGACGATGCAGATTTACAATACCGCCGTTTTTTAGATAATAACAGCAGCGGTGAAAACCACGTCGTGATCAAACCACATTTTCAGTTTCAAACTGGAATGGAAGTGATCGATGCCGATTTCTCTTTGGATTTTGTCAATGGAAGTTTTGGGGATTATATTTTAAATAATGAATATAATTTGAACTATAGCTTTTTCAATATTGGCTTTGCACCAAGCATCAAAATCAACCGCGATGAGTTGGCTTTGAAATTGGGTGGAAAAGTGGTGTATTCCATCGATGGTGAATATGATCAAAACCAATTTTATGTCTATCCAAAAATATCAGCGAGTTATAGATTGGCAGGCGATTATTTTACATTGTATGCCGGGGCAAATGGTGATTTAGAACAAAATACCTATTATAGTTTTGCACAGAAAAACCCATTTTTATCGCCCACACTTTATATTTCACCCACAAATAAACAGTATAATGTTTATGCTGGCGCGAAAGGAAAGTTTACTGAAAAACTGGCTTATGATGTCAAAGCAAGTTATAAATCTGAAGGCAATAAAGCGCTCTTCACGCATAACCGTTCAGGAACAACTTATGGTGAACTTGAAAATTATGAACATTTCAATTCGTTTTTCGTGCTTTATGACGACATCAAAACCATTGGTATTTCTGGCGAATTAAATTATCAGGCCACGGAAAAACTAGCTTTGCGTTTGGGTGCAAAATACCGCAGTTTTGATACCGAAAATCAGGAGGAAGCCTGGAATATTCCAAATTGGGAAGCTTCGTTGAACGCCGATTTTAAAATCAGTGAAAAATGGTTTGCCGGCGCCAGTGTTTTCGCCAAAGGTGAACGCAAGGATATTATTTATTTTTCTACTGAAAACCAAGCCTCAAATCAAATTGGTCAAGTGAGCTTGGATGCCTTTGTGGATGCTAATCTGCGGGTGGGTTATAAAATCAATTCCCGCTTGAGCCTCTTCGTTCGTGGAAATAATTTGATCGGTGAAAATTATGAACGCTGGTATGGTTATCCTGTCCAAGGAATCCAGGCTATGGGCGGTGCCAGTTATCAATTTAATTGGTGATTTTTGGCCAATGCCGAAAAATAACATCTAATTTCTGGGGAAATGCCTGGCCCTTAAAATTTATAAGTGCACGATTAGTCCCAGCCCCAGTCCTTCCAAGAGAGAATGGGGGTGAAAGTCCTTCTCAGGGGAAAGGCTTCATCGTTTAGATAGGCTTTGATGATGAAAATTTAGTAATACAATAATCCCATCTCAAGCGATGGTAATTCAATTCTAAAAACATAATTACAATGCAAATTTTTAAGACTCTATTATTTTCCTCGTTGATTTCAATTTTGGTTATTAGCTGTAATTCCCAGGAAAAGGAAAAGGCCGATTTGTTGGTTATCAACGCTACTATCTATACAGTTGATTCAACATTTTCAAAAGCTAAAGCTATGGCTGTAAAAGATGGAAAAATCCTCGAATTGGGAAGCTCTAAAAATTTGAAATCTAAATATGATCCAAAAAAGAGTTTAGATGCGGAAGGTCAAACTATTGTCCCTGGTCTTTTTGATGCCCACGCTCATTTTCTTGGTTATGGATTGGGAACGCAAAAAGTCGATTTGCGTGGTGCAAAAGATTTTGATGAAGTACTGGAAAGGGTGAAAAAATTTCAAAAGCGTGAAAAGTCTGACTTCATCACCGGAAGGGGTTGGGATCAAAACAGCTGGCCAAATAAAAAATTTCCGAAAAAAGATAAACTCGACAGTATTTTTCCAGAGACGCCAGTTGCGCTAACGAGAATTGACGGCCACGCGATGCTCGTCAATCAAAAAGCCTTGGATCTGGCAAAAATTGACGCTTCAGCTTCAGTTGAAGGGGGAAGTTTTAAAAAAGAAAATGGTAAACTCACTGGGGTTTTAATTGACAATGCCCAGAATAAACTTAAAAATATAATTCCGGCACCTTCTGAAAAGGATTTGGCCAAAGCCCTATTGAGAACGCAAAAAAAATGCCTGTCTTTTGGACTCACCACAGTTTCCGATGCTGGGGTTTCGCACAATGTCATTCAGATGATGGATAGTTTGACACTCAAAAACGAATTGAAAATAGGTCTTTATCCAATGCTGATTTATAACAGTCCACATCTCGATGATTATTTGCAGAATGGAATGGGGAAAAACAAAGGTGTTTCTTGTCAGGCCGTAAAACTTTATGGCGATGGGGCCTTGGGTTCACGCGGCGCAGCGCTAAAAAAACCTTATGCAGACGACCCCGGTAACCTGGGAAAAATGATCGTGAGCCCTGAAAGAATTGAAAGCTTAGCTGCAAAAGTTGCGAATTCAAATTTTCAACTGAATACACACGCGATTGGTGATTCAACAAATTCGGTGGTTTTAAAAGCCTATGAGTCGGTCTTAGATGGAAAACCCGATCGGCGCTGGCGGGTGGAACACGCCCAGATTGTTGATTCGGTCGATCTGCGTCATTACAGTAAAAACATTATTCCTTCTGTTCAACCCACACACGCTATCAGCGATATGGACTGGGCCGGTGCCCGGTTGGGGGAGGAGCGTTTGAAAAATGCTTACGCATACAAACGTTTATTGAAACAAGCCGGGTTATTGGTTCTAGGAACCGATTTTCCAGTTGAAGAAATGAATCCTTTCCGCACATTTTATGCAGCGGTTGCCCGGAAGGATAAACTGGGGAAACCAAAAAACGGCTTTATGTCCAGCCAAAGTATTACGCGAAAGCAAGCTTTGAAGGGAATGACCATTTGGGCAGCTTATTCGCAATTTTCAGACGATAAAAAAGGCAGTCTGGAATCTGGAAAACAGGCCGATTTTGTAATCTTGGACCGCGACTTAATGACCGTTTCAATGGACAGTACTTTAAACACGCAAGCAAAGGCAACTTACATCAAGGGTGAGAAGGTTTTTTAAACGGAATTACTGCTTTAGGATAAAGCTTTATAACAAAGTCCTTCTACTGCAATTTGCTTAATTTTGCAGCGTGATGAAAAAAGAGCAAATAGAACAGTTAACTGAAGAAGGTAAAATGCTTCCCTTGATGGAGGAATTTTACACCATTCAGGGCGAAGGTTTCCATAAAGGAGCGGCGGCTTATTTTATTAGGATCGGTGGTTGTGACGTGGGTTGCCATTGGTGCGACGTCAAAGAAAGTTGGGATGCTGAAAAACACCCACCCAAAGTTACAGAACGAATTGCAGATAATGCGCTGCGCCACAGTAAACTTGTTGTTATCACTGGCGGCGAACCCTTGACCTGGAATATGGAACCCCTGACGCGAAATTTGAAAGAAGGCGGGGCTCAAATTCACATTGAAACTTCTGGCGCTTATAAAATGACCGGTACTTGGGACTGGATCTGCCTTTCGCCAAAAAAAATAAAATTACCACAAGCTGAAATTTATCCCATAGCAAACGAGTTGAAGTGTATTATTTTCAACAAACACGACTTTAAATTTGCCGAGCAACAAGCCGAAAAGGTCAGTGGAAATTGTCATCTTTATTTGCAGCCAGAATGGAGCAAGCGGGATAAAATGATGCCTTTAATTGTCGATTATGTCAAGCAAAACCCAAAATGGCGGGTTTCCCTGCAGAGCCATAAATATCTGGAAGTGCCATAAAAAAATATATAATTATTAATTTGCTTTATTTGATTCTATGGTAATAATGGAAACATCAACTGGCGAATTAATAAATCAGATTTATCAGAGCTCTAAATCTTTTGAAGAAGATACCTTGAGAAGTGAGGTACAGGATTTAGTTGATTTACTGGTTTTCCGAATGCACAAAAGCGGATTTGAAAATACTTTGTGAAACCTTAAGAAACGATCTTTTTAAATTAAGGATTAAATTTATTAATGAAAACGCTGAGCTTTCTGGTTATATAAAAAAATATTATAGCCGCAAATAAAGAACGCATCTTTAATCAAGATAATTCGCAAACTAATAATCCCGATCTCGATTTAGCATTTATTCAGTCGCTGACCATATTTTCTAAAATAGCTGATTCAATAGCAGATAATTCCCCATTGGAAGACTTTTCAAAGCCCATTCCGGATTTGGATTACAGTGAATTTAAGCAGCTAATGTGCTTTTCACTGCCTTTGAAAGAATCAAATAATTCAATAGCTTTTATAGAAGATTCTTTAGTTATAGATTTTTTATATTTGGTTTATGAATTACACAGGGATGATTTACTTGCATTGGATCAAAAATCTCAAAAATTGCTAGGATCGAAATTAAAACTTTCAACAGAAAATTATGGGCTCAGTGTATTTAATTTGGGATTGTGGGAACCTTTGGATTCAGATGAATCCAAATGGATAAGGAATATCAAAATCTTAATCTCAAGCAAGGAAAGCTTGACGGATGAGAAGTATAGCACCTCTGATTTACGGGATCTAAAATTGGACCCTCAATGAATAATGAATGGGTTTTATTCTCACAAAACAGTTTAAAAAAGATCACAAAAAACTAAAAAAGGAACACCCAAAATTAGTTTCAAAATTAATGGATTTAATTGTCGTGGTGGATGTAAGGTACTTCACCTTTGGAAGGAATAGGGAAGCCCGAGGCGCTAAAAGGAAATTTAACGGGTTGTTTTTCCAGACAAATAAATAAAAAACACCGTTTAACTTACCGTTATAAAACTGATTCTGATTTTATTACATTGCTGACGTGCTATGGTCATTACAGCGATAAATAAAAAAACCACCACCTTTTCAGGCAGTGGTTTTTGAAAATTGTTTAAAAACGCAAGCAGTTATTAGTTTGCATTTTTAAAGGGAACTGAGACATAAACATCATCCCAGCCCATCATTAACTTTGTTCCGTTATCCATTGGCTGGAAAGCCATTGAAAAGTCTTCAATAGTGTTGGCCGCTTGTCGGGCAGGTGCCGTAATGCGAACGAGATCTTCAGATTCTTTATAATTTCCGCGGGTTCCCCAAACATTTGTGTTTTTGTTCAAAATAATGGTCCATTCCTTTTTATTGGGAATAGTGTAAAGCGTGTAAGCACCTTTTGGAACTTTTTTTCCACCAACCATCATATCCTTATAAAATGTCACTTCAGTTGCTTCGTTAGCACCCGTGCGCCAAATTTTACCATAAGGAACTAAATTGCCAAAAATCTCACGACCCTTTTTGTGTGGTCGGCTATAAATGACGCGAATCAAGCCCTCGTCGTTATCATTTCTGGCCATAACAGCATCTAATGGACTTTTGTCGAGTGCTTTGAATTCCTGTGCATTTACACTTGTTGTTAAAAACAGGGCAAAAATTGCTAATCCAAATAATTTTTTCATAATTCAAATATTTTATTTTGCTCGAAAGGTATATTTTTTGATTTATTTGCATCGTTAAATCATTATAATTTCTTGTTAAGCTATTAGATTGATGCTAAAAATTCAGGGAACAACAAGAGTACTTATCGCTGTAAATTGTTAATAACTTCTATTATTTGAGGCCTTGATTGAATCTGTTATTACCCCTAATTCCCTATATTTGTTGGAAATAGCGTTTTAATTTTAGATTTTATGAGCGAAGAACCGATGAAAGATTATTCGGCCGATAATATTCAGGCCTTGGAAGGAATGGAGCACGTGAGGATGCGTCCATCAATGTATATTGGTGATGTGGGTCAACGCGGTCTGCACCATTTGGTTTATGAAGTGGTGGATAATTCAATCGATGAAGCTATGGCCGGTCATTGCGATCGAATTGACGTTACCATCAATGAAGATAATTCAATTGCTGTCACGGATAACGGCCGGGGAATTCCAATTGACTTGCACAAGAAAGAAGGCGTTTCAGCACTTGAAGTCGTTATGACAAAAATCGGTGCGGGTGGTAAATTTGATAAAGATTCATATAAGGTTTCCGGTGGCCTGCACGGAGTTGGTGTGAGCTGTGTCAACGCGCTTTCTGGACATTTGCACGCAGTGGTCCATAAAAAAGGACAGCGCTGGGAACAAGAATATGAAAAGGGAAAACCTCTTTATCCCGTTAAAAGTACAGGTGATACCGATTTTAACGGAACCGAAATTATCTTTCGCCCCGACGAAGAGATTTTTAAACATGGTATCAATTTTAGTTATGAAACATTGGTCAGCAGGATGCGCGAAATCGCTTTCTTAAACAAAGGTATCCGTGTTTCACTCACCGATAAACGCCAAAAAGACGAAGAGGGAAATTTTGTCAGTAAAGAATACTATTCTGAAGAAGGCTTAAAAGAGTTTATACGTTTTCTCGATGAGAACCGTGTGCCGTTGATCAGCCAGGTGATTTCAATGGAAATTGAAAAAAATGAAGTTCCCGTTGAAGTCGCGATGATCTACAATGATTCTTATGGCGAAAACCTGCATTCTTATGTCAACAATATCAATACTCACGAAGGAGGAACGCACCTTTCAGGCTTTCGGCGCGGTTTGACAACGACCTTGAAAAAATTTGCCGATAATTCTGGAATGCTCGATAAATTGAAATTTGATATTGCCGGTGATGATTTTCGCGAAGGCCTCACAGCAATAGTTTCGGTGAAAGTTGCGGAACCTCAATTTGAAGGTCAAACCAAAACCAAACTTGGGAACCGTGAAGTGACTTCTGCGGTATCGCAATCAGTTTCAGAAATGCTGACCATCTTTTTGGAAGAAAACCCAAATGATGCCAAAAAAATCATTCAAAAGGTTGTTGTTGCGGCCCAAGCAAGGCACGCGGCTAAAAAAGCCCGTGAAATGGTGCAGCGAAAAACCGTGATGAGCGGTGCTGGCCTTCCCGGAAAACTTTCAGATTGCTCTGAACAAAACCCGGAAGATTGTGAAGTATTTTTGGTAGAGGGCGATTCGGCAGGTGGAACGGCAAAACAAGGACGGGACCGAAAGTTTCAGGCGATTTTACCTTTGCGTGGAAAAATACTGAATGTTGAAAAAGCCATGCACCACAGGGTTTTTGCCAATGAAGAAATCAGGAATATTTATACAGCGTTAGGGGTCACAGTTGGGACAGAAGATGATAGTAAAGCTTTGAATATAGAAAAACTGCGCTATCACAAAATAATCATTATGTGTGATGCGGATGTTGATGGCTCGCACATTGCAACCTTGATTTTGACCTTCTTTTACCGCTATATGCGTGAATTGATTGAAGGTGGAAATATTTATATCGCCACACCACCCCTTTATTTGATCAAAAAAGGAAGCCGGAAGCGCTATGCGTGGTCTGAAGAAGAGCGCGATGAAATCACCAAGGAATATGCCAGCAAAGTGAGTATCCAGCGGTACAAAGGTCTCGGTGAAATGAACGCCATTCAGCTTTGGGACACCACAATGAACCCAGATTTTAGAACTTTGCGACAAGTAACCATTGACAGCGGAAGTGAGGCCGATCGGATTTTCTCAATGCTGATGGGCGATGAGGTGCCGCCGCGCCGCGACTTTATTGAGCGCAACGCAAAATATGCGAATATCGATGCTTAACTTTGAGCTGAAATATTTTATTTAGAATAAACGCTTCCTGTTTTTCAGGGGGCGTTTTTTATTGGTTTTTTTTTTGATCTAAGTATTCTCAGTTTCAACTAAACTACCAACGGTTAAAGCCTATGGGTTTGTACTCCGGCTGAAGCCAACTAAAAATGACAATCATCCGAACCCCAGTCTGCCGCGGTGGAAAGGGTGTAAAAGTCTTCTCGCCGCTGCGGGAGCCTGCTTGCCGGCGAACAGGGATTTAGGATGGGATGATTTTGTTCTTAAAAATCACATTCGGTATCAGTTGCAATGAACGGAATGGGAAACTATTCACAGTCCACATATTTTTCAATCATATAATCAGTTATGGGTTTCAGTTCATCATTACTTTCTGGGCTTGGTCCATAATTATGAATAAAATAAGACAGTATCCCTTTCAATTTTATCGTAATAAATTTGAGCATCGCCACTTTCATCAAAAAATGTAGAGGTGCAATTGACCTTTAGTTTTTTCATTTTCCGGAAACGCTGTTTGTTAAATCTTTCTGTGCCATTGCCACTGCATTCTTTTTTTCATAATGGTCATCCACCCAAGTCATACAGTTGGGTTTAGAATATTCTTTATAGAGTGGATAACCCAC
>Ga0075106_1000841_pt1 | contig 14817 bp, 9 predicted proteins | sample AntDeeMetag02WF4_FD_69796 | JGI IMG/M metagenome (GOLD analysis project Ga0075106, IMG submission 69796) | Saline lake microbial communities from Deep Lake, Antarctica - Antarctic Deep Lake Metagenome 02WF4 | ecosystem: Environmental > Aquatic > Non-marine Saline and Alkaline > Saline | place... | reverse complement strand
CCAGGTCGCCTTCGTTCTCGCGGTCTTCATCGTCCATCAGAATAACCATTTTACCCTGACGGATATCTTCGATGATGTCTTCAATGCTGTTCAGTGCCATACGATTCTGCACCCTGCCTTCCCGATAGTGGCTGATAACCACCGGAAAAATGAATTGAACGGTTAGCGGCGGGCCAGGATCAAGCGCTGATCCTCACCCACCTGTCGGCGATCCTGTACAGTCCATTGTATCTTGTCAGCCATGGTTTCGATGGGCAGATGTGCCGTTGGCCTGCCAGTACTGCCCAGAAACACCGGGGCCTGGTACAGCCAGAGCTCATCCACCAGGTTTTCTGCGATAAAAGTGCCTGCCAGCGTTGGCCCCGCCTCTACCAGCAATTCGTTAATGCCCAGCTCACCCAGGGCATCCAACAACTCGGCAACGTCTACGCCGTTATCTTTCCAGGCCACACCGGTAAGGCTTACTCCAAGGGCAGCCAGATCCTGGGCCGACCCGGTTGCCAGCGTTGAACTGGCACAGAACACCTGAACATTGCCGCCCCGCAGAATCCGTGAAATCGACGGTGTTCTGGCATCCCTGTCAGCGATCACCCGCAACGGCTGGCGGGAAGGTTCGGTTGCATCGCCGATGTCGCCCATCTCTTCCCTGCGCACATTCAGCGAAGGATCATCCGCCAGCACCGTGCCCACACCCGTCAGAATGGCATCACTGAGCGCGCGCAGGCGCTGGACATCACGGCGTGCCTGGGGCCCGGTGATCCACTGGCTTTCCCCCGAGGCCATGGCGGTTCTGCCATCAAGGCTCGCCGCCATTTTCAGGCGCACCCAGGGACGGCCGGTGTTCATGCGCTTCATGAAGCCGGGATTTAGCCGGCTGGCCTCTTCGGCCATCAAACCTTCCCAGACCCGGATACCGGCTTCGCGGAGCATGTCCAGGCCGCGCCCGGAGACCGAAGGGTTCGGATCCCGAACGGCTGCGAAAACCTGCGAAACACCGGCATCAATCAAAGCCTTTGCACAAGGCGGTGTGCGACCATAATGGCTGCACGGCTCGAGCGTAATATACGCACGAGCCCCCCGGGCTTCGTGGCCCGCCTCGCTCAGCGCCCGCACTTCGGCGTGCGCCTCTCCGGCACGTTCATGCCAGCCTTCACCGACAATCCGGTTACCCCTGGCAATGACACAGCCAACCCGTGGATTCGGATGGGTAGAATAACGACCACGCCAGGCCAGTTGAATGGCCCGGGCCATCATTGCCCTGTCGCGGTCCAGAATCATGCCTTACCCTTGCCAGCCGGTTTCTCTGCCAGAACCTTGGCCACGTCGACGGTTGTTTCACCATTGCCCTGGGACAAACGTTCGATTTCTTCCTTGAACTCGTTGATATCCTGAAAGCTCCGGTACACCGAGGCAAAACGCACATAGGCAACTTTGTCCAGCTGACGCAATTCCGTCATCACTTCTTCGCCCAGACGCATGGATTTCACTTCACGCTCGCCAGTGGCTCGCAGCCGATAACGAATGCGGTTCAGAGCGGCATCAATCTGTTCAATGCTGACCGGGCGTTTCTCCAGTGCTTTCATCAGCCCCGCCCGCAGCTTGTCTTCATCAAAAGGCTGTCGGGTGCCGTCCTGCTTGACTACTCGCGGCATCACCAGTTCGGCGGTCTCGAAGGTTGTAAACCGCTCATGACAGGACAGACACTCCCTGCGGCGGCGGACCTGATCGCCTTCGGCCACCAGACGCGAATCAATCACCTTGGTATCGGCTTCACCACAGAAAGGACAGTGCATAACCCAAGCTCCGGAAAGGAAGCGCCCGGGCGTCCCTTTCCAGAGGCGCCCGGACTAAAGCGTTCAGCGAATATCAGCCATAGACCGGGAAGCGGCCACAAACGGCTTCAACCTGCTCGCGAACGCGGCTGATAACCGCCTCGTCTTCGAGGTTGTCCAGAATGTCGCACATCCAGCCCGCCAGATCACGGCATTCAGCCTCACCAAAACCACGGGTGGTCACTGCCGGAGTGCCAATGCGCAGGCCAGACGTTACAAACGGAGAGCGCGGATCATTCGGAACCGCGTTCTTGTTCACGGTGATGTGCGCTTTGCCCAACGCAGCATCGGCATCTTTACCGGTAATGTCCTGCTTGATCAGGCTGACCAGGAACAGATGGTTTTTGGTGCCACCGGAAACCACGTCAAAACCACGCTCGATAAACACATCTGCCATCGCTGAGGCGTTTTTCACAACCTGCTGCTGATAAGCCTTGAACTCATCGCTCATGGCTTCCTTGAAGCAGACCGCCTTGGCGGCAATTACGTGCATCAACGGGCCGCCCTGGCCACCCGGGAAAACGGCGGAGTTCAGTTTCTTCTGCAGATCCGCATCGTCACAAGCCAGGATCAGACCACCGCGCGGGCCCCGCAGGGTTTTGTGCGTGGTGGTCGCAATAACGTGAGCGTGCGGAACCGGGTCCGGGTATACGTCTGCGGCAACCAGACCGGCCACGTGAGCCATGTCCACAAACAGATACGCGCCAACCTTGTCGGCAATGGCCCGGAAGCGGGCAAAATCCAGCTCCTGGGAGTAAGCAGAGAAACCGGCAATGATCATCTTCGGCTTGTGCTCAACGGCCAAGGATTCGATTTCGTCGTAATCGACCAGACCGGTGTCGGTGTTAATACCATACTGAACGGCATTGTAGATCTTGCCGGAAAAGTTAACGCTGGCGCCGTGAGTCAGGTGACCACCGTGGGCCAGGCTCATGCCCAGCACGGTATCGCCCGGCTTGAGCAGGGCCATGAACACGGCCGAGTTGGCCTGAGAGCCGGAGTGTGGCTGCACGTTGGCGTAAGCGGCACCAAACAGCTCCTTGGCGCGGTCGATGGCCAGCTCTTCTGCCTTGTCGACGAACTCACAGCCGCCATAGTAACGCTTGCCCGGGTAACCTTCGGCGTACTTGTTAGTCAGCACACTGCCCTGCGCCTGCATGACTCGCGGGCTGGTGTAGTTTTCTGAGGCAATGAGTTCAATATGGATTTCCTGACGATTGCGCTCCGCTTCCATCGCGGTCCACAGTTCATCGTCGTAGCCGGCGATTTTCATATCACGATTAAACATGGTGTGCTGCCTCTGTGTGATTGGCTGGCCCGGCGCAAGTCTGAGCATTCCGGAACCCCGTAAAAATTGGGCCGCTATTCTACCGTGAAAACGGGTTGAAAATCATCCTTTATAGGGTCCGCAGATACCGCCACATGGCAATCTGCCGTTTCTCCTCAATTGCTATAGCGAGCCCGTTTCGCTACCTTACGTGATTAATCTGCACGTAGCTTTTTATTACCTCCGAATTCAACAGAGGATACAGCCTGTTATGGCCCAATACGTATACACCATGAACCGCGTGGGCAAGGTGGTTCCACCCAAGCGGGAGATTCTGAAAGACATTTCCCTGAGCTTCTTCCCGGGCGCCAAGATCGGCGTTCTCGGCCTCAATGGTGCCGGTAAATCAACCTTGCTTCGCATCATGGCCGGCATCGACCAGGATTACATTGGCGAAGCCCGCCCGCAGCCCGGCATCAATGTTGGCTACCTGCCCCAGGAGCCGGAGCTGGACGAAGAAAAGACGGTTAAAGAAATCGTCGACGAATCCGTGGAACACGTTCACAACGCCCTGGCCGAGCTTGACCAGGTATACGCAGCCTATGCCGAACCGGATGCGGACTTCGACGAACTGGCAAAAAAGCAGGGCGAGCTGGAAGCGATTGTCCAGGCCACCGATGGCCATGACATCGAGCGCAAAATGGAAGTGGCGGCAGACGCCCTGCGCCTTCCACCCTGGGACCAGAAAGTAAAAGTACTTTCCGGTGGTGAGCGCCGCCGCGTCGCCCTGTGCCGCCTGCTTCTGTCCGGCCCGGACATGCTGTTGCTGGACGAGCCCACCAACCACCTGGACGCAGAATCCGTGGCCTGGCTGGAGCGCTTCCTGCACGACTACGACGGCACCGTGGTAGCGATTACCCACGACCGCTACTTCCTCGACAACGTCGCGGGCTGGATTCTCGAGCTGGACCGTGGCCAGGGCATTCCGTTCGAAGGCAACTACAGCCAATGGCTGGAGAACAAGGAAAAGCGGCTGGAGATGGAGTCCAAGCAGGAAGCTTCTCACCAGAAAGCCGTTAAACAGGAGCTCGAGTGGGTTCGCTCCAACGCCAAGGGCCGCCAGTCCAAGAGCAAGGCCCGCCTGGCCCGCTTCGAGGAACTGAGTTCCCAGGAATTCCAGAAGCGTAACGAAACCAACGAACTGTATATCCCGCCCGGACCACGGCTGGGCAACAAGGTGATCGAAGTGGACGGCATCACCAAGTCCTTCGATGACCGCGTGCTGTACGAGGATTTGTCCTTCAGTGTGCCGCCTGGTGCGATTGTCGGCATTATCGGTGGTAACGGCGCCGGTAAATCCACCCTGTTCAAAATGATCGGAGGTTACGACAAACCGGATGCCGGTAACATCGTGGTCGGTGAAACCGTAGACCTGGCCTACGTGGACCAGATGCGGGACCTTGACGACAGCAAAACGGTCTGGGAAGAGCTTTCTGACGGCAACGATATTATCAAGATCGGCAACTACGAAACTCCGTCCCGCGCTTACGTTGGCCGCTTCAACTTCAAGGGCAGCGACCAGCAAAAACGCGTTGGTGACCTGTCCGGTGGTGAACGTAACCGCCTGCACCTCGCCAAACTGCTGAAGCAGGGCGGCAACGTGCTGTTGCTCGACGAACCAACCAACGATCTGGACGTGGAAACCCTGCGCGCCCTGGAAGAGGCCCTGCTGAACTTCCCCGGCTCCGCGCTGGTTATCTCGCACGACCGGTGGTTCCTGGACCGCGTAGCCACCCACATCCTGGCGTTCGAGGATGACGGCGAAGTGGTCTACTTCGAAGGCAACTTCAGCGAGTACGATGAGGACTTCAAGAAGCGCAAGGGCGACTCAGCCATGCAGCCCCAGCGCATGAAGTACAAGAAGCTGGCGTAATGGCAAAACCCAAAACCGCCTTTGTCTGCAGCGAGTGCGGCGCTGATTATTCCAAATGGCAGGGCCAGTGCACGGCCTGCCAGGCCTGGAACACCATCAGCGAGGTGCGCGGCGTTTCCGGCAACACCAAAGGCTCCCGGGGAGGCCGCTTTGACGGCTTCGCCGGCAGTCTGTCGGAAGTCAAGAGCCTTGACGACGTCAGCCTGGCTGAACAGGCGCGGATCAGCACCGGTATGCAGGAGTTTGACCGGGTGCTCGGCGGCGGCCTGGTAGAAGGTTCAGCGGTTCTGATGGGTGGCCACCCCGGCGCCGGCAAAAGCACCTTGCTGCTCCAGGCCGTGTGCCAGTTGGCCGCCCAGCACTCTGCCCTGTACGTCACAGGCGAAGAGTCCCTGCAGCAGGTCGCCATGCGCGCCAAACGCCTGAGCCTGCCCACCAAAGACCTGAAGATGCTCTCGGAAACCAGTGTCGAACGGGTGATGCAGGTGGCTGAGGCGGAGAACCCCCGCATTCTGGTTGTCGACAGCATCCAGGTGATGCACGTTGCGGATTCAGAATCGGCCCCTGGCTCGGTATCACAGGTACGGGAAAGCGCCGCTTTCCTCACCCGCTTTGCCAAGCAGACCGGCACTATTCTGTTTCTGGTGGGCCACGTCACCAAAGATGGCAGCCTGGCCGGCCCGAAGGTACTGGAGCATATGATCGATTGCTCCATTCTGCTCGAAGGCTCCAGCGACAGCCGCTACCGTACCTTGCGGGGCATCAAGAACCGTTTTGGCGCGGTGAATGAGCTTGGCGTGTTCGCCATGCTGGAGCAGGGTCTGAAGGAAGTAAAAAATCCCAGTGCGATTTTCCTGAACCGCGGCGAAGAAGCGTCGCCGGGCAGCGTGGTGATGGTGGTCTGGGAAGGCACCCGGCCGATGCTGGTGGAAATCCAGGCGCTGGTCGACATGGCGCAGGGCAGCTATCCCAGGCGCGTTGCCGTGGGCCTGGACCAGAACCGTCTGGCAATGCTGCTGGCCGTTCTGCACCGCCATGGGGGCATGCATGTGGCGGATCAGGATGTGTTTGTGAATGTGGTTGGGGGCGTGAAGGTAGCCGAAACCAGTGCCGATCTGGCCCTGCTTTCAGCGGTGGTATCATCCTTCCGAAACCGTGCTCTGCCGCAGGATCTGGTGATCTTCGGCGAAGTCGGGCTGTCTGGAGAAATCCGGCCGGTGCCCAGTGGCCAGGAACGCATCTACGAAGCCGCAAAACACGGCTTTACCCGCGCCATCGTTCCCAAGAGCAATGTGCCGCGCAAGCCGGTGGAGGGTATGAAGGTGATTCCGGTGACCAAGCTTTCCGATGCCCTTTCGGCACTGGAGGAGCTTTAGGTTTCGGACCCGGCCCCAGCCTTCCAGATTCGATGGGTGGACGGCGTTAGATGACGTCTCAAAAAACCGCTACAAGCACATCCATGTGCGCTTCTCTCAGGCCATCCCTGGCCTTCGAAATTTTTTGAGACGTCATCCAACACCGTCCAATCTGCACCGCAGTTATCGCCCTAAGGGCTTTCACTCGTGAACTAGTCAACCATATGCGCAAACTCCCGCTCCAACATCGCGGGGTCGCCCAAGTTCAGTTCCACCAGCCGTTTCAAGTGAGTCACGCTGTCCAGATCGATGTACTGGCACTTGAAGCCCAGGTGGTCACCTTCCACGTGGCACAGCTCCACCGACATCACAATCGCCCTTTCATGGTCATCCAGATGAATCACCAGTTCGCAGGGATCGTTCAACGGCGCCTGCCAGCCTTCCGGCTTCTTGATCAAAACGCCTTTAAGCGAAATATCCAGAACCTCGGTCTGCCACACCGTCTCGCCACAATGCAGCTCACAGAGAGCATCGAACGCAATACGATGAAATTGGCGTTTTTCGGGGGATTGATTCGGCAAGGGGACTACTCCTGAAAAGTCGGTGTTACCTTTCAGAACTATAGCCCTTCATTGACAGTAAGCAAAGCGACACCAGCCAAGTTAGAACGCGGGCATTTAGGGTAGCCTCCGAAAAATTTCGAAGGCCAGGGATGGCCTGAGAGAAGCGCCCATGGACGGGCTTGTAGCGGTTTTTCGGAGGCTGCCCTAAATGGGCGCCTCCGACTGATTTGGCAGGCTACATAGCCAACTCCGGAATGGGCAGAATTTATTGATGGTATTGGGGACTCAACTCCACCACTGCCTCAATGAACGCCCCGGCATGCTCCGGATCCACATCCGGGGTAATGCCATGCCCCAGGTTGAAGATATGCCCCGGGCCGGAACCATAGCGCTTCAGGATATCCGCCACTTCCTCGCGAATGCGCTCTTTCGGCGCGTACAGCATCGCCGGATCCATATTGCCCTGAAGGGCCACTTTATCCCCCACACGACGGCGCGCGTCGCCTATGTCGGTGGTCCAGTCCAGGCCCACAGCATCGGCGCCGGAATCGGCGATGGATTCCAGCCACTGGCCGCCGTTCTTGGTGAACAGAACCGCCGGTACACGGCGACCGTCGTTTTCGCGAATCAAACCATCGACGATTTTCTTCATGTAACGCAGGGAAAATTCTTCGTAGGCCCAACCAGTGAGGACACCACCCCAGGTATCGAAAATCTGGATAGCCTGGGCACCCGCCTTAATCTGGCCGTTCAGGTAATCAATCACCGAATCCGCCAGATGATCCAGCAGACGATGCATCACTTGTGGCTGGCCATACATCAGCTTCTTGGCTTCCGAGAAGGTCTTGGAAGAACCACCTTCAATCATGTAAGTGGCCAGAGTCCAAGGGCTACCGGAGAAGCCGATCAGCGGAACGCTGCCATTCAGGGCACCTCGGATCGTGGAAACCGCATTCATCACGTAATCCAGATCCACTTCGGCCTTCAGGTTCGGCAATGCCGCCACATCGGCTTCGGAGCGAATCACGTTGCGGAATTTCGGCCCTTCGCCAGTTTCGAAATACAGGCCAAGGCCCAGAGCATCCGGGATGGTCAGGATGTCCGAGAACAGGATGGCGGCATCCAGCGGGAAACGCTCCAGCGGCTGCAGGGTCACTTCACAGGCCAGCGGTGTGTTCTTGCACAGGCTGAGGAAATCGCCGGCTTTGGCCCGGGTGGCACGGTATTCCGGCAGATAACGGCCGGCCTGGCGCATCATCCACACCGGTGTGCGGTCCACGGGCTGGCGCATCAGGGCGCGCAGAAGGCGGTCATTCTTCAGCTCAGTCATAGTTCCAGTCTTCTCGTCGATAAGTGGTCAGAGGCAATGGGGAGCAATGATACCCCGTTTGCAGGAATAAAAAAGGGCGGCTTTCCCATAGAAAGCCGCCCTTCTGATACCGGTCAAGCGATCAATCAGACATCCAGATAGTCCAGAATGCCCTCAGCAGCCTGACGGCCCTCCCAGATTGCAGTTACTACCAGATCCGAGCCGCGCACCATGTCGCCGCCGGCAAAGATCTTGGCGTTGCTGGTCTGAAACGGAAATTCCACTTCTTCCGGCGCTGTTACCCGGCCGGAATCGTCGGTATTGATACCGAACTCATCAAACCAGGGCGCCGGGCTCGGGCGGAAACCAAACGCAACCAGCACTACATCCGCGGGAATAACTTCTTCGCTTCCCGGGATTGGCTCCGGACGGCGGCGGCCGTTTTCATCCGGCTCGCCCAACTGAGTGGAAACCACCTTCACGCCTTCCACCTTGTCTTCACCAATAATCGCGATGGGCTGGCGATTGAACATGAAGTTCACGCCTTCTTCCTTGGCATTGGCAACTTCCTTGCGCGACCCCGGCATGTTGGCTTCATCACGACGATACGCGCAAGTAACGCTTTCCGCCTGCTGGCGAATAGAGGTGCGGTTACAGTCCATGGCGGTGTCGCCACCACCCAGAACCACCACACGCTTGCCCTTCATATCGATGAAGTCGCTCTCATTTTTCTCGAAGCCCAGACGACGATTCACGTTCGAGACCAGGAACGGCAGAGCGTCGTGCACGCCCGGCAGGTCTTCACCCGGGAAGCCACCTTTCATGTATTCGTAGGTGCCCATGCCCATGAACACGGCATCGAACTCATCGATAATGCTCTTGAGCTCCACATCTTTGCCTACCTCAGTGTTCAGCCGGAACTCCATGCCCATTTCCTCGAACACCTGACGGCGACGGGTCATGACCGATTTTTCCAGCTTGAACTCCGGGATACCGAAGGTCAGAAGGCCACCGATTTCCGGGTAGCGATCGAACACCACCGGCTTCACGCCGTTACGCACCAGAATATCGGCACAGCCAAGGCCGGCCGGGCCGGCACCGATAACGGCTACTTTTTTATCGGTCCACTTCACATCCGACAAGTCCGGCTTCCAGCCCAGGGCAAAAGCGGTGTCAGTGATGTATTTTTCCACCGAGCCGATGGTTACCGCACCATAGCCGTCGTTCAGGGTGCAGGCACCCTCACACAGGCGATCCTGCGGGCACACGCGGCCACAGACTTCCGGCAGGGAGTTGGTCTGGTGACACAACTCTACTGCTTTCATGATGTTGCCTTCCGATACCAGTTTCAGCCAGTTCGGAATGTAGTTGTGCACCGGGCACTTCCACTCACAATACGGGTTGCCACACTCCAGACAGCGGTGCGACTGAGAAGCCGCATGGGTTTCGCTGAACGGGTGGTAGATTTCCCCGAATTCTTTCTTGCGCTTTTTGGCAGGCACTTTTTTGGGGTCAACCCGCCCTACTTCCATAAACTGAAAGTCATTATTGAGACGTTCTTTCATAATGCTACTCCGATTACTCAGGGCGGGCCCGGGTGCTTGCCAGCAGACTGCGCAGATTTGCAGCCTTGGGCTTCACCAACCAGAAACGGCTGATATAGTCGTCGAAATCTTCAAGCAGGTGCTCTGCCCAGACACTCCCGGTCTCGGAAATGTGCTCACGGATAACACCACGCAGATGGTTTCTGTGAGCTTCCATGTCTTCCCGGGAGATGCGCTGAATTTCAACCAGCTCGTGGTTGTACTTGTCCACAAAGGTGTTGTCCCGGTCCAGCACGTAAGCGAAGCCACCGGTCATGCCGGCACCGAAGTTGTACCCGGTGTTACCGAGCACCGTTACCAGGCCACCTGTCATGTATTCACAACAGTGATCGCCGGCACCTTCGACCACCGCATGGGCGCCGGAGTTCCGCACCGCAAAACGCTCACCCGCGGTACCGGCAGCAAACAGCTTGCCGCCAGTGGCCCCGTACAGGCAGGTGTTACCAACGATGGAGGTTTCCTGAGTTTTGAAATTACTGACACGGGGCGGCTTGATCACCAGCTTGCCGCCAGTCATGCCCTTGCCCACGTAATCGTTGGCGTCGCCCTCAAGAATCAGGTTCAGACCACCCACGTTCCAGACACCAAAGCTCTGGCCAGCGGTACCTGTCAGATCCAGGGTGATCGGTGAACTGATCATTCCCTGGTTGCCATACCGGGCGGCAATTTCGCCGGACAGGCGGGCACCAATCGAACGGTCACAGTTGGTCACTTTATAGCTCCAGGCACCGCCGGACTTTTCGGCGATAGCTGCAGCGGTATCTTTAACCATCTGCTCGGCCAACTGGCCTTCATCGAAGGGGTGGTTCCTCTCTACCTGGCATGTCTGTGGCTTGTCAGCCGGAATATGGTCGTTAGCCAGTAGACGACTGAGGTCCAGCTTGTGCTGGCGCTCGGTATCACCCGGCAGGCGCTCAAGCAGGTCTACCCGGCCGACCAGATCCTGCAGATTGCTGACACCCAGTTTTGCCATCCACTCGCGGGTTTCTTCCGCGACAAAGCGGAAGAAGTTCATGGCCATTTCCACCGTGCCCTTGAAGTGTTCTTCACGCAGGTATTCGTTCTGGGTGGCAACACCGGTTGCACAGTTGTTCAGGTGACAGATACGCAGATACTTGCAGCCCAGTGCCACCATGGGAGTGGTACCGAAGCCGAAGCTTTCGGCACCCAGAATGGCGCCTTTCACCACATCCAGGCCGGTTTTGATGCCGCCGTCTGTCTGTAGGCGAATCTTGCCTCGCAGATCGTTGGCGCGCAGGGCCTGCTGGGTTTCCGTCAGACCAAGCTCCCAGGGAGAGCCGGCGTAACGGATGGACGTCAGCGGGCTGGCTGCGGTACCGCCATCATAGCCAGACACCGTGATCAGGTCGGCATAGGCCTTGGCTACGCCGGCCGCGATGGTACCCACACCAGGCTCGGACACCAGCTTCACCGACACCAGCGCTTCCGGGTTGACCTGCTTGAGGTCAAAAATCAGCTGCGCCAGATCCTCGATCGAATAGATGTCATGGTGCGGCGGTGGTGAAATCAGGGTCACACCCGGCACCGAATACCGCAGGCGGGCAATCAGCTCATTCACTTTGCCGCCCGGCAACTGGCCGCCTTCACCGGGCTTGGCGCCCTGGGCAACCTTGATCTGCATGACATCGGCACTACGCAGGTATTCCGCAGTGACACCAAAGCGACCAGACGCCACCTGTTTGATTTTAGAACGCTTATTGCTGCCATAGCGGGCCGGATCTTCACCGCCCTCACCGGAGTTGGAACGGCCGCCCAGGGTGTTCATGGCAACCGCCAGCGCTTCGTGCGCCTCTGGCGACAAAGCACCCAGAGACATGGCGGCGGAGTCGAAGCGGGGGAAGATATTCTCGACCGGCTCTACCTCGGAAAGGTCAACCGGCTCGAGGTCTTTTCTGAACACCAACAGGTCACGCAAAGTAGTGACCGGGCGGTCATTACACAGGCTGGCGTACTGACGGTAGTCACTGTAATCGCCACTGATGACAGCATCCTGCAGTGTACCCACCACATCGGGATTGAACGCGTGATATTCCTGGCCATGTACATACTTGAGTATGCCACCCTGGGAGATCGGCTTACGCGGCTTCCAGGCCACCGAGGCCAGCAGCTCCTGGTCTTTCTGGAAGTCGGTAAAGTCGGCGCCCTGAATCCGGTTGGGCACGCCCTTGAAGCATAGATCGACGAGATTGTCTGCCAGACCAATGGCCTCGAACAACTGGGCACCCCGATAGGAGGTAATCGTTGAAATACCCATCTTCGACAGGATTTTCAAAAGCCCCTTGTTGATACCCTTGCGGTAGTTGTTCTTGGCATCTATCGGATCCATGATCAGCTCGCCGGTGCGGATCAGATCGTTGAGCACCTGATAGGCCAGATACGGATACACTGCCGTGGCACCAAAACCGAACAGAACGGCAAAGTGGTGCGGGTCTCGGGCCCATCCCGATTCGACAATCAGGTTGGTATCGCAACGCAGGCCTTTGGTGACCAGGTGATGGTGTACCGCACCCGTTGCCATCAATGCGTTTACCGGCAGCTCACCCTGCACCAGATCTTTGTCGGTGAGGATCAACAGTACCTTGCCGTCGCGTGCGGCCTGTTCGGCCTGTTCGCAAACCTGGCGAATGCCCTGCTCAAGCCCCGTTTCCGGCGTGTAACTCATCGAAATACGGGCGACTTCAAAGCCCGGGCGATCGTTTTCGCTTAAACGCAGGAACTTCGAAGGCGACAGAACCGGTGTACTGAGGATAATCCGGTCAGCATGGCCCGGTGTCTCCTCGAAAACGTTCTGTTCTACGCCCAGGCAGGTTTCCAGCGACATCACGATAGATTCGCGAAGCGGATCAATCGGGGGATTGGTTACCTGAGCAAACTTCTGGCGGAAGTAGTCGGCAACGTGACGAACCTTGCTGGAAAGCACAGCCATCGGCGTGTCATCGCCCATGGAGCCAACGGCTTCCTGAGCGTTCTCACCCAGCGGCCGCAGCACCTGATCCCGCTCTTCGAAGGAGATATTGAACATCTTCTGATGAATCTGCAGCTCGCTCTGGTCCATCAACTGGAATTCAGCAGTACCCTGGTTCAGCGTCGTTTCCACGCGGAGGGCGTTTTCTTTCAGCCACTGCTTATAAGGCTGGGCTGTTTTCAGGCGCTGATCAACATCCTCGGTATGCAGAACCTCACCCGTTTCTGTATCCACCACCAGCATCTGTCCCGGGCCAACACGGCCCTTGGCAACCACATCCTCCGGTGAATAGCTGTAGGTGCCCACTTCCGAAGCCAGGGTAATGAAGTCGTCTTTGGTCACCACCCAGCGTGCGGGACGCAGACCATTGCGGTCGAGCATACACAGGGCGTGGCGGCCATCAGACATAACCAGACCGGCCGGGCCGTCCCACGGCTCCATATGCATGGAATTGTATTCGTAAAAGGCGCGCAGCTCGGAATCCATGGTGTCCACGTTCTGCCAGGCCGGTGGGATCATCATCCGCACCGCCCGGAACAGATCCACACCGCCGGCCAGCAGAACTTCCAGCATGTTATCCATGCTGGAGGAGTCTGAACCGGACAGATTGACCAGTGGCTGCAGGGTTTGCAGGTCCGGCAGATCCGGTGAGCTGAACTTCGCCGCCCGGGCCATCGCCCAGTTACGGTTCGCCTCTATGGTATTGATTTCACCATTGTGGGCCAGGAAGCGGAAGGGCTGAGCCAGAGGCCAGCGAGGCATGGTATTGGTAGAGAACCGCTGGTGGAAAACGCAGATAGCGGTTTGCAAGTCCGGATCGCCCAGATCCTTGTAGAAATTGGCCAGATCGGCCGGCATCATCAGACCCTTGTAGGCCAGTGTGCGATGAGACAGGCTGCAAATGTAGAATTCTGAATCATCCGCCATATCCTTTTCGGCATGCCGGCGACCAACAAACAGGCTGATGGCAAAATCCTTCTCGGATTTGCCGGCAGGCTCTACAAATACCTGTTCAATTCGCGGCAGGCATTCCAGAGCCATTGGCCCGAGGCAGCTGTCATCCACTGGCACTTCACGCCATCCCAGGATTTCCAGGCCCTGGTCGGTCAACCTTTGCTCAATTGCCGCACGGCCGGCAGCCGCTTTGGCTTCGTCCGGGGCTAAAAAAACCTGGCCAACTGCAAACAAGTCGCCAGGTTTTTTACCGAACGCCGCTTGTGCAGCCTTTTCAAGAAAAGCCCTCGGGCTTTGAATAAGAAGTCCACAGCCATCGCCGGTCTTACCATCAGCGGCGATGCCTCCTCGGTGAGTCATACAGGTGAGTGACTCGATAGCCGTTTGCAACAGCTTATGGCTGGCCTCGCCCTTCATGTGGGCAATCAGGCCAAAACCGCAGTTGTCCCTGAATTCATCGGGATGATACAAGCCTGTTGTCATAAGCGTTCTCTCGCGTCGAAATGCTTTGCCATCAGCCGTTCGCGCACCATCATAGTGCACAAATTGTACTGACACCTGAAAAAAGGGGGATGGGATTTTACGCACGTAGAACTACGTATGCAATAAATTTCCCTTTTTCTGCCTGGAAAGCCACCTTTTCGCACCAATATAGTGCGGTCAGAAGCTATCGAAAGATCGCACCCAGGGTTCGCCAACCCCCAAGGCAGAAGGGAGGCTCGAAGTTGCAGCACGTGCCTGATCTTTGCTTTCGTACTGCCCATAAATCAACATAAACCAGGGCTCGCCCTGCCGCTCTCCGACGGTATACCGAAGGTTGGAATCTCCAGGCGCGCGCGCATAAACGTTAAGCACCGTTTGCTCCAACTGGCCTGCAACGAGTTGCAGTGTCCATCCACTACGTTGTCTGAGTTCGGCTCTGGGCACAAAAATATCTGGATTTTCCGGGGTAAATTCGGGCTCTGGCTCTGGCTCTGGCTCTGGCTCTGGCTCTGGCTCTGGCTCTGGCTCTGG
>Ga0075106_1000824_pt1 | contig 15072 bp, 6 predicted proteins | sample AntDeeMetag02WF4_FD_69796 | JGI IMG/M metagenome (GOLD analysis project Ga0075106, IMG submission 69796) | Saline lake microbial communities from Deep Lake, Antarctica - Antarctic Deep Lake Metagenome 02WF4 | ecosystem: Environmental > Aquatic > Non-marine Saline and Alkaline > Saline | place... | reverse complement strand
GCTGATGGCGCAGGCGCGACGCACGCTCGACCTCAATCACGACCCCGAGATCGCGGCGTATCTCGACGCCGTGGGCCGCCGACTGGCGGTCCACAGCGACTCGACCCCGGTGAACGGATACACGTTCTTCGTCGTCCGCAACCCCTCGATCAACGCCTTCGCCGGCCCCGGCGGCTACATCGGCGTGCACTCCGGGCTGATCCTGGAAGCCACGAGCGAAGCCCAGCTGGCCGGCGTCATGGCACACGAAATCGCCCATGTGTCGCAACGCCACATCGCCCGCTCGTTCGCACGCAGCCAGCGCGACAGCTATGCCACGCTGGCGGCGATCCTCGCGGGGATCGTGATCGGCTCCCAGAATCCGCAGGCCGGCCAGGCGGCAATCACCGGCGGCATCGCCGCCGAACAGCAGCGCCGGATCAATTACACGCGCTCGAACGAATACGAAGCCGACCGGATCGGGATCGCCCTGCTTGCGCGCGCCGGTTATTCGCCGGCCGGGATGACGGAGTTCTTCGAAACACTCATGAAGGCCTCGGGAGCGGGCGGCGGGCAGGTGCCCGAGTTCCTGCGCACGCACCCGTTATCGCAGAACCGGATTGCCGAGGCGGCCGCGCGCGCCGAATCGCTCGAGCGCCCCGACCAGCGCCGCGACACGCTGTCCTTCCAGCTAATGAAGGCCCGCATCGAGGCCGAGTACAGCGACCAGCCGGGCCGACTCCACGACCGCTGGCGGCTGCGTGAGCCGAGCGACGACGAGAACCTCGCGGCAGCGCGGGAATACGGCCTCGCCGTGCTCGAACTGCGACTCGACCAGCCGGAGCGTGCGCGCGAGCGCCTCGACGAACTGCATGCGGGCGCACCCGACAACCTGCATTACGGCCTCGCCCTGGCGCGGGCCTTCCAGGCCGGAGGCGACGGCGAAGCGGCGCTCGCGACCTGGCGGGACACGCGCGCGCTGCACCCGGAAAGCTACCCCGTGGCGGCCACCGGTCACGATCTGCTGCTGGGGAACGATCAAGCCGATCGAGCGGTCGAACTGGTCACCGATTATCTGCGTGGCAACGGCCCCATCGAGCCCGAGGCCTGGCGCCTGCTTGCGGAGGCCGCGGATGCCGCCGGACGCCCCGGGCGCAGCCACGAGGCTCTGGGCGAATACTACGTACGCATTGACCGCCTCGAGCAGGCCCTGACCCAGCTCGAACTCGCCCTGGGACGTGCTGAATCCGGTTCGACCGAGCACACGCGGCTGTCGACACGCGTCGAGCAGGTCCGCGAACTGCGTCGGGAGCGCCTCGCCAGTAATCCCCTGGGCGGCTGAATACGAAGGGAATTGCGACCCGTTTTCACGGCGCGGCACCCGCGGGCTATCATGGGACAGTCCGCGCACCATCGCCCGCTGACGGGCCGAAGCGAAATCATTCCGGAGTCAAGGAGAAGGAAAATGGTCCGACGCATGCTCAGCACGACCGCGGTCTTTGCCGCGCTGGCGTTCGCGCAACCGGCACTGGCCGCAGAAACCTATGTCTTCGACAAGGCCCACACGAATATCCAGTTCAGCTGGGATCACTTCGGCTTTTCGACCACCAGCGCCGAGTTCGAAGAATTCTCGGGGAAACTCCAGTTCGATCCGGAAGACCGGGCCAACAGCTCCATCGAGGTGACGATCGACCTTGATTCGGTCGACAGCGGCTTCGACACATTCAACGGACACCTGACGGAAAAATCGGAGTGGTTCAATACCGACGAGTATCCGGAGGCCACGTTCACCAGCACGGACATCGAGGCGCTCGGCGAGGATCGCCTGCGCGTAACCGGGGACCTGACGCTCAAGGGCGTCACGAAAGAGGTCACTCTGGAGACGACAATCAACAAGATTGGCGAGCATCCCGTCACGAACGCGAAGACCATCGGCTTCGACGCGACCACCACGGTCAGCCGCAGCGCATTCGACATGGGCAATTATGCGCCCAGCGTGGGTGACGAGGTAACCATCAGCATCTCGTCCGAGATGCAGCGCGAATCGGATCTCTAACCGGGGAGTCCCGGGCGGGCCAACCCGCCCGGGGCGAAAACAATGCGTCTGCGCAATACGTCTTCCAACTGGGGTGCAATCGCCAAGTTATTCCACTGGCTGATCGCGCTTTCCATCATCGCCAACCTCGGGCTCGGTTACTGGGCAGAGGGAATGGCCTTGTCGCCGACCAAGGTGGAGGCCTTCTACTGGCACAAGAGCATCGGGCTGACCGTGCTCTGGCTGGCGCTTCTGCGGCTGTTGTGGCGGTTCACCAATCCGAGTCCGCGCCTGCCGACCGGTATGGCCGGCTGGGAACGGGGCCTTGCCCACACCAGCCACGTGCTGCTTTATGTGCTGATGATCGCGATGCCGCTGTCGGGCTGGGTCATCCACTCCGCCGCCAATTTCCCGCTTGATCTGTACGGGGTTTTCCCGGTGCCCGACATCGTCCCGTCGAGTACCGACGAATCCGCGGTCGGCGACCTGGCGAAAGCGGCCCACTACTGGATGTTCATCGCCATCTGCGCGCTGCTCACGCTGCATGTCCTCGGCGCGCTCAAGCACCACATCGTCAACCGCGACGACGTGCTCAAGCGGATGCTTCCCTTCAGTCGCGCGAGCGATCCGATTCGCGGAGAGTAATATGCAACCGCATTTGCCGGGGTTTCCGATCCCTGCCCTGCTCCTGCTGCTGGCGGCGGCCATGCCGGCCCATGCCGGCAACTGGTCCGTGATTCACGAGGAGAGTCGTCTCGGGTTCACGGCAACCCAGACCGGCAGTGAGTTCAGCGGCCAATTCGAGAATTTCGACGCCGACATGACCTTCCACGCCGACGATCTCGCCGCCAGCGCCTTCAACGTGAGCGTCGACGTGACGAGCGTGAACACGGGCTCGAACGATCGCGACAGCACGCTGGCCGACGAACCCTGGTTCTGGTTCGAGAAGTTCCCCCGGGCGCGGTTCGAAACGAAGCGGATCGTGCACGAGGACGGCGACACATACGAAGCGGTCGCCGATCTGACCATCAAGTCGAACACCCATGAGGTCACCCTGCCGTTTACCTGGACACGGCAGGGCGACGAGGCACGTATCGAGGGCAAAGCCACCGCGATCATGCAGGGCGGCCTGAGCATGGATCGCACGCGCTGGGAGGTAGGGACCGGCGAGTGGTCGTCCGGCGATACCGTGGGACGGCAGGTGGATGTCGAGGTTGACCTGCTGCTGAGGCATGAAGGGGACTAATACCGGATCGACCGGCCCAGGGTCGAAAACGCGGCCGCAGAAGCCGTTGAGCACGCCGCGACCGATCTGTCACCCGGCAGCGTATTCCGCATGCCGCTACGAATCGATCAGCTCTCGCATTCTTCCGTCAGCGCGCAAGTGCCTGTACTTCGCCCGGAAAGCGGCTGCATGGCGCCGTGGTTTTTCAGAGTGCAGTACATGATCCAATAGTGCGTCGCATTGAGGCTGCGTTGACTTTGGCCCGCCCCAATCTCCTCCACCGAACGCGGCCACCCGCTGGGCCGTCTCGAGCTGTTCGGTCTGGGTGGGGAGAACGCCGACGGGACAGCCGGCGTGCAAAGCCGCGTAGAGCGTATCGTGGCCACCATGGCAGATGGCCGTGTCGGCGCCCGCCAGGACCGGCGCCAGAGCGAATGGACTCCTGCTCAGCACGATCGGACTGCCGCGACACTTCTCCATCATCTCGCGGCCCGCATCCGGGCAGAAAACGCGCGCGCTGCACCCGCTGGTGTGGAGGGCGTTGAACAACAAACGGGCGTGTGGCTCGCTTGCCTTGAGGTAGGCAAAGACCCGGGGTCCCGATTCGCTCCACTGTGGATCGATGCCACGCGTTTCCAGCAGCAGGGGCCCTGCATACTCATCGCCGTCCCGATCGGGGAACGGATCGAGTTCCGCAACCGTCGCCAGCACATCGTCGGGCGTGCGCAAGAGATCGACCAGGTTACCGGGCACATTCGGGACATCTCCGACCGCTCGGCGAATGCGATCCAGCACCTGTTGTTCGACCCGGTCCACCCGTTGGCGCTCCCTGGGTGACGCACTCGCGAACGGCCGCAACGGCGACTCGCGCGGTGGAAGCGTGAAGCCGTGTCCCATTGCGAATACGCGTCGTCCATCGAGTCGAGCGGCGAGCACGGCGCTGGGCGCGTACTCCGCGATCACCAAGCTGGCGTCGACAAGATCGAAAGTGGCACGCCAGGCGTCGATCCGACCGCGAAGTCGCCGCGGGTCGCGGAACCCCGACATGTACAGCACGTCGGCCAGGCTGGCCGGCGGCGGCCGCCAGGTCCGTTGCACACGCTCCGGCAAAGGTGCCTGCAACACGGGCACATCACGCAGGCCCTCGACCTCCCTCGTGCGGGTCGTGTCGCGCGCAACGACGACCGGGTCGCGGCCGGCCTCGCGAACGATCCGCGCCACGGCAGCGCAGCGATGCAGATGGCCGAGATGCCCCCCCACCTCCCACGCGATGACGACCCGGTTGGAACCGTTTCGAGCGTCCACTCAGCGTTCCTTGCCCGCGTAATCCAGCATTTTGGCCACGGGCGACAACACGTACTCGAGCACGCTCCGCTGCCCGAGCTTGATCTCGGCCAGCACCTTCATGCCCGAGCGCAGCTCCAGCCGTTCGCCCTCGTACTCCAGGCGTTGCTTCGCGAGCTCGATCACGGCGGCATAGCGTCCCTGCATGCGCGGATCCTGTTCACGGTCGCTGCGCGCGTCCGGACTGACGCGTTGGATCGTGCCTTCGACGGTGCCGAATCTCTGGAACGGATAGGCGCTCAGCTTCACGCGCGCCTGCTGGCCCGCGTGAACGAAACCGACATCCTGATTCGAAATCATCACCTCGGCACGCAGCGCTTCTCCGGCGGGCACGATCGACAGCAGCACCGTGCCGGAGGGCGTGACCGACCCCTCGGTATGCACGGCGAGGTCCTTGACCGTGCCGTCGCGCGGCGCCCGCAGTTCGAGGAGCCCGTTGCGTACCCGCTGCTTCTCCCAGCCGGCGCGGAGGCCGAACATATCCGCCGCCAACTGATTGCGACGGCGGATCAAGCGTTGGCGGCGGGTTGTGGTCACCTCCCCGAGTTCCGCCCGCGCCTCGCGAATCCGTCGCTCCATCGCCTCGATCCGTTCGCGCTGCGCCTCGAGGTCGGCTTCGGCCTCGATACGTGCGCGGCGACGTTCCAGAATATCGAGGCGTGCGACCGCCTGTTCCTCGCCGAGTTCGGCGTAGGCCTGCTCATACTCGCGATCGACAACAAGCGTCCGCTCAAGCTTGTCGCGCACCGCGCGCGCCACGTCGAGTTCCTGAATTGCCCGCTCAAGCGCCGCGTTCCGAGTTTCAACAGCGCCCCGGTGCGCCTGCCGTTCACTGACGTATTCCGAACGCACCTGGCTGAACAACGCGGGATCGTCATCCGGCGCACGCTCGAACGGCTCCCCGGACAGGGTCGCGTCGATCCGCCGGCGTTGCAGCCGGGCCAGTTCGAGCTCGCGCTGGAATCGCTCCAGGTCGGGCCGGGACAGGCGCGGATCCATGCGCAGCAACGGTTGACCGGCGGCGACAACATCGCCCTCGTCGACCAGAATGTCGGCAATCCGTCCGCCGTCCAGCGGCTGCACCACCTGCACCCGGGATGTTGGCACCAGCCGACCCTCCGCACGCGCCACGATGTCGAGGCGCCCGAATACCGCCCACGCCAGCAGGCCCAGCAACAGCAGCGCGACGAGACCGACCATCAGCCGCGGCAACGGTGCCGGCGGATCGTCACGCGTCCCCAGAAGGCGCGGCGAGAAATCCCGATCGTCCATCGATGCTCAGCCCCGCCCTGACGGGCGAGGCACACCCGGTCCATGTTGCACCATCACACGGTTCCGCTCGCCGATTGGGCCGTACGGCCGAAGCGTTCATCGGTCAGAGTGGAGAGATGATCGGTCATTACCTGACCGGAAGAAGCACCCAGCGCCAGGCGCCGCGCGGGTTCGCCGCCGAGCGCTTCCCCGTCGCTAGTGTTCAGGTGCTCATCCATCAGCCGTTCGACGAGCTGCCAGCGATGGCTGCCGTCGGCCGCCATGTTTTCGGCAAGCCCTCCGAGGTCATAGCGCCGGATCGCGTCATCGCGCAGCGGATCGCCGGAGGACGGATCCAGCGAGACGGCCGATTCGCCGACCAGTTGCAGGGTGAGACCGGGTCGATCGGTTGCGCCAGCGCCGAACCAGTCCTCCAGCACGAGGGTACTGCGGCCATTACCGTCGTCGGCCTGGTCATGGTCGTCGTGATGGCTACCACGATGGCCGTGCCCGCGGCGACGGTTCTTGCCGTGGCGGTGGCCTCCGTCATGGTGATCGTGCCCCCGGTGGCCATGGCGCTTGCCATGCTCGTTGTGCCGGTCGTCGTCGTGCTGATCGCGGCCATGCCCGTTCCGGTGGTCGGACGGATGTTCCTCGTCGCGATCCAGACCCCCCGCATCGAGCACCAGGTCGTCACCGCGCCTGGACAGCGCCAGTTCATCGACGTCATAACCGCCGATCGAGACCGTCAGGCGTTCCGCCCCGTTGCTGTCGACGCGGTCGTGTCCGTCGCCGGCGTTGAAGGCGACGACATCCGCGCCACCGCCGGTAACGATCCGGTCATTGCCCCGACCGCCGGCAAGCAGATCGCTGCCGCCGCCGCCATGCAATCCGTCGGGTCCGCCGCCGCCGAGCAGCACGTCGCCCTGACAGCCGCCGTACAGCCTATCCGGATCGTCGCCGCCCACCAGCGCATCGAAACCGGCATTGCCGTACAAGCGGTCAGGCCCGTCACCGCCGACAACGACATCGTCGCTGGCACCGCCACGGAGTTCATCCGGCCCGCGCCCACCTTCGAGTCGGTCGTTGCCGGGACCGCCCTGCACGAAATCGGGCCCGCGACCGGACTCGACATGATCGTCGGCTTCACTGCCCTCGATCCAGTCGGGACGATGGCTGCCCGTCGTGTGTTCGGTTCGCGCAACCAGGTCCGCCAGTGTCGCCGTCGTCCCGTCCTCGAACCGGACCTCGTCGATAACAGCGCCGTCGTCCACGGTGCCCGCGTAACGGATGCCGGTGTCGTACAGCTCGTTGCCGAACTGATCGACCAGGCGCAACGCGACCGCCGACTGGTCACCCTCGGTAAGTTCGCGTACGACGACATTGTCCGCTGTCAGGGGACCATCGAGCGCCAGCACATCGTGCCCCGCGCCCGCCTCGATCGTGTCGACGCCGTCGCCGATGCCGTAGCGGTAGACGTCATCGCCGTCGCCGCCGTCGAGCGTGTCGTTGCCCGCCCCACCGACCAACAGATCGTCGCCGGCCAGGCCGGCAAGCGTGTTGCGACCCTGGTTGCCGACCAGTTCATCCCCGCGAAGGGTTCCGGCTGCATCGCCATCCGCCTGACCACCCAGACGCAGGCGTTCGAAATGCTCGCCAAGCACGAACCCGGCCGAATCCGGATCAACGACCACGGTGTCGTGGCCCCCGCCGGCGTACTCGACGATCGTGTCGGCGCCGTCGATGTGATAGGTATCGTCGCCCGCGCCGCCGACCATGCGGTCTGCTCCGCCGCGCCCGTCGAGCACGTTGGCACCGTCGTTGCCGATCAGCTCGTTGTCCAGCGCGTTGCCTGTGCCGGCAAAATCGCCCGCGCCGAGGAGCGTCAGGTCTTCCACATGCTCGGGCAGAACGAAGGTCGCCGCCGCCTCCACCCGATCATGGCCTTCGCCCGCGGCCTCCACCACGGTGTCGGTCGTCCAGACCCTGCGCGTATCCGGGCCGGTGTCGTCGGGATGCCCGTGGCCGGCAAAGGTTCCGTAGTCGCCACATGCAACCCCGCAATCGCCATTATCGTCATGACGACCACCCCGGCCGCCTTCGTCGTCGCCGCGGCGATCATGGTGCCCGTCGTGCCCCTCGTGCTCGTCGTGAGGGCGATTGCCGAAGCGCGCTCCCGGCCGACCGGGTCCCGATCCGGGGCCATCGTTCCAGTTCTCGTCATGCCCCGGAGGCGGTGGATCCTCGCCATTGCCAACGCCCTGATTTCCGTGCCTGTGCCCGTCGCTATCGTCATCGTCGGACGATCCGCCCGAGTCGCCGCCGGAGTCGTCCCCCCCATCGCCGGGGATCTCGACCGTCTCCGAGAACCCGGTCACGCGAAAGACATCGTCGCCGTTGCCACCTTCCAGGTGATCGATGCCCGCGCCACCGTCGACGAGATCGTCGTCCGTCCCGCCGAACAGGGTGTCACTGCCTGCGCCGCCATACAGGCGATCGGCATTGCCAAGGGCCGGTGCCCCACCGCCATAGCCGTACCCGTAACCGCCATCGTCCGGGGCCGTGTACAGCCCGTCGTCGCCGCCGTAGAGGACGTCATCGCCGTCCCCGCCCTCCAGCAGATCGTTACCTGAACCGCCGTCCAGATGGTCGTTACCCGACCCGCCGTGCAATTCGTCCGAATTGCCGAACGCCGGAATGGCTCCGCCATAACCGTATCCGTCGCCATAGCCGTAACCGCCGCCGTCATCGGGTTCGATGTAGAGGCCGTCGTCCCCGCCATACAGCACATCGTCGCCCTCGCCGGCGATCAGCAGATCGTTGCCCGAACCTCCGTCGAGGGTGTCATTACCGGCGCCCCCGTAGAGTTCGTCGGCATTGCCCAGCATTCGCGGGCCCTCGATCTCTGAATTGCCGTAGGCGTAGCCATAGCCGTAGCCGCCTCCGTCTTCGGGCTCCAGGCGGAGGCCGTCGTCGCCTCCGTAGAGGAAATCGTCGCCGACGCCACCGCGCAGGACATCATCGCCCGACCCACCATCGAGCTGGTCGGCACCGGCTCCGCCGGTCAGCGTGTCCGCATTCGAGGCGAGACGTCGTATCGTGCCACCGTAATAGTCGCTCTCCTCGATCACCTCGTCATCGCCGCCGAACAGCCAGTCGGCGCCCGCTCCGCCCTCGAGGTCATCATCGCCGGCCGCGGCGTCGATGCGGTCGTCGCCCCCCATGCCCGTCAGGCGATTGTCCCCGCGGTTGCCATCCAGATGATTGGCCAGCTCGTTACCCGTGCCATCGAGATCGTCGTCGGTATCGAAGCGCAGGTTCTCGACGTTCGCGTCGAGCGCAAAGTCGTCGCTGGCCACGACGGAGTCCGTACCCTCGCCGGATTGTTCGACGATGACCTCGTCGCTCCGGTCCACGTGGTAGCGATCATCCCCGGTGCCGCCGATGAAATGATCCAGTCCGGAACCGCCCACGAGCACGTCGTCGCCACCGCCGCCGACAAGCTGGTTATCCCCGTGATTGCCGTACAGGCCATTGGCGATGGCATTGCCCTCGCCGCGCAGGTCGCCGTAACCGGTCAGGCGCAGGTCCTCCACGTGGGCGCCGAGCACGTGGTCATGACTCGACCGGACGGTGTCGTGCCCCGCGTCGGCCTGCTCGACCGCCGTGTCTCCGGCCGCGTCGACGAAATAGGTATCGTTGGCGGCGCCGCCGCGCATGCGATCCGCACCCGCGTCGCCCTGCAACCGATCGTCACCGCCACCGCCCTCGAGCACGTCGTCACCCGAACCGCCCTCGAGTTCGTCCGCGCCGGCGCCGCCACGCAATACGTCCGCACCGCTGCGCCCGAACACGACATCGTCACCGGCGCCGCCGGCCAGGTCGTTGTCCTCAGCGTTGCCGTGGATCGTGTTGGCGATCGAATTGCCGTGACCGACCACGGCGCTGCCGAGGCTCAGATCGAGCACCTCGACGTTCGCCGCCAGCGTTCGATCGACGAAACTGATGACCGTATCGTCCCCGGCCGCTGTACCAGCGGCTTCCTCCACCTCATCGCCCGCCTGCTCGACCACGTACGTGTCATCGCCATCTCCGCCGGTCAGGCGGTCCGCCCCGCCGGCGCCCTCGATCCGGTTGTCGCCAGCGTTGCCCCGGATCGTGTTGTCCTGCTCATTGCCGGTGGCGGCGAGATCGGCGTTGCCGAGCAGCGTCAGGTCCTCGACATGGTCAACGAGTACATATGACAGCGACGTCTCGACACGATCGTGCCCGCCCCCCGCGGTCTCGACGACCGTCGTCGCCGCGTCGTGCACCTGGTAGACGTCGTCACCGGCTCCACCGGCCAGCCGATCGGCGCCGTCCTCGTTGATCAGCAGATCCGAACCCGCGCCGCCGAACAGGTCATCGCCGCCACGACCGCCATCGAGCCGGTTGTCCGCGCCGTTTCCGGTCAGGACGTTGTCGCGATCGTTGCCGACGCCCTCGATCGCAGCCGGGCCGAGCAGCTCCAGATCTTCCGTATTGGCCTGCAGCCGGAACGAAACCGTGCTGCGCACGGTATCGTGACCCTCGGTCGAGCGCTCGGAGACAACGTCGTCCTCGTGGTCGACGTAATGGATATCGTCACCGCGGCCGCCGATCGTGACGTCGGCCCCGGCACCGCCATCGAGCACATCGTTGCCGCGGTTCCCGGCCAGGCGATCGTCGCCCGCGGCCCCCAGGAGCACGTCATCTTCCGTCGTGCCGAGGATGAGATTGTCCAGCGCATTGCCGGTGCCGCGCCGGGCGCCAGCGGACAGTTCGAGTTCCTCGACCCCCGCGGACAATACGCGGTCGACACGGCTGGCGACCCTGTCGACTCCGGCACCGGGCGCCTCCACGACGACATCTCCGGCGGAATCCACGTGGAACAGGTCATCGCCACCGCCGCCTTCCATGCGGTCATCGCCGGTCCCGCCGATGAGAACGTCATCGTCGTCGAGCCCGATGAGCGTGTCATTGCCGGCACCGCCATCGAGCGTATCCGACGCATCGGTCCCGAGCAGTTCGTCGGCGCCGTCCGTGCCGCTGAAATCGAAACCGAACTCCTCGATCAGATCCGCGTACGAACGCGCCGGCCCGCCGTCGTTCACCCGGATGCGATCGATGCCCGGCGCATTGAACGGGTCGCGGCGATCGAAGCCCTCGATGTGGATCTCCGTGCCGCCCTCCACATATGGCGCCGTGATCTTGAGTGAACCGACGCCGAAGCTGAATGCCGGTGCACCGGATGTGCGCCGGAACGACGCCAAGTCCGCGAGGAACAGCGTGTTGCTGCCGCTGTCGCGGATGGTGACGTCGCCCCCGTCTGCCCGGAGGAGGTTCACCTCGTACACATCCTCGCCGCCGCCGCCGGCCAGGATGTCGCTGCCGGGACCGGCGGACAGGCGGTCGTTGCCACTGCCGCCGTCAATGACATCGTCGCCGCTGCCGCCAAACAGGACGTCGTTATCGGCGCCACCGGATACCAGGTCATTGCCGGCATCGCCGAAGATGCGGTCCTCGCCGCTCCCCCCGGCGAGGCTGTCGTCTCCGGAATCACCGTCGATGACGTCATCACCCGCACCGCCCGCGACGTCGTCGCCGCCCGCACCACCGCTGAGGATGTCCGCGCCCGTGCCGCCAAAGATCCGGTCCGCGCCGCCACCGCCGAAGATACGGTCCTCGCCCGTTCCCCCTTGGAGGTCATCCGCGCCATGGAATTCAGCCGCGAGATCGGCATCGTCGCCGACGAGCAGGTCGGCACCCGCACCGCCGATCAGGCGATCCTCTCCGCCACCCCCCTGGAGCGTATCGGCGCCATCGCCGCCGTTGAGGACGTCACGGCCGTGGCGTTCACCCGCAACGTTGCCGGCATCGCCGATCAACGTGTCATCGTCTGCCCCGCCATCGAGCCGGTCATCGCCACCGGCGCCGACCAGGCGGTCGTCGCCGGCCCCGCCGATCAGCACATCATCGCCATCCATTTCGGCGGAAACACCGAGGCCCTCTCCGAGGAGCTCATCGGCGCCCTGGCCGCCGATCAGGCGATCGCTGCCGCCGCTGCCATAGAGCGTGTCGTCGCCGTCACCACCGTTGAGCAGATCGTCGCCATGCAGGGCGCTCTCGACCTCCGAGCCATCGCCGATCAGCACGTCGTCCTGCGTGCCACCGAACAGTTCATCACTGCGACCGGCACCGATCAGCGTATCGCTGCCCGAACCGCCGTACAGCGTGTCGCGTCCCTGGTAGTCGCCGGAATGACTGCTGTCGTCTCCGACCAGGACGTCGTCATCGGCATCGCCGTACAGGGTGTCCCCACCGCCACTGCCAAAGAGCTGGTCATTGCCGTCGCCCCCACGGAGCACATCCTCGTCGTGGAACGCCGCGTCCACGGCGCTGGCATCGCCGTCCAGGACGTCGTCACCAGTGCCACCCGTCAGGACGTCGCGCCCGCCCATGCCGAACAGGTGATCGTTACCCGCACCACCGGCCAGAAAATCGGCACCGTGGAACTCGCCGGAAAGGCTCTCGGTCACGATATCGCCCTGCAGCTCGTCATTGCCGCGCCCCCCGATCAGGGTGTCGGCGTCGCCGCCGCCGAAGAGCACGTCGTCGCCGTCGCCGCCATCCAGGTAGTCGCTCGCACTGGTTGCGTCGGACGCATCGCCCTGCAGGACGTCCGCATCGGCGCCGCCGAACAGGGCATCGGAACCACCGTTCCCGAATAACCGGTCCTCGCCTCCTTCGCCGTGCAGGACATCACTGCCCATCTCGTCGACGGGCAGGTCCGAGTCATCGCCCAGCAGCGTGTCGGCATCCGCCCCGCCGAACACGATGTCGTCGCCCGACTGGCCGAAGACCACATCCTCACCCGCCTCGCCGTGCACCCGATCATCACCAGCACCGGCATCAACGTAGTCCGCGCCCGCGCCCGCATGCACCAGGTCATCGCCCGGCGCGTCCTCGCGTTCGGCGCCGACAACGCCGGAATACGAAACCTGGTAGGTCGTGCCCTCACCACCCTGCTGTTCATCCACCGAGATCGACCAGTCGAACCCGAGGCCCCACTGACCGATGTCCGTGGTTTCCTCGAAGCTGCCGTCACCAAGGTGCTCGGTTCGGACGAACGCCCGTTCATCGCCGAAGATGTAGTCGTCGCCGGCACCGGCATACAACCGATCGTCACCGCCACCGCCCAAAAGCGCATCGCCCGCACGGGCCCCGACGAGCACATCGTCACCGCCCATACCGCTGAGGAAGTCGCCCGGACCGGCGACGCCCGGCTGCGTGTTGCCCTGCTCGATCGCCTCGGCCTCGCTCACGCGGGCGTCCGCATAGATGCGGTCATCGCCGTCGACGCCCACGGCCTGGATGCGGTCGCCATCGAGGATGTCGCGGCCCGCTCCGCCGATGATCACGTCGTTGCCCGAGTTCGAGAACACGCGGTCGTTACCCGCGCCGGCATCGATCAGATCGTCTCCGTCCGGTCCGTCGAAGAAATCACCCGGGATGTAGTCGTTGCCGCCACCGCCCTCGATGCGGTCGTTGCCGGCACTGCCCTCCAGCACGTCGCCCTGCCCCTCGACCACGGTATCGTTGGTCTCGCGGTTGCCCAGGGCCGTGCGTTCATACTGCACGCCCGGCTCGTCCGGATCTCCGTCGACCCATTCCCGGTCCCCCACAATCACGTGGTCGAATTCCGCCGCGTCTTCGGGCTCGTCGTCGCCGAGGAGTTCGATCGCGAAGTCGGCCGTCGCACGCTCCGTCCCGCTCGCATCGACATAGCTCGCCTCGACGGTCAGGCTCCGCGTGTCGTCGACGTCGCCGTCGTGCAGCAGCGTGACCACGGCGCGATCGCTGCCGGGCTCCAGTGCCACCGTGGCGGCCTGCCCGCCCGGAACCCGCTCGCCATTCGGCAGCAACCACTGGAAGTCCTCGCCGCCGCCGCCGAGTTCGATCACGATGGCATCGCCCCCGGCGGCGGGGCGGTCGGTGAACAGGTGGATGGCCTGCGCACCGCCTTCGGACAGGTTCGCCGTCGGCTCGGCGGGGGCGCTGTCCCCACCGGGCAGCGGATTCCCGCCGTCAAAACTGACGGCGAGTTCCCGCGCTTCATCGAGCTCGATCCCGAGATCCCCATTGGTGAAGTTCTCGATGGTGATCGAGTCGCCTTCCTCCAGCGCGCCGCCGGTGAGCTCCAGCGTGCCGCCGTCGGCGATATCGCCGTCCAGCAGGGTGTAGGTCGTCCCGTCCGTGGCGGTCCAGACCGCGCCGTCGGCGCCGGCCTCGGCCTCCGTGTCCGTGCCGGTCAGGGCCTCGCCGTCGACGAGGAGTTCGCCCTCGCCGTCGGCATCGAATATCTCGTCCTCGCCATCGCCGGACTGAAAGGCGTAGGTGTCAAATCCGGCGTCGCCTTCGAGGATGTCGTCGCCGCGCTGGCCTTCGAGGCGATCATCGCCACCGACTCCCTCCAGCACATCATCACCCCGCCCGCCATAGAGCCGATCGTTCCCGCCCGCGACATCAACGGAGAACACATCATCGCCCTCACCCCCGAAGAACACCCGCGTGCCCGTCGTGCCGGGATCGATTCCGACGAAAGCACCCGAGTCCTGGTCGATGAACTGGCTCGTCAGGGGCTTGCCGCCCGTACCACCCTCGCCGGCAACCTCGACCACGTTCGCGACATAGCGTGCCCGGTCCAGCAGGTACTGACCCGAAAAATTCTCCGGCGCATTCGCTGGCTCATGAAATACCGAAAGATCATTGCGCAGCACCATCACATGACCGTGATCCAGCGCGTAGCGCAGCGCGGCATCGGTTTCTGCCTCCACCAGCAACTCGGCCGGAGAGCGGCCGGTCAACTGTTCAGGATCCAGCGCGACACCCGCGAGATGGTCTTCACCGATATCCTGGATCGCCTGCTGGACGTTTTCCTGAATGAAGCGGGCTTTTTCGATATTCGATGTACCGCCCAGCAAGTCGATCACGGATTGCCCCACCAAAGAGTCCAATCCTGGCACCTGATCCGCTATGCGCGGCAATAACTGACTACCTGCGATTGCAATAGCCGTTCCGCCAACAATCGCAAAAATCCCTGCGCCTAAACCCCAGCGTTGCATAAATTTGGATATTAGACAGCGGCGACGTCCGGCACCAGCATCTTGCGCATGGACATGAACCGCTGCTTCAGGTGGTCGTTGTCGGTCAACGCCAG
>Ga0075106_1000815_pt1 | contig 15181 bp, 10 predicted proteins | sample AntDeeMetag02WF4_FD_69796 | JGI IMG/M metagenome (GOLD analysis project Ga0075106, IMG submission 69796) | Saline lake microbial communities from Deep Lake, Antarctica - Antarctic Deep Lake Metagenome 02WF4 | ecosystem: Environmental > Aquatic > Non-marine Saline and Alkaline > Saline | place... | reverse complement strand
CGGCAATGGCATTTCACCGCGCAATGCCGGCATTGCCCGGCGCGCCAGCCGCCTCGATGAGAGAGGCGTTGTCCCGGCCGCGCCGGGCAAGGCCGGCCTACGCCGGGAGCGGTTATTCGGGGCGCCTGCAATACATGGCACGCATTATGCGAGGCATATGGCGAGTGGCCGATGGTAGGCCGCAGGTGATTACGGAGAAATTCGCCATGAACACGCAGGCCCAGACCCATACCGAGACCGGAATCCCGCCGCAGACGGCGGACCGGACCCGCAGTCATCGCCGGATCATGCTGGTGACGACGCGCTGTTCGACCCTGCTCGCCCTGCAGCGTGCCTGCCGTGCCGATCAGGCCGTGCAGTTCTGTTTCTACGCCAATTCCGCCGCGGCGTCGCGCGCGTTGCGCCGGTTCCGGCCGGATGCGCTGTTGGTTGATGTGGCCTGTACCGGCCGCGCCGGCCAGGAGCTGGTGGAGCGGGTACGGGGCATGGAGGCGGCGCCGACCGTCGCGGTGCTGGCCGATAGCATTGGGCCCCGCATGTCCGAGGCGGTCGATCACGTTGGTGCCGATGGCGGGCTGGCGGTGACGGCGCCCGACCTGCTCGAGCGCCTCGGCGCGCTGGCCGCCCGGCGTACGCGGGACCGTGTCGACGCGGCGTGAATCGTCGGGGCTGATTGTCCACTGCTGGACTTGTTTTCGCCGAATGTGAAAAATCGGCGCCACACAGCGTGCCTGGGTTGGCCCGTGCGTGACGCCTGCTGCCCCATACCGTCCAACCGGCGGGGCCGCGAAAGGACATTCGAGAACAACAAGTCAGCAGGAGTGGCCCATGAGCCAGCACTACGACCTCCTCGTCATCGGCAGCGGCCCGTCGGGGCAGCGCGCCGCCGTCCAGGCGGCGAAGCTCGGCAAGCGCGCGGCCGTGATCGAGCGCAAGCACGTGGTTGGCGGTAACGCCGTCCATACCGGCACCATCCCGAGCAAGACCCTGCGCGAGACGGTCCTCAACCTCACCGGTTGGCGCGAGCGCGGCTTCTACGGCCGCGCCTACCGCGTGAAGAAGGACATCACGATCGAAGATCTCAAACAGCGCCTGCAGATGACGCTGGAGCACGAGATCGAGGTCATGCAGCACCAGCTCATGCGTAATGGCGTCGATGTGATCCGCGGCCAGGGGCATTTCGTGGACGATCACACGGTCCGCGTCACCGAGAGCGCCGATGGCGATGCCGTGGATTACACGGCCGACTCCATCGTGCTCGCGATCGGTACGCGCCCCCACCGCCCGAGCCATATCCCGTTCGACCGCCGCAAGATCATGGACAGCGACGACATCCTGCGCATGAACAAACTCCCGCGCTCGATGGCCGTGATCGGCGGCGGCGTGATCGGGATCGAGTACGCGACGATCTTCAGCGCCCTGGATATCAACGTCACGGTCATCGAGGCGCGCGACCAGCTCCTGTCGTTCGTCGATGCCGAGATCGTCCAGGAGTTCCAGCACCACATGCGTGACCGCGGGATGATCATGCGCCTTGGCGAGATGGTCTCGGAGGTGCGCGAGGATCAGGACGGGAAGATCATCACGCAATTGGGCAGCGGCCGTCGCGTGGTGACCGATATGGCGCTGTTCTGCGCCGGGCGCCAGGGCAACACCGACGCGCTCAGTCTGGAGAACGCCGGGCTGGAGGCCGACAAGCGCGGGCGCCTGGAGGTGAACGAACATTTCCAGACCAGCGTCCCGCATATCTACGCGGTCGGCGACGTGATCGGTTTCCCCGCGCTCGCCTCGACGTCGATGGAGCAGGGGCGCCGCGCCGCGCGCCATGCCCTGACCGGTGAGCCGCAGAAACGGCTCGAGAATTTCCCCTTCGGTATCTATTCCGTGCCCGAGATCAGCCTGGCGGGACGGACCGAACAGGAACTCAAGGACGCGGGAATCCCCTTCGAGAGCGGCATCGCCCGTTTCCGTGAGACCGCCCGCGGGCAGATCCTCGGGCTTGAGCAGGGCATGCTCAAGATGCTGTTCAGCCTGGAGGATCACACCCTGCTCGGGGTGCACATCGAGGGCGAGGGCGCGACCGAGCTGGTGCATATCGGCCACGCGGTGATGGAGCTCGGCGGCACGCTCGAGTACTTTATCGAGTCCGTGTTCAACTACCCGACGCTCGCGGAGGCCTACAAGGTCGCCGCACTGGACGCCTGGAACCGGTTGTCCCGGTGACGCGTCGCGACCGCGGCCCGGGCCCGGAACGATGAACGCGCTCTCCGTGGCCCTGGCGAGCGCCACGGCGACGACGCTGCTGATTGCCGTTGTGATCGGGTGGCTGCGTGGTCTGCCCGGTCGTGGCCATGGCGTCACGGGCTGGCTTGTCGCCTTCCTGCTGTTCGCGCTCGGCTGGGCCGCCGGCTTCCTCGGTGAGGCCGGATCGCTCGAACTGGCGGGCGGCCTTGTGGTGCTGCTGCAACTCGCCGGTGCCGTGGCGCTGTTCTCCGGTATCCGCGTGTTCTTCGGGCTGCCCGCGCGGCTCGCGGCCCCGGGCGCGATCGCGGTTGTGACCGCGTCGGGCTTCGCGTTTGCCTTCATCGCCGGCGCCGGGCTCGACTGGGCACTCTGGATCGCCGTCGCCACGACGGCGTTGCTGCTGGTCGTCAGCGGGGCGCTGTTCGTCCGGCTGCGGCCCAGTGAGGCACGTTCCGGACATCTGATCACGGCGGCCGCGCTGTTCGCGCTGGGCGTACACATCGTAGCCATCGCCGTGTGGTCGGGGCCCGGTGGGCTTTCGGCCGCGGGTGTCATGACCGGGCAGTTGCTGTTGCTGGCACTCGCGCCCGGCATGGCGAACGTCGTCCACCAGCGGATCTACAAGCGCCTCAGTCAGGCCGAACGGCGCCTGACCCATGCAATCGAGGCCCTCGATCAGGGCTTCGCGCTCTACGACGGTGATGAACGCCTGGTGATGGCCAATGAGGCCTATCGCTCGATGTTTCCGCTGATCCGTCACCTGTTCGAGCCCGGTGTGACCTACCGCGAGTTGCTGGACGCGAGCGCGGAGGCGGGGCAATGCGTCGGCGCGGCCGGCCGTGAGCCGGACTGGATCGACGAACGCCTCGAGCATCACCGGGCCGGTGGTCATGCGCGCGAGGAGCAGGTGGCGGACGGGCGCTGGCTGTACATGGTCGAGCGGCGCATGCCCGATGGCGAATCTGTCAGCCTGCGGATCGACATCACGGCCATCAAGCAGCGCGCGCAGGAAGTCGCGGACAGCGAGGCCCGCTATCGCGATCTCATCGAGGGCTCGATCCAGGGGACCATCATCGACCACGACTGGCGCATGATCTTTGCCAATCCGGCCGCCGCCGAGATGCTGGGGTTCGGTACGCCCGCGGAGCTGCTCGGCCGCGAGAACCTGCGGCACCTGGTCGAGGACCACGAGATCGAGCGGCTGCGCGAGTACCACGATGTGCGCGACGCCGGGTTCGATGCGCCGGCGGAATACGAGGCGGACATGCGCCGTGCCGATGGCCGGACCATTACCGTGCAGTGGATGGTTCGCCATATCCGCTGGCGCGGCGAGAAGGTAACCCAGTCGACGCTGGTGGATATCACTGAGCGCAAGCGGGCCGAACGCGCGCTGCGCGACCATCAGAATCGTCTGGAAGAACTCGTCGGCGAGCGCACGGCCGAACTGGAAACCGCCAACCGGGAACTGGAGGCCTTCAGCTACTCGGTCTCGCACGACCTGGCGGCACCATTGCGCCACGTCCGCGGTTTTGCACGCGCGCTGGACGAGGACTATGGCGCGGGACTCGATGCCACGGGGCGCGATTACCTCGCCCGGGTAGTGGCCGCCGCCGAGCGGATGCAGACCCTGATCGATGACCTGCTGTCGCTGTCACGGCTGACGCAGACGGCACTCGAGCGGGAATGTGTGGACCTGTCGGCTCTGGCCGAGGAGGTCGTGACGGAGCTGCGCAACGATGACACGAGTGGCCGCGATGTGCGGGTGGACATCGCGCCAGGGTTGCAGACGGATGGCGATCCGCGCCTGCTGCGGATCGTGCTGGACAACCTGTTCGCCAATGCGTGGAAGTACACGGCGCGCGAACCGACGGCATGGATTCGATTTCACGAAGAGACGCACGCGGGCGTGGTATGGTACGCCGTCGACGATAACGGGGTCGGATTCGATATGGCGTATGGGGAACGGCTGTTCGGTCCGTTTCAGCGCCTGCACAAGGATGAAGATTTCCCCGGCGTCGGGGTCGGTCTCGCGACCGTCGCCCGCATCGTCCATCGCCATGGTGGCCGCGTGCACGCCCGCGGTCGCGTGGGCGAAGGCGCGGCGATCGCCTTCACGCTGCGGGCGGTGCCGCGGCGCGGCGGGAACGGTGCCCGCCATGCAATCGATGATACGACGGGGGCAGGAAGTGACGAATCCCGGTAACGCGGTGTGCGCGTTACCGGACACGGGTGCGGTTGCCGCAGGTGGAGTGATGAGAGGGTAAGGATGGCAATCGACATCAGTCCCGGGGAGGTCGACGGCACCGTCTCCGGAAGTTCGGAACATCGGCGTTCGCTGCGACTGCTCGTGGCCGAGGATTCCGAGGACGACACCCTGCTGCTGGTCCGCGCTTTGCGCCGGGCCGGTTTCGAGCCGATGTACCGGCGGGTCGATTATCCGCTCGCCCTGCGCAACGCCCTCGATGAGGCCGAATGGGACCTCATCATCACCGACTACAACATGCCGCAGTTCTCGCCCGACGATGTTCTCAGGGCGGTCCATGAGCGCGGCCTCGATATGCCCATCATTCTTGTCTCGGCGCATCTCGCCGATGCGCGCGCGGCCGATGCGATGAAGGCCGGCATCAACGACTATGTCCTCAAGGACAATCTCTCGCGCCTGGGGCCGGCGGTCGAGCGTGAACTGCGTGAGGCCGACAACCGCCACGATCATCGGCGGGTGGCGGCCGAACTCAAACGGGTCGCATCGCGCGATTCGTTGACCGGCCTCGCCAATCGCCCGCAACTCGAGACCGATCTCGCCCGCGCCTGCAAGTCCATTTGCGATGTCGGTCATTCCTTCCTGTATCTGGATGTCGACCAGTTCCGGGTCATCAACGAGAACTGCGGTCACCACGCCGGCGACGAGCTGATCCGCCACTTGGCCTCCGTGATCGCCGGGCCCGTGCGCAGCGGCCATACACTCGCCCGGATGGGGCCGGACGAGTTCGGGGTCCTGATGGAGCGTTGCCCGGTCAGCCGGGCCTGGCGCATCGCCGAGCAGATGCGCCGCGCGGTCAATGCCTACCGGTTCTCATGGGAAGGGCACAGCTACCGGATCGGCATCAGCATCGGGGTTGTCGGCATCAGCGAGGCCGGTCTCGACGTCCCGGAGGTCCTGCGCCGGGCCGATCTCGCCTGCCACGCCGCGAAGGATCGGGGCCGCAACGGCATCCGCCTGTATACCGAGGAGGACGTCGATGTCGCCCGCCGCCGCGGGGCGATGCAGTGGGTGGCGCGCCTGCAGCAGGCACTGCAGAACGACGAACTGGTGCTTTTCGAACAGTCGATCGATCGTGTGACGGCGCGGGGCAGTTATCCGCATTCCGAACTGCTGGTCCGTCTGGAGGAGGCCGATGGCCGCCTGATCGAACCGGGGCTGTTCATCCCGGCCGCGGAACAGTTCGAACTGATGCCGCTGGTGGACCGCTGGGTGATCGATCATGCCTTCCGCGCGATCGGCCAGGATCCCCGCACGGAGGGGCGCTGGTTCATCAACCTGTCCGGCACCTCCCTCTCCGATGAAACCCTGCCCGACTACGTCGGCGAGCGGCTGATCGACTCGGGCGTGGAGGGCGCGCGGATCTGTTTCGAGATCACGGAGACCGCCGCGATCGCGAACATGAGCGCGGCCCTGAGCTTCATGTCGCACGTGCGCGAGCTCGGCTGCGCGGTGGCGCTGGACGATTTCGGCAGCGGGCTGAGTTCCTTCAGTTACCTCAAATCCCTGCCGGCCGATTATCTCAAGATCGACGGCACGTTCGTGCGCGCCATGATCGACGATGCACTCGACCGCACGATCGTCGAGGCGATCACGAAGATCGGGCATGCGGCGGGCAAAGAGGTGGTCGCCGAGAGCGTCGAATCCGGCGATGTGCTGGACGCGCTCGCCGAGCTTGGCGTCGATTTCGTACAGGGGTTCCTCATCGGGAACCCGCGCCGGCTGACGGTTTCTTCGTAGTCGGGGCAGTCTGGTGCCGGCATTGCCCGGCGCGCGGGGCCTCGTGGCGGATCGGATGTCGCCACGGGCGCGCCGGGCAAGTCCGGCCTACGGTTCTGCGGTGCGCGCCGGCACCCTACACGTCGTCAGTCGCAGAAGCGGCCCGAATGGACTGTGGGAGCGAGCTTGCTCGCGATGTGCGTGTCCATTGCCGCCCGACGTGATCGCCGCGGTGGTGGCGCCGGCAACCCGATCCAGGCTGGCTCAGGTATCGGCCGCGACGATCGGATCGAGGGCCTCGAATATGGTGTCGCGGACGTCCTCGACCTCGCCGATCGCGGTGACGTGGACGTAACGCGGGGCGCGCTTGTCGCCGGATTCCGCCCACTTGCGGTAATAGCCGACCAGCGGTTCGGTCTGCTCATGGTAGGTCTCGAGGCGCTGTCGGACCGTCTCTTCCTGGTCGTCGCCGCGTTGCTCCAGCGGCTCGCCGGTCTCGTCGTCCTGGCCCGCGACTTCCGGCGGATTGAACTCGACGTGATAGACGCGGCCCGAAGCCGGATGGACGCGGCGGCCGGCCATCCGATGGACGATCTGCTCGTCATCGACATCGAGTTCGACAATCGCGTCGATATCGACACCGGCCTCGCGCAGGGCGTCCGCCTGGGCGATCGTGCGGGGGAATCCGTCGAACAGGAAGCCGTTTTCGCAGTCGGGCTCCTCGATCCGCTCCTTGACCAGACCGATGATGATGTTGTCGGAGACGAGATCGCCGCGGTCCATGACTTCCTTCGCCTTGCGGCCCAGTTCCGTACCGGCCGCGACGGCCGCGCGCAGCATGTCGCCCGTGGAGATCTGCGGGACGCCGTAACGCTCGCTGATATAGGCCGCCTGGGTGCCCTTGCCGGCGCCCGGGGCGCCGAGGAGGATGATGCGCATGGTAGTACTCCTTCGTGAGGCCGCCCCGGTGGGTTCAGGGCTTCAGGGCGGCTGTCAGGGACTGAACGGTGCGAGCCGCTGTTCGACGGCGACGTTGCGCAGCCGGACATAATCCGGCAGACCGTTGCGATAGGGTGGATACGCCTCGCCGGCGATCAGCGGCTGGAGGTAGCGGCGGCAGGCCTCGGTGATGCCGTAGCCGTCCTCGGTGATGTAGTCGCGCGGCAGGCCGGTCTCGACGTTGGCGACGTCCGCCAGATCGACGCAGTCGATGTCCCATTCATAGGGATCGTCCGACAGCCGCCGGATCGCCGGCATGACGGCGTTGCGCCCCTCGAGCGCGAACTCGACGGCCGCGCGGCCGACGGCGTACGCCTGTTCGACGTCCGTCGCCGAAGCGATGTGGCGGGCGCTGCGCTGGAGATAATCGGCGACGGCCCAGTGATACTTGTGGCCGAGGTGTTCCTTGACCATGCCCGCGAGCATCGGCGCCACGCCGCCGAGCTGGGCATGGCCGAACGCATCGCGGCCACCGGCCTCGGACAGGAAGCGGCCGTCGGCGTACTGGGTGCCCTCGGAGGCGACGACCGCGCAGTAGCCGTGTTCGCGGACCGCGGCATCGACGCGTTCCAGAAAATGCTGCTGCTCGAACGGGATCTCCGGGAACAGGATCACGTGCGGGGCGTCGCCCGGCGCCTCGGCGGCGAGGCCGCCGGCCGCGGCGATCCAGCCGGCGTGGCGGCCCATTACCTCGAGGATGAATACCTTCGTCGAGGTGCTCGCCATCGAGGCGACATCGAGCCCGGCCTCGCGGATGGAGACGCCGACGTACTTGGCGACCGAGCCGAAGCCGGGGCAGGTATCGGTCAGCGGCAGGTCGTTGTCGACCGTCTTCGGGATGCCGATCGCCGTGATCGGGTAGCCGAGTTCGGCGCCGATCTGCGAGACCTTGTGCGCGGTATCCTGCGAATCCCCGCCGCCGTTATAGAAGAAGTAGCCGATGTCGTGGGCGCGGAAGACCTCGACCAGGCGCTCGTATTCCGCCCGGTTCTCGTCCAGCCCCTTGAGCTTGTGACGGCAGGATCCAAACGCGCCGGCCGGCGTATGGCGCAGCGCCGCGATCGCCTCGTCGCTCTCCTGCGAGGTATCGATCAGGTCCTCGTGCAGGGCACCCAGGATGCCGTCACGGCCCGCGAACACGGTACCGATGCGGTCGCTGTTGCGCCGCGCGGTCTCGATCACGCCACAGGCGGACGCATTGATGACGGCCGTGACGCCGCCGGACTGGGCGTAAAAGGCGTTGTTCCCACTCATCGGGCCGAAAATCTCCGTTGCGGCGGCGGCCTGTTAATCCCCCGGATTGTGCCGGAGCACCGTTCCGGTGTCACGTCACGGGGCGGCAGGCGGCCGGGCCAAGGGCTGAGGGCTGAGGTTCGTAGGCCGGCCTTTCCCGGCGCCCATCGCGTTTCCGGCTCGCACATTCATCGGCCGCCGGGGAATGCCGGCATTGCGCGGTGGCAGGCCGTGGGCGGTATCCAGCGCCCCGGACCGCGCAAGGCCGGCCTACGTGTGGAGGGGTAGGTGGCGTAGGCGCGTTTTCGGGTTCGATGCGCGCGTTCGGCTTCGCCGAAAACGCGCCTACGCCTCGTCTGTCGGGAATCCGAAGAAACGTAGCGCGGTCGCCGTGGTGTGTTCGGCCGTGGTCTCGGGCGGCTCACCGCGGGCCTCGGCGATGCGGCGAACGATGTGGGGCAGGTTCGCCGGTTCGTTGCGCCGCGTCTTCGGTTTCGGTTTCAGGTCGCGCGGCATGAGGTAGGGCGCATCCGTCTCCACCATCAGGCGGTTGTCGGGAATCCGGTGGATGCATTCCAGTAGATGCGTGCCCCGGCGCTCGTCGCAGACCCAGCCGGTAAGGCCGATGTGACAGTCCATGTCCAGATAGGCGTCGAGGGCCTCCGGTGAGCCGGTAAAGCAGTGGACCACGATGGCGGGAACCCGGTGGCGCCACTCGCGCAGGATCGCCATGAAACGCTCATGCGCGTCGCGCTCATGGGCGAAGACCGGGAGGTCGAGATCAGCGGCGAGTTCGAGCTGGGCCTCGAACAGCCGCTCCTGGGCGTCCCGCGGCGAGAAATCGCGATTGAAATCGAGACCGGCCTCGCCGACACAACTCACCAGCGGATGTTCCGCCAGCGCGCGCAGATGATCGATCACCCGGTCACTGGCCTCGGCCGCGACGTGCGGATGGACGCCGGCGGTGGCGCGCAGCGAGTCGGGATCACGGCGTGCCAGGTCGAGCGCCGCGTCGCTGCTGGCCTCGTCCGCGCCCGTGATCGCCAGCCGGTTCACCCCCGCCTCATGGGCCCGCGCAAGCACCGCATCGATATCGTCGTGGAACGATTCGTGGGTCAGGTTCGCGCAGATATCGACGAGATCCATGGCGGCTCCGCGGGTCGGGAAAGCGCGCAGTGAATCAGGGAATCGGCGTATCGGCAAGAGTCGCAGGTGGCAGGGCTGAGGGAGCTTCCGTGGACGGCGTTGGGCAAGGCCGGAATGTGGTCGAGGCAACCAGGATGCGGTTCAGTTTTTCTCGCAGAGGCGCGGAGCCCGCAGAGTACGCAAAGGAAGCGAACGACGGTGAAAACGTAACGTCCCTCAATCTCTCGTTTTCTTTGCGCTCTCTGCGGGCTCCGCGCCTCTGCGAGAACCAAAAACCACGCCAGACTCGGCCCGTGCGACCGGATCCATGGTTCAACCGGGACGACCCGCCAACAGGGACGTCCGGCCGGCTCAGTATCCGATATCCCGATACGATCTTGCGATCTTCTGGATCGCGACCACATAGGCCGCCATGCGGTAATCCTTCACCCTCGGGTTGTTGTCGCGGACGTGCACGATTTCCCGGAACGCGAGGCGCATGGTGTCGTCGAGCCCGGAGCGCACGAGGTCGAGTTCGTCGGCGCCGCGGGCGATCTCGGCGCGGACCCACTCGGGGACCTGGGTGTTCGTCGCCATCTCGATCGCCGAGATGATGTGATCGCCGCGCGCCTCGTGGAAGCGCTTCTCCATGCGCCCGAAGCGCACGTGGGCGAGGTTGCGGATCCACTCGAAGTAGGAGACGACGACACCGCCCGCGTTGACGTAGGCATCGGGCAGGATATGCACGCCGCGCTCGACCAGCTTGCGGTCGGCCTCGAAGGTGACGGGGCCGTTCGCGGCCTCGGCGATCAACGGCGCCTTGATCCGGTCGGCGTTGCCCTTGTGGATCACGCTCTCCAGCGCGGCCGGGATCAGAATGTCGCAATCGTGCTCCAGTACCTCGGCGCCATTCTCGACGTAGGTGGCATCGGGGAAGCCCTTAACGCCGCCCTGCTCGCGCATGTGCCGGTGCACGGCATCGACGTTGAGACCGTCGGGGTTCACCACGGCACCATCGCGTTCGATGATCCCGACGATCGTCGAGCCGTCCTCGACCTGGAGGAAACGCGCCGCGTGGTAGCCGACGTTGCCGAGCCCCTGGACGATCACCCGCTGGTCGCCGAGCTCGCCCTTCAGGCCCGCTTCATGGACGGCCTCCGTGTGGCGGAAGAATTCGCGCAGCGCGTACTGGACGCCGCGGCCGGTCGCCTCGTGCCGGCCGCGGACACCGCCGTGCTCAACGGGCTTGCCGGTGACGGCGCCGAAGTAGTTGATGTCGTCCGGAAAGAGCTGCTTGTAGGTATCGACCATCCAGCCCATCTCGTGGGGGCCGGTGCCCATGTCCGGGGCGGGGACGTTCTTGGCGGGGCTGAGGAACCCTTTGCTGATGAGTTCCCGCGCGAAGCGGCGCGTGATCTGCTCGAGCTGCTCCGCGGTGTACTTGCGCGGGTCGATACAGAGCCCGCCCTTGGAACCGCCATAGGGCACGTCGACGATCGCGCATTTGTAGGTCATCAGCGCGGCGAGGGCCTCGACCTCGTCCTGGTCGACATTGGGCGCGTAGCGGATCCCACCCTTCGAGGGCAGGCGATGGTCGCTGTGCACCGCGCGCCAGCCGGTGAACATCTCGGCCTTGCCGTCGATCTCGATCGGGAACGAGACCTGCAGGACGGTACGGCAGGTCTTGAGCGCGTCGCCCATGCCGGGTTCGAGTTCCATGATCCCGATCGCATGGTCGACCATGTGTTCGACGCTTTGCCGGAACGACAGACCGCTGCTGGCTTCGCTCATGAGGCACTCCCTTTTTTATTCGGTGTTGTCTCCATCGACAGCCGGCGGCCGCTCCACTCCGGCGGTCCGGTGGACGGCTTGATCGGGCCCATTCAGCCACCCCGGGGCGGCGCGCGCAAGCTGTGCTAAGGTCCCTCGCGCGAATCGGATCGGAGAGTACGGGCATGGGGCGCAGTAAAAAGAGCCGTCCGGCCGGACGGCAACAGTCGGTAAGCGGCAAGAAGACGAAGCCGCCGGCGACGCCACAGGAAGCGTGGGAACAGGCGATCGCCGCCTATGAGGGCGGCAAGCCGCAGCGCGCACAGAGCCTGCTCGCGCCACTGCTCGATATGCCCTCCGTCCCGGGTGAAGTGTCGCTGCTGGCCGGTCTCGTGGAGGCACAACTGGGGGATTCCCGGCGCGCGGAGGAACATCTCCGTCGGGCGGTGCAACTGGTGCCACAACGCATCGAGGGTTGGCTCGGCCTCGGCAACGCGCAGCACATGCTGGGCCGCTTCGATGCGGCCGTGGAGACCTTCCGGCGTGTGCTGTCCCGGTCGCCGGATAACCCGACGGCGCTCTACAACATGGCGATGGCCTGGATGGATCAGGGCCGCCACCAGGATGCACTCGCAAATATCGAGCGCGTACTGGAGATTCAGCCGGATTGGCCCGGTGCTGTGCGTAATCACGCGATCGTACTGGCGCTGCTCGGTCGCGCCGAACAGGCCAGGGCCGCGTACGAGAGGTTGCTGGCGGCGCATCCCGACGACCCGTGGCTGCGCCTGGAGTTCGCCGGCTTCCTTGAACAGAATAATCAGTCCGACGAGGCGGCCGACTGGTTACCCGCGGCGGATGACTTCGGTGATGCCGCTGAAGGGGTTGCGCAGGCAGAGGGGCTTCGTGCGCAGTTCCTCGTTCGCGAAGGACAACACGAAGCGGCGCTGACCGTTCTGGAGGAAGCCCACCGGCGAACCGGAGAGGATGTCCTCGGTTATCGCCAGGGCAGTCTGCTCGATCGGTTCGGCCGCGCGGACGAGGCCATGGCGGCCTACGAGCGAGCCAATCGCGCTCGTTCAAAACAGGGTCTGGCAAGGCGTCTGCGGAGCCGGAAATACCCGGAGTACGTGGCGGAAAAAATCGCCCGCGGCATCTCGACAAATACATCGGAGGACCCTGAAGCGATTGACGACGAACGCCGGCGCCCAGTGTTTCTGGTGGGCCTTCCGCGATCAGGAACGACATTGCTCGACCGGATGCTCGGTGCTCATCCCGATACGCGCATCCTGGAAGAGTTCGACAGCCTGCGTATGGCGGAATCGGCCATTGTCGCCGGGCGTACGCCGGCCGAGGCGCGGCGGGTCTACTGGGAATACGTGGATCGGCACATCGAGTTGGCCGAGGACGAGGTCGTGATCGACAAGAATCCGCTTCATGCACCGCACCTCGATGTTCTTCCAAAGGTGTTCCCGGATGCACGCGTAATAATCGCGCTGCGCCATCCCTACGATGCAGCGCTGAGCTGTTACATGCAGGATTTCCGGCTTAACCCGGCAACTGTCCACTTTCTGGATGTCGGTTCAACGGCCACGCTGTGTGCCCGTCTGCTCACGATGATGCAGTTGTTCGAGGAGGCCTGTCCCGATCAGGCGATCCGCGTGCGTTATGAAGATCTCGTGAGCGATTTCCAGGGGGAGATCACGCGTGTCCTCGACGGCATCGGTCTCGCCTGGCATGACGATGTTGCCGAGTACGCGGAGCGTGCGAGCGCGACGGGGATGGTGACGACACCCAGTTACGAACAGGTCACGAAAGGCCTGTACAGTTCATCGATCGGGCGCTGGCAGCGTTATGCAGCGTGGCTGGGGCCGTTCCGTGAAGAGATGGGTCCGTTGTTGCCGTATTTCGGTTACGACGCGACCGATGGCTGACCGCAGGTTGGGTTGACGAAGGAAACCCAGCGGGCCGCGATCGAATACGCGCATGCGCCGGTTGAAGCATGCGGTGTTCTCCACGGACAGCAATCGCGAGCAAGCTCGTTCCCACATCGCAATGCCCGTGCTTTCGGCGTGATCGGTTTTCGGTTAGTCGTGCGTAGGCCGGTTTGCGACCGAAGGGAGCCAGCCGGCGATTTCGGCGTGTAGACATGAGATGCCGGCTGTCGCCTTCGGCAAAAGCCGGCCTACGGTATGATCCGTCACTTCCGGCGATTCAGCCGCGTTCGGCTTTGCCGCCGCCGAGACACGGCGGTGATTCCGGCGTGCCGTTGCGGGCCTCCCATTCCTGCGGCGTGTAGGCGTGGATCGCCAGCGCGTGGACCTGTCCGGCCAGTTCATCGGCCAGCGTCGCGTTGATCGCGCGGTGCCTTGCAAGCAGGCTCTGGTCCCCGAAGCCGTCGCTGACCACCGTGACCCGGAAATGGGATTCCGCGCCCCGTGGCACGTTGTGGTTGGCACTCTCGTCCAGCACCTCGAGCCATTCCGGCTCGAAGCGTGTTGTCAGCTTCTCTTCGATGGTGCGTTTCATGGTCATGTGTCCAGGCTAGCACCCGTGAAGCGCGTTGCCAAGCAGCGTACTGATGCCGTTCCCCCAAAAAGAAAAGGCGCCCCGGAGGGCGCCTTTTCCGTACGGCTTCGTTGTCCGAATGGACTTAGAAGCTGTGCTTCAGGCCCACGGCCAGCACCTGCTGCTCGGCATCGTTGCCGCCGGTGCCGACACCTTCGATCTCGGCGTTTTCGAACTCGCCGTAGACCTTGGTGCGGGAGCTGAAGGCCTTCTCGGCCTGCAGGAAGAAGGTCATCAGGTCGCCGTTGCCGTCGCCGCGGTCCGCGTCGCCGGTACCCACGCCGAACATGCCGCTGTAGCCGCTGCCGAAGTCCATGCCGGCCAGGACGTTGATCGCGCTCGGGCTGTCGGCATCGCCCGCAGTGGGGTTGCTGATGTCGGTATCAGCCATGAAATAGGTGCCGCCGACGTAGAACGGACCGCTGGACCAGCGACCGCCGAGGGTGATCATGCTCGGCTCAGGGATGTTCGCGCCGGGCGCTGCACCATCGGTGCTGTTACGCTCCTGGTAGAACGTGCCGTTGACGGTGAAGTCACCGAACGTGCCCTGGCCACCGAGGATGATCGCATCAATGGTTTCCTGGTCGTCGACAATAATGGTTACCGGGCCGTCGGCGCTATTAACCTGGGCAGCGTTTTCGCCAGTGCTGTCCATGCGCACCTGGGCGGTGAACGTGAACGGATCCGAGGAGTAACCGCCACCGCCGTAGGTGTACGACAGGGCGTTATCGATACGCAGGCCGGACGGGTCGTCGTTCGTGGCGAACGGGCCGACGAAGCTGCTCATCATGTAGTAATGGGTGGCGCCACCGTGACCGTCGGAGCGGAAGTGGTTCCAGCCGGCGTATTCATAGAGCACGCCCCACTGGGTACCCATCTTGATTGTGCCGAAATCACCGCCGATCGAGACGTTGGCGAGGCGGGTGATGACGCCCACGTCCTCGTTGTTCGAACCGCCCGCAATCGAACTGGTGCCGACGTCGAATTCGAACGTGTAACCGGCGGTCAGGCCGTTACCGAGATCCTCGGAACCGGTCACGCCGAAACGGGAAGCCGCGGTGTCGGAGAGGCCGCCGCCGCTATCGTCGGGGCTGTTGCTGAAGATGGCGAAGTTGCCGCCATTTTTAGTGCTGGAGCTTTCGAAAGTGGTGTTGACGAAGCCGTACACCTCGGCCGCCTGAACGGAGGCCGGCGCCACGACGGCGCTGGATACGGCGAGAGCAATCAGGGATTTCTTCATGGTCATTTCAATGATCCCATTGGTGT
>Ga0075106_1000813_pt1 | contig 15209 bp, 10 predicted proteins | sample AntDeeMetag02WF4_FD_69796 | JGI IMG/M metagenome (GOLD analysis project Ga0075106, IMG submission 69796) | Saline lake microbial communities from Deep Lake, Antarctica - Antarctic Deep Lake Metagenome 02WF4 | ecosystem: Environmental > Aquatic > Non-marine Saline and Alkaline > Saline | place... | reverse complement strand
ACCTGCGCTCCTCGTGGTTCGAGAGAGCGGAGCTCTCTCGTCATCACGAAAGGCGCGGAGCGCCTTTCGAACGACTTCGGTCCGGTGCTTGGTGGACCGGGGTTCCCGGACCCCGCCTCGCCCTTTCAGTCCACCGTCAGAGCAAGCTCTGACGAGCTGCTCGAAAATCGGAGATTTTCGGCATGACGAGACGGCTTCGCCGTCTCGAACCACCTCCTTCGCTTCGCTCACGAGGACCCCAGGTTCAGCACCGCAGCCCTGCCCTTCCCCTGGTCGCGGCATAAACGCCGCTCCCGGCCGAGCGGTTGCGGAGCGGTCAGGACGCGTGATTCGCGCCGGGAAGGTGGCGCGTTAGCGCCACCTCACTGCGAACGGCGAAGCCGTGAGCAAGGCGCGAATCCGGGGAGGAGTGGGGCGTCAAACGCGAGCGCGTTTTGTCGCGCGAGCAACGAATTTCAATAAAACCGAGCGGCTGTAATCCGGTACCGGTCACGGAACGACGTTCGGTTCCTTCGGAGGCCGAGACGTCACGCTCTCCCCGGCCATGCCGAAAATAGTCACAGCCGTTCCTATCAGTCGTCCCGATCAGGCCCGGCCATCAGGTTCCCCGGGGGCTCGTCGTACTCCGGTTCTCCGAGAACCCGGTCGACAGTGGGTTCCCGCTCGTTGACGAGGAAGCTGTCGACGCGGGTCAGGCCGTTGACGAACTCCACGGCCCGGACTAACCCCGAGACGCGGACGCGGAAGGCGTCGAGGCCGTCGTGAGCGACCACGTCGTCGACCACCTCGCCGTCGACCGAGATACCAGCGCGGTGGTTGGCGCCGTCGTGGCGTCCACGCAGGTCCGCCAGCGCCCCGAGCGGGTCGAGTCCCGCGTTGTGTGCCAGCGTCTTCGGGATCGTCTCCAGGACGTCCGCGAAGGCCTCGACCGCGAGCTGTTCGCGACCGTCGAACCGCCTGGCGAACGACCGCACGTCGACCGCCGCTGCGACGTCGGGCGCGCCGCCGGCCGGGAGCGCGCGCGGGTCCTGGATCACCGCACGGAGTGCGTTCTTCCCGGTGCGGATGCGGCGCTCGGCCTCCTCTGCGACCGATTCGGTGCCCCCACGGACGACTATCGTGACGGCCGGCTGCCCGGTCCCGGGCGGTGCCTCGAAGGCGAGCCACGCTGTGTCCCGGGCCATGTCCCGGAGACTCAGCTGCACGTGGCCGAGGACGTCCGGGTCGATGGTCGTGCCGGGGCTGACCGGGCCGATGGGCGTGGCCCCGGTCACGAGCTGGAGGTACTCGAAGGTGGAGTCCTTGGTGTCCCTGACGAGTACCGCCCCCTCGCCTGCCAGGTCGTAGGCGACCTGCATGTCGGCGTCGCCGGTCACGACGACGGCAACGGCGCCGGTTTTGCCGATGGCCTTGGCGATGCCAGCGCTCTCGTCGAAGCTGGCGGCGGTCTTGCCGGGGTCCTCGGGGTCGACGGAGACGGAGACGTCGGCCGTCAGTTCGCGCGACGTGAGGTCGCCGTCGACGAGCAGTATCGGCCCCTCTGCGGGCAGGAGGTACTCCGCGTCGACGACCTCACGGGGGACGACCGTCCCCTCGACCAGTTCCGTGTCCGTGACGGTCCCGCCGTGGACGGCGACGGTGTCGGCGTGGTCGAGTCGGGTCGTCCCCGACGCGGGGTCCGAGACGCGCAAGACGGCGTCGACGACGGTGTCGACGACCTGGTCGAGCGGCCACGACTGCGTGCGCCCGTTGGTCATGCCCGTCATCGCGATGGTCTCGAGGGTATCGCGGTGGAGTTCCCCGTCCCGGGCGACCGGGATGGCCATCTCGACCCAGTTTTCGATAGTCCGCTGGGCGGCGATGGAGTAGCCCTCGACGACGTCGTTCGGGTGGACCCCGCGGTCGACGAGGTCCATCGACGCCGAGAGGAGGTCACACGCGAGCAGAAACATCGTCGTGACGCCGTCGCCGACGTCCTCCTCGTGGTCCTCGGCGAGCGTGATGTACTGCTGAGCGATCGGGTCGTCAGTCTCGCCCTCGAACTCCTCGATGATGCCGATCCCGTCGTTGGTAACGAACCCGCGGAGTTCGTCGTCGGGCATCCGCCTGACGATCATCTTATCCAGTCCCAGCGGCCCGAGAGTCGACCGGACCAGTTCGGCCATTCCCCCCGACGTCTGTCGGATGGCCGCTCGCGTCTCCCGAGACGGAACGCGTGACCAGCCAGTGTAGGTTTCGTCGGTCGTCATAGTCGGCGTGGACCCCACGTAGCTTCCATCACGTTATCGCACCAGTAGCTTGTCGTAGGCGAACAGCGCGAGGACGATGATCAGAAACGCGTAGGCAAGCTCGCCGACGAGGTTCCACCCGAGGCTGTTGCGCAGGACCTGCGTTCCCACGAAGACGAGAACGACGGTGGCGAGGATAAGGCCGGCCAGGATACCGACGTTTCGCCGCTTGTCGAAGTTGACGGACATAGGTATAGGAGATTATCTTCCCCTGGGAGTATAAATCAACCGTCGCCTGGCGAGGACAGTTCGGCCCGTCCGGGCTCGCGCGACTGAGACTCTCGACCGGTTCGAACCAGGGTGACAGGGTACCCTATCCGCCTCTCCGCGATGCGCACCTATTTCAATTCGGCTATCGACAGCAATGCTATGGACATTGGCGTCTGTTACTTCCCCGAGCACTGGCCGCGCGAGCGCTGGGCGACTGACGTCGAGCGCATGGCCGAGGCCGGCATCGAGTACGTCCGCATGGGCGAGTTCGCCTGGAACCGCTTCGAACCCGAACCGGGCACGTACGACTTCGAGTGGCTCGAAACCGCGGTCGACCTCGTCGCCGACCACGGTATGCAGGCCGTCCTCTGTACGCCCACGGCCACGCCACCGAAGTGGCTCACGGACGAGTACCCCGGCATCCGTCAGGAGGAGCCCGACGGCACCCCCCTGGAGTTCGGCAGCCGCCGCCAGTACTGTTACAACTCCCCCGACTACCGACGGGAGAGCCGACGGATCATTGGGAAGCTGGCCGACCACCTCGCCGGCCACGACGGCGTCGCGGGCTGGCAAACCGACAACGAGTTCGGCTGTCACGAGACTGTCCGGTGTTACTGTGACGACTGCCAGAGCGCCTTCAGAGACTGGCTCCGCCGGAAGTACGACGACATCGACGCGCTCAACGACGCCTGGGGCAACGCGTTCTGGAGCCAGGAGTATCAGGACTTCTCGGAAGTGGACGTCCCCGGGCCGACGCCCGCGGACGGACAGCACCACCCGACTCGCCTGCTCGATTTTCATCGCTTTTCGAGCGACAGTGTCGTCGACTACAACCGGCTGCACGTCGAGGCGTTGCGCGGCGCCGAGGCCGACGGCGACGACTGGTTCGTCACCCACAACTTCATGGGCGACTTCGAACCGCTGGACGCCTTCGACGTGAGCGAGGACCTGGACTTCGCCGCGTGGGACTCGTATCCGACACTGCACGCCCAGCAGGCACCCGACACGCCGGACCCGGCGAGCGAGGCCGGGGCCAACGTCCAGCGGGTCGGCGACCCCGACCTCACGGCGATGAATCACGCCCTCTACCGCGGTGCGAGCGAGGGGCCGTTCTGGGTGATGGAGAACCAGGCGGGCGACATCCGCGCGTACCCCTACTCGGCCGAACCCGCCGAGGGCATGATGCGCCTGTGGGCCCACCAGGCCGCCGCCCACGGCTGTGACGTGGTCTCGTACTTCCGGTGGCGGCGCTGTCAGTTCGGCCAGGAACAGTACTGGGGCGCGCTCAACAACTACGACGGCGCACCCGACCGGGGCGTCACCGAGGCCGCCGAAGCCGCCGAGGAGTTCGGGGAGCTGCCCGACCTGGCCGCGCCCGAGGGCGACGTGGCGCTGCTCGTCGACTACGACAGCATGTGGGCCCTCCACGCCGAACGCCACACCCCCGACTACGATTACTGGCCCCACTGTCGGGCGTACTACCGCGCGCTCCGTCGGCGCGGCATCACCGTCGACGTGGTCCCGACGGACCGGGACCTCGATGGGTACAGCGCGGTCGTCGCGCCGTCCCTGCACCTGGTCGACGACGGCCTCGCCGAGCGACTGGCCGACTACGCCGCCGACGGTGGGGAACTCGTGCTCACCGTCCGCAGCGCCACCAAGGACGAACACCACAAATTCCGCGACGAACTCGCTCCCGGCCCCCTGTCGGAGTCACTCGGCGCACGCGTCGTCCAGCACGAGAGTCTCGCACCCGGCGTCGAGACCCAGGTGACCTACGGAGACCTGGTGGGTGGCGACGATACCGACGACGGGCAGACCTACGAGTTCCGGACGTGGGGCGAGTGGCTCGACGCCGACGCCGCCCAGGTGCTCGGCCGCCACGGTTCCGGTCCCGCAGCGGGCGAACCCGCTATCGTTCACAACGACCACGGCGAGGGCGCCATTGCCTACGTCGGCGTCTGGCCCGAGTCCGACCTCGCCGACGCGCTCGTGGCCGACCTGCTGGAGCGCGCCGACGTCCCCGCGGCCGACCCGCTCCCCGACGGCGTCCGCCTGACCGAGCGCGACGGCTACACGTGGGTGACGAACTTCGGGCGCGACCCCGTCGAGGTCAACGCCGGCGACGCTGCCGTCGTGGTCGGCGACGCCACCGTCCCGGGCCGCGACGTCGCGGTCGTCGAGGGGCCCGCTCACGACGTCGCGGTCGAGACCGGAGACTGACGGCGAGGAATAGACGCGGCGAGAGAGGAACCGCCGGGACGGAGTGTTATCGCCCGGACGGCGCAGCGGCCTGTGCGAACGCCCGCTCGTTCCGGACGAACGAATCCACGACTCCCGACTTGTACACCTGCTCGTAAGAGAGACAGGTATCGGCGAGGTCGTCGACGTAGCCGTTGCGCTGTCGCCAGCGCTCTTTGATCTGGTCGCTGACCGTGAACTCGTTGTCCTCGTAGAAGCTGGACTCGGCACCCATGTGTCGCATGACGAAGTAGAGACTCGACGTCGGGAAGGCGAGCATCCCGCGCTGGCTGCCCTCCTCGGTGACGAGTTCGGAGTCGAACAGCTCGAACCCGTTCGCGTCGTAGTAGTCGATGTAGTCGCGGACGCGGTCGCTTATCGGGATCGACTGCATCTCCTCCCAGAACTCGTTGTCGCCGTCGGCGAAGCGGTAGTGGATGCTGATGAAGTCGTAGACCGAGTTCCAGCTGCCACGGACGTACCGGTTGTACGACTCTCGGAACCCGTCGTCGACGATCCGCCCCCTGGCGGCGAGCCGTCGTGACAGTCGCAACGCGGTGTTGAGGTGGGTAGTCAGCGACGTCGCCTGGAGGGGTTCGATGAACCCCTGTGCGTTGCCGGTCGCGACGCAGTTGCCAACCCACGGGTCCTCGTAGAAGCCCGAGTCGAAGCGGTAGTAGCTGACCTCGCCGAGGTCTTCGTCGCGGTGGGCCCTGAGCGCCGCGAGCGCGTCCTCGTCGGAGACGTGGTCGGAACTGAACACGTAGCCGAGGCTCCGGCTGTCGTAGGTGTCGATCTGCCAGAACCAGCCGTGCTCGCCCGTCTCGAGGACGGTCGCGGGAACGATCTCCGAGAGAGGGCGGTCGGCGGCGGCCCGGACGGCGGTGTCGAGTGGAATGTCGAAACTGCGGTAGGTGGCGTCGAGTTCGTTCATCAGGAGCCGCTTGAACCCCGTCGAATCGACGTAGAGGTCGGCCTCGTAGGTCGCACCCGACGCTCCGTGGACGGCCGCGATACGCGTCCCGTCGGCGTTCGTCTCGACGTCCGTGATCCGATCGTCGACGAGCGGGACGTCCCGTTCCGCACAGAGCGTCCGGAGGAACTCGTTGAAGCGCCCGACGCTCAGGTGGTACGCCATGTTCGGGTACATGGCGTAGGAGTCCTGGCTGGGCGCGTAGACCAGCGGCGTCTTCCCGCGTTCGGCGATCCCCTCGGCGGGCGTCGACATGTCCCCGGTCTCGTAGTAGTGATACAGCGATTCGACGGATTTCGGGTCGTCCACGTCCGGTTTGACCGACCGGATGTCGAAGGCGTAGTGGAACGGTTCGTAGCCACACCAGTCCCGGAAGTACGACGAGGCCTTCCAGACGGGCTTGACCTCGCGGAGAAACCGTCCTTCGTCGATCCCGAGTACGTCGTGCAACAGCGGGATGATCGACTGGAACGTCCCCTGGCCGACCTCCGTCGGCGGTTCGCCGAAGTCGTCGACGACGGTGATGTCCACGTCCGGGTTCACCTTGCGGAGCGTGAGCGCGGCGAGGAGCCCGGCGTCTCCACCACCGACGACGGTAATACTCGAAACTTCGTCCCCCATTTGGCTCAGCTTGGAGAGATTGGGATAAGTATCTGTCTCTGACGTGGCCGCCAGCCTTCAGCGTCGGCCACTTTTTCGAGTCTTCACGCCAGCGTGCCTTCTCGGCGGATCGGCCTCGTAGCGGGACGGCCGGGCCGTCTGGCATGACGCCCGGCCTTTTGGCGGAGCCGGTACAGGTGCATGTGAGAGTACTCGACGCCGTCGGTGTCGAGGATGTGTAATAGGAGGAGTTCGGGCGCGCTCGGATTCACTGGTCCGGGCGAGATTTTCCCACACGCCCACATATTTTCTCGGATTCGAGTCAATTAATACTTTAACAACACAAGTAGTTGTTAGGCATGGTTCCGCATGCCTGCCATGATCCAGCACGATATGTGGAACCAGTAGCTATCTTTCACGTTCGGATAGGCCCGCGACGTGCACAACTGTCGCGAACGATCTCGCCGAGACAAAACGATCGGGACGGTTAATTTCGTTGTTAGAATCCCGAAACGGCCGGCGAAGCCCGGTAATGTAAAACAAGCATTTTAGTTATGTGGTACCGTAGTACATGCCAATGGCTGAACTCGAGTCCCATCACGACCCCCGCCAGCACCTCTCCATACTCCGCCATCACGTCCTCGGACCCGTGTTGACGGCCGAATCCCTCACAGAGCGCGTGCGCACTGAGGTCGCCAACGAGCGGGACGCGTTCGAAGCGTTCGCCGACCGCATCGCGACCATCACCGTCGACTCACCCAGACCACCTGCACTCATGGCTGGAAGCGTGGATACCAGCGTCGAATCGTCTGCGGCGGCGCTACTCCGGGACGGATTCGAAGCGACAGTGATGGCGGTACCGCACTACGACGACGTCTACGGCGAATCTGTCGAGGAACACGCGAGTGCGGAGTTCGGGCCGGATCTTGCGAGTCTCCTCTCGTCGAAGACGTCGACGACGTTCACGCAGTCGCACAGGAAATTGCTCGTCGGCGCGGCGAAACAGCGGGCACGTGACCGAGACGAGTTCTGTGACAGACTCGATTCGGAGCTGCACTCGCTCGGTTCGAGACGGCACGATATCACGACCATTCTCGACAACTTCGACACGAGTATCGTCCCGACCTGGTACCGCGACCAGTTCGAGGAGGAGCTCAGACAGGTGCTGCAGACTCGCCAGTCGACGCTCGGAGCACAATCGTCCATCTCGTACGTCGACGAGCACAGCCTGTGTGCGTATCTGTACGCCGAGGAGTCGTGGACGTATCCGGTCCTCACCGCAGTCGCGCGGTTGCTGGACTCGATATCAGTGCCGGAGTGAAATAGTGCGGACCCTCGCCAAGAGTTCGATCCAGGCCAACTCAGACTTGCGCTACGCCACGGATCTCGAATCGTGCCCCACCGCCAGTACTGTCTGTGATCGCCATGTTCCATCCGTGACTGTCGACAATCTGGTCTGCGATCGCGAGTCCCAATCCGGATCCACCAGAGGTTGACGAGAAACCGATGTCGAACACCGCTGCCCGTTTTTCGCTCGGAATTCCCTGACCGTCGTCTTCCAGATAGAACCCACTCTCGAGAGTGCCAACCGTGACGGTCACCGAATCTCCGACGTGTTCGATCGCGTTCCCGAACAGGTTCTCCAGCAGTTGCTGGAGCAGTTCTTGATCCGCCCTGATAGTCCCGTGAGCCTGGTTCTCGATGGTCGCGTTCGGTGTGTGGACGTTCTGCCAGCTCGTCTGTACCGTCGACGAAAGATTGACGTCGTCGAGCTCCGTCGTCAGGTGGTCTTCTGCCGATGACATGAGGAGATTGTCTATCAATTGATCCATACGGCTGAGAGAACGGGCAATCGTGGACAGTTGCTCGTGATCACAGTCCTGTCGTACCATTTCCAGGCGCGCAGTTGCAACCTGTAACGGGTTTCGGAGGTCGTGAGCCACGATCGTCGAGAGCGCTTCGTCGGAAACTTCGTGACCGTCTCCCGACTGAATACGCTCGAGTGCCGCGTCCACACCTACTGCGAGACGATGGATGCGTTCCTGGGTGGCCTGGTCGAAGGCAGCCTTCTTCGTATGTGCTGCAACGAAGACGCCCCACTCCCCGACTGGCTCGCAGAGTACCGATCGATACTGTTGGGTGTCGCCAGCGGATGCGCTGGTCGCGCTTCGAGTGTTCGTGAGGTCGTCGATGAGCCTGCGTTCGTTCGTCGAATACGCGCTCTCGATGATTCCATCGATCACGGCCTGTTGCGGGTGAGCAGTCTGATCTCGCCCCGAGACAGATGGACCGGTGACGATTTCACCCTTCTGTGGCCGCATGAATTTGATCCGGTCCGCTCCGCTGACCCGCGTCAATACTCGATCGACAATGTCCTCGACTTCTGCTTCAGTTCGAGCACTGAGTAGCGCCAGTGAGCCGTCATATATCGCATCCATTCGTATATGTTATGACAGTTCGCGTACCGGCCTATACAGGTTCATCCGGGTCGTCGGGAGACGATATTATTCCGGAACTTCGCCTGTGAAGACAGATGTCGCGTAATCTACGGTGATTTGGTCTGCGGTTGAAATATATATTTTGGTGGGCGACCAAATTATTCAGCCCAACTGTCGATAGTATCGCTCGGACACGTGTGAGCTCTGCGCCGCTACCGACCATCCGGGCTCAGAAATGACGCACGGGTAGCGCGAACCGACCTTACTCGCTGAGGCGTGTCGGCGGGACGACGCCCGGCCGGTCTAGCCGGAGCCGATCGCCGACTTCGACCCCTTCGATCACGTGGGGGTACTCGAACGTCGTAGACGCCTTCTCCAGGGCGGCTGGGTCCGCGTGGATGGAACGCCACCGTCGCCAGTGCTGAGGGACGAGCCGATCGATCCCGAGCGCGTTAGTCGCCTCGACGATCTCGTCCGGGTCGTTGTAGAGCTTCCGCGTGACGACCTCCCCCTCCTCGTTTCGCGTGCGAGCGTGTGTTCCGTACGAGAGCATCCCGAGGTCGACGTCGAACTCCTCGCCGATCTCCTCGAACACCCCGCAGGGGCGGTTGTCGCCGCCGTGGAAGATCGTCCCGGTCTCGTGCTCAATGACGTACGTCACCGTCCCGTTCGCGTCAGGATCGTAGCCGCCGCGGACGTGGATCGTGAGGTCACCGACCTCGAAGCTTTTGCCGGGCTCGACGACCGTTTGCTTTTCCGTGGCGATCTCACTCACGTCGAAATTTTCGTAGCACTCCACCGGAGCGTGCACGGAGGCACCGTCTTCCAGCAGCGGCCCGAAGGAGGGCGGCCAGAAGTGATCTCGGTGGTCGTGCGTGCAGAAGACTGCACCACACTCGTCGACCCAGGAGGGCTCCATCGGCACCGGGGACATCCGCGCGACGTACTCGCGGTCCCGCTCCGTACTGAAGTACGGGTCGATGTAGATTGCCGTCTCCGGCGTCCGGATTCCCCAGCCCGCGACGCCGAGGTACCAGAGCGAGACGTGGTCCTCGACCTCCGTACCGTTGATCTCCTCGCGCGACCACCACTTCCCCCAACTGCTCGTGATCGTCATCGCCCACTCCGTGCCGCGTCCATCGCGTCGTGTTGATCCATGTCGGAGCGGACTGTGCGCGCCTCGGTAAATCTTCTGCCGCAGGACGAGTCAGATTCGTCCCGCGCCGGCGAACGACGTCGCAACCAGAGACGAGCGAGCGTCGGTATCACGTCCGCGGCAGACGATCGCTGTCCGAAGTCGACGACGGCCCGCGGACGGCACTGCGCACCTCACGGTTTGATGGTGAATATTTTAAGATAACTCTTGAATATCCAAGGACGGGCTAATTCTCTCGACAGCGATACGCACCTGGTCTGGAAGGTACTGGCATTCGCCTCTGGAGAGGTGAGATTCCGTCGGGGGACGAGACAGCGATCAGTGAGAGCAGCCACTTCCAACGATTCCAGCCCGCTTCGTTCGGGCTCAGATCTGGTGAGCCGACCGGGAAGAAGACCAGGTCGATCCCTGTCAATGGACTCACGAGCGCGTGAGTTCACACGTACGAGACGAGAAATTATCGAGAATAGTCAATACCATTCAATCTGATTGTTTCTCGCTAATTCGCTCGACCGCGCGGCAGATCTGTGCTCTGGGCTGCTATCCGGCAAATACGGCGATATTCGCGCGGTTTAGCGCGTAGAAACCCAGTATGGAACGGTGCAGCTGCAGGAGACGACGTTCTACTTCTGGGACGTCCAACGCCTACTACCGTTTGCAGTTGTCCGTCGGCTGCGAGCATGCTGCGTCAACGATCCACGTCAGAACCACCGTCAGAGGCCCGATCTTCGCTGTCGGATTCGTCGACGGCGTCGTTCGGCCGTTCGTCGAGATGGTCGTCGGCGTCTTCAGCACGGTTGGGCTGTTCTGGTCGCCGTTTCGCGTAATCAACGTCGAACGACAGAAGGAGTTCATAAATATAATTCTGATGGTACGAAACGTCAAACTCATCTTTAATGAGACGTCTGACTTCCCGTGTCGTCCACGGCTGGCCTGCCTCGAGAAGCTCGCGAAGTCGTTCCCGGTCGTCATCGTCGAGTTTCGACGGACGGCCGTCGCCCCACGTCGGCGCGAGTCCCTCGACGCCACCATCGTTCCACCGCTCGGCCCATCGTCCACCTGTGGGTTGCGATCTGGCGACGCGATCGGCGGCCTCACCGACCGTGTCGTCGTTATAGAGGTTTTTGACGAAAATGAGGCGCCGGAGGAGTTCCGGATCGTCCGTCTGGTTGATCCGCCTGTCGAGTTCGTCTTCGGTGAGGTGGCGTTCGATGTCTTTTCGTCGGGCCATGTTGCTGCATGAGGTTCGATACTATTCAATACTTTCCTTAACAATCACGGCATCGCTCGAACTATCTCACCCGTTCGGACTCGCGTTCGCTGCGCGTGCTCTTACTACCGAATAGTAGTACGCAGGGATCTATCCGATTTATATCAGACAAGCTTGCTCTCCACAGACTGTGTCCAGCTGGGACACGTGCCGGTCCGACGAATCCATCTCATCCGTCGGCGATCGGCTCATTACCACTGGCGCCGTTTCGTGTACGGCGGTCTGGCCCACCCGGAATACAGTTTCGACAGGTGAAATAACAAAGTTAAGCACGTTATTATCCAGACGGTTACGAGCTATCTTCCAGTTTCTGACGATGTGGATAGGTGACCTCGCACCGTCTCGTCTATCAGTTCACGAGTGCGCATTCCCGGTACGATGTCGCATTTTTTCGAGACTCGCGACGTTACGACTTCTGTATCGGTTCCCTCGGACTGTCGTGTGACAAGATCCTCAAGCATGTAGATCAACCCTGGTGGCTGCCGCAGAGTGAGAATTGTCCTCACCCCGAGAACCGGCGGTTTAGAGGACAGTTGAACGATCCCGTCTGAGAGAGGGTTGCTGCTATCTGGTGCAAGTCGTTACCAGTTGTCGGGTTCGAAGGATCGTGCGGGGAAACCAGCAAATCTACAACGAGATTCATCATTACTGGATCGGGAAAATCGAACTCGCCCCACATATTTTGGCGTCTTTGGGTGTTGTTCACGAGCTATCGGAAGATATCGCGAATAACAGGAGAATACGTGCCGGTCGCGTGGCTTCGAACCCCCTGATTCGTGCTGTCGATGATATCCACTAATTCTCTTGGATACCGCCAGAATAAGTGGACCACCGAACTGTAACGGTGAGGAGAACGACGCAGGTCAGAGACCTTCTCAGTATTACTCGATCTCGTCCAGCGACGCTCGAGTTTCGCGAGAAAAAGTGAACAGCCTCGGGAACCAGGCGAGAGGGGACCTGGCTCTTACGTGTAATTGATACTGAGTTCGATGACGTTGGCCGCGTTCTTGAGCTTCTGGGGAAGCTCTTCCTCGTATCGCTCGCCCTGGAGTCGACTGGTGGGACCGGAGATACTGATGGCGCCCTCCACCTCACCCTCGTTGTTCGTAATCGGCGTCGCAACGCAGCGAAGCCCCTTGAGACGGGCCTCGTCGTCGTACGCGACGTCGTTTTCGCGAACGCGGTCCAGCCGCTCGAAGAGCGTCGATACCTCCGTGATCGTGTTCTCCGTCGACGCGGGGAGCCCGTACCGGTCGACGATTTCCTCGACTCGTTCCGCCGGGAGGTGCGCGAGTATCGCCTGACCGAGGGCAGTGTTGTGCAGGTGGACGCGATGGCCGATGTACGAATCCGAGTTCACCGCGAGTTCACCGGTCGACCGGTGGAGATAGATCCCCATGCCTTTCTCTTCGACGGGGAGGTTGACCATCTCGCCGGTTTCTTCGGCCAGCTTCGTCAGTTCCTCTTTCGAGACCTGGTAGATGTGCGTCCTGTGACGGGCACGCCCACCGAGTTCGAGCAGGCGGAGCCCGACCCGGTACGTGTTACCGTCCTTGATCACGTATCCCTCGCGTTCGAGCGTACTGAGATAATTGTGAATGCTGCTCTTCGAGAGCGAAAACTCCGCGGCGAGTTCGGTTACGTTCGCCTCCCCGAGTTCGTTGAGTTTCTCGAGGATGCGGAACGTCGTCAGGGCAGTCTTCACCGTCGCGTTGTCGTTGTTCGCCATACTGTCAGTGGAGGGCCCACTATTATTAACACTTCGTCCAGTATTGCTGGAATCCGGGGTAAGACTCGGCGTGGCCCTGCGGAGACCCCGTCGAGACCGTCTCGGAGACCTCACGCGTTCGGCGGATCGCCGCCCGCTAGCTGATGGGAGACGCAGCGAACAGAGGCACAATCTTGATTACAGGTCCTGCGAAAGACTGTAATCGAGCAAGCAATGAGCTATAGAGCTGGTATTATCGGGACCGGAGGAATTGCTGGAATGGGGATCCTCGGCATGCACGACGAGGAAGCGATCGGTAACGAGCGGATCCGGGCGAGTCACGCGGGCGGATACGGTGCGACCGCTGACATCGACCTCGTTGCCGTCGCCGACATAGACGAGGAGAACCTGACCACGTTCGGCGACGCCTGGGACATCGCCTCGAATCGGCAGTACCTCGGCCACGAGGCCATGCTCGCCGAGGAGGACCTCGACGTGGTCTCGGTGTGCACCCCGTCGTTACTCCACCGAGACCACGTCGTCGACGCAGCCAGGTCAGCCGCCAGTCCGGACGTCATCTGGTGTGAGAAACCCATCGCGTCGTCTGTCAGTGACGCCGAGGAGATGGTCGCACTCTGCGACGAAACGGACACCGAACTCGTCGTCAACCACTCGTTCCGCTTTACGGACAAGCTGCAGACGTTGCGATCCCTCGTTCAGGACGAGGATCTACTGGGGCACGTCCACTCCGTCTCCACGCAGTTCCGGATGGAGCTGTTGCGCAACTCGACGCACCTACTCGACACGCTCGTGTACCTCCTCGACTCACGCGCGGAGCGAGTGAGCGGCTACATCTCCGGCGAGAACGAAGCGGTCGATTCGCTCGATGCGGACCGGGCGGTCGACGACTCGGCTGGCGGTGGCTTCGCGCTGATGGACGACGGTACCTTCGCGACCATCGACTGTACCATTCCACGCGACGACTCCTCGATGACGCTGCAGTTCGTCGGGAGTGAGGGGAAACTCTACATGAACAACGACGACGGCGAGTGGCGCTACTGGCGACTCGAAGACGGTGAGCACGTCGAGGAATCCCTCCCGGGCATCGAGGGCGCCTGGACGTGGGACGAGGACTACCGCGGGGCCTTCGCCAACGCTGCGAACCACATACAGGCCCTGCTCGATGGCGATGCGACGAACGCGTCGACGGGTCGGGAAGCGGTTCGCTCCCTGGAAATCATCGTCGGGTTCTACGTCTCCCACTACACGGGCGGGCAGGTCGACATACCGCTCGACCGGCCGCTTCGCGACGTCGAGATTACGTCGTGGTGACGCCGCCGCCGAATCAGCGAGGGCAGAAAACGGGACCGCTCCGTCGGCTCTGACAGCGAGCGGCGAAGAAACGCGAACGGTGTCGGTGGACTACTCGTACACGTGGACGCTGCCGGTCGCGTTGTCCTCGATGTAGTCCCAGTCGTAGTCGACGCCCAGACCCGGGCCGTGGGGTACTTCGACCATCCCGTTCTCGTCGATGGTGTCGATCATGTCGGAGTAGTCGCCCTCGTAGACGGGCGGCTGGGTGTTCGGGCAGTCGGGGTGGACCAGCGCGAGTTCGTAGTAGTTGGCGTTCCTGATGGCTGCAATGCAGTGACGCTGGGCCGGGCCGGGTGCGTGGAACTCCACGTCGAGGCCGAACCCTTCGGCGACCTTCGCGCGTTTCATGGCACCGGTGATGCCGGCGTCGTACTCGGGGTCGGCCCGCATGAAGTCGGTCGCCTCGTTGGCCATGAAGTCCGTCGCCGGTTCGAGTCCCCGCACGTGCTCGGTCTGGAGGATCGGCGTGTCGAGCTTCTGTGCGAGTTTATTGTGGCTGTGCTGGGAGATACCGCCGTCGCGGTAGGGGTCCTCGTACCAGTAGAAGCCGGCTTCGTCGAGCGCACGACCGAGTTTGAGCGCGTCGGCGAACGTCTCCAGCTCACAGGCCGGGTCGCACATGAGGTCCATCTCGTCGCCGACGCGCTCGCCCAGCGCGAGCGCGGCCTCGATCTCGCGGTCGAGGTCGCGCGATCCCTCGCTGCCGCCCCAGCCGTGGATCTTGAAGCCGTCGTAGCCCATCTCGAGACACTCCTCGGCGAAGTCGGCGAAGTCCTCGGGCGTCTCCAGACCGCCGTTCTCGTCTCCGTGGTACGTGGAGGCGTAGGCGGGGAACTTCGTTCGGTAGGTTCCCAGGAGTTCGTGGATCGGTGCGTCGTAGTACTTGCCGGCGAAGTCCCACAGCGCGATGTCGATCGGTCCCATCCCCATCCGGTCGTACTTGCGCAGGGC
>Ga0075106_1000808_pt1 | contig 15264 bp, 11 predicted proteins | sample AntDeeMetag02WF4_FD_69796 | JGI IMG/M metagenome (GOLD analysis project Ga0075106, IMG submission 69796) | Saline lake microbial communities from Deep Lake, Antarctica - Antarctic Deep Lake Metagenome 02WF4 | ecosystem: Environmental > Aquatic > Non-marine Saline and Alkaline > Saline | place... | reverse complement strand
TGCTGACGCTGACCGACAAGGCGGTGCATGCCTATTCGCTCGGCCGTGAGCGCATCGATGATGCGATGGAGATGGTGCGGATCGCCGCCGGCCTCGACGAGGAGGCCTTCGAGGCGCAGCCGCGCATGTACACCAATATCAATTCGTCGTCGCCGCTGAAGCACGACTGGCCCATGCTCGACGGGGCCATGCGTTTGGCCGAGCGCGGTCAGGCCGTGATCGTGGCACCGTTTACCCTGGCCGGTGCGATGGCGCCCGTGACGCTGGCCGGTGCCATCGCCCAGCAGACCGCCGAGGCCCTGGCGGCGATCGCGCTGCTGCAGTGGATCCGTCCCGGCGCGCCGGTGGTGTACGGCGCGTTCACGTCGAATGTGGATATGCAGTCTGGTGCCCCGGCGTTCGGTACGCCCGAGTACATCCGGTCGATGCAGATATCCGGGCAGATGGCGCGGTATTACGGCTTGCCCTGGCGCGGTTCGAATGCCAATGCCTCGAATTTTCCGGATGCCCAGGCCGGCTGGGAGACGTCCAACTCGCTTTATGGCGTGATGTCCGGCCAGGCGAGCATTGTTTTCCACGCTGCTGGCTGGCTGGAGGGCGGTCTGACGGCCAGCCTGGAGAAGTTCGTCATCGACTGCGAACTGCTGCAGCAGTGGACGTATTACCACAACCACCCGGTGCCGACGACCGAGGCGGATCTCGCGGTCGATGCCATCCGCGAGGTGGGTCCGCACGGCCACTTCCTGGGCGCGGAGCATACCCAGGCGCGTTACAAAAACGCGTTCTACGCGCCGTTCCTGTCCGACTGGCGCAACTACGAGGCCTGGGAAGAAGCCGGCGCGGTCAAGGCCCATGAACGCGCGACCCGGATCTGGAAAGAACTCGTCGCCGCCTTCGAAGCACCCCCGATGGACGAGGGGATCCGCGAGCAACTCGATGACTTCGTGACCCGCCGTAAAAACGAGGGCGGTGCGCCGACCGACTTCTGAGCCGGGATTGATACGGTGCTATCCCCGCATCCGCGCGCCATCGGGGTCGAAGAGGGGCTGCGTGGTCACGGTGGCCGGGCGTCGGTCGCCGAGGATCTCGATCTCGAAGGCTTCGCCGTCGCGGATCAGCTCCCGCGGGATGAAGCCCAGCGCGACGGAGCGCTCGACGTAGTGGGCGTAGCCGCCGCTGGTGACGAAGCCGACGATGTCGTCGCCCCGCCAGATGGGCTCGTCGCCGAACACGTCCGCATCGTCGGCGTCGACCACCAGGGTCGCGATGCGCCGCGCGGGCGGGTTGTCGCGAGCCTCGATGGCGGCATCGCGGCCGACGAAGTCGCCCTTTTCGTGGGCGACGAAGCAGTCGAGGCCGGTCTCGGCGGGCGTGTAGTCCGGCTTGTACTCGCGCAGCCATGCGCCGAAGGATTTCTCGAGCCGCAGTGACAGCATCGCCCGCATGCCGAATGGCCGCAGGCCAAGGTCCGCGCCGGCGGCCTCCAGGGTCTCGAACAGCGCGACCTGCAGGTCGGGGGTCACGTAGATCTCGTAGCCGAGGTCGCCGGTGAAGCTCACGCGGCCGACGATGGCCGGGCAGTGGCCGACGTGCATCTCCTTCACGGCGAGGAAGCGGAATGCCTCGGCGGAGACGTCCTCGTCGGCGACCCGTTCGAGCAGCCGGCGCGCGTTGGGGCCGGCGATCTGGAAGCCGATGCGCTCGAACGAGACGTTGCGCAGGGATACGCCTTCGGCCGGCAGGAACTGCTCGAACCAGCGCATGTGGAACGCCTGGGCATTGTAGGCGGCGGTCAGGTGGAAGCGTTCGGGACCGAGGCGCGCGATCGTGAAATCGCCGGCGAGGCGGCCGGATGGCTTGAGCATCGGTGACAGCGTCATGCGCCCGCTGCGTGGCAGGCGGTTGGCCATGATGCGGTCGAGCCAGTCGGCGGCGCCGGGACCCGTTACCTCGTACTTGCCGAAGTTGTGCACCTCGTTGATGCCGACACCGGTGCGTACGGCTCGGCACTCGGCGCCGATGGCGTCGAAGGCGTTCGATCGGCGGAAGGTGGGCGTCTCGTAAAGCGGCTCGCCCTCGGGCGCGAAGTAGTTGACGTGCTCCATGCCGTAGCCCTGGCCGAACACGGCGCGTCGTGCCTTCCAGAGCCCGTAGGCCGGAGTGGTGTGCAGCGGCCGGCCGGCCGGCAGTTCCTCGTTCGGATACGAGACGGAGAAACGGCGTCCGTAGTTCTCGCGCACTTTCTCGCGCGTGTACGGCTGCGTGCAGGTGTCCCCGAAACGGGCAACGTCCATGGCGAAAATGTCGTGCGACGGTTCGCCTTCGACCATCCACTCCGCCAGCGACAGGCCCACGCCGCCGCCCTGGCTGAACCCCGCCATGACGCCGCAGGCGGACCAGTAGTTGCGCAGGCCGGGCACCGGGCCGACCAGCGGATTGCCGTCCGGCGCGAACGTAAACGGGCCGTTGATCACCTGCTTGATCCCGCTGCGCTCGAGAACGGGGTAACGCCGGAAAGCGAACTCCAGCGAGTCGCTGATGCGTTCGAGGTCGTTCGGCAGCAGCTCATGGCCGAATTCCCAGGAGGTCGTGCGGTCGGCCCAGGGCCGGCCATTCTGCTCGTAGATGCCGATCACCAGCCCGCGCCCCTCCTGGCGCAGGTAGCTCTCGCCCTGCGGGTCCATGACGTGGGGCAATTCGCCGTGGTGGTCGACGACCTCGGGCACGTCCTCGGTGATCAGGTACTGGTGCTCCATCGGGTGCAGCGGCAGTTCGACACCGGCCATGCGCCCGACTTCGCGCGCCCACAGGCCGGCGGCGTTGACGATGTGCTCTGCGACCACGGTGCCCTTGTCGGTCACCACGTGCCATTGCCCGCCGGGCTGCTGTTCCAGCCGTTCGACCATCGTGTGCAGCGCGATGGTCGCACCGTTCGCGCGCGCGCCCTTGGCGTAGGCGTGCGTGGTGCCGTACGGATCGAGGTGGCCGTCCAGTGGATCGTAGAGCCCGGCGATGACGCCCTCGGTGTTGGTGATCGGGGACAGTTCCCGGATCCGCTCCGGTCCGATAATTTCGGTCTCCAGGCCCATGTAGCGGTGCTTGGCCCGCTCGGCACGGAGCTGGTCGAGGCGCTCCCGGGACTCGGCAAGCGTTACGCCGCCGACATGGTGCAGGCCGCAGGATTGGCCGGTGAGTTCCTCGAGTTCGCGGTAGAGGCGGATGGTGTAGCCCTGCAGGGCCGCCATGGTGGTGTCGGCATTGAGGGTGTGGAAACCGCCGGCCGCGTGCCAGGTCGAACCGCTCGTGAGTTCCGAGCGCTCGATGAGCATCACGTCGGTCCAGCCCTGCCGGGTGAGATGGTAGAGCACGCTGGCGCCGACCACGCCGCCGCCGATGACCACTACGCGCGCCTGCGACTGCATTGATCCTCCTGGGGTGTTCGGTCGTTCAATCGTACCGGTGGAACGGGGAGACTGTCCCGCACGCGCCGGGTGGGTCGTCGATCGGTCCCGGGTTACCCGGTGGCGTCCGTGTGGCCCGTCGGTGCCTCGATCGCGTAACCATGAGCACTGGCCAGGTCGAGCAGGTAGTCCCAGGCGCTTGCGGCGAAGGTGTGCGGGAGGAAGAGATCGAAAACCCCATCGTTATCGGCCGCGACGCAGGACAGCAGCACCGGCACATGGTGAAAAGCGGTCCGCGCGATGGCGCCGGCCGGGAAGGCGTCCGGCGCGAGGTCCAGCGCGATCTCCTGCGCCAGCAGGGGGCGCGTCGCCGGGCCGCGGATGCGCAGCCGGATCTGGCTGTGGCCGAGCTCCGTGGTGCAGCCGATCTCCGGGTCCAGGGAGGCGGTCAATTCGTCGAGGCGCGGGTCGCCGCGCTCGGCGAGACACCACAGGCGGTTGGGCGCGACCGTCATCAGCTCGATACCGTTCGCCTCGCGGTGGCGGTTCGGGGCGTCGGGCGGGGCCACGCCGAGCGTGCGTTCGACGGTGTCCGCGAGCGCCGCCGCTCGGCCGCGCCAGCAGGCGATCTGGCGCAGATCATGGCCGGCCCGTTCGCGGAAGGTCACACCGGGGGCGCAGTCGGCCGGATAGCGCCCGACACTGTAGTGGGCGGCCAATGGGGAACGGATGTCAGGCATGGATGCGCTCGCCTTCGGGGTCGAGGAAAACGGTCGGGACCACCCGGGCCGCCACGCGCTCATCGTGGATCGGCGACACGGCGCTGACGATGTCGCCCTCGCGTTCACGCCCGCGCTCGATGAAGGCGAGGGCGATGTGGCGACCGAGCGAAGGGCTCCAGATGGCCGAGGTAACATGGCCGATCCCGTGGCCGTCGATGGGTGTATCCGTTTCGAACAACAGCGTACCGGCCCGGAGTACCGCTTCGGGGTCTTCCGTCTGGAGGCCCACCATTCGTCTGCGGTCGGGTGCGGTCAGGGCGGGGCGCTGGCGCAGGACATCGCCGATAAAGGGCTTGTTGGTGCGCGCGAGTCCGCCGAGACCGAGATCGTCGAGTGTCGTCCGGCCGTCGATCTCGGCGGCCACCGGGTGGCCCTTCTCGACCCGCAGCGCCCCCAGCGTTTCCAGACCGTAGGCGATGATGCCGTGCGGCTCGCCGGCCATGGCGACGGTTTCCCACAGGGCGTCGCCGTAACCCGCCGGGGTATAGACCTCGTAGGCGCGCTCGCCGGAGAAGCTGACCCGCAGTATGCGCACGGGGAGGCCGTCGTCCGTGGTCGCTTCCGTCACACCCATCGGCGGCAGGGGGGCATCGGCGATATCGATACCCGGAAGCGCTTCCGCGAGTACGCGTTGACTGTTCGGCCCGGCGATGGCGATACCGGCCCACTGATCGGTCACCGAGGTGGCCTGGACGCGCAACTCCGGCCAGACCGTATCCAGCAGGTACTCAAGCCAGCTCATCACTTCGGCGGCCTCGCCGGTCGTGGTGGTCATGAAATAGTGGTTTTCGCCGATGTGGGAGGTTGTGCCATCGTCGAGCGCAAAGCCATCGTCGCGCAGCATGACGCCGTACCGCGCCTTGCCGATCGGCAGTTTCAGCCATGCGTTGACGTAGACGCGGTTGAGGAAGTCGGGCGCGTCCGGACCCTGTACATCGATCTTGCCGAGCGTGGAGACGTCGGTCATGCCGACGTTGCCGCGCACGGCCTCCATTTCGCGAACGTATGCGGTGTCGGCGTCCGCGCCGTGGGTCCGATAATAGCGCGGCCGCAGCCACTGCCCCGCGGGCGTGAATACGACCCCGTTGGCGACGTGACGATCGTGCATGGGCGTGCGCCGTTCCGGACGGAAATGCGGTCCGGTTCGGCGGCCGACCAGCGCGCCCAGCGCCACCGGCGTGTACGGCGGACGGAACGTGGTCGTGCCGGTTGTCGGTATGTCCTGCCCACGCAGGTCGGCCATCAGGGCGAGGCCATTGATGTTGCTGGTCCGGCCCTGATCGGTACCCATACCGAGCGTGGTATAGCGCTTGAGGTGTTCGACCGAGCGGTAGCCCTCGCGCCAGGCGAGCGCGACGTCGCTGTCGCTGACGTCGTTCTGGAGGTCGACGAACACCTTGCCGCGGCCGGGCTTCTGCGCTTTCGCTCCGTTGGGCCAACCCGGCGCCATGGCCACTTCGGGCGCGGGTGGCGCGTTGCCACGCCCCTTGCCGGCCGCCGCCCGGCCGGCCGCCCAGCCGTCGGCGACGGCGGTGTCGACATCGAGCGCGCCGGCCATCGAGCCGACGGCCGCCTGCGTGTCGGGCAGGGGGCCCGGCACGAACGCGCCGAGCGCCTCGTGGTATTCCGGACGTGTACCGCGATGACAGGCAAGATGGACATTCGGTGTCCAGCCGCCGGCGACGCAGACGAGATCGCAGGCAAGGTCGTTGGTCCCGTGTCCGTCGTCGATGCGGACGCGGCTGACCCGTTGCCGGCCCCGGGTCGAATCGATCCGTGCACCCGGCCATACGCTGAGGCCCTCGGCGATGGCCGCAGCCGCGACGGCACTCGCCCTGCCGGTACGCGTGTCGACCACGGTGACTCCGGCGCCGGCCCGCTTGAGGTCCAGCGCGGTCGCATAGGCGCCGTCATTGTTGGTGTAGACCACGGCCCGGCGGCCGGGCAGGACGCCATAGTGGTTGATATAGCGGCGCACGGACTCGGCAAGCATGACGCCCGGGCGGTCGTTGTCGCCGAACAGCAGCGGGCGCTCGGTGGCCCCGGTGGCGAGTACGATGCGCCCGGGATGGATGGTCCACATGCGCTGGCGGGCCTGGTGCTCCGGTGGAACCGCGACATGATCCCAACAGCGTTCGACTGCGCCGACCACGTCGCCGTCGTACACACCGAAGGCCGTCGTCCGGGGCCGGAGTTCGACGTTCTCCAGTCCGGCCAGCTCCCCGAGCGTGGCTTGCCGCCATTGATCGGCGGCGGACGCCGGCGGTTCGGCCAGCAGTCCGCCCCCGGCCATCGACATCTGTTCGACCACCATGACGCGCGCCCCGCCGCGCCCCGCCGCGAGCGCCGCCGCAAGGCCGGCCGGGCCGGCGCCGACCACCAGCACGTCACAGAACGCATTCCGCCGCTCGTAGCGATCCGGATCCGCCTCGGTCGTGCCGCGCCCGAGGCCGGCGGCGCGCCGGATGGCGGGCTCGTAGTACATCCACGAACCGCGCGTTGGCCCCATGAAGGTCTTGTAGTAAAAGCCCGCCGGCAGGAAGCGGGCGGCAGCGCTGTTCACGGCCATAAGGTCGAAGCGCAGGGTCGGCCAGCGGTTCTGGCTCGTGACCGTCAAACCGTCGTGGATCTCGGCCATGGGCGCCGGTACGTTCGGTTCGGTGCGCCCGCCGCTCCGCAGCGTCACCAGCGCCGTCGGCTCCTCGACGCCGGCACTGACGATGCCGCGTGGGCGATGCAGTTTGAAACTGCGCCCGGCCAGGTGGATGCCATTGGCGAGCAGGGCGGACGCGACGGTATCGCCCCCGAGTGCATCCAGGCTGGTGCCGTCGAAGGTGAAGCGTCGGCGGTCGTCGTGATCGATGCGGCCGCCGCCGGGGAGTCTGGCCATCTGTTCAGCCACGATTGCTCTCCATGGTCGCGTCGGCGGCCATGCGCGCACCGAAGATCTCGTGGGTGGCGGTATCGCGCTCGACGATCAGCCAGGACCGGCAGCCGCTGACGTGCTGCCAGAACTCCCGGTGGCGGCCTTTCGGGTTGCGGCGCAGAAACACATAGCGGTACCAGGCCTCCATCGACGAGTCGTTGAGGGCCGGCCGCGTGACGGTGGCGTCGCCGCCGTAGGCGAATTCGTGGTGATCGCGTTCGCCGCAGAAGGGGCAGGGAATACGCAGCATGGCTCGCTCCGTCAGTGATGGCCGGGGACGGGCCCGGTGCCTTCTTCGTCGAGATGGTGGCCCACACGGAAACGGTCCAGGCCGAAGCAGGCGTTCAGCTCGTGCGGTGCGCCATGGGCGATAGTATGGGCGAAGGTCCAGCCAGAGGCGGGCGTCGCCTTGAAGCCGAGGTAGTTCCAGCCGCCGTTGAAATACAGGCCCTCGAGCTCGGTACGGTCGATGATGGGGCTGCCATCCATAGTCATGTCCATCACGCCGCCCCAGTGGCGCAGCAGACGCAGCCGGGAGAGGCTGGGGGCCATGGCCAGCGCGATCTCGTTGACCTCGTTGACAACGGGGAGGTTCCCGCGCTGCGCGTACGAGTTGTAACCATCGAGGGCGCCGCCGAAGACAAGACCGCCCTTATCGGATTGGCTGATGTAGAAGTGCCCCGCACCGAAGGCGATGACGTGATCGATCAGAGGCTTGATCGGTTCGGTTACGAATGCCTGCAGGACGTGGCTCTCGATCGGCAGTTCCAGCCCGGCGCGCGCGGCCAGATGGCTGCTGTGGCCGGCGACGGCCATGCCGACGGCTTCGGCACGGATCGTGCCGCGCGAGGTCTCCACACCGGTAATCCGCCCGCCTTCCTGGATAAAGTCGTGCACCTCGCAGTTCTCGATGATATCGACACCGAGCCGGTCCGCAGCGCGCGCGTAGCCCCAGGCAACGGCATCGTGGCGGGCGGTACCGCCACGTCGCTGGAGGATCGCGCCGTGGATGGGGAAGCGGGCGTTATTGGAATAATCGAGCCATGGAACCTCGTGGCGCAGGGCCTCGCGGTCAAGGATCTCGGCGTCGATGCCGTGGGCGCGCATGGTGTTCGCCCGGCGCAGATGGGCCTGCATCTGGTCGTCGCTGTGGCCGAGGATCATGTGACCCCGCTGGGACAGCATGACGTTGAAATTGAGGTCGTGGGACAGGCCTTCCCACAGCTTCATCGACCACTCGTAGAACGGCGTATTGCCCCCGATCCAGTAGTTCGACCGCACGATCGTCGTATTGCGGCCGACGTTGCCGCCACCGATCCAGCCGCGCTCGAGTACCGCGACATTGGTGATGCCGTGGTTCTTCGCGAGGTAATACGCCGTCGCGAGGCCGTGACCGCCGCCGCCGATGATGATTACGTCGTAGCCCGCCGCCGGTTCCGGCTTGCGCCAGGCCTCGGGCCAGCCGCGGTGTCCGCGCAGCGCGTGCGTGAACAGTTTCCAGGCGGAATAGGGTTTCATGAAGCGCTCCGCGGTCGGCTTCGCTGGTCGGGGGCAGGCATGAGTTCAGGGCGCGACACGCTAGCGTCGATTACACAGTCGTTCAATAGTTCCCGCCGCGCGCGTGTTGACCCGCTCCGCGCACCTGCCTAGTATCACGCACTCTGTATGGCGCCGATTTGACTGCATCAGCTTGCGGGCGCCTTATAAATGCCGCTAAAGCGAGCCGACTGGCGCCCGCTTTAGCCCCCATGGGTTCTCCGGAACCCGATCGTCCACCGCCACGGGGGTGCACCACCATGACCATCGACGACTGGTCCGAGTTCGATCCGGCGACACGCGCGGTCCGCGCGGGCCATGTCCGCACGCACGAGTGGGAAAACAGCGAGCCGATTTTCGCCACCTCGAGCTTCTGTTTCTCCTCGGCGGGCGAGGCGGCGGAGTCGTTTGCCGGCAACCGCTCCGGCAACGTCTACTCGCGTTTCACCAATCCGACCGTGCGCGTATTCGAGCAGCGCCTGGCGGCCCTGGAGGGCGGGAGCTGTTGTGTCGCGACCGGCTCCGGCATGGCGGCGATCCTGTCCACCTGCCTGGCGCTCCTGTCGAGTGGCGATCACATTGTCTCATCGACTGGTGTGTTCGGCGCGACCACTTCGCTGTTCAACAATTATCTGTCAAAGCTCGGGATCGACACGACGTGGGTGCCGCCAACGGATCTGCAGCGCTGGCGCGAAGCCCTGCGGCCCGAGACGAAACTCCTGTACCTGGAGACGCCGACCAATCCGCTTACGGAGATTGCCGATATCCAGGCGATCGCGGATATCGCCCATGAACACGGGGCGCTGCTGGTCGTCGACAACTGTCTCTGTACGCCAGTACTGCAGCGCCCATTCGAATTCGGTGCGGACATCGTGATCCACTCGGCGACGAAATACCTCGATGGCCAGGGCCGTTGCGTGGGCGGCGCCGTCGTCGGCGACGAGGAGACGGTCGGGGAAAAGGTGTTCGGCTTTCTCCGTACCGCCGGGCCGTGCATGAGCCCGTTCAATGCCTGGGTGTTCCTCAAGGGGCTGGAGACGCTGGAACTGCGGATGCAGGCGCACTGCGCCAACGCATTCGAACTGGCGCAGTGGCTGGAATCACATCCGGCGGTCGAGCGCGTTCACCATCCCGGTCTGGAGAATCATCCGCAGCACGAGTTGGCGCGGCGTCAGCAGTCGGCATTCGGGGGCATCGTGTCGTTCGAGGTGGTCGGCGGGCAGCCGCCCGCCTGGCACGTGATCGATCACACGCGCCTGTTGTCGATTACCGCGAATCTCGGCGATGCGAAGACCACCATCACGCATCCCGCCTCGACCACGCATGGGCGGCTGGCGCCGGAACAGCGGGCGGCTGCGGGCATTGGTGACGGATTGATCCGCTTGGCGGTCGGGCTGGAGTCGGTGCGGGATATCCGTGCGGATCTGGCGCGCGGGCTCGATACCCTCTGATCGGCCTGCCGAACCGCCGGGCGGGCGCCCGACGGTCCGGTGTTCCGGTGGGCGGGGGGTAAGGTCAGTTGCTGCCGCCTGAATCGCCGTCGCCCTGGCTGATCTCGATTTCGGCATCGTTACGCAGCGATCCGATGTACTCCTGGATCTTCTTGCCGACCAGTTCGTTGCGCAGTTCACGCTCCATCTGTTCGAACGGGGGCTTCTGTGCCTTACGCGTTTCGTCCAGCTGAATGACGTGCCAACCGTACTGGGTCTCGACCGGTTCCGCGGTATAACCGCCGGGCTCGAGCGTTTCCACTTCGTTCATGAACGGTTCGACCATCTGTTCGGCGCTGAACCAGCCCAGGTCGCCGCCACGGCTCTTGGTCGGGCCCGTGGAGTTGTTCTTGGCGAGTTCGGCGAAATCGGCGCCATCATCCAGTTGCTGGATCATCTCTTCGGCCTGCTTTTTCTCTTCGAGCAGGATGTGGCGGGCCTTGTACTCCGTGCCTTCGGCGTCGGCGGTCCGCTCTTCGTAGGCGGCGCGGAGTTCCTCTTCGCTGGCCTCAAAATCCTGGAGCTGCGAACGGATCAGGTGCTGGGCAAGCAGGCTCGACCGCTGGCGGTCGATGCTCGCGGCGATCTCGGGTTGATCCGGCAGCCCCTGTGATTCCGCCGTCTGGCTCAACAGTTCGAGTTCGATCAGTTCCTGCAGGGCCTGATCCCGATTCACGCCCTGGCCGCGCTGGGACATGGCCTGGATCTGGGCCTGGAGGTCGACGGCGGTGAGCGCTTCGCCATTGACCCGGGCGACGACGTTTGCGTCGTTCGGTGCCGACGATTCGCTCTGCTGATCGGTGGATGCGCCGGATTCGCCGCCACAGGCGGTCAGCGCGAGCGCGCCGAGTGCGAGTACGGCCGTGAGTGAGCGATGGATCATTGCGGGTTTGCCTCCTGGATTGATGAATCTCGTTGCGGTGCCGGCGGGCCCATGCGTCAGCGCGGCAGGACCCGTTTGAAGGGTTTGACCTCGACGTGTCGGTAGACGCCGGCCTCGATGTAGGGGTCGGCGTCGGCCCATGCCCGGGCGTCTTCGAGTGAGTCGAATTCGGCGACGATCAGGCTGCCGGTAAAACCGGCATCACCCGGATCGGCGGCGTCGATCGCGGGGTGCGGCCCGGCGAGGACCAGCCGACCGGCGGCCTGCAGCGTCTCGAGCCGTTCCAGATGGGCGCCGCGGGCGCCCGCCCGGCGCGCACTGCTGTCCTCGACATCTTCACTCAGGATCGCGTAGAGCATGGCCCTGCCTCCGGTGCACCGGCGAAAGCGTTCCATGGTAGCGCAGCCGCCGCGCGTGCGATATGGCTGCAGCGACGTATGCAGACGGCCCCAACGGCGTCACAATGGCGTCGCCACATCGCGTTATGGAGGCGCTGCCCCATGAGCCAGTTTTTCGCGATTCATCCCGAGACGCCGCAACCCCGCCTGATTCACCAGGCGGCGCGGATCATTCACGACGGCGGACTGGTGGTCCTGCCGACGGATTCCTGTTACGCCATCGGCTGCCATCTCGATGACAAGGCGGCCGCTGAACGGCTACGCCAGATCCGCAAAGTCGACAAGGAGCACAACTTCACGCTGGTCTGCCGGGACCTGTCCGAGATCTCGACCTATGCGCGTGTCGACAAGGCGGACTATCGACTGGTGAAAAGCCTCACACCAGGACCCTATACGTTCATCCTGCGGGCGACGCACGAGGTGCCGCGGCGCCTCCAGCATCCGAAGCGCAAGACCATCGGTATCCGCGTCCCGGACAATGCCATCTGTCAGGCGCTGCTCGCGGAACTCGGCCAGCCCTTGATGACGAGCACGCTGCTGTTGCCGGGGGATGAGTACCCCATGACCGATGCAGCGGATATCCGCGATCGCCTGGAGCACCAGGTCGATCTGGTGATCGACGGGGGCAGCTGCGGCCTGGAGCCGACCACCGTTGTCCGGCTGGATAACGACCGAGTCGAGGTCACACGCCATGGCCGCGGGCCGGTGGATTTCCTCGAGGCGACCCCGTAAGTAACCGGAAACGGGCGCGAACCCGGGCGGGCGCCGCCCGGGTTGGGCGCGGGTGCTGCCGCTGGCGTATAATCCCGCGCTTTGCCGTCTTCCATCCCGACCAGAGGTCGAACGCTTGAGTTCCGTACCGTCCCAGAATCAGCGCGTGCTCTCGGGCATGCGGCCCACGGGCCATCTCCATCTCGGCCATTATCATGGTGTTCTGAAGAACTGGGTCGAGCTGCAGCACAGCTATGAATGCCTGTTCTTCGTCGCCGACTGGCATGCGCTCACCACCCATTACGAGGACCCGGGCGATATCGCCGGTCACGGCTGGGACATGGTCATCGACTGGCTGGCGGCCGGCGTGGACCCGGGGTCGGCGACCCTGTTCATGCAGTCACGCGTACCCGAGCACGCGGAACTGCATCTGCTGCTCGGGATGCTGACCCCGCTGGGGTGGCTTGAGCGCGTGCCCAGTTACAAGGATCAGCAGGAAAAGCTCAAGGAGCACGATCTCGCCACCTACGGGTTCCTCGGCTATCCGCTCCTGCAGAGCGCGGACATCCTGATCTACCGTGCGGGGCACGTCCCGGTCGGCGAGGATCAGGTCTCGCACGTAGAGTTGACGCGGGAGATTGCCCGGCGGTTCAATCATTTCTACGGGCGCGAGGTGGATTTCGAGCAGAATGCCGAGCGCGCTGTCCATAAAATGGGCAAGAAGAATGCCCGGCTGTATCGCGATCTGCGGCGGCGCTACCAGGAACAGGGCGACGATGACGCGCTCGACGTCGCCCGCGCGCTGCTGGAGTCGCAGCAGAATATCTCCGTCGGCGATCGCGAGCGCCTGTTCGGTTATCTGGACGGCTCGGCCAAGGTTATTCTCCCGGAGCCGCAGCCGTTGCTGACGACCGCGCCGAAGATGCCTGGCCTCGATGGCCAGAAGATGTCCAAGTCGTACAACAACACCATCGCCCTCCGCGAGGAGCCGGACTCGGTCGCGAAGAAGGTGCGCACCATGCCCACCGACCCGGCCCGGGTTCGCCGCACCGACCCCGGCAACCCGGAGAAGTGTCCGGTTTGGCCCCTGCATCAGGTCTACTCGGACGAGTCCACCCGCGAGTGGGTCTGGGAGGGCTGCACGACGGCGGGTATCGGTTGCCTGGAGTGCAAGCAGTGCGTTGTCGACCGGATTCTGGAGGAGCTGGCCCCGATGCGTGAACGGGCGCGCGAGTACGAAGAGGATCCGGGTCAGGTGCGGGCGATCCTCTCGGAGGGCGCCGAAGCGGCTCGCGACATGGCGCGCGACACGCTGGAGGAAGTCCGTCGGGTGATGGGTCTGGTCCAGCGCTGATGATCTTCCGGCCTCACGGGAATCGGGCATGACCGCGGAAGAGACGACGGATCCGGCGGTAGCGGCGGCGCAGCAGGAAGAGATGCCGTTCGCCCTCGTCCGGGGGGAGCCGCTGACCGAGCTGCCGCGCGATCTCTATATCCCGCCGGACGCGCTCGAGGTGATCCTGGAGGCGTTCGAGGGACCGCTGGATCTGCTGCTGTACCTGATCCGGCGCCAGAACCTGGACATCCTCGATATCCCGATCTTCGACATCACGCGTCAGTACATGGAGTACATCGCGTTGATGACCGACATGCGTCTGGAGCTGGCGGCGGAATATCTGCTGATGGCCGCGATGCTGGCGGAGATCAAATCGCGGATGCTGCTCCCGCGCCCGGAACCGGAGGACGAGGAGGAAGACCCGCGAGCCGAGCTGGTTCGTCGCCTGCAGGAGTATGAACGTTACCGCCGGGCCGCGGAGGACCTCGATGGCCTGCCGCGGGTGGAGCGGGACGTGTTCCCCGCGGAGGTCGAAGCACCGCCGATCGAGAAGCGTGCACCCGAGCCGGATGTAGACCTGCGCGAATTGCTTGCGGTCTTTGCCGAGGTGGTGCGTCGTGCCGAGATGTTCAGTCACCACGATATCGAGCGCGAGCCGTTATCCGTGCGTCAGCGCATGTCCGATGTCCTGTCAGCGCTCGGAACCGGGGAATTTGTCGACTTCCGCTCGCTGTTCCGGCTCGAGGATGGCCGTGCCGGCGTGGTGGTCACACTGCTGGCGACGCTGGAACTGCTGAAGGAACACCTGATCGAGGCCGTGCAGTCGGAGCCGTTCGCGCCGATCTGGCTGCAGGCGGTGCAGGGCGCGCAGGCATACGCCGACAGCGACAAGACGGAACCGGATGAATATGGCGACTGAAGACGACGAGACCGAATCCGGCCAGAGCGCGGCCGGGACCGCTACGTCCGAAGAAACCGGGGCGCAGGGCGCGCGGCGGGAGTCGGATGGCGCGGTTTCAGACTCGGTCCCCATGGAGGACGATTCCGATTCTCCGGATGCCGCGCGAGTGGACGCGGCGCCGCAGCCCGGACCGGACGAGTCGGCCGGTGCCCCGGCGGATGATGTGGATTCCGGATCCGCGGCCGCGGGCGACACGGGTACCGGCGACGGGTATGCGACCGAGACGATCAAGCGGATCCTGGAAGCCGCGCTGCTGGTGGCCGGACGGCCGCTCGCGATCGGCGACTTCGAGAAACTGTTCGGCGGCAGCACCGAGGCGCCGCCGCGTAATGCGATTCGCGGAGCACTGGCGGAACTCGCCGCCGACTGGTCGGGGCGCAGTCTGGCCCTGCAGGAGGTCGCCAGCGGTTGGCGCGCCCAGGTACGAACCGAGTTCGAACCGTGGATCGCGCGGCTGTGGGACGAGAAGCCGCCGCGCTACTCGCGGGCGCTGCTTGAGACGCTGGCAATCATCGCGTATCGCCAGCCGATGACGCGTTCCGAGATCGAGGATATCCGCGGTGTCTCGGTCAGTTCGCAGATTATCCGCACCCTGACCGAGCGCGAGTGGATTCGCGTCGTGGGCCACCGGGAGGCGCCGGGCCGTCCCGCCATGTACGGCACCACGCGCGAGTTTCTGGACTATTTCAATCTCAAGACGCTGGATCAACTCCCGCCGATCAGCGATATCAAGGATCTGGAAGGCCAGTATCCCGAACTCGGTTTTGAAGCGGAACCGGCGTCCGGGAGCGGTACGCCGGACTCCGCGACGGCGCCTCCCGGGGCGCACGATGAGGATGG
>Ga0075106_1000805_pt1 | contig 15310 bp, 14 predicted proteins | sample AntDeeMetag02WF4_FD_69796 | JGI IMG/M metagenome (GOLD analysis project Ga0075106, IMG submission 69796) | Saline lake microbial communities from Deep Lake, Antarctica - Antarctic Deep Lake Metagenome 02WF4 | ecosystem: Environmental > Aquatic > Non-marine Saline and Alkaline > Saline | place... | reverse complement strand
TACAGTAATACATTATACAACTTTTTAAAAACTAAAACATCACTATAAATTATACCAGACGAAAGCCCAAAACCATCCAGAAATCAATTTGTGTTCAGGCATCCTGAAAACGGTGTGGAACTTTGGATCAAGCGCGAGGATGAACTTCACCCAGTGGTTTCCGGAAATAAATTCAGGAAGCTGAAATACAATATTATAGAGGCCAAAGGCAGAAATCAAGATACCTTGTTGACCTTTGGCGGAGCATTTTCAAATCACATCGCGGCGACGGCAGCAGCGTCAAAAATGAATGGTTTGCAGTCTATCGGGATTATCCGTGGGGACGAATTGGGTGAAAATTTAAAGGAGACCTTAAGCCAGAACCAAACCTTGAAATTTGCTTCAGAATCTGGAATGCGTTTGGAATTTATCAGCAGAAAAGACTACCGCAAAAAAAACGACGATGAATTCATTAGTCATTTTAAGCAAAAATTTGGCAGATTTTATCATATTCCGGAAGGCGGGACAAATGCTTTGGCAGTTAAAGGCTGTGAAGAAATTTTGACACCACAGGATAAAAAATTTAACGTTGTCACTTCTTCGCTGGGCACTGGCGGGACTTTCGCCGGTCTTGCAAATTCAGCCTTTCCGCATCAAAAATTAATGGGCTTTCCGGCCTTAAGGGGCGATTTTCTCAAAGCAGAACTCACGCATTGGACAAAAAAAGAAAACTGGAAACTCTGTCAAGATTTTCATTTTGGCGGTTACGCAAAAGTGAATGCTGAATTAATCGACTTCATAAACAGATTTTATAAAACCTACAAAATCCCGTTGGATCCCATTTACACTGGCAAAATGGTTTATGGCCTTTTTGAACTTATTGAACAGGGTTATTTCGCGCAAGGATCAAAAATTATTGCGATTCATACTGGGGGTTTACAGGGGGTTTATGGTGTGAATAAAAAATTGAAGGAAAAAGGAATGAATGAACTACATTTTTAACTTTGTTTTTTCGAGATGAAATGATTATTTTTACTTAAAACGAAATCAATTTTTTTATGAAAACAATTCAAATCAGTTCGCTTCCTTTGAATGATGTTTTAAGCGATATTTCCGGTCATTGGGATCAGTCTGTTGTTGAATCCTGCAGTGAATATACATTAGAGTTGCCGGAAGACATAGGTAAAGGCAAAATCAAGGGCATTAGTTTTGACAATGGTTTGGCTATTTTGATTTACGATTGCACTTTTAAGAATGATTTAAAAATGGAATTTAACGTCAATAAAGTTCACCCTTTGAAATATATATATGCTTTAGAAGGGAACCTGAATCATTCATTCGAAAAAGAATCAGAAATTCATCATATTGAACAATATAAATGTGCAATGGTGGCGAGCAGTGACCACAACGGGCACGAATTGAAGTTTGACGCCAACACCCCCACGAAAATAATCAGTTTAGAAGTAAACCGGGAAAAATTTGCTGGGCGAATGCTGTGTGAACTCGATGATTTAAATGCAGATTTAAAATCCCTTTTTACCGATTATAGGGCGAAGGAAAAATTTCATCACGTCGGTCATTATAGTTTGAAATTTCAAGAATTGTTCAAGGCTTTATCTGAATTTGAAGGCAAAAAATTAGTGAGGAAAATGTTTTTGGAAAGCAAAGCCTCGGATATCTTTGTCAATCAAATTATGGATTATGAGGACGATATGAAGCCGAACTCCGAAAATATTTTGCGAAAAAGTGAGATGATATCCCTTCAAAAAGCGACTGATCTGATTGAAGATAACATACAGGATGCACCAACAGTGGAGGAATTAGCTCGGGAAGTGGGGGTTAACACCAATAAACTGCAAGACGGTTTTAAATATTTATATGATAAATCAGTCAATCAGTATTTAAATGATTACAGAATGGATTTAGCCATAGAATATTTAACCGAAACGGAAATGAACATTACTGAAATTTGCGAAGAAATCGGTATTGCGAGCCGAAGTTATTTTTCTAAAAAGTTTAAAGAACGCTACAATATTAAACCTTCTTGCTTGAGAAAGAAATAGTGGTTCTTAATAAAAAAAACCATCACCAAAAAGGTTTTGGTGATGGTTTTGATCAAATTTTATTTTAAATCTTCAAGGGTTTTGACTTTTGACTGTGTACTTTGAATATCAGTAACCTGTTTACTCATCATGTCCATCAATTGAGATGGAAGATTTCTGTGGTCTTCCCAGGTTTTTTTGTATTCTTCGATCATTGCTTTATCGCCATTGATACATTCTTCCAAAATTGCTTCATCACCGGAAGATAAGGCATTCTTTATGCTCATCCAGCCACGGTGCAAAGATCCAGAAGCACTTCCACTGGTTTCGGCATCTTTTGAGGTTTCCAGTTTACCGACTTCTGTTCTTAACTCATCGGCATATTTTTCTCGTTTCCCTGCTTGTTCCGCCAAATAAGTTTTCAAACCGCTGCTCTCGGCCTTATCTTTAGCTTGGAGAAAACCTTTGTGGGCATCTTCATTTTTCTCGATCAAACCATTTACTGCTTTCGCAATTTCTTTGTGATTGTCCATAATAACTATTTGTTTTTTTAGTATTGCTCAAACTTAAAAAATTAAATTCCTGAAACCAATTTTATGTGTCAAAATTAACGATTAATTGCAATATTTGTTAAATATTAAGGTTTAATTTATTTTAAATATATATTATACGGATTAGTGTTAGCCATTGAAGGATATGGCATAAGGAAATTTTTGATTTGCTTGTAATTTTGCAAATCAATCTAAAAATTAATATTATGTCATTACTCACAATTATCCTCAACATTCTACTGCCACCGCTTGCCGTTTTTCTACAGAAGGGATTGGGCAAAGACTTTTTGATCAATTTATTATTAACTGCTTTGGGATGGTTGCCGGGAGTGATCCACGCGTTTTTAGTCAATAAATAATGGATGTAAAAAGGTTCTTTACTAAAAATAAACGTGCCCTTTTTGGCGGGCTACTGGTTTTTCTATTTACGGGGACCGGGGTCTTTTTGCTGGGCAGTATTTCGGGAAATGAAGCAAAACACCTCATTGAAGCATCTTTGAGCGGGTTAAATATGCTGTGCAACACAATTGTCCTCGCTTCGGCAACAATTTTGGCTTTATTGCTCACCCTTCTGGGAATAAGCACTGGGAGCAATTCCCGGTTAAAAGGCGATCATTACAAACAGGTTTTGAATATTGCCAAGTTTGATACTACACTTTTTATCAGTGCGTTGATTTTATTTCAACTTTTCAATATTCCCATTTCCGAAGCTGATAATATTCCCACGGTTTGGTTCAACTGGATTTATTGGGGGGTTTTATTGTCTTCCTCTGTTATTAGTGGAATGATGGTTACAGTCATTCTGTTGCTGCACACCACAGTCACAAATATTATCGCTATTGTCGGTTTAGGGCACGATCACAGTTTAATTTCAAAGGAAGAGCTCGAGGATGAGAAGGATAGAAAAAAGGAAGAAGGTAAAGAAGAGGGGAAAAAGAAAGCGGAACGCGAGAATAACTAAGGTCAACAGATAATTTTCTCGAATAAAAAACTGGATAACTGTTTAATCCTTATACCAATTTAGTTTTATAACTTCGTATTAGAAATTATTTAAAGCTATAATGCCGAGGTGGATTTTAATACCGAATCGACTAGAATATTATGTCTATCAATTTATAATTGCTTTGTAGTGGAGTGTCTACGTTTGCTGTGACGAATTTATATAGTCCGAAAACCATAACTTTGTATTATGAGGAGACATTTTGATAATGAATTTAAAACAACTGTAGTAGAGTTGCTGCAAGCTGGCAAAAGTGTACGTGAACTTTGTGAAGAGTATAACCTTCAAGATGGCATGATTAGGCGTTGGCGTAGAGAGTACGACCAAAAGAACGGCGATTTATCTAAGAAGCGGGAACCAACTGCTTCGGAGGTTGAATTAAGTCGATTAAAGAAAGAGCTGCGTGAGACAAAATTAGAACAAGATATATTAAAAAAGGCAGTGGGCATCCCCGCCTGGCGGACGGGCAGGTTTTCCAAGAGCGACAGTTAAAGTATGACTTTGTATTAAAAAACAAAGAACTATACCCTGTTGAAAGGATGTGTTGTTGTGTAAAAATCAGTAAAAACGCCTATTACAATTGGCTAAAAAACAAAGATGTTGTTAAAACAAACACATTCAAGCTTCCCTTAAAATATCGAGCTTCTCTTCTTTGCTGAATGTTCTCTTTTTTGTTCCCATAATTATTACAGATATTTAAATATAATAATTTCTGACTAATTAGGGGGCTTGTTCACGTGAAGGCCTTTTTTACTGTAGATCCTACGTTGCAGTTTTAATGAGGAAAATGGGTTTGCGTAGCGTCTTAAAAAGAAAATTTGTGGTTACAACCGAATCAGACCACTCGTTTCCAATTGCCGAGAATGTATTAAACAGAGACTTCGAGAGCCAGGCCATAGGCGAGAAGTGGGTCTCGGATATCACCTATATACGTGTTAAAGATGATTGGAACTACCTGCCTGTCCGGCAGGCAGGTCTTACAACCATTATGGATTTGGCAGACAGGAAAATAGTTGGTTGGTCTTTGAGTGAAGATATGACAGTTGAGAATACTGTATGGAAAGCCTGGACTTCAGCTATAAGTAGAAGAAAAACAAAGTCAAACTTTATTTTCCATTCAGATCGAGGAGTGCAATATGCTTCTAATAAGATCACTAGGATGCTGAGGGAAAATATTAAGATAAATCAAAGCATGAGCAGAAAAGGGAATTGTTGGGACAATGCAGCTGCCGAGAGCTTGTTTAAGACAATTAAATATGAATGTACCAATAGATATAGATTTACATCAAAGGAAGAGCTAAACGCGTGTTTAATAGAATATATAAGCTGGTACAATACAAAAAGAATTCACTCTTCTTTAGACTATAAAACACCACTGGAAATGCAACTGGAATTAGAAAATTTAATTAATAAAGCGGCTTAATAAAATTAGTCCTATTTTTTGTAGGAATTCCAAAGCGATGAGTCCTTTCATAAGAGTTTGATTTTAAACAAAGAAAAGACCTTTGGGAGCCACTATTTTGAGGTTTTCCGTAAAAACGGTGAATTATTTTAAAATCAGATCAAATCACACATCAGGCAAATCAGGCGGATCGTTCCTGAAATCTGGGGAATTATAATCGTCGCGGTTATCGGGACCATCATCTTTATTATTGTCTTCCGACTTGTTTTTCCGTGGTTTTTGACCAATGCCTTTTCTTATATTGGCCTCTTTCATTTTTTCGCCAATTTGATTTGAAGCCGTGAAAGACGCGATCATATCGTTCAACATATTGCTGCCATTTTGTGGGTCGTTTGGCATTAAAATTAAATTGGAATCCGTGTGTTCCCCGATGTTCTGTAAAGTGTCATAATGTTGGGTCACGACAATCAATGCAGAGGCTTCCTGCGAATTAATGCCCACATTGTTGAGCACATCCACAGATTCTTCCAGCCCGCGGGCGATTTCCCGCCGTTGATCGGCAATTCCCTGACCTTGCAAGCGCTTGCTTTCTGCTTCTGCGCGGGCTTTGGCGACGATTTTAATGCGGTCCGCTTCGGCTTCATATTCGGCAGCTGTTTTCTTGCGTTCAGAAGCGTTAATGCGGTTCATAGCTTCTTTCACCTGTAAATCTGGATCAATATCGGTAACCAATGTCCGGATGATGTCATACCCATAATCGATCATTGCGTCGTTGAGTTCGGCCTTCACAGCATTGGCGATGTCGTGCTTGCGTTCAAATACATTGTCCAATTTCATTTTTGGCACTTCGGCACGGACCACGTCAAAAACATAGGATGTAATTTGACTGTGCGAATTTTCCAGTTTATAAAAAGCGTCATAAATCCGTTTGCGCACCACTTGATATTGCACCGAAATCTTTAGACGGACAAAAACATCGTCCTTTGTTTTGGTTTCCACAATGACATCCAATTGCTGGATTTTTAAATTGATTCGTCCAGCGATTTTATCGACAATCGGGATTTTTAACTGAATCCCGGAATTCCGGATGCTGGTAAAACGTCCAAAACGTTCTATTATAGCTGCCGTTTGTTGCCTGACAATAAAAATTCCTGAAAAAATCAACAGTTAAATAACTGCAATAATGACTATTGTTACAAAATAACCCATACCGTTAAATTTTTGTCTTAAGATAGTGAAAACCGATTATTTCTGGAAATGTGTTTGATAATTTTTTTTGTAGCGATGACTACTGCCTTGAAATTCTTAATATTGATTTGGACAGATAGGTATAGTTTTTTAATTTTAAGAAGGCTTTAAGAGTTGAATTAACATTGCTTAAAGAAATCATTCTCTTAAAATATGTAAATTTGAGAACAACCTAATTTTATGTTTACCACAACAAAATTGATCGAAGAATTCACAAAAACCCGCAACCGAACAGAGGACTTATGCCAACCACTAGAGATAGAAGATTTTGTGGTTCAGCCGGTGGATTTTGTTTCCCCACCAAAATGGCACCTTGGGCATTCCTCGTGGTTTTTTGAAGAATTTTTATTGAAACCCCACAAAGAAGGCTATCAACTTTTTGATGAAAATTTTGCTTTCGTGTTCAACAGTTACTATGAAAGTGTTGGCGAAAAAGTTGTGCGCACTAATCGGGGGAACCTTTCCCGACCGACGGTGGAAAAAATTTATGAATACCGGAAGCACGTAACTGCGCAAATGTCTGAATTTCTGGAAAACCAAGAGCTTTCCGAAGCTCTGCAGGAAGTTTTAAAAATTGGCATCAATCACGAGCAACAGCACCAGGAACTCTTGATGACCGATATCAAATATATCCTTGGTAACAATCCATTATTACCGGCTTATGATGCTAATTTTGAGGAGCAAGCTGAGCACAAAACCATTCAAAAATGGATTGGGGTTCCAGAAGGTATTTATGAAATCGGGCACTCTAAGGATGGTGAAGATTTTCGTTATGACAACGAGATGGGAAAGCACAAGGTTTTTCTCAATGAATTTTTTATCTCCAACAAACTGGTTTCAAATGGGGAATTCATCGAGTTTATGCAGGGTGGTGGTTATCAAAATGTTTTATTGTGGCACGCTGAAGCTTGGGACTGGATAAAAAATGAACAGATCAACGCACCCGCATATTGGCATTTAATCGATGGCGAGTGGCATCGATACACACTTTCCGGGCTTAAAAAAATTGACCTGGAAGCACCCTTGACACACATTTCATATTACGAAGCCTTTGCCTTTGCACAGTGGAAAGAATTGCGACTGCCCACAGAATTTGAATGGGAAGCGGCGCAAGAAAAATTCAATTGGGGCCAGCGCTGGGAATGGACAGAAAGTGCTTATTCACCATATCCCGGTTATCAAAAACCAGCTGGGGCAATTGGCGAGTACAACGGCAAGTTTATGGTCAATCAAAAAGTATTGCGTGGTGCTTCCATTGTAACTTCACCGCGACATAGCCGACCAACCTACCGCAATTTTTTCCACCCCAATTTGCGCTGGCAATTTACAGGCTTGCGTTTGGCCAAATAAAACCTAACCAATTTCAAAATGAAAGAAACCTCCCAAGAAACATTCAACAGTACTTTTGCTGCTGAGGTCAAAGAAGGACTGACGTCTTTTCCAAAATATTTAAACTCAAAATATTTCTATGATGCTAAAGGCGACTCCCTTTTTCAAGATATAATGGATTTGCCTGAATATTATTTGACCAACTGTGAGTTTGAGATTTTGAGCACACATAAAAAAGCAATTGCTTCCCTTCTCGATGATGGTGAAGGTTTCGATTTGATTGAACTCGGTGCTGGTGACGGTAAAAAAACAGCTATTTTGTTGGAGGAATTGCTAGATCAAAAAATTGATTTTGACTACCTGCCCATTGATATCAGTCAGAATATCCTGGATTCAATGGAAAAAATCTTAACCAATAAGCTGCCTAATTTAAAAATAAATACGCAGCAGGGAACATATTTTGACGTTTTGCAGGATTTGGATAAGTACAACAAACGCAAAAAAGTAATTTTGGTTTTGGGATCTAATATTGGTAATTTAAATCATGAAGAAGCCATTGATTTTTTGAAAAATATTCAAAAGGCAATGTCGGGCAATGATGTGTTGTTTATAGGTTTTGATCAAAAGAAAAACCCGGAAACCATCCGCGACGCTTATATGGATTCACAAGGCGTTACGGAAGCCTTCAATAAAAATGTCCTGGAACGCATTAACCGTGAATTTAAGGCAGATTTTAACCTCAATAAATTTCAACATTGGCAAAGCTATAATCCCGAGAGTGGAAGGGTCGATAGTTTTTTAGTGAGTAAAACCAAACAGCAGGTTCAGGTTCCCGCACTGGATTTGACCATTGAATTTGAACCTTGGGAAAGTATCCATACTGAAATTTCACAAAAATATACAGACGATGTGGTCAGGTGGCTTTCCGGTGAAGCCGATTTAAAAATTAGCGAAAGCTTTACTGATTCTGAAAATTATTATAAGAATTATATTTTTAGGCGTTAGAACAAGTGTTGAACTAACCTTCCGGAACATAATCAGAAAAATTAAAAAGAAAAGGTTTTGACTTGAGCTAAGTTTTAAAAAGTTGGTTTAAATTCCTTAATTTTGCGCTATGCTATTTTCAGAAATTATCGGGCTTGAACACCTCAAAAGGCATTTGACCACTACTGCTGACCGCGGCAGGGTCCCACACGCGCAACTTTTTGCCGGTGCCCACGGCAGCGGTACTTTACCGATGGCAATTGCCTATGCGCAATATATTTTATGCCAAAATCAAGAGGGTGAAAATTCTGGGCCCAATCAAAAATGCAATTTGCAGGTTCAAAAATTATCCCATCCAGATTTGCATTTTGCCGTGCCGGTTGCCAAAGCCCGCGAAAACCAAAAGCATCCCATTACCAATGATTTTATTGTAGAGTGGCGTGAGTTTATTAAAAATAAACCTTATGGAAGTTTGTTCGACTGGTATTCAGAGTTGAAAATTGAAAACAAGCAGGGTAAAATTGGTGTTGACGAAGCTCAGGATATTGGCAAGGCCTTGAATTTAAAATCCTATCAAGGGGGCTTTAAAGTGATGATAATTTGGGGTGCTGAAAAAATGAACCAGCAAGCGGCCAATAAATTACTGAAACTCATTGAAGAACCACCGAAAGACAGCTTACTCATTTTAATAACTGAAAATGAAGAGCAGCTTTTGCAAACAATCCGCTCGCGCTGCCAGGTGCTGCATTTTCCACCTTTAGGTCAGAAAGATATTTTGGCGGCTTTACAAGAAAAACACAGCGAATTAAACGAGAACGAAGCCCAAAAAATTGCCCATCAGGCGAATGGTGATTTTTCACGGGCGCTACAACTGTTGGGCGACGATGAAAATGAAAGGCAATTTGAAGAATGGTTTATAGAATGGGTGCGCACGGCTTTTCAGGCTAAAGGAAATAAAGCCGCAATCCGTTCTTTGATCACCTGGGGCAATAAAATCGCCAAAGAAAACCGGGAAACCCAAAAAAAATTCCTCAATTTTTGTTTGAGCTTCTTCCGACAGGCTTTGTTGAAAAATTATAAGGCTGAGGAATTAGTATATTATGAGCCGAAAAGCGCTGGGTTTAAATTGGAAAATTTTGCTCCTTTTATTCACGGCAATAATATCTTGGAAATTCAACAGGAATTGGAAGAGGCAATTTTTCACGTTGAACGCAATGCCAACCCTAAAATCCTCTTCACTGACCTTTCCATAAAACTCACACGTTTGATTCACAGGAAAGCGGCTTGATTATTTTTAACTTTCATTAAAATCAGCGCTCTAAATGGCCGATACTGGTTCAGAGGGGATGATTCCAGTATCAAAATAATGCTCGATCCGGGTGAAAAAATCTGGAAAAAAGCCTTTGGCAATCAGGATTAGGCCAAATATAAAGATGATTATACTAATTGTTCTTTTGAGAGTGAAAATGCGTTTTGGGGTCAGTTTGTGGTTCAGTTTTTTGGCCAAAGCAATTTTGAGAAGGTCCACAATGAAATAAGCCCCCAGCACTGTAGCAAAAAAGACAATTAGCCGATCGACCTGCATCTCCATCGCTGGCCCGAAAACAATAATCAAAGCTAGCCAAAACCCGAGAACGCCAATATTGACAAAATTTAAGAGAAAGCCCTTTACCGCTAACCTTAAAAAGTTGTTTTTCTTTGTTTTTTGAATTTCAATATCATCTGGATGCGGAACTTCTTTTTTCTGTTTGACGTAAGTTACGGTTCCGTAAGTTGCCAGAACGCAACCGCCGAAAACAAATAAAGCTGGATCATCTTTTATGCTTTCCAAAAGCTTACTCGTACTAAAATAAGCAATTAAAAGAAAAACAATATCGGCTACAATCACACCGATATCAAAGAATAAAGCAGCCCTAAAGCCTTTGAGTGCCGCAGTTTCCAAAAGCACAAAAAATACAGGGCCCAAGAGAAAAGCAAGTATTAGTCCCAAGGGAATTGCCGTAAAAACATCTTGCAGCATAAATTTTCTGCTTAATTATAAAGCCCGAAGATAAGCAATCTCTTCTCAGTCTTTCTATTGATTGATTATTTTACCGCCGAGTGTGGTTTTGCGGTCCACTTTATCAGGATTGCCATAGATTTCAATTTTGCCGCCCAACTTTACTTTGGCCTTTACATAATCTGAAGCATTGACTTTAGCAAAACCCCCGGCCGTGAGACTGACCTGCGTGGTTTTGGTTTTTAAATCCACACCATTAAATTTTCCGCCGGTTTTAATTTTAATTTGAGAATTTTCTGCGGTTCCACTCAATTCGATTTCACTGCCGGTGACTGATTTGACGTTTAAAACCCCCACCTCGATATCAGCCAGAATTCTAGAGCCTTCCTGGGAGCGTAAATTGAGCGTAGGTTGCTTTAGCTTTTCCATCACATCTACTGATGCCCCTTCGTTCACATCAATGTCAGTGATGTTCTGAAAATGAATTTTGACCTTTGTGTTGCCCTTTGACCAGACATTGTCTAAATTCATTTTGATTTTTAACTTCCCGTTTTCTACTTCAGTTTCGACTTCGTCTTCATTGATGCCTGTTATGACAACTTCATTGCGGTCAGATGGATAGAGTTCGGCTTGAATACCGTCAAAAACCTTGATGGTTTCAAAATTATTACCCACATCGATGGTGGTTTCCTTTTGCGCTTTGGTTTGAAATGAGCTAAAAAAAATACAAAGCGGTAAACTTATGAGTAAAAATTTAACGGATTTCATAATTTTAATATTTGGGTTAATTTTCAATTTCATCCCGGCTTCCGATTAAAGTAAAGTCGAGTTGGCGTTTGCTTAAATCAGCATTCTTGACCTTTACATAAACCTCATCACCGAGTTGATAGCTTTTGTTGGTTTTGCGGCCGGTGATGGTGAAATTTTTCGCATCAAATTCAAAATGATCTTCTTGAATATCACTTAAGCGCACCATACCTTCGCATTTATTTTCTACGATTTCAATAAAAACGCCAAAATCGGTCACCCCAGAAATAACACCGAGAAATTCTTGATCCTGATGGTCTTGCATAAATTTAACTTGCATAAATTTTATGGAGTCGCGTTCTGCATTCACAGAAAAAATTTCCATCTCGCTGCAGTGATCGCATTGCTCTTCATAAACCTCTTTGTTTGCAGATTTTCCACCGTCCAGATAGCGCTGAAGCAGGCGGTGGGCCATCACATCGGGATAACGGCGGATGGGTGAAGTGAAATGCGAATAATAATCAAAAGCAAGACCGTAGTGACCAATATTATCGGTACTGTAATTAGCCTTACTCATCGTCCGGATAGCAAGTGTATCGACCAGGTTTTGTTCCTTTTTACCTTTAACATCGGACATTAATTTATTGAGTGAAGAGCCGATTTTAGTTTTGTCCTCAAGCTTAAGCTTGTGGCCAAATTGTGAAACCAAGGTCTTTAAATCCTGCAATTTTTCAGAATTGGGTTCATCGTGGCACCGGTACACAAAAGTTTTTGCTTTTTTCCCTTCTTCTTTTTTTCCGATGAATTCAGCCACCTTTCGGTTTGCGAGCAGCATAAATTCCTCGATGAGTTTATTGGCCTCTTTTTGGGTTTTGAAAAAAACGCCCACGGGTTCATTATCCTCATCAAGATCAAATTTGACCTCGGCTTTGTCAAAAGAAATGGCGCCGGCACTCATCCTCCGGCCGCGCATTATTTTTGCCAGACCGTTCAAGGTGGTCACGGCTTCAACAATTTCAGGTTTAACGCTATATTTTTTATCGGTGTGCGAAATTTCAGCTGGCACTTCGGCGCTTTGGTTTTCTATAAAATGCTGGGCTTCTTCATAGGCAAAGCGCGCATCGCTATAAGTCACCGTTCGGCCAAACCATTCTTTTTTAACATAGCCATTTTTATCGAGTTCGAATACTGCTGAAAAGGTATATTTTTCTTCGTTTGGGCGCAGCGAGCATGCTCCATTAGAAAGTACTTCTGGCAACATTGGCACGACGCGGTCCACGAGATAAATGGAAGTTGCGCGATCAAAGGCTTCCTCGTCCAGGATGGTTCCCGGTTGTAAATAATGGGATACATCGGCAATGTGGATGCCGATTTCTTGATTCCCGTTGTCCAGTTTTCTAAAGCTCAGGGCATCGTCAAAATCCTTGGCGTCTTTTGGGTCAATCGTGAAGGTCAAAACATCGCGCATATCACGGCGTTTTTTGACCTCACTTTTATGAATTTTTGTGTCGATTTGATTGGCATAGTCCTCGACTTCTTTTGGGAATTGTGATGGTAAACTGTTTTCCCTGAGAATGGTTTGCATCTCTGTTTCATGTTCACCCGGTTCACCAAGGATTTCAGTGATATTTCCAATTGGCGAACTGTCTTTTTCACCCCATTTTTTCAATTCAACCACCACAACCTGGCCATCTTTGGCCTCGTTAATGTTGGATTTTGGAATAAAAAAGTCGGTGTAAACCTTGGGGTTTTGAATGCTGACAAACCCAAAGTTTTTATTCCTGCGGAAGGTGCCGACAAAAGTCGTTTTTTTGCGCTCGGTTATTTCAACCACTTTACCTTCTTCCTTTCTTTTTTTCTTGTTGAAGAAAATACTGATTTTCACACGGTCTTTATTAAAAGCGTGATTGATGTTTTTGCGGAAGACAAACACATCGTCCTCTAATTCCTTGACGATCGCATAAGCATCGCCACGGGCGGTCATATCGAGGACGGCGTCATAGAGTTCCACGTTCTCGTCATATTGATATTTTCCGCGGGAAACTTGCTTCAATTTGTTTTTATCCGCGAGTTTTGAAATATTTTCAACTACTTTATCGCGCTCATCAGGTTCTTCAATATCCAGTTTTGAGACAACTTGTTTATGGTTGAAATTTTTATCGGGGTTTTTCCTGAAAATTTTCAGGATTTGATCTTTGATCTTTTTCGTTTTGGAAGTATTTTTATCTTTACTCATTATGTTTTTTTATCAACGGCTAAAAATAAGGGTAAAATATTTCTTGCCAGTGGTTTCGGTTTAAAATTTTGTTAAGGGGTTTAGATGTGATTTTTTTAAAATTTTGGTACTACCACGAATATTGTGGAATTTAGCCTTCGGATACTAAGACATAAGACTTGTTGACCTGCCTGCCGGCTAGGCAGGCAAGATAATGGTACAACCTAAATTTTTAATTGAATAGTTCAAAATTGAATTTGGTTTTTTTCAATTTTAGGGGTTTTTGATTTTCAATATTTTGCGTGAGTGATTGAACGGCCTGTTTGAGCTCTTTTTTGCTGGGCTTCAAGGCTCCTTAATTCCCAGCAAAAAAAGCGAGTAGTGAAAGCACGACCCCCAAGTGCATTGTATGAAATTATTAAAAAAAATAGAATTGCTTTTTAGTGATAGAAATCAGCATCAAAAACCTAAATACCTGGGGGCACGCCCAAATAATAATTATCTAAAATGCAATTCCTGATTTCCATAAAGCGTTAAATTATGTTTTATTCCGCCATTGAATAAAAGCGGGAACGCTGTATTAATTAAAACCCGATGCATTTTGATGAACGTTTATACCGAATGGGATTTGTAATGTCGCATAATTGTTTCTTACCAACAACTCTAAAACTGCTTAAAAATTATTGGTATAAAATCTACCTCAGCCTAATACTTTACAGAAAATCTATTAGAGCCTTACACATTTAAATTGGTATCACATTAAAATTGCTTGGGGTCTAATCTAAAAATCCTTATCATTAGCCTCTCGAAATTCTACACTTTGGACAAGTCCCGACATTTTTTTTTCACCTATAAATTTATCAGCAAAGGGCTGTTTTTATTTGGCCTGATTTGCATTTTTTGCGCTTGCGAAAACCAACAAAGCAAGCACACAGAAGGTCAGGTTTTCCGCTATAACGAACACGCGAATATTTCGTCGCTGGATCCAGCCTTTGCAAAAGACCAGCGCAATATTTGGCCGTGCAACCAACTGTATAACAGCTTGGTGCAATTCGATGACAGCCTGAATATCCAGCCCGATCTCGCTAAAAAATGGACTATTTCCAAAGACGCGCTGACTTACACCTTTCATTTACGCCGGGATGTTCACTTTCATAAAAACCCTGTTTTCGGCGAAGATTCCACGCGTTTGATGAACGCAAAGGATGTGGTGTTTAGCTTAAATCGCTTGACCGACGCCAAACTCGCCGCACCTGGAAGTTGGGTAATGCAATCTGTCAAAACAGTCAAAGCTGAAAATGATTCAGTTGTCAAAATCAAATTGAACCGGCCTTTTCCGGCCTTTCTGGGTTTGCTGTCGATGAAATATTGCTCGGTCGTTCCACAGGAAATGGAAAAGTTGAGCTTTCGCTCAAACCCAATCGGCACCGGGCCATTCTATTTTAAACGCTGGGAAGCCAATGAAAAATTAGTGTTTCGAAAAAACGACCTCTATTTTGAAACCGATAAAAAAGGGAATTTTTTGCCTTATCTGGAAGCGGTTGCCATTACTTTTTTACCGGACAAGCAGAGTGAGTTTTTAGAGTTTTCGCAGGGCAATATTGATTTTTTGAGTGGTTTGGACCCGTCTTACAAAGATGAGTTGCTAACAATAAATGGGGAATTACGCCAAAAATATAGCGACCGCATTCAAATGTTGAAAGCGCCTTATCTCAACACAGAATATCTGGGTTTTTATTTGGAGGGCGCCTCGCCTGAAATCAATAGCCAAAAGGTGCGTCGCGCAATCAATTATGGTTTTGACCGAAAAACGA
>Ga0075106_1000796_pt1 | contig 15455 bp, 16 predicted proteins | sample AntDeeMetag02WF4_FD_69796 | JGI IMG/M metagenome (GOLD analysis project Ga0075106, IMG submission 69796) | Saline lake microbial communities from Deep Lake, Antarctica - Antarctic Deep Lake Metagenome 02WF4 | ecosystem: Environmental > Aquatic > Non-marine Saline and Alkaline > Saline | place... | reverse complement strand
GTGAAAAGGGAGTCCGACCAGTTGAAGTAACCGATCTCGACGACGTCGTTATCTGCGGCATGGACTGTTCCGAAAGCCGAGAGGCTGACGGCGACAGCCATGCCAACTGCTGCAAAGCGCTTCATGGTGTTGCTCCCATGGTTTCTGCTTTTGCGAATTTGTCACCGGAATCGGGTCCGGCGTGCGAAATGCGGTACCGCCTCCTCAGGTACCGTTCTCCCCGCGAACATCCACTGCGGGGCGGACACGAACAAATCGTTGTCGGATACAGCCTAAAGCCCATGCGGGGCTTGATGCCAGGCGACCGGATATGCAACCGCGCGGCGGTTCCTGAGGGTTTCCAGGGTTCGCCCGATTGCGTGTGCCGTGTACACTCCCGGCGGAATGGGTCGAACCGGGGGAGGGCATGGCCGAGACGCAAACGCTGGTCGATTATACGAACAGCCTGCTGGAAATCGACGCGCTGCGTGACTACAGCCCGAACGGCCTGCAGGTCGCGGGTCGGTCCGAAACCGGCCGCCTGATGACTGGTGTCACGGCCTGCCAGGCGTTGCTTGAGACCGCCCGGGAGTGGGGGGCCGATGCGCTGCTCGTCCATCATGGATGGTTCTGGAAGAATGAACCGCCACACCTCACCGGTATGAAGCTTCGGCGCGTGCGCACCGTGCTTGACGCCGGTTTCAGCCTTCTTGCATACCATCTCCCGCTCGATGTCCACCGCGCATACGGCAACAATGCGGAACTTGCTCGCCTGCTCGGGATCACGGTCGCGGGCAAGCAGGCGGCCGGGGGTATCCCTGATCTCCTGTGGTTCGGGCGTCTCGATGAGCCAGTCGAGGCCCGCGACTTCGGTGCCCGGATCGGCGAGCGACTGGGCCGCGCGCCCCTGCACCTGGGCCCCGATGACGGATCGATTGAAACGGCCGCATGGTGCACGGGTGCAGGGCAGGACTTTATCGACGACGCGATCGCCCGCGGCGTCGATGCGTTCATCACCGGGGAGGTATCCGAGCGCACCGCACACACGGCGCGGGAATGCGGGATTCACTACTTCGCCGCCGGGCATCATGCGACCGAACGTTACGGCGTACAGGCCCTGGGCGGGCACCTGGCCGAACGTTTCGGGCTTGAGCACCGGTTCGTCGATATCGATAACCCGGTATGAGCCTTGCTCCACAGGTCCGCAGGGCTATGGTATCCTCCCGCCCTTTGAGCCATCGGGTGGCAGTCCGTGCCGCGCGGTGGCGATACCAACACCAGAACAATGACTCCCGGGAGACATTCGATGGCCTCGGATGAGATGGATCCCACGCGCCGCCGCTTCCTGACGGGCGCCACGACGGTGGTCGGCGGTGCCGGCCTGCTGGCGGGGATCGTGCCGTTTGTAAATTCAATGTCGGTGAGCGCGCGCGCACAGGCGGCCGGGGCCCCAGTCGAGGCCGATGTCGGCAGGCTGGAACCCGGACAGCGGGTAACCTATGAGTGGCGTGGGAAGCCGGTCTGGGTGGTCCGCCGAACAGAACGGATGCTGGAGACCCTGGCGAAGCTTGAGCCGGAGCTCGCGGATCCGGAATCCGCGAAATCCGAACAGCCGCCGTACTGCCAGAATCCGGCGCGTGCACGCGACGATCGTCGGGATGTGCTGGTCATGGTCGGCGTCTGCACCCATCTGGGGTGCTCCCCGAGCTATTACCCGGATCCGGGTGGTGACCTCGGTTCCGACTGGCTTGGCGGTTTCTTCTGTCCCTGTCACGGGTCGAAGTACGATATCGCGGGGCGCGTCTACTCGGGACAACCCGCGCCGAGGAATATGCCGGTTCCGCCGCATATGTACGTCAGCGAGAGTGTCCTGGTGATCGGCGAAGACGAGAGGGGCTAAGGGGATGGGCAAAGTTCTGGCCTGGGTGGACGACCGTTTCCCGCTCACGAAGATGATGCGGGAGCATCTCACCGACTATTACGCACCGAAGAACTTCAACTTCTGGTACTACTTCGGTTCGCTCGCGCTGCTCGTCCTGGTCCTGCAGATCGTCACCGGGATCTTCCTGACGATGCACTACCAGCCGTCGGCGGAACAGGCGTTCGCCTCGGTCGAGTACATCATGCGCGACGTCGAGTGGGGGTGGCTCATCCGCTACATGCACTCGACCGGCGCGTCGATGTTTTTCGTCGTCGTTTATCTGCACATGTTCCGGGCGCTGCTGTACGGTTCGTACAAGAAACCCCGAGAACTCATCTGGATCTTCGGCGTACTCATTCTGCTCGTGCTCATGGGCGAGGCCTTCATGGGCTATCTGCTGCCGTGGGGGCAGATGTCGTTCTGGGGCGCGCAGGTCATCATTTCGCTGTTCTCCACGATCCCGTGGATCGGGCCGGATCTCGCTCAATGGATCCGTGGGGACTACGTGATCTCGGGGGCGACGCTGAACCGCTTCTTCGCCCTCCACGTGATCGCGATGCCGCTGATCCTGCTCGGCCTCGTCGTCGCGCACATCCTCGCGCTGCACGAGGTCGGCTCGAACAACCCCGACGGCGTCGATATCAAGAAGGACAAGGACGAGAACGGCAAGCCCAAAGACGGCATCCCGTTCCACCCTTATTACACGGTCAAGGACCTTGTCGGTGTGGCGGTATTTTTCATCGTGTTCTTCCTGATCGTCTTCTACATGCCGACGATGGGTGGATATTTCATTGAGCCGCCGAATTTCAAGCCCGCCGATCCGCTGAGTACGCCCGCACACATCGCGCCGGTCTGGTATTTCACGCCGTTCTATTCGATCCTGCGTTCCGTACCGTCGATGTATGGCTCGGCATTCCCCGGCGTGATCGCGATGGGGCTGTCGATCGTGCTGCTGTTCTTCCTGCCGTGGCTGGACCGCGTGGAGAACAACCCGGTGAAATCGACCCGGTACCGCTCGATCTGGCACAAGCTGTTGCTGGCCTCGTTCGTGGTCGCCCTGTTCGTGCTCGGCTGGCTCGGGACGCAGCCGGTGACCGACCTGAACCAGATCCTGGGGCAGACATTCACCGTCGTGTACTTCGGATTTTTCCTCGGTCTATATCTCGTCAGTCGTTTCGAGAAGACCAAGCCCGTGCCGGAAAGGGTGACGCACTGATGATCAAGCGAATCACACTGATCGCGGCGGTCCTGTTCCCATTGAGCGGATTCGCCGCCGGGGGCGGCGCGCAGGGCGCCTGGTGGGAGCAGCCGAACGTCAATCTCGGCAACGAGGCCTCGCTGCAGCGCGGCGCGCAGTTGTTCGTGAACTACTGCATGGGCTGCCACACGGCGAAGTATCATCGCTGGATGCATGTCTCCGACGACCTGGATATTCCGACGGAAGTGGTCGAGGAGAATCTGATCTGGACCACCGATGAAACGGGCAAGAAGGATCAGGCCGGGACGCTCATGACCAACGCCATGACCGAAGAGTATGCCGCGGACGTATTCGGCAAGGCGCCGCCGGATCTGACGCTGACCGCGAGGGAACGCGGCCCCGGCTGGATCTACAATTACCTGCAGACATTCTACGTCGAGGAATCGTCGCCGACCGGCGTGAACAACGCCGTGCTCGCCGGCGCATCGATGCCGCATGTCCTGTGGGAACTGCAGGGATTCCAGCGGCCCGTGTATGCCGAGGACGGGCATGGAAACACCCACATCGAGTCATTCGAGCTCGTCCAGAAAGGCTCCATGTCACCGGACCAGTTCGATCGCGCCATGAACGATCTCGTGAATTTCATGGTCTATCTCGGCGAGCCGGCCCGAATGGATCGCACGGCCGTGGGCGGTTGGGTGCTCCTGTTCCTGCTGGTCTTCCTCGGCTTCGCCTACGTCCTGAAAAAGGAATACTGGAAGGACGTACACTGACAGAACCGAAATCCCCCGGTGTGACCCGAAGGGCCGACCGGGGGGTACCACTTTCGCGTCTTCGAGTCGGAAAATCCGCATGACGGTAACGCACCGCAGCGTAATGACGCTGTTTTCTTCGCCCGATTCGGTCTACAGCCACCGTGCCCGCATCGTCCTGGCCGAGAAGGATATCCAGGCGGTGATCCAGCAGATTAATGGCGGGCAGGAGGCCGAGGATCTCTACGATCTCAATCCGTACGGATCGCTGCCTACCCTGGTGGATCGGGATCTCGCCCTGTATGACTCGCGCGTGATCGTCGAGTACCTGGATGAGCGTTTCCCGCATCCGCCCATGATGCCAGTCGACCCCGTCTCTCGGGCCCACGCCCGGTTAGCGTTGTATCGGGTGGAAACCGACTGGTATACGCTCCTCGGTGACCTCGAAACCGGTGAGAAATCCCGCCGCGACAAGGCGCGGAACGCCTTGCGGGATAGCATCAGCGCGGCCGCGGACGTATTCGCGGCCCGGCCCTTTTTCCTCAGCGAGGAATTCAGCATGGCGGATGCATGGATCGCACCGATCCTTTGGCGGCTCCCGCACTGGGGCGTGAAACTGCCCAAACAGGCATCTGCCGTCGAGGCCTATGCCGAGCGTATCTTTGCCCGTGAGGGATTTCGCCGCAGCCTGAGCGAAGCCGAACGCGCGCTGCGCTGAAGCGGGCGTACCGCGACGGTCGAGTGAGTCTCGTCGGCATTGGTGTGCCGGCGTCCGCACCGCTCCGCGCCAGCTGCGTGGTGCTGGCCGAATCGGGGGCCGTACGCGTATCATAGGGATCCTGCGTTACGCGGAGCTGCCCCATGAACTCCAGTCGGCCTTATCTCCTTCGGGCGATCTATCAGTGGATCGTCGACAACGATTGCACCCCGCATCTGCTGGTGAATGCCTGGGCGCCAGGCGTTCAGGTCCCGATGGATTATGTCGAGAACGACAAGATCGTGCTGAATGTCGGCCCGTCGGCCGCGCACGGCATTGAACTCGGTGATGAGGCGGTAACGTTCGATGCCCGCTTCGGCGGCCGGCCGATGTCGGTCGTCGCGCCGATTCCGGCGGTGCTGGCGATTTACGCCCGGGAGAACGGGCAGGGCATGCTCTTTACCGAGGACGACGGCAGTGATGCCGAGGCCCCGGATACCGAGGCCGCGCCCGCTGACGAAGAGCCGCAGGACACGAGCGATTCCGGTGGCGCGAAGAAACCGAACCTGCGGGTTATCAAATAGGGCCTGTCAACACTTCCCGCGGTGATCGCGGGAAGTGTTAGCAGGCCCCGGTTCCGCCGAACAGTTGACGGTCGACCATATCGCACAGGCAGTGGATCACCAGCAGGTGGACTTCCTGGATGCGCGCGGTCGAATCCGACGGCACCCTGATTTCGACGTCGGACGGTCCCATCAGGGCGGCGACCTCGCCGCCATCCTTGCCGGACAGCGCGATCACGTCGAGGCCGCGGTCATGGGCGGCGTTGATGGCGGCGACGATGCTGGCTGAGCGCCCGCTGGTTGTAATCGCCAGCAGGACATCCCCGGCCGATCCCAGCGCCTGAATCTGACGCGCGAAAACCTGGGTGTAGTCGTAATCGTTCGCGATGGCCGTTATCGTCGGTGTATCGGCGGTCAGAGCGATCGCCGGCAGGGCCGGACGCTCGAGTTCGAACCGGTTCACCAGCTCCGCCGCAATGTGCATCGCGTCGCCCGCGGAACCGCCATTGCCGCAACCGAGCAGTTTGCCATCGCCGAGCAGGCACCGCGTGATGGCCTCGCCGGCGGCGACGATCGTAGCCGGGAGTTGTTCACGCGCGGTGCGCTTGGTTTCGATGCTTGCCTCGAAGAGATCCTCTACGCGTTCAACGGGGTCCATCGTCAGTCCAGTTTCTCTGTTGATTGCTTGCACGGCCCATTGGATCGAAACATTACCCTGCACCGTCCGCATCGAATGCGGCTTCGATCCACTGGATCCGGTCGTAGCCGTCGACCGCGACAACATCGAACCGGGCCGGACGCTGGTGCAGTCCGTGGCAGTGGAGATAGGCGCGGGCGGCGTGGATCAGCCGCTGGCGTTTGCGGGCGTCGACGCTGGCGACACCGCCACCGTAGTCACGCCGCGAGCGATAGCGGACCTCGACGAACACGATCTGACCATCGCGTGCCTCCATGATGAGATCGATCTCGCCGCGCCGGGCGCGGAAGTTCGCATGCCGAAGCCTCAGGCCGGCCGCCTCCAGTCGACGCCGTGCGAGGGTTTCCGCGGCTTCGCCGACCGCGGCGCGCGAGTTCGCGCGCAGACTCACGAATCGCCGGCCCGTGTCCGCACATCCTCGCCGAGTTCCACCTCTTCGGGTGTTGCCTCGGGCCGGTTGACCGGAACCGGGCGTCCCTTGATGAAAGTCCCCCAGCGTGGCTGTCGGCGGACCCGTTGATCCGTGTCCAGTGTGAGCCGGCCGGTGCGTCCATTCAGGACGGCCTGATCGCTTTCGCCGAGCCGTCCCAGGTGTGGCAGGACTGCGAACGCATCGATGCCGAGGGCGTAGAGCCGCGGATACTGCCCGCGGGCTCCCGGCCAGTGTTCGGTAACCGATCGGTAGAGCGGATCCGGGTCGTCGAGATTGTCGAGGATCCACGGCAGATCGGTAAAGAACAGGCCATTGAGATCCCAGTCCGAATCCGGATCCGGTACGCCCGAGAACACGTGCGAGGTCGCGTAAACCGGCAGGTCTCCGGCGCGGTGGAATTCGAGCTGTGGTTCGAGCAGGCGTGCCTGCCGGGGCATCGCGGCCATGAAGATTACCTCGATGTCCTGTCGGCGTCGGGGTTCGAAACGCACGTCCCTGCCAATGGTGTTCTGGAGCCGGCGTTCACGCGCGTAGCTGCTGTCCAGATTCAGCAGCGCCTGGATCGGGCGCCCGTAGTCACTCGCCTCGCTGTTGTAGCGTGAGCTCTCCACGACGGCGCCGCCCAGCGTTTCGTAGCGTGACCGGAAGCCGTCGCTCATGCGCCCGCCCCAGTTGCCGGCCGGGACCAGGGTCACCGCATTGAAATGCTCGTTCTGGATCGCGGCGTCCGCGGCCTGGCGCGCTTCGTCTTCGGGCAGCAGGCCGAACTGGTAAAGGTCTTGCGGACGCCCATCGGCGTCGTCGGCCAGGTAATTGAGGCTCAGGACGGGCGTCTCCAGCGACCCACGCCCCGCGAGTTCCGCGACCGCGTTCTTCGCCAGAGGGCCGATCACGAAGTCGGCGCCGGCGTCGACCGCACGCTCGTAAGCGGTCGTGACGCCAGGACCTTCGGCGCCGGTATCGTAGACCTCGATGCGGGGCCGTTGCACGTACTCCGGCTGGTCATAGTAGGCCGCCATGAGGCCATCGCGGATCGCGTGCCCGGCGTTGGCAAGCCGACCACTGAGCGGGACCAGAAGGGCGATTTGCCGTGGCCAGCTCATTTCAGCCGTTACCCGATCGCGCAGGTTGACGGCGAAGCGGGCACTCGCCGGGTGGTCGGAATAGTCGTCACGCCAGACATCGAGCGCCGCCGGCACCGGTTTTTCGCCCATACGGGCACGCTGGACGGCAAGCGCGAGTTCCGCCCAGCCGTTTAGGACGGGGGCATTCTCCTGCTCGGCGAGCTCGCGCAGGCGGTCCGCCGGCAGGCCCTGCAACAGAGACCAGATCGCCTCATGATTCGCGTCGATGGCCTCATCATCGGCGAGCAGTTCTTCGCGCTCGATCCGAATGCTCAGCGCTCGACCCGGTTGTCCGGTAATCCCGTAGGCGTCGGCGCGCACTGCGAGGATGCGCGCCCGCAGACCGTCATCCATGTCCGGGGCGATCGCGGGTAACAGCCGCAGGGCACGCACGCCCTGACGCTGGACGATCGCCGCACGTGCGTCGATGATCGCCTTGCGGGTGTTCAGGTCGGCGGGGACCGCTCGGGCGTCGAGTTCGCGCTGCCACTCGAGCGCCAGTTCCGGATAGCCCGCGTCGAACAGGACCTCGACGATCAGCAGCCGCAAGCGCTGGGCCTGCTCGGGCTCGGCGTCGGCCGCAAGGTCGCGGTAGATGCGCACGGCGGCCAGGGGCTCACCCGCGTCGATCAGATCCTGAGCTTCGGCTCGGGCCTGTGCCGTGGCCTGTTCTTCGGCGGATGGTTCCTCCGCCGGGGGGCGGGTCGCGCAGCCGGCGATCAGGGCCAACAGCAGGGCCGGGATTGTAACGGCGCGAAGCGCTTTGAACCGCATGATGGTTTCCACAGGTGTGGGCGTGTCGATCGCAGCGCGCGAACATCGTCGCGCGGCAGGGTCCGTGTTCGGCCATCCAGTGACGGGGCCGTGTGCGCCATGCCCGGGCATTCGGCCGCATGCCTATTGTCCGCCGGTCGAGACGGCGCAGGGATGCCGGTGGGCGATGCGGGCATTTCGATAATGCTCTGCGGCGCGTTGGCAGTATCGGGAGCGCTCCGTCGCCTGTCAACGGCGGTGTACGGGGCTGTACGCCGAGGCCACTTGTTTCCATCGAAGCGGGGCGGCACAGTCGCGGTTATGTCCGCGTCTGCGCCCTCCGAATCCGCTTTCGGGTTCCTGTATGTCGTTGCTACACCGATCGGCAATCTGGCCGATCTGAGTGAGCGCGCCCGGACGGTATTGGCTACGGCCGACCTCGTCGCTGCCGAGGATACCCGGCACACGGGGCGTCTTCTGGCCACCTTTGACGCCCGGGCGGAACTCGTCTCGCTGCATGAACACAACGAGAACAACCGCATTCCGGAACTGATCCGGCGCCTGGAGGCTGGCGCGTCCATCGCGCTGGTCAGCGATGCCGGCACACCCGGTGTCAGCGATCCCGGCTATCGGTTTGTGGTTGCCGCCCATGAGGCGGGCTGTCGCGTAGTCCCGATCCCGGGAGCCTCGGCCGCGATCACGGCCCTGTCGGCCGCCGGCCAGCCCACTGACCGTTTCGTGTTCGAAGGCTTCCTGCCGGCCCGCGCCAACGCGCGCCGTGAACGGCTGAAAACCCTGGCGACCGAGGAACGAACTCTCGTGCTGTACGAGTCCTCGCACCGGATCGGGGCCGCGCTGACGGATCTGGTGGCGGTGTTCGGTTCACAGCGCCCGGCGACACTTGCGCGGGAACTCACCAAAGCCTACGAAACGGTGCATCGCGCCACGCTGGGCGATCTGGCGACATGGGTCGATGCTGACCCGAATCAGCGGCGCGGCGAAATCGTACTCGTGGTCGCCGGGGCCAGCGAGGCATCGGCCGCCAGTGCCGGTATCACGCTCACCGATGCGCTGGACGCCTTACTGCCGGAACTCCCGCCGACGCGGGCGGCGGCGGTGGCTGCACGCCTGACTGGCACGAAACGCCGCGACGCGTACCGGGCCGCCCTGGCCCACGGGAGTGGGGGCGCGAAGGGCGATTGACGCTGTCTGGCCCACGATCCCCCACGCGTCACCCCACTTTGTACCACCCGGAACGGGGCGGGTGGGTACGGTACGGGCCGAGCGTACGGCGACGCGCGCGGCTCGTGCCTATGGCGTCCGGCCGCCCGAACGCAGTATATTGCGGTCTGGAGTCGGCCAGGCAGCCGCTCCCGCCTGCGGGCGGGGGAGGAAAGTCCGGGCTCCACAGGGCAGGGTGCCAGGTAACGCCTGGGCGGCGTGAGCCGACGGAAAGTGCAGCAGAGAGCAGACCGCCATTCCTCGGAATGGTAAGGGTGAAAGGGTGCGGTAAGAGCGCACCGCGTCGGTGGCAACATCGACGGCACGGCAAACCCCACCCGGAGCAAGGCCAAATAGGGGAACGCTCACGTGGCCCGCGTGGTTCCCGGGTAGGCTGCTTGAGGCGGGCGGTGACGCCCGCCCGAGATGGATGGCTGCCCACGACAGAACCCGGCTTATGGCCGGCTCCACCTTTTTCGGATCGAACAGCGGCGGCAATCCCTCGGGATGCCGCCGCTTTCATGTCTGGGATCAGGTTGCGTTCGCAACTCCATGATTCGATGGGCGCAAATACCGGTCCACTCCCACCGTAATTCGTAAGTCCCTGTCGCTGCAGGACTTTCGCCATTCCACAAAGTGGGTTTCGCCTTGACAGGGGGTTTTGGCTCTACCTATAGTGTCTTCCAGTGGGGAATAGTGGGTAATCGTGGTTCCCCGTGGCGAGGGCCGATCGTGTTTCGAGGCGTTACCAATCTCAGTCTGGATACCAAGGGCCGCATGGCGGTCCCTGCGCGCTATCGCGAGCGCCTCCAGGCCGAGTCGGATGGTCGCGTCGTCATCACGGTCGATCGTGATGGCTGCCTGCTGCTGTACCCGATGCGCGAATGGGAGGCGATCGAGCGCGAACTCGTGCGCCTGCCCAGTCTCAACAAACAGGCTCGGCGCCTGCAGCGCCTTTTGATCGGCCATGCGACGGAATGCGAGTTCGACGGTCAGGGGCGGATTCTCGTGCCCGGGCCGCTGCGCGAGTTCGCCGGCATCGACCGGCGGGTCGTGTTGATCGGTCAGGGCAACAAGTTCGAGCTCTGGGATGAGCAGACCTGGAACGAGCGTCGTGCCGCCTGGTTGGCCGCCGACGATGACGAGGAGGGGCTCGAGCTGCCGGAAGCGCTCGAGTCCCTGTCGATCTGAGCGGGTGGCGGAGCCATCCAACCACCGGCCGGTACTTCTGGAGGAAGTACTGACCGGGTTGGCGCTACGCCCGGATGGGGCGTACGTCGATGCGACGTTCGGACGCGGCGGCCATGCCGCCGCGATCCTGGAGCACCTCGACAGGGAGGGTCGATTGCTGGCGGTCGATCGCGATCCGGATGCGGTCGCCGCCGCCGCGGAAAGGTTCGGAGACGATCCGCGGTTTCGGGTAGCGCAGGGAGATTTCGCCATGCTGCGCGCGATTGCAGGCAACAATGCGCCGACCGCCGGTTACGACGGGATCCTGCTGGATCTGGGCGTGTCATCGCCGCAACTCGATCGGCCCGAGCGCGGCTTCAGTTTCCGCCATGACGGTCCGCTCGACATGCGCATGGATACAACTACCGGTGAAACGGCCGCCGAGTGGCTGGCCCGGATCGAAGTGGCCGAACTCGAGCGGGTGATCCGGACCCTTGGCGAGGAACGGTTCGCGCGCCGGATCGCTCGCGCGATCGATGCGGCACGCGCTCATGAGCCGATCGACACCACCGCCCGGCTCGCCGCCATCGTCGATGCGGCCGTGCCGCGCCGCGAGCGCGACAGGCATCCGGCGACACGGACCTTCCAGGCGATCCGTATGGCCGTCAATACCGAGCTGGAGGCGCTGGACGCCGCGCTTGAGGCGGTGCCGGACCTGCTGGCCCCTGGCGGGCGGCTCGCCGTAATCAGTTTTCACTCGCTCGAGGATCGCCGCGTCAAGCGCTTTATTCGGGCGGCCGCCGGTGAGCGGCCCGCGGCCGTGCGCGATAGCCGTGGCCGTTTGCCGCCACTGGAAGCTGAGCGGCCGGTGGCCCGGCTGCGTCCGGTCGGTAAGCCGGTCACACCCGGGGATGACGAAACCCGACGCAATCCGCGCGCCCGCAGCGCGCGGCTGCGCATCGCGGAGCGGCCGGCGTGAACGGATGGCATGCCATCGCGCTGGGACTGACGCTGGGCGTGACGGCGAGCGCGCTTGCGGTCGTCTACAGCCAGCATCGATCGCGCGCGCTGTTCGTGGAACTTCAACGGCTCGAGCAGGAGCAGGCGGAGCTGGACACCCAGTGGGGACGCCTCGAGCTGGAGCAGAGTACCTGGGCGACACAGGGGCGCATCGAGCGCCTGGCACGGGAACAGCTCGATATGCGGCTGCCCGATTTTGAGCGCGAGGAGATCGTGATTCTGCAATGAAACGCGCATCGGCCAATACGGTATCGAACTGGCGACGCCACGTCGTCACGGGTGCCTGTGTGTTTGCCGGTCTCGTGCTGGTCATCCGGGCGTTCGATCTGCAGGTTCTTCGCCGGGAATTCCTGCAGGGACAAGGCGACGTGCGTCAAGTGCGTACGGTCCCGGTCCCGGCTCACCGCGGCATGCTGGTCGATCGCAACGGTGAACCGCTTGCGATCAGCACTCCCGTGTGGTCGGTGTGGGCCGATCCCGCGCCGTTGATGGAAGCACGTGAGCGCTGGGGCGAACTGGCGACGGCTCTGGATATGCCGGTACAGACGCTTTCCGAGCGCATCGCGGGCAATGCCGATCGTGAGTTCGTGTGGCTCCGGCGCCATATGCGGCCCGACGGGGCGGAAGCGGTAGCCGAGCTCGATGTGCCCGGCGTCGGTCGGCGACGGGAGTACGAACGCTACTATCCGACCGGCGAGGTGTCCGGACATGTGCTCGGGTTCACAAACGTGGACGATCGCGGCCAGGAAGGTCTCGAACTGGCGTACGATGACTGGCTCTCCGGTCGCCCGGGGCGCAAGCGCGTCGTTCAGGATCGTCTCGGACACGTAATCGAGGATCTTGAACTGCTGCGTCCCGCAGAGCACGGCCGCGATCTGCGGGTCAGTCTCGATCGCCGCCTGCAGTATCTCGCATATCGTGAACTGAAGTCGGCGGTTGCCCGTGCCAACGCCAAGGCCGGTTCGCTCGTGATGCTCGACGTCTATACCGGTGAAGTGCTGGCTATGGTCAACCAGCCCGCATTCAATCCCAATCCTTCGGGCCACCGATCGGGCGGAAGTGTGCGCAATCGAGCGGTCACCGACGTGCTTGAACCCGGTTCGACCATGAAGCCCCTGACCATTGCCGCTGCCCTGAAGACCGGCCGCTTCGAGCCCGACACCCGAATCCCGACGGCGCCGGGCTTCCTGCGCGTCAGCGGTCACAGGATTTCCGATCACCGCAATCTGGGTGAGCTCGACGTCGGCGGGGTGATCCGGATGTCGAGCAATGTCGGCGCGACCCGGATCGCCCTTTCGCTGCAGCCCGAGACGCTTTGGCGGACCTATGCGCGCTTCGGGATCGGTCAGGGGACCGGCAGCGGTTTCCCCGGCGAGGCGAGCGGAAAGCTGATGCCATACCGCTCCTGGGGGGCGCTCGAGCAGGCGACGATGTCGTTCGGTTACGGCCTGTCCGTGACCCCGCTGCAATTGACGCGTGCCTACGCGGCGATCGCCGCCGACGGCCTGCTCCCCCCAATCCATTTCGGGGCCGTTCCCGGCCGCGACGCCGTCGCCGACGAACGCCGGCGCGTAGTGAGCGCGGAAACGGCGCGCGAACTCCAGCGCATGCTCCGATCGGTCGTCGATGCCGGAACCGGGCAACGCGCGGCGATCTCCGGTTATCGCGTCGCCGGCAAGACCGGGACGGCGCACAAGGTATCCACCGACGGCTACGCTCGCGATCGCTATCGGGCGCTGTTTGCCGGTTTCGCGCCCGCGAGTGACCCGCGGCTCGCGGCGGTCGTCGTGATCGATGAACCCGAGGGCGAGAACTACTACGGCGGCCAGGTCGCCGCACCGGTATTCGCTCGTGTAATGGCCGGGGCGCTGCGGCTGCTGGACATCCAGCCTGAATTGAGGGGCGGCCGGATGATCGCGTGGCGGGGAGACGACTCATGATGGCCACGGCGGTGGCAACCGATCCGCGCGCCCTCGCGATGCTCTGCGCCGGTCTGGCGAACGGTGCAGACGCCACTGACGCCGTGATCACCGGCCTGACGCCCGACAGCCGCCGGGTCACGCCTGGTGCCTGTTTTGTAGCGCTGGCGGGCACACGGACCCATGGTCTCGAATTTCTTGACGCCGCGTTGCAGGCTCAGGCGGGCGCCGTGCTCTTCGATGTCGACGACCGGCGCTGGACGACCGCTACCGCCCAAGCGTGTCGTGCCGCCGGTGTGCCGGCGATCGGCATCCGGGGGCTTGCACGTGAACTGGGCACGATCGCTGCCCGCTTCTGGCAGGAGCCGGCCGAATCACTCGAGACCGTGATTGCGGTCACCGGAACCGATGGCAAAACCTCGGTCTCGCATTTCATTGCGGCGATGCTCGATGAACCCGATGCCCCGGCCGCGGTACTCGGAACGCTCGGCCGCGGCCGAATCGGGCAGGTCGCGGATGCCGGTCTCACGACGCCGGATGCCATCGGTATTCAGGCAGCGTTGGCCGCGCTCGTCGGCGATGGCGTGCGCCGCCTTGCGATGGAAGCGTCCTCGCATGGACTGGCGCAATACCGTCTCGAAGGGACCCGCATCGACGTGGCGGTTCTGACCCACCTGGGGCGCGATCATCTCGACTATCACACCGACGAGGCGGCCTATGCCGCCGCGAAAGCGCGCCTGTTCGAGTGGCCCGGTCTCAAGGCGGCCGTGCTGAACCATGACGACCGTTTCGGGCAGACCCTGCTGCGGGATCTCGACGCCTCGATCCGAGCGGTTACATGGGGCCGCGAGAGCGGCGACGTGCACGCGAAGAATGTTGTCGCAGAGCCGTCGGGGCTCAGTTTCGAACTGGTGGTGGCGGGTGTGACCGTACCGGTCAGCGTGCCGCTGCTTGGGGCCTTCAATGTCGACAACCTGCTGGCGGCCTGCGCGGCGCTGGTCGCCGTGGGCCATGATCTGGAGGAGGTCGCCCGCAGGATGGGGCGAGTGCGGCCGGTACCCGGCCGGATGGAGGCGTTCCAGACGCCGGGTCATGCCACCGTGGTGGTCGATTATGCGCACAATGCGGGCGCGCTTGCGTCGGCGCTAGCGGCACTGCGCGAGCACTTCGAGGGCCGGATCTGGTGCATCTTTGGAGCCGGTGGCGATCGTGACCGGGGCAAACGCCCGCTCATGGGTGCTGCGGTCGCCCGCGGCGCCGACCGTGTGGTCGTGACCGACGACAATCCGCGCCACGAGGATCCGGATTCCATCGTCAGCGAAATCCTTGCCGGCATGCCCGCCGAGTCGGATGCGGTGATCGTGGAGCGCGACCGCGAGCGGGCGCTCGCGCGGGCGCTGCGCGAGGCCGATCCCGCGGATGCGATTCTGCTTGCCGGCAAGGGTCATGAATCGGTCCAGATCCGGGGCGACGAAATCCTGGCCTGGAGTGATCGCGAGGCCGCACGACGTCAGCTCGGCCTGACTGGTGGGGAGGCGCGATGATCGCCGCGGATCTGGGCAAAGTGGCCGAGTGGATCGGCGGGCGGCTCACGCGTGGGGGCGCCCACGCCGCATTCCGCGGTTTATCCACGGACAGCCGTTCGCTTGAGCCCGGCAATCTGTTCGTGGCCCTCTCCGGGCCGCGGTTCGACGGTCGCGAATTCCTGGACGACGCGATCACGCGCGGGGCGACCGCCGCGATTGTGGAGCGCGATGCACCGGACGACTTCCCGTGCCTTGTTGTCGACGATGCGCGCCAGGCACTGGGGCGGCTCGGTCATGCCTGGCGCATGCGTTTCGGTGCGCCCGTGATCGCTCTGACCGGCAGTAACGGCAAGACCACGGTCAAGGAATGCATCGCAGCGATTCTCGGTCAGCGCGGCGAGGCGCTCGCGACGCGGGGCAATCTCAACAACGAGATCGGTGTCCCCATCATGCTCTGCGAACTGGACGCTTCGCAGCATGCC